>WNGE01004865.1_pt1 | contig 15374 bp, 16 predicted proteins | sample 5400651 | NCBI WGS metagenome assembly WNGE01 (sample SAMN13153370, study PRJNA577476) | soil metagenome | isolation source: 60 cm soil or saprolite under grassland replicate 2 | place: USA:California | collected 2016-06-15 | reverse complement strand
CCTGGGTGTGGGGGATCGTCGCGCTCAGCGCGCTCGGCCACGGGCCGGAGGACCCGACGCTGCGGCACGCCGTCGAGGGCTGGCGCGGCTTCATGGTCGAGGACGGCGACCGCCTGCGCCCGGAGGCGTGCCAGTCGCCGGTGTGGGACACCGGCCTCGCCGTCCTCGCGCTGCGGGCATGCGGCATTCCCGCCGACCACCCGCAGCTCGGCCCGCAGCTCGGTGGGGCCGGCGCCTACCTGCTCTCGCAGGAGGTGACGGTCAAGGGCGACTGGTCGATCCGGCGGCCCGACCTCGCGCCCGGCGGCTGGGCGTTCGAGTACGAGAACGACCTCTATCCGGACGTCGACGACGCGGCGGTGATCGCGATCGCCCTGCGCGAGCTGGGGATCGGCGACGACGCCGTCCGCCGTGGGCTCGACTGGGTCGCGGGCATGCAGTCGGGGAACGGCGGCTGGGGGGCGTTCGACGTCGACTCGAGCGCGATGTGGCTCTACCGGATCCCGTTCTGCGACTTCGGCAAGGTCACCGACGAGCCGACCGCCGACGTGAGCGCGCACGCGCTCGAAGCGCTCGCCCCCGAAGGGCTGTACGGCCACGCCGTCGACTCCGGGCTGCGCTGGCTGCTGGCCGAGCAGGAGGACGACGGCTCCTGGTTCGGCCGCTGGGGCGTGAACCACCTCTACGGCACCGGGGCGGCCCTGCCCGCGCTCGAGGCCTGCGGAGTGCCGCACGAGCACCCCGCGGTTCGTCGCGCCGTCGACTGGCTCGACTCGGTGCAGCGGGACGACGGCGGCTTCGGCGAGGACATCCTCTCCTACGCCGATCCGGCGCTGCGCGGGCGCGCCTCGTTCGCGACTGCGTCCCAGACGGCGTGGGCGCTCCTGGGCTACGTGGCCGCAGGAAACGCTGAGGGTGCTGGCTCGCGCCGGGGGGCGGATTATCTTTGCGAGATCCAGCGCCCCGACGGCGACTGGGACGAGCAGCATTTCACCGGCACCGGGTTCCCACTCGACTTCATGATCCGCTATCACCTGTACCGCATCACCTTCCCCTTGCTCGCACTCGGCCGACTGAGAGAGAGGCTCTCTGCATGAAGTTCCCACTGCAGTCCACGGTCACGATCGGCAAGTACGTCGCGTCTCAGCAGCGCAGGGGAGAGCGCTACCCGCTCGTGCTCATGCTCGAGCCGACGCTCGCCTGCAACATCGCCTGCATCGGGTGCGGGAAGATCCGCGAGTACGAGTCGAACCGTGCGCGCCTCAGCGTCGAGGAGTGCATCGACTCCGGGCTTCAGTGCCCGGCGCCGGTCGTCTCGATCTGCGGCGGCGAGCCGCTCGTCTACAAGGGGATCGACGAGGTGACGGCCGCGATGCTCGAGATGGGCAAGACGGTCGAGCTGTGCACGAACGCGCTGCGCCTCGAGCAGTGCCTCGACTGGTTCGAGCCCTCGCCGCGGATGACGTTCGTCATCCATCTCGACGGCATGCGTGAGATCCACGACTACGTGTGCGACTACCCGGGCCTGTGGGACATCGCGGTCGACGCGATCCGGACCGCACGAGCGCACGGCTTCCGCGTCACGACGAACACCACGATCTTCAAGGAGACCGAGGTCGACGACGTGATCGAGATGATGCGCTACCTCACGGATGAGATCGGCATCGACGGGATGCTCGTCGCGCCGGGATACCAGTACTCGCAGATCGACCCCGCGCTGACGATGACGCGCACCGAGCACGAGGAGAAGTTCCGGGCTATTCGGGCGGCCGTCCGCAAGCACGGCTACCGCTGGCTCGCAACGCCCATCTACCAGGACTTCCTCACGGGTGACCGCAAGCTCGCGTGCGCGCCGTGGGGCTCGATCACGCGCAACCCGTACGGCTGGAAGGGACCGTGCTACCTGCTCACGGACGGCATCTTCCCGACGTACGAGGCGCTGCTCGAGGGCATGGAGTGGGAGGCCTACGGCCCGGGCAACGACCCGCGCTGCGAGCATTGCGGCATCCACTCGGGCTTCGAGCCTTCGGCGGCCTTCGAGTCGTCGAGGAGCCTGAAGGAGACGGTCCGGAGCGTGGCGTGGACGCTGAGCGGCTGAGGGACCTGACCTTCGCCTGCGCGACGACGGCGGAGGAGCGCGTCGCGCGGCGCGCCGGCCTGCACGCGGCGCGGATCGGCGTCCGCGGCGCGGCGGGCCTGCCCGGCGGCCGCCTGGTGTCCTTCGGTCTCGCGGGCGCGCTGCACGAGGGACTTCGCGTCGGCGACGTGCTCGACGCGTCGCGTGTCGTCGACGCCGCGGGCGCGACCCTGTGGGAGGGTGCGCCGCTCGGCGCGCCGGGAGCGCGTCTGGCGACGGTCCTCGCCTCGGACGCACTCGTGCACGACGCCGCCGAGCGCCGCCGCCTCCACGAGACGAGTGCCGCCGACGCGGTCGACATGGAGAGCGGCGTGCTCGCCGCGAGCGGACGGCTCGCCGGTGTGCTGCGCGTCGTCTCCGACGTTCCTGCCAGCGCGATCGATGGCGTCGACGCGACCGTCCACCCGGACGGCCGCACCGACCTCGCCGGGCTCGTGCGCTGGCTCGCGACGCGCCGGCTCGACGCGATCCGCTCGCTGCGCGACGCGCTGATTGCGCTCCGGTCCCTGCAACGCGCGGCACAGGCGCTGGCGTGAAGTCCCTCACGTTCCTGGGGCGGCGCTGGCGTCGCGATCTATCGTCCGGCGGCCCGAGGACAGTACGGGCTTGTACGGACTCGGGCCGCCGGACCTCGGAGCGTGGCGCCAGCGTCGTCAGCCTTTCGCGGAGCCCGGCTCCGCCGGGCGGGAGCGAAAGGCGGCCAGGGGCGTGAGGCGCGGGCGCGTCCTCCTCGCCGCTCCGCGCTCGTTCTGCGCCGGCGTCGACCGCGCGATCGAGATCGTCGAGCGCCTGCTCGAGCAGCACGGGCCGCCCGTGTACGTGCGTCACCAGATCGTGCACAACGAGCACGTCGTGCGCCGGCTCGAGGACCTCGGCGCCGTCTTCGTCGAGGACGAGTCCGAGATTCCCGAGGGCGAGATCTGCGTCCTCTCGGCGCACGGCGTCGCGCCGGCGGTGAAGGACAACGCGGAGGCGCGCGGGCTTCGGATCGTCGACGCGACCTGCCCGCTCGTCAACAAGGTGCATGCCGAGGCGCGGCGCTATGCCGACAGCGGTCACCTCGTGGCGCTCGTCGGTCACGCGAACCACGTCGAGGTGATCGGGACGCTCGGCGAGCGGCCCGAGTCGACGGTCGTGATCGAGTCGCCCGAGCAGGCGCTCGCCCTGCAGACCGACAAGCCGGTGGCGGTGATCACGCAGACGACGCTGTCGCTCGACGACGTCGCGCCGATCGTCGACGCGCTCGAGGTCCACCTGGGAGAGATGCGGCGCCCCGACGCCGACGACATCTGTTACGCGACGCAGAACCGTCAGGACGCCGTCAGGGAGATGGTGCTGCAGGGTGCGACGCTGATCCTCGTCATCGGCTCCGAGACGAGCTCGAACGCGCAGCGTCTCGTCGAGGTCGCGCAGGGGGCCGGCGCGCACGCGACGCTCGTCGACGGCGAGAGCCCGCTCGCAGACGAGCTGCTCGACGGCCACCGCATCGTCGGCCTGACCGCCGGCGCGTCGACTCCCGAGGAGCTGGTCCGGGCGACGGCCGAGCGGCTCGCGCAGCGCGGCTACGACAGCCCCGAGGAGATCACGGTCGCGCGTGAGGACGTCCACTTCCGCCTGCCGAGGGAGGTTGCCCGCGCATGACGAGCATCGAGGTTCCGTACTCGATCGCCGCGGCGCTGCCGACCCTGTCGGTGATGGACATCACGAACGACGTGACGAAGTCCGTCGCCGGCTCCGGCAAGCACGACGGGATCGCGTACATCCATGCGCCGCACGGGCTCTCGCTCGTGCGCGTCCAGGAGCGCGAGACCGGCTTCTTCGAGGACCTCGAGGGCCTGCTCGAGCGGATCGTCCCGAGCGAGAGCCCGGTGCGAGAGCGCCTCGTGGCGGCGCTGCTCGGCCCGCGCGCGGAGCAGGTGCCGTTCTCCGGCGGCCGCCTCTGCCTGGGCCAGTGGCAGCGGATCCTGCTCTTCTCGCTCGACGCCGAGCACCGCGACGACTGGTCCCTGACCCTGCTCGGGTGACGTTTTGCGTAGCGTCGCGAGCCGGAGGCACACTTCGAGCATGGATCGCGCCAGACGCCACCAGCGCCGCCTGGCGGGTCTCGCGCTCGGCCTCCTCACGCTGATCGCGGAGCTTGCGGGCCGAAGCCTGACGCACCGGCTCGACATCGGCCGCCATGTCGGCCGCGTCAGCTACGCCCACGCCGACTACTACCCGTTCCTGCTCGCCGGCGTGAAGGTCGCGGCGGCGTTGATGCTGGCACGGCTCGCCTGGCGGTTCGCGAAGGCCCGAGCGACGGCCCGGGCCGCGGGCCGGATCGCCGGCGCGCTGGGCGCGCGGCAGCCACGGTGCACTCCGCGTGTGCGGATCGAGCTCTCGCCGCGCCTCTGGCTGCTCTCCTTCCTCGGCACCGCCTCGATCTATCTCGTCCAGACCGACGCCGAGCGGGCGATGGTCGGCCGCTGGCCCCTGCTCGCGCCGTGGCTGCACAGCTCCGCGCTGCCCGTCTTCGCCGTGCTCGCCGTCCTCGTCGCCGTGCTCTTCCGCGCCGTCGAGCGCTGGCTGGCGGACTACGAAGAGCTAGCGGCCGAGGCGGTGGCGTACGTCAGGAAGCTCGTGCTTCCAACCGCGTCGCCCGTACGAAGCCGCCGGCTCTCCCGGCGGTGCTCGCCGAGATCCCTGTTCGGCCTCTCCTTCGAGTCACGCCCTCCGCCGGTGCTCGCCTAGTCGCGAGCGCAGCTCGCGACAAGCCGCAGCGAGTCCAACGCGGAAGGAGGAGCCATGAGCGCGGAAATCGCGCAAGTAAGGATCGACGAGCGAGCACGTGTGTCGTTCCGCGTGCGAACTGTCTTGGCGCTGGGGCCGCTGGCCTGCGTGGCGGGGGTGGCCTGGGCGCTGCTGCAGCCGTGGCGGCTGACCCTGCTGCACCCGCACGGGCAGGGCTTCTGGTGGCTCTTCGCCGAGCCCCCGCTGTACGTGGTGCTGGCCGGACTGATCTTCCGGTTCGTCATCGCTCCCGGGATCGCCGCCGATCTCGAGGAGGAGGAGGAGTCGTGATCGTCGCCGGCGTGATGCCGCAGGCCGAGATGGTGCACTGGTGGTTCGCCTCGGGCGTGCTGATGGTCGCGCTGCTCTTGTTCGCCGAGGCGATCGTCGGCCCCGACGTCTGGTCCAGGCGCCCCTGGCGCCGCTATCTCTGGCCGGCGCTCTGTTTTCTGATGGGCGTGCTCATGTGGCCGGTGATGACCTTCTACACCAACTCCACGATCCACATGATCGCGCACGGCTCGTGGGCGCAGGTGCTCATGCTCGCCGGGGCGGCCGAGCTCGGGGTCGCGCGCGGCAAGCTGCATGCGCCGTACTGGCGGCTGCTCATGTCCTTCGCGTTCGTCGTCTCCGGCACGGCCTTCATCGTCCACGAGCAGCAGACCCTGCTGTTCTCCCGTGCCGCGTTCCTGCACCACGCGCTGGGCTGGACGCTGCTCGTCGCGGCCCTGTTCCCGCTCGTGCAGGCCTTCCGTCCCCGCTCGCTCACGGCGGGGCTCGGCTTCGCGACGAGCCTGCTCGTGATCGCCGTGCTGCTGTTCTCCGATCGCGACGTCGCGCCGATCTTCGGTCACCTGTCGCAGCTCGCCGGGGCGCCGCACCGATGAGGCGCGCCGGTATCACGGTGGCGGCAGCGGCGGTGCTCGCGGCGCTGGTGCTCCCGGCCTCCGCGTTCGCGCACGCGAGCCTCGTGGGCGAGTCGCCGGCGTACGGGCAGCGCCTCGCCGGGGCGCCGCGCGCGATCGTCCTCCGCTTCGACCAGACCGTCGACGCGCTGCCCAACGGGATCGTCGTGCTAGACGCCCGTGGCGACAACCTCGCCGGCAAGGCTCACGCCGTCCCGGCCAGGCGAGCGCTCGTCGCGCCGCTCGGGCACGTGCCGCGCGGGCCGTACACCGTGCGCTGGAAGGCGCTCTCGGACGACGGGCACGTCGTCTCGGGCGTTTACACCTTCGGCGTCCGCTTCCCGGCACCGCTCGTCACCGACGCCGTCGGCGCGCAGGGGCCGACGCGAGCGGAGGACTTCGTCCGCTGGGCGTACTTCCTCGCGCTCGCGCTGCTGGTCGGCGGCCTGGGGTTCCGGCTCCTCGTGCTGCATGGGACGGTGCCCGGACGCGCCGAGCGACGCTTCTTCTGGGTGACCGGCATCGGCGCGGCCGCGGTGCTCGAGACCGGCATCGTCGCGTTCCTGCTGCGCGCCGAGGACGCGCTCCAGCTCCCCTTCGGCCGGTTCCTCTACGGCGACCTCTCGCCGCTCGCGGGTGGGACGCGCTTCGGCGAGGCGTTCGTGGCGATGGAGCTCGGCTTCGCGGTGGTCGCGGCGCTCGTGTACCTCGCCTGGCTGACCGAGCGGCGCGCCCTCCTCTGGGTCGCCTTCGTGCTCGGCCTCGGCTTCGCCTCGGGCCTGTCGCTGTCGGGGCACTCGGCGGCGGATGCCGGCAGCTCGTGGCTGTCCGAGCTCGCCGACTGGGTCCACCTCACCGCCGCGACGCTCTGGGTCGGCGGTCTCGTGCAGCTCGTCGCGGTCGTGTGGCCGGGGGCCCCCGAGCTGCGGCGGGCGGCATTCCTCCGCTTCTCGCGGCTCGCCACCGTGCTGGTCGCGCTGCTGCTCGGCGCAGGCCTCTACCTCAGCGTGCAGCGACTGCCGCACCTGCGCGACCTCTGGGCCACCGGCTACGGGCACGTCCTGCTCGTGAAGCTCGGGCTCGTGTCGCTCGCGCTGACGTGGGGCGCGGCGCACCATTTCCTCGCCGCGCCGCGCATCGACCGTGCCGGCGTCGTCGGCGTCCTCTCTCGCAGCATGCTCGGCGAGAGCGCCGTCGCCATGGCGGTGCTGCTCGCAGCCGCCGTGCTCGTCGACTCGAAGCCGCCGCCGCAGCCGGTGCCGCAGGCGCCGGTGGCGGTGCACAGGCGCTGATATGGAGCGGATAACGTCCCCGTGATGGTGGTGCTCAGCCGCGCAGACGTGGAGGAGCTCCTCGACCTCGACGAGCTCGTCGGCGCTCTCGCGCGGGCGCACGCGGAGCTCTCGGCCGGCGCCGTCTCGATGCCGCCGCGGATCGCTGCGCTCGCCGGCGACGCGGGCCTGCTAGGCGCGATGCCCGCGTACCTGCCTTCCGCGGGGCTCGGCTGCAAGCTGGTGACGCTCTTCCCGCACAACAGCGACCGGCCGACCCACCAGGCGGCGATCATGCTCGTCGACCCGGCGAATGGAACGCCGGTCGCGCTGATGGACGGCACCTACATCACCGCGACGCGCACGGCGGCGGCCGCGGCGCTCGCCACGCGGCTGCTCGCACGCGAGGACGCGCGCGTGCTCGCGATCCTCGGCACGGGCGTCCAGGCGCGCTCGCACGCACGGGGGTTCGCCGGCGTCCGCGACTGGCGCGAGATCCGCGTCGCCGGCCGGGACGCCGCCAAGGCCCAAGCGCTCGCGGCCGAGCTCGGGGTCACGGCGGCCGGCTCGTTCGAGGAGGCGGTGCGCGGCGCCGACATCGTCGCAGCGGCGACGCACTCGGCGGAGCCGGTCGTCCGTCTCGACTGGGTGGCCGCCGGAACGCACGTCAGCTCGGTGGGCTACAACGCGCCGGGGTCGGAGCTCGACCCGGAGCTCGTGCGCGCCGCGACCGTCGTCGTCGAGTCGCGCGGCTCGTCGTTCGCGCCGCCGCCCGGCGGCGCACCGGAGCTCGCCAGCCTCGACCCCGAGTCCACGGTCGAGCTCGGGGAGCTCGTGGCGGGCACACGTTCCGGCAGGACCGACCCCGCGGAGATTACGCTGTACAAGTCGGTCGGCGTCGCCGTTCAGGACCTCGCCGCGGCAGCACTCGTGCTCGCCGCGGCGCGAGAACGCGGCGCCGGTCTCGAGATCGAGCTGGAGGGGATCCACGCATGAACGAGTTCAGCCCGGGCCTCGCTGGTGTCGTCGCCTTCGAGACCGAGATCGCCGAGCCTGACCGCGAGGGCGGCCAGCTTCGCTACCGCGGGGTCGACATCGAGGAGCTCGTCGGCCACGTGCCGTTCGAGCAAGTGTGGGGGCTACTCGTCGACGAGTCCCTCGAGCCGGGACTGCCCGCCGCCTACTGCGAGCTCGAGGTCCGCACCGGCGGCTACATGTCCGACCTCCAGTCGACGCTCGCGACCCTCAGCGGCAAGTGGAAGCTCGGCCAGCTGATCGACATCGACGACGATCAGGCGAAGGAGGATCTGCGCCGTCTCTCCGCCGCCGCGCTCTCGATCGTCGCGCAGTCGGCGCGCGGCGCCGACAAGCCGCCGGTGCCCGAGGAGAAGGTGCTCGAGGGCCAGACCGCGGCCGAGCGGTTCCTGCTCGCCTGGCGCGGCGAGGTCGACGAGCGGCACGCGCGCGCGATCGACACGTACTGGATTTGCACGGCCGAGCACGGCCTGAACGCGTCGACCTTCACGGCGCGAACGGTCGCCTCGACCGGGGCCGACTGCGGCGCCGCGCTCTCGTCGGCCGTCGGCGCGCTCTCGGGGCCGCTGCACGGCGGTGCTCCCGCCCGCGTGCTGCCGATGCTCGACGCGGTCGCGGAGATGGGCGATGCGGAGAAGTGGGTGAACGAGGCGCTCGCGCGCAGGCAGCGGATCATGGGCTTCGGCCACCGCATCTACCGCGCCGAGGACCCGCGCTCCCGGCTCCTCAAGCGGACGGCGAAGGAGCTCGGCTCGCCGCGGGTCGAGGTCGCCGAGGAGCTCGAGCAGGTCGCACACGAGGCGATCGCGCGGAAGCACCCGGATCATTCGTGGACGAACGTGGAGTACTGGTCGGCGATCGTCCTCGACATCGCGGAGGTGCCGCCGAGCCTCGCTCCGGCGATGTTCGCGTGCTCGCGCACGGCGGGCTGGTCGGCACACGTCCTCGAGCAGAAGCGGCTCGGGGTGCTCGTGCGTCCGAGCGCGCGGTACACGGGGCCGTCCTCCCGGTCGCTCCAAGAGGTCTAGTTGCGCCGGGCCTTCGCCTCAGACGAGACGAGGAACGCGCGCACCTCGTCGTAGCGGCCGCCCTCGTTGGCGAACTCGACGTAGTTCTTCGCGGTTCCGAGCCACTCGAGCGTCGTCGGCCGCATCCCTTCGAGGGCGCGTTCCAGGTGGCTCGTGCGCAGCGGCGGGTCCCCGCCGGCGTCGAGGGCCTCGTCGATGACCGCGTCGGTCGCTCGCTCGACGAGCGCGACGAGATCCGCGCCGCTAAAGAGGCGCGTCTGCTTCGCGAGCCGCTTCAGGTCGAGCTTCTCCGTGTGGCGCCCGCCGACGAGCAGCTCGAGAACGCGCCGGCGCGCCGTCTCGTCGGGAGGCGGGACGAAGAGCGTCCGGTCGAAGCGACCGGGACGCTTGAGCGCCTCGTCGACGTCCCACGGCGCGTTGGTCGCGGCCAGCACGAGCATGCCCGCGTTGTCGGCGCCGATGGCGTCGAGCTCCTGCAGCAGCTGGTCGACGAGCGGCCGGCCGACGCTGCCGGGCGAGTGCTTGCGGCGCGCGAATCCGAGGGCGTCGATCTCGTCCAGGAAGAGGACGCACGGCGCGGCCCGGCGAGCCTGCACGAAGGCGTCGTGCAGGTTGCGCTCGCTGACGCCGAAGAAGGGGTCGAGGATCTCCTCGATGCGGACGTTCGAGAAGGGCAGACCGCATTCGCTCGCGGTCGCCCGTGCAAGCATCGTCTTGCCGCATCCCGGCGGGCCGTAGAGCAGGACACCGCCGCCGGCCCGGCGGCCGTAGCGCTCGTACAGCTCGGGGCGCTGGTACGGGAGGATGATCGTCCGGTGGATCGCCTTCTTGACGTCGTCGAGCCCGCCGACGTCGTCGAAGGTGATCGTCGGCGTCGATTCGAAGTCGACGGCAGGTGCCGTCCCGTCGGGGCCGGCCGTCTCGGCGACGCGCATCATCCCGCCGAGGCCGAGGAGCTCGTCGATCTCGCGGCGGAGGGAGCCGATCCCTTCGACCGTCCCGGCCTCGCGCGCCGCGTCCACCAGCTTCCCCGCCAGCAGGAGATCGCCGGCCTGCACTGCGACCCGTCCCGCCGCGACGAGCGAGTCGGACGGGAGCGCGTGCTCACGGTGCAGGACCGCGTATTCGGCGGCCGCCTCCGCGTGGCGATCCTCGGCCGCGAGCGTCTCGGCGAGCGCCAGCCGCAGCCCATGGTTGTCCGGCATCACCTCGAGCGCCCGCCGCATGCCGTCGACGCGGTCAGAGCTCACCGTAGCGCCTCCTCTCCCGCCAGCGGAGGAAGCGCGGGCCCGTCCAGCTCAGAACCACGATCACGAGCCAGGCGCCGACCAGCACCGCCCGGATCGACTGCAGGCGGAACGCTCCGAGGACGACGAACAGTGTCAGGTACGTGAAGTACGCGCGCCAGCGTCCGAAGCGCCAGACCGCTCGTACGGGCGCGAGCACCGGATGGGCGACGATCCGCGTCTCGCGCGCGGCGTGCGCGACGTCTCGGTCGGTGGGATCGAGCCGGGCCGCCTCGGCGAACGCCCGCGCCGCCGGCCTGTAGCGGCTGGCGCTCACGGCGAGCGAGCCGCGGAGATAGTGGCCGGTCCGATCCTCCGGGCTCCGGGCGAGCAGGTCGTCCACGTAGCGCGCCGCGTCCGGCTCTTCGGCGAGCACCGCAACCTGTGCCCGAACGCGGCGGACGGCGACGGAGTCGGGGGCGACGCGCAGCGCCTCGAGCACGGCCTCCCTCGCAGCCGCGAAGCGCTCGTCGCGCGCGAGCGCGAGCGCGCGATGTGCGAGGAGGACGGGATGGTCGGGTTCGAGCTCCAGCGCCGCCGCGAGAGCCTGCTGGGCCGGCTCGAGGCGGTCGCGGTCCAGTTCGGCGAGGGCCAGGGCGTCGAGCAGCGAGATGTCCTCCGCATCGAGCTCGAGGCCGCGACGCGCCGCCTCGGCGGCCTCGTCGGGCCGCTCGAGCTCGCGCAGCGCCTCTGCGCGCAGCAGCCAGAACTCCGGGTCGGAGAGCGCGTCGTCGCGGGCCTTCGCGAGCGCGTCCAGCGCAAGCTGCGGCCGGTCGATCTCGACGTAGTGCCGCGCAAGCGCGAGCGGCGTCCGCAGCTGCTCCTCCACGCGCTCATGGTACGCAGGTGCTCGCGCCGCCGAGACGGGATGCTCAGTTCGTCGATATGCAACCCAATGGTTGCGTTATTGTCGGCGGGTGCGGTCGGCGTTCGTGCTCGGGGGGACGGGTCAGATCGGGCGGGCCGTTGCGCGCCGGCTGGTCGAGGCGGGCTGGGACGTCGCGCTCGGGTCGCGGTCGGCGTCGCTGCCGGAAGGCCTCGGCGGGCTCGGGGTGCGCGCGGCCCGCGTCGACCGCAGCGTCCCCGGGGAGCTCGAAACCGCGGTCGCGGACGGCATCGACGTGCTCGTCGACGTCGTCGCTTTCACCGCCGCCGATGGGGAGCAGCTGAACCGCCTCGCCGGCCGCATCGGCTCCGCCGTCGCGATCTCGAGCGCGTCGGTGTACGCCGACGCCGCCGGACGCACGATCGACGAGGCGTCGAGCGTCGACACCTTTCCGCGCCTGCCCGTGCCGATCCCCGAGATCCATCGGACGGTCGAGCCGTCCGACGCGACCTACTCGACGCAGAAGCGGGCCCTCGAGCTGGCGCTCCTGGACGGTCCGCTCGCGGCGACGATCGTCCGGCCGTGCGCAGTCCACGGCCCGGGCTCGGAGATGCCGCGCGAGCTCTACTTCGTGAAGCGAGTCCTCGACGGCCGGCGCGCCGTCGTGCTCGTCTCGAACGGCGAGAGCCGCTTTCACACGACCTCGGTCGACAACCTCGCCGAGCTGATCCGGCTGGCGGCCGAGCACCCGGGCACGCGCGTGCTCAACTGCGGCGACCCCGAGCCGCCGAGCGTCCGGGAGATCGGCCGCGCCGTCGCCGCGGCCATGGGTCACGCCTTCGACGAGGTGCTCGTCCCCGAGCCCGCCTACGAGCGGCGCGAGCTGTCGAACCCGTGGGCGGTGCCGTTTCCGCTCGTCGTCGACATGAGTCTCGCGGACTGGGAGCTCGGCTACAGGCCCGTGACGACCTACGGCGGGGCGGTGCACGCGACGTGCGCCTGGCTCGCCGAGGAGGCGCCGCGGCGCGACTGGACCGGCACCTACCTCGGCAAGTACTTCGACTACGCTGCGGAGGATGCCCTGCTCGCGGAACGAGGATAGGCTGCGGCGGTGGACGACCTGCTCGCCTACCGGGATCGCTTCCCGATCCTCGGCGACTGCGTCTACCTGATCAATCACTCCCTGGCCGCCATGCCGGCGGCCGCCGAGGACAGGCTGCTCGAGTACGCGCGCATGTGGCGCGAGCGCGGCATCCGATCGTGGGGCGAAGGCTGGTGGGAGATGTCGTGGACGGTCGGCGACCAGCTCGCGCGGATCATGGGCGCGCCGCCGGGGACGATCGTCATGCACCAGAACGTGACCGTCGCCGAGGAGGTCGTGCTCTCCTGCTTCCGGGATCCGGGGTCGCGCAACCGGGTCGTGTACGAGGAGGCGAACTTCCCCTCGGTGCGCTACCTCTACCAGGCGCAGCCGCACCTCGAGGTCGTCGCTGTCGAGGACGACGAGGCGATCGTCGCCGCGATCGACGAGCGGACCCTCCTCGTGCCGATCAGCCACGTCCTCTACAAGAACGCGGAGATCCAGAACGTCCAGGCGATCGTGCGGCGGGCTCACGAGGCGGGCGCCCATGTCGTCCTCGACTGCTACCAGTCGGCGGGTGTCGTGCCCTACGACCTGACGGCGCTCGATGTCGACTTCGCCGTCGGCGGCAGCGTCAAGTGGCTCTGCGGCGGCCCCGGCGCCGGCTGGCTGTACGTCCGCCCCGACCTCGCCGGGCGGCTCGAGCCGACGTTCGTCGGCTGGCAGGGGCACGCTCGGCCGTTCGCCTTCGAGCCGGAGCTCGAGTACGCACCGGGCGTCCACCGCTTCCTCACCGGTACGCCGAACGTCCCGGCGCTCTTCGCGGCCACCGCCGGCTACGACGTGATCGAGGAGGTCGGCGTGGCACGGATCCGCGAGCGCTCGCTCGCGCTCACGTCGCTGCTGATCGAGCTCCTCGACGAGGCCGGCTTCGAGGTCACGAGCCCCCGCGACCCTGAACGGCGCGGCGGCACCGTGCTCGTCCGGACGCCGGACGATCCGGCCGTCCACCGCGAGCTCGGCGAGCGTGGGATCGTCTGCGACTTCCGGCCGGATGCGGGCATCCGGCTCGGGCCGCACTTCTACAACAGCGAGGACGAGCTGCGCCGGACGGTGGCGGAGCTGGCCGAGATCGTGGAGAATGGCGCCTACGCGCGCCACGCCGGCGCCGCCGCCCGCTACTGAGAGATAACGCATCCGGGGGATGAGCAAACGAGCCGTCCGCGGCGACTCTAAGGTTGTGCGCCTCGGCGTTCTCGCCACACTCGTCGCCGCCTGGCTCGCCGCAGCCGGCACCGCCTCCGCGGCCCAGCTCGTCGCCCGCAACGCTACCGGGGTCCGGATCGTCGCCAGCTCCGGCGGCGAGGCGATGCTCAGCTACCGCACCGGCGGCTCCCTCCGGCATGTGCTGCTCTGGGGTGCCGTCAACGCGCGCGTTCCGGCGTCCGGCACGCAGCAGGTGAAGCTCAAGGTCGACTATTCGGGCGGCTGGCACACCCACCGCACGCTCTACTGGCGCCACTTCCCCGGCGGCTGCGGCCGGTACGACGGCCCGCTGCTGCCGAACGTCGTCGCCGCCTGCAAGGCTCCCGACGGCAGCTACTGGGCCGCGCAGAGCTGGCCGCAGCCGCTCCCGAATCTCGGCTTCACGCCCTGGCTGCCCGAGCTGCGTGCCAGCTGGCTCGAGATCTCGCACTGGACCGGGCCGGTCGCGGAGCTCGAGGCGGGCATGGACTGGGTCTACAGCGGCCGCTTCCAGGACCTCTTCGGGCGCTACACGTACAGGGGCACGCCGGTGTACGGCTTCCACACCACCCGGCGCGGTGCCCCCACCGACGGCTTCGGCCGCCTCATCTACCTCGACACGTACGACTCGGCGTACGGGCAGGGCTGGCGCCGCGAGAACTCCTTCGTGTCGCACAACCCGACGGGCGCCTTCTGCTACGGCTTCTACACGTTCGATCCGGCGGGCTACAAGCATCCGCCCGGCTGGACCGCGAGACGCGGCCCCGGCCTCGGCGCGAAGTACCGCCTCTTCGCGGAGGGGCCGGGCGTGACGCCCGACGTCGCCGTGATCGTGCCCGCGCTCCACCCGTTCGACCGCGCGAACCCCGAGGACGTCGCGCTCCAGGCAGAGGAGTCCGCGCGCCTCGCGTCGTGGGGCGACCGGCTCTGCCGCGCCGGGCACTAGGGACGTTCAGTCGCATAGATCGCGGCCGGGTAGTCGTCGAGGACGGTGGTCCTCTCCTCCCACATCCCGATCTTCTCGGCAACACGACGAGATGCGACGTGATCGGGATGGATGATCGCTACCAGCCGCGACACCCCGAAGCGCGTGAACGCGAGGTCCCGAGCCGCCGTCGCGGCCTCCGTGGCGATTCCCTCATTCCAGGACGTCTTCCGCGTGTGCCAGCCGATCTCTATTTCGGAAGCGTCCTCGAGGGCGAGGGGTCTGATCCCGCAGTAGCCAAGGAAGCCCGACATCGGGAGGGACTCGATGAACCAGAATCCGAACCCGTACTCCTCGTAGAGGGAGAGATTCCGGCTGATCCACGCGGACGCTTCGTCTCGCGTCTTCGGGCGAGGGTAGAACCTCATCTGCTCCCCGTCTGCAACCATCGCGGCGAGGTCGTCGAGATCGCCCTGATCGAACTCGCGCAGCCTGAAGCGCTGGGTTTCGAGGATCGGCGTCATCCCGAATGACCGATGGTCATTCTCGCATGCCTGCTCCCGCATCAGCCGGAGTGCCTTGGTAGTCGCGCGGCTCAGCGACCTCTGAACGACCCGCGGCGAAGTCCCAGCTGTTTCTCACCGGATCTTCAGCTTCCGTAGCTGGAATCCGCCTCATGACCGAGCCGGGCCTTCTCTCGTCGCTTCGCGCGTCGTCTCCCGGGGGCGCCGCCGCTGCGGCGCTCGCCCCGCCCGCCGCCGCCGTGCGGCTGCCGCGCCGGCGGGCGGCCGGGCTTGCGCTCGTCTGGACGATCGTGCTCGCGAACGCGGGCGCGATCGTGTGGCTCTGGGTGCACGGCGGCAATC
>WNGE01004864.1_pt1 | contig 15379 bp, 15 predicted proteins | sample 5400651 | NCBI WGS metagenome assembly WNGE01 (sample SAMN13153370, study PRJNA577476) | soil metagenome | isolation source: 60 cm soil or saprolite under grassland replicate 2 | place: USA:California | collected 2016-06-15 | reverse complement strand
GCGATCGAGTCACGGCCGGCCGCCAGCGCCATCGCCTCGCGCAGGGTGATCGCCGGCGCGCTGCGCACGTCGGCCGCCGCGCTCTCCCCGAGGCCCCCGGGCCGCGCCAGGCGAATCGCGCGGTAGGCCCAGCGGGCGTCATCTCTCCCGAGCCCGGCCAGCACGCGGGCGACTCTCGTCCGGAGCGTCTGCCCGCGGCGAACGCGCCACGCCGCCGCGATGGGCGCCAGCAGGAGCGCCACGCCGAGGTGGGTGTTGGTGGGGACGACGCGCCTGGCGGCGGCCACCGCCTTGAAGATCGCCCATCCCACCCGGCCGGGTCGAGCCTGCGCGATCGCGGGCCCCAGGACGGCCGCGCTGCCGACGAAGTCGGAGAAGCGCATGTCGGGGAACGCATGCGTCGGCGTCACGTTGCCCACCTTCTCGGCGCCGGCCTCGAGGACGCAGGCGAGCGTGGCCGCCAGCGCCAGCGCGGGACCCGGACGGTTCATGCCGGGGGCCCGCCGTCGGCGCCGCCGCGCAGCCGGGCGAGGAGATGGTCGGCGATGGCGCCGGCCACGTCGAGGGTCGTCGTGCGCTGCAGGCCTTGCCATCCCGGTATCCCGTTGACCTCCAGCACGAAGTATCCACCATCGTCGTGCGGCAGGAGGTCGACCCCGGCATAGTCGGCCTCGACCACGCGGGCTGCCTGGAGAGCCAGCTTGGCGAGATCCGGAGGAAGATCCAGCGCCTCGACGGCTGCCCCCTGCGCGACGTTGGTCTTCCAGCTCTCTCCGCGGCGGATCATCGCCGCGACGATGCGGTCGCTCACCACGAAGGCGCGGATGTCCCGACCGCCGTGGGGCACGTAAGCCTGCAGGTAGTACACGGCGCGGGCAAGCTCCAGCGCGCGAAAGGTGCGGTAGGCGACGTCCCGGTCCGAGATGCGGACCATGCCCCGCCCCTCGGCGCCGAACAAGGGCTTGAGCACGACGTCCCCCCCCAGTTCCTCGACCGCGGCCATGGCGTCCTCGAACCGCTCGCAGGCGATGGTCCGGGGTGTCGGCACGCCGGCCTCCTCGAGCAGGAACGAGGTGTAGTACTTGTCCACGCTCCGCTCGATGCAGCGAGGGGAGTTGATGACGGGGACGCCGAGGCGGGCGAGGCGGTGGAGGGCGTCGACCCGGAAGATGACCTGCTCCAGGGAGCCGGCGGGAATGGCGCGGACCACGACGGCGCCGCACTCATCGAGGGCGCGCCCCTGGTCCGAGAGCGCGAAGGACCCGCCGCCGATGCGCCCGGTCAGGCGGGTGATCGGCAGCACCATCGGCTCCACGCCCCGCTTCTCCAGGGCTTCCAGGAGGCGCGCCTCGTGCCAGCCCCCGCGCGCGCCGAGGATCGCGACCTTCACGCGAGACCCAGCGAGGCCTGCAACACATCCACGTTGACCCGGCCGCGCCGGATGACCCGTCCGGTCAGGAGGTTGTTGATCGTCACCTCGGCCGGGCTGAACAGCATCTTGTCGATCTTGTAGAACTGACCGTCGTACCGCTTGAAAATATCATAGAAGGGAATTCCGTAATCGGCGGCGGACGAGGCGGGGAGGCGGTCGGCGACCGCCGCGATCTCCTCGTCGCTCGCCCGGACGGCGAGGTAGGCGCGGGCAGCGTAGAGGATGCAGTCGTTCGTCCACCCGATCCCCCGCAGGTCGTTCTTGGCCACCGGGGCGATCGGACAGAGGCCGGCCCCGCTCCGGAGCTTCGTCAGGTCGAAGCCGAGCTCCATCAGCTTGTGCAGGGCCGTCTCCACGGAGCGCGCGGCGATCTGGACGCAGCCGGCGACGCTGGCCGTGGGCGCGATCAGCAGGGTGAGGGCTCGGGGCTCGACGCCGCATCGCCCGGCCACGTAGGCGGCCACGTCCGCGCCGGGCGGCGTCCGTCCTTCCAGCACGAGGACGCCCCGATCCGAGGTCTCGACATAGCCCAGCCGATCGAACAGCTCCGCCTCGGCTCGCGACAGGCAGCGGGCGGGGCCGGACCCCATGGCGAAGTAGCCCTCGCGCTGGATCGCCCACCCGGCGTACTGACTGGCCAGGCACGCCGCCACCGGATCGTCCGTGACGACGCGGACGGCCGGCAGCATGAGCGTTCCCACTTCCCCCGTGGTCAGGGACACGGTGGCCCGGCCGGCGAGGCAGATCTCGGCCAGGCGCCGCCCGGCCTCGAAGCCACCCTCGGCGGCGATGCCGCAATCGATGACTCGAGCCCCGTTGTCGAGTCGTGTCACGCCCAGCCGGAGCGCGTCCGCGTCGTGCTCCATGGCGTCGGCGAGGGCGGCCGCGCGACGGTTCAGGCCGAGGTCCATGCCAGGATCTCTCCCTTCCCGACCTCGGTCAGATCCCCCGAATAGCGGCGATACACGCCCCCGTGGAGCGCCTCCGGTACGGCGAGTCCCAGCCGCGCGAGCTGGCGGAGGTAGATCTCGACCCACGGCGGTCGATAGGCGCAATCGAACCGGAAGGTCGGCAAGATGGCGGGTGGGCGTCCATTGCCCCCGTACGCGATGATCGTCCCGCGCTTCATCGCCGCCGCCGTCCGGATGCCGAGCTCGCCCAGGACGACGATGGTTCCGGCGATCATCATGACCCCCGTGAAGTCGCCGGCCTTCCCCCCCACGGCGATCACCCCCCGGCGCATCGCGCACCCCGTCTCGTTCCCCGCGTTGCCCGTCACGAGGATGGTGCCGCCCCGCATCCCCTTCTCGCTGCCGCGATAGCCGGCGCCGAGCAGATGGCCCGCATCGCCCATGACGCGCAGGAGCCCGCCGCGCATCTCCGCGCCGGCCCAGTCCGCCACGCTGCCGCGCACGACGATCTCGCCGCCGCGCATCTCGGCGCCCAGGTGCATGCCCGCGTCCCCGTGGATCTCGATCCGCCCACCCGTCATCCCTTTGCCGATGTGCTTGACCCCGGAAAAATCGCCGTCGAGTCGGATGCTGTCTTCGGGCTGGCCCTCGACGGTGAAGAACTCGTCCAGCGGGCCCTGGGCGTTGCCCTGCACGACCGGGAGCCGCCCGATGGTGGAGAGCGACTGGCCGGCCATGACATCCGGGCTGATCACCTCGGCCTCCAGGGGAACCGTGAAGGGACCCCGGGGACGCAGCGTGATCATGGTTCGGCGCGCACGACGGCCCCCCGCGGGCTCGCGCGCGTGTGCGAGAGCGCGATGGGGAGATCGCCGACGAAGGCGCGGATCCTGGCGATCAGCTCGCGGGCGGCGTCGGGGCCCCGGACCAGCGCGAACACGGTCGGCCCCCAGGAGCTCTGGCCGACGCCGGCGGCCCCCTGCTGGCGCGCGAACTCCGCGACGGCCCGCCCGCGCTCGCTCGAATACGGTCCGGCCTGGTACGCGGCGAACTGCTGACCCATCAGCGCCTGGATCTCGGTGATGGCCTCGCCGAACGCCTGGAGATCGTCGGTGAGCGCGGCGGGGAGCGCCTTCATGAGCACGAGCCGACTGATGCGACCGGCCGCCGTGTCGCTCATCGGCGGGAGGCTCCGGAACACCGCGTCCTCCCGCGGTCCGTGCAGCCCATGTTCCCCCGCGGGACTGGCGAGCACGAACTCCCAGTCCTCCGGCAGGGGGTGCTGGAAGATCACGGGAGGAACACCCTTGGATTCGATGCTCCCGGCCGGCGTTGCGCGGACCACCCCCGCGTCGACGACGAGGCCGCCCCGCTCGAAGGTGGCGATGCCGACGCCCGAGCGCCGGCCGCGCCCGAGCCGGCCGGCGATCTCCGAGGCGGTCAGGGTCCGGCCGGCCAGCCGTGAGAGCGCGCACCCGAGCGCCAGGTCCCGCTGCGTCCCCGAGCCCAGACCCTGATGGCGGGGAATCCGCTCCAGCACCCGGACGGCGATCGAGCCCGGCACGCGCGCATCGTCCCCGAGCGTCTCGATGATGCGGGACAGCTCTGCTTCCGCCTCGCCGTCGACCTCGCCGTGGGGCGTGTGGCGGACCTCCACGACGTAGCGGGGGCGCTCCAGCGCCACCCCGATGGACCCGAACAGACGCCCGCACCCACCGTTCAGGTCGATGAAGCCGAGGTGGAGCCGGGCCGGCGCCTCGACGGTGACCCGAGCCGGCAAGGTCCCCGTCATCGTTGCACTCCGGTGACGAGCGGGACGGCGCGGAGGCTTGGCTCTCAACGCCTGCCTCCGGCGTTGCCGGCTCGGCGCTCGACGTGGGACCGGATGAGCAACAGGGCCTCCCGTTCCCGGGGGCCGCCGGTCTTCTCGACGAGCGCCTCGAGCCTGCCGATCTCGGCGAGGATCTCGGGGAGGGGCAGGAACCGGAGCCGGGAAGCGAGGATGCTGGCCTCCACCACGGCGTGCTTGGCGCGGCAGAGGCCCACGAAGGGCCGGAGGGTTCCCTCGCCGACCACGCGCGTGATCACGTCGGCGCGGGAGGCGCTCGCCGCCGCCGGCGGGACGGCGATCTCCCGCACCTGGACCTCGCGCCAGTGGCAGGCGCCGCTCAGGATCACCCCGTGGACGCGGGGGGCGGGCTCACACTCGAGCCGCTCGTGGGTGAGCGCGCTCTTGGCGAACAGCAGGACATCGTCGGTCACGTTGACCACGGCCTCGCCGTGCTTGTGCAGGTGGCGGAAGGTCCGGGTGTTCGTGTACGGCCGGATGATGATCGTCTCCTCGCCCCAGACGACGCCCATGGCCGCGAAATGCGGCTCCCCCTGCTCGTCGAGCGTCGTGACCACCGTCTCCAGTATCACGATGATCCAGACTACGCCTCGGCGAGGACTTCGTGCAGCCGGAGCTGGTGCTGGCCGAGCTTTCCTCCGTAGTTGCCGGCGCTGATCACCCGGACACCATCCCGGCAGGCGGCGCGGATCCCGACCGCCATCGCCCGGCGCACGGCGTCCGCGTCGAGCGCGTCGATCACGATCTCGTACACGGCGTTGACGTCCTCGGGCAGCCGCGTCCGGGTGATGGCCCGGATGGTCGGGCAGTACTCGTCGTTGGTGGACGCCTTGAGCGCCTTGTAGCGGGAGCCGACCTTGCTGCCGCTCCGCACCAGGCCGCCGGGAAAGGGGAGGATCACCCCGCGGACCTCGCGGATGGCCGAGACGGCCGCCTCCGCCGCCGCCAGCGTGCTGCGTTGATCGGCGCCGAGCAGGAGAAAGTTTCCGCCGGCCACCGCCTTCTGCGTGGAGAAGCTCTCCTCGCAGACGAACTCGCCGTCCATGACCGGCATGCGCCAGTAGCGGCGCCCGTCGAGCTTCTTGCTCGACTGATAGCCGTCGCCGAAGTAGCGCAGGAGGCCGCCGACCTTCACGGGGTCCGTCCCGCCGGGCAGGCCATCGTAGCAAGCCGTGGTGGGGCACGTCATGATGCACTGGCCCACGCGGTTCAGGAGCGCCTTGCCCAGCGCGTCCTTGTTGAAAGCGAAGAGCAGGAGGCTCCGGCCCGGCCGTCCATCGGGAGTCTCCTCGGGCTCGAGCTCGGCCTCGATCCCGGCTTCCGCGTCGCAGCCGATCACCGAGGTGGCGTACCCGGTGGCCACGATCGCCGCCGTCTGCGCCCAGGCGCGCGTCTCGGCCGTCACGATGACCCGGGCCGCGCGCATCGTGAAGGCCTCGGCGAAGGTGTCCTCGATCTCGACGCTGTTGAGCTGGAGCGACGCCATCGCCGGCGCGTCAGCGGGTCGTGGGCACGCGAGCCGGGTGGGACAGGTAGACCATGTCCACCGGATAGTTGTCGAACTGGATCGTGTAGAAGTCGCTGAACCACTTCTCGATCGCCGGCAGCACGGCCCGGTCCCACGCGGCCTCCACGTACAGGGTCTGCCCGCGCACGTCGCGCCGCACCTCGCCGTCCTCGACGATCACCGCGCCTGCCTTGATCACGACGCGGGGGTTCGCGAATGTGGCCCCGGGAGGGCCGGTGTCGTCGTAGAGCACGATGTCGGCGTGGGCGCCCGGGCCGAGATGCCCCCTGTCGGCCAGGCCGAGGAGGCGCGCCGGGGCCGCCCGCGTGATGACGGCGATCTCGTCGAGCGTGTACTCGCGGTCCAGGTCGGCGAGCCGGGTCTTGGCCAGGGCCTTCTGGTTCACGGCCCGGCATGCTTCCTTGCGGTACTCGCGATCCATGAGCAGCCGGATGATCTCGGGGTAGGCGAGGAAGGACCCGCCGTTGGGGTGGTCGGTGGTCAGCGCGATGCGCCAGGGATCGCCCATGGTCAGGAACCACTCGAGGCCGATGGCCCACTGCGTCGTGTGGACGTGGCTCCGGTGCCGGTACTTGATCGGCACGATCCCGCACCCCGACTCCATCTCGACGTCGCCGTTGAACCACTTGCGATGCGTCACCTCATGCAAGTAATACCCCAGCGGCCCGTCCCCCGTCATCGACGTGGTGTCGCCGAACATCACCTGACCGACGTCCACGCTCAGGTTGTCGTGGGTGTTCACGTACTCGACGAGGTCGGCGACCCGCGAGGTGGGGAGCGCGCCGGGCTCGCCGCCGTAGGAGTGGAACTGGACGTGCGCCATGTGCGCGCGCCGGCCCTCGAGCGCCTTCATCGTCTCGAGCGTCGTCGCCCAGTTCCCGGCCATTCCCAGGTTGTTCGCGTGGACGTGGAGGGGGTGGGGGAGACCGAGGTCGAGCGTGGTCTGGGCGAGAGCCACCAGGATCTGGCGCGGCGTCACCCCGAAGCCCGGCACGACGTCGTCGAGGCCGGTCACGTTGCCGCCGCCGCTCTTCCACGCCTCGACGCCCCCCGGATTGACGGCCTTGATGCCGTAGCCCTTGGCCGCGTCGAGGAGCCAGGCGACGAAGTGCCGGAGCTTCTCGAGCTCGCCCCCTTTCAGACAGTCCAGGACGAACTCGTTGTTGCCGGCGAGGACGAGGAACCCCTTGTCGATCACGGGCGTGTCTTCGAGCTCCTCGTGAGCGTGGCGGGCCCCCAGGGGAGGCACCGCCGCGTCGAAGGCGGTCGTGTAGCCCAGGCGCGCGTAGGTGTATCCGGTGGCGAAGGTGGATGGCGTGCTGCCCATGACGCCCGAGCGGGTGTGCGGGGTGCGCCGGATGGGAGTGGCCCGGCGGTGATCCTCGGGGCGCATCTTCCGGGCGGCGTTGACCTTGGGTCCCGCGATGTGGGCGTGCATGTCGACACCGCCCGGGAACACGAGCATGCCGCGCGCGTCGATCGTCTTCGCCGACGAGTCCAGCTCGGCCTCGGCCACGATGCGCCCGGCCTTGACCGCGATGGTCCGGACCGCCCCGTTCACGCCGTTGGCGGGGTCGTGGACCCGCCCGTTGATGATCTTGAGCACGGCGACGCCTAGAACACTCGGAGGGGGGCTTCGCCCCCCTTCCGAACCTCCCCCCAGGACAGGATTGCGCCGGCAAAGCCGGCGCTCGAACGTGGACCCCTCTCGCGTGACAGGCGAAGGATTCTCGCGCCGAACTGATCGCTCACACTGCTCACCGATGGGTGGTCCGCTTCGAGTGCGAGCTCTGCCTGTGCAACCGATTCCTGGGGGAGGTTTCGGAGGGGGCCGTCGTGGCCCCTCCGAGGAAACGCCGCAGATGGGCCCTTATCATCGCTCTGGGGAGACGGCTTCCAGCTGCCGCGCGCGCACCCGGCCGACGATGGCGCGCAGGATGTCCTCGTCGGAGCGGTACCGCGACGGCAGGGCCGGGCGGAGCCGGATCGGGACGTCGTCCATCCGGTACACCGTGCCGGCCACGTTGATGCCGTAGACCGCGGTGGTGAAGGCCACCCGCGCGATCCGGGCCGTGGCGCTCAGCTGGGGGTCGAGGACGATGGTCGGGATCCGCTTCAAGTGGTCGATGGCCGCTTGGGGGAAGTTGGCGGCCGGATCGGCGGAGATGATGAGCGCGGCGTCCGCCTCACCGCGGCTCAGCAGATCGACGGTGGTGAACTCGCCCGGGTTGAAGCGAGGATAGCCGCGGCCCAGGTTCACCCCGAACGGGTAGCCGGTCGACCACGAGACGACGTTGTCGGCGCCGGTGACGTTGCCGTGGCCGCGCATCGGCTTCGCCACGAACCGGGTGTGCTGGTTGAGGTCACGGGCCAGGGCCAGGATGGCCGCCGCGTTGTAGTGCTTGCCCCGCGTCATCGAGAGGCCCATCCCGAACAGGAGGACGCCGAACCGGGCCCGCTTCATCCGCTCCACCAGGGCGGTCAGGGTCGCGAGGGAAACTCCGGTCTCGGCCTCGATCCCCTCATCGATGGCGACGCCCTTCACCAGCGCCCGGAGCGCCCACAGGAGCTCGAAGTCCTTGCGCGGGCGCACCGGAATGAAGAGGTCGGCGGCGCGGGCGCTGGGCGTGCGCCGCACGTCGACCACGACCACGTAGCGGTCCTTGCGACCGCGGGGCACGAACATCCCTTTCGGAGTGACCGAGAACTTGGTGAAGTGCCGCGGGTGGGACTCGGCCGGGTTCCCGCCCCAGAAGATGACCAGGTCGGCGCGGTTCTTGATCTCGCCGAGGGTGCAGGTGGCCTCACCGACGGCCTGGAACGCGATCCCCGAGGGACCATGGCAGACCGAGGTGGTGGTGTCCAGGCATGCGCCGAGCAGATCGGCCAGTTCCACCGCCACCCGCTGCGCCTCGACGGTCGTATCGGACAGGCCGTAGACGACGGGGTAGCGTGCATCGCCCAGCAGGCGCGCGGCCTCGTCGAGGGCCTGCTCGACCGTGGCGGGGACGCCCTCGATCAGGGCCTCCGGGCGCGATCCGTCAGGCTGGTGGTCGAGGAACCACGCCCGTCCGAGGACGCAAGCGTTCCGCGCCTTGGTGATCCGGTCACCCTCCACCGTCAAGTCGATGTCGTCGCACACACACCCGCAGAACGTGCAGGTGGCGTTCTTGACGACCCGCGCCGCGACTTGTGTCGTCATGGGCTCGCCCCTCCTCACACCGACGTCACGTCGACGTCGATGCCCTTCGACTCCGGCATGCCGGTTCCCTCCGTCTCTGCGCCCATCAGCCGGGACGAGTCCGGCCCATAGGCGATGAACAGCACTCCCGGGGGCAGCTCGTCCTTCGCCGACACGCAGGAGACCTCGATCGCCGCCTGGGCACTCCGGATGCGCACGCGCCGGCCCTCGGTGATCCCGAGGCGCTCCATATCCGCCGGGTGCATGCGGACGGTGCGGGTTGCCCCCTGATACGCGCTCGAGGACTTGTCGCCGACACTCGTCCCCTGCTCCGTCGAGCGGCCGGGAATCAGGATGAATCGTTGCTCGCTCATGCGCTGTACGCCGACCGGCGGCGGCTTCTGCCTTTGACGGCCACCCCACGGGCCACCACGCTCGCGACGGTCACAGCGCCACCCTGGGGGAGGCGCGGGAGGGGGCCTCGACGACCCCCTCCCGTGACCTCAAGCAAACGGGTGCTTCGCGGTGTCCTTCTGGCTGACCACCGCGTCGACGGTCGGCTGCCCCTTGATGGCGCGGCCGAGGGCTTCCTTGGTGGCGCGGTAGTTGTAGTCGTAGATCTTCTTGCCGTCCTTGGCCTCCCAGTGGATGAACACACCCACCACGCAGCAGAGGTTGTCGGCCTCCGCCTTCGGGATGGTGCCGTCGGCCACGCTGTCCACCACGGCCTTGGCCACCGCGGCCTGGGCCGGACCGAACATCTGCACCGCCTGGTCCGCGCCCTTGATCGTGACCTTGTTGAACATCACCGTGTCGGGTTTCGCGGGGACGTTGGGCGCCAGCACCGCCAGGAGCCCGTTGTGCCCGGCCGTCTGCGAGGCCAGACGGTGAGCGAAGGCCGCGCCGACGGCGCCGTCCTTCGGGCCGATCATGAGGTCGATGTGCGCAACCTCGTTGCCGTCGCCTACCAGGGACTCCCCGACCATCAGCCCGTGTTTCATGGGTTCTCCTCACCTGTGAGTGAATGATCAATCAGACCGCTGGACTTGAAATCACGACACTCCCCTCGCTCCTCACCTCCTCCTGTCCGCGCGGGATCGGCTACCAGTCGATCTTGCCGGGGTCGCCGGCGTACACGGAACGGATGTACGCGATGACCTTCCACACCTCGTCGTCCGTCAGTTGCTCGCCGACCTTCGGCATCGTGGCCTCGGGGATCTGGCCCTTGATGAGCTTGTAGAGGACCTCGTCGCTGCTCCCGAACTTCCAGACGTCATCGGTGAGCGGCGGACCCATGCCGCCGCCACCCCCGACACCGTGGCACGCGGAGCACCCGTACTTCAGGAAGAGCGCGCGTCCTTCCGTGATCGCGTCCGGCTTGCCGTTGTACTTGTTCAGCTTCTTCACGGTCTCGCCCTCGCCGAGCCCCACGGCGTGCGGCCCCAACCCCAGCGCCATCAGCAGCGCTCCCGCCAGGCAGGTTCGAGCCCATGTCCCCTCTGCGACCCTCATGCGCTTGTGTCTCTCTCCGACAGCCGCCGCAAGCGGCTCCACGCGACGCGCCCTCCGTCTCCGTGACGTTCACTGTTTCTCGTGGTGTTTGTGGCCGCCGGACTCCTCGGGGGCTTTCTCGGGCCCCCGCCCCTCGGCGGCCGGTTTCAGTGGGAGGAGGGGCACTCCGTAATCGCCCAGAATCTTCGTGACGTCGGCCTGCCGCCGATCCAACGCCTGCTCGAGCGCGCCCTTGAGGGCTTGATTGCCTTTCCGCACCCCCATCGAGAACTCGAACGTCATGGGCACGACCCGGTCATCCGCGAGCGGCGACAGGCTCAGCTTCGAGTTGGCGGCGCTGGTCTTGACGAAGTACCCGGCCATCGGGCCCCAGGCGATCGCGATGTCCACCTCGCCGGTCAGGACGTCCTGGAGGAGCTTCGCCGGGCGGCGCGACGGGTCGGGGACGCGCGGGTCGAAGAAGAGCGGATAGGTGACCAGGTTGGCCGACAGCCCGCGCTCGGCCAGCGCGTCGTAAGGCGGGCTTCCCTGGTAGGTTCCGATCCTGATGCGCTTCAGGGCCGGGTCATCCAGGGAGGTGATCCTGGGCCCGTTGCCGCTCAGCTGCGCCAGCACGTATGCGGAGCGGTAGTAGGGCTTCGTCCACAGCACCAGGTCGTATCCCTTGGGGACGCTGATCAGGACATCGCACGTGCCGGCGCCCAGCGTGTTGCGAACGAGTCCCCGCTGGTGCGGCCACCAGTAGTACTCGAGTGTCATGCCGAGGTCCCGCGCGATCACCTCGGCGATCTTGTTCTCGAACCCCTCGGACCGGCTGTTCGAGAACGGCAGGTTGTCCGGATCCGCGCAGACCCGAAGCACCTTGGGCTCGTCGGCGGCGGCTGCGGGCAACGCAACCGCCGAGACCACGATCAGGGCGCTCGCGAGCGCCCTGCCCTTGCTCGACATCCTACCCACCTGAGACCTCCACGCTCTCTGCTTCCGACGGCGCGCGGGCCCGGGACCGTTCACCCGGCGCCGGCGGAGCCGCCGGCGCCGGGTGAGGGACACGAGGACGCTACTCGATCGCGAAGACGTGAACGGCGCCGCCCAGAGTGGTGGCCTTGTCGAGCCCGGCCTTGTAGGCAACGCCCACCGCCCCGAGCGCCCCGAAGGGATCGGTGTTCGGGAGCCCCGCCGCCACGGGAAGACCATACCACCCACCCGGGCCGGAGTAGACCGCGACGTATTGCTTCTTGTCGGGCCCGAGGAAGGTCATCGGGTTGCCGATGCTGCCAGCCGGGAGCTTGTACTTCCACAAGGGCTTGCCGGCCTTGGCGTCGACCGCCTTGAACCAGCCGTCCATGGTCGCGTAGAAGACCAGGTCACTGGCCGTGACCAGCGCCCCGCTCCAGGCCGGCTGGGATTCCTTGATGCCCCACACCTTCTTGCCGGTCGTCGGGTCCCAGGCCATGAACTCACCCATGTGGCCGCCACGACCCGCCATCATCAGAACGTTGGCCCCGACCCACGGCGCCCCGGCCGTGTACTTCACCTCCACGCCCTCGTAGTTCATGCACATGTTGTTGGTGCCGAGATAGGCCAGGCCCGTCCGCGGCGAGAAGGCGCTCGGCTGCTGGTCCTTGCCGCCCATGGCGCAGGGGCAGATGTCCTTGGTGTCGGCGCCTTGCTTGGTCCGCTTGTCCGCGACCTCGATCGGCCGGCCGGTCTTCTTGTCGATCCCGGTCGCCCAGTTCACGTAGACGAACGGCTCGGCCACGAGCAGCGTGCCGTTGGTCCGGTCCAGCGTGTAGCCGAAGCCGTTGCGATCGAAGTGGATCAGGGCCTTGACCTTCTTCCCGCCGATCGTCAGGTCGGTGAGGAGGTGCTCGTTGATCCCGTCGAAGTCCCAGGCATCCCAGGGGGTCATCTGGTAGGCCCACTTGGCCTCCCCCGTGTCGGGGTTGCGGGCGAAGATGGTCATCGACCACTTGTTGTCGCCTTTCCGCGGGGTGGGGTTCCAGGTCCCGGGGTTGCCGGTCGAGTAGTACAGGAGGTTGAGCTCCGGATCGTAGGAGTACCAGCCCCACGTCGTGCCGCCGCCCTGCTTCCACAGTTCGCCCGGCCAGGTGTTGGTGCCCACGCCGCGCTGGCCGTAGTGCGGGTTCGCCGAGTTGAAGTCGGCCGCCAGCTTGATGTCCTCGTCGGGGCCCATGCTGTAGGCCTTCCACATGAGCTTGCCGTCGGTGATGTTGTAGGCGGCGAGCCAGCCTCGGACGCCGAATTCCCCGCCCGACACGCCGACGAGGTACTTGTCCTTGACCACGAGGCCGGCCATCGTCATCGTCTCGCCCTTGGTCGGGTCGGCGTTCTTCTGCTTCCAGACCTCCTGCCCGGTGTTCGCGTCCAGGGCGATCACCTGGCCGTCCAGCGTCGTCATCAGGATCTTGCCGGCCACGTAGTTGACCCCGCGATGCACCAGGTCGCAGCAGGCCACCGGCACCGCGCGGTCGTCCTGCTTCGGGGTGTACTTCCACTTCATCGGTGCGCCCTCCTTGGTGAGATCGAGGGCGTAGATGTGATTCGGGTAGGCGGAATTGACGTACATCGTGTTGTTGACCACCAGCGGCTGGCCCTCGTGGCCTCGGAGCGCCCCGGTCGAGAACGACCAGACCTGCTTGAGCTTCGCCACGTTGCTGGGGGTGATCTGGTTCAGGCCGCTGTAGCGGGTCGAGGCATAGTTCTTGCCGGGAATGACCCACACGCTGTCGTCGTTTTGCAGCTTCAGGAGTTCGTCGTTGGCGGACGCGTCCCAGGGAAGGATCAACGCCAACGCCATCACGAGCCAGGTGATCCGCTTCATTGCGTACCTCCTCGCAAGGTCAATCGGCTAAGGGTCGGATCACGTCGAGTAGCGTGAAGAAAGTCATCCCTCCTTTCGGGCCACGCTCGGCTGAGAATTAACTGCCCCGGTCCGCGCCGCCCCTAGGCGGGTAGCCGGGCACGCGGGAACTCTGCCGCGCCCCGGCAGGGGAGTTTCCTGCCTGCTGGAACTTCCTGCGCGGTTCCTTCTGGCGCCACGCCGCTCGACGTGGCTCGAAAGGGGCCGACATTTGACTGGAGCACCGCGCGCCCGTAATGTTATCCCTACTCCCGAGCGTGTCAACGGTAAAGTTGCACAAGTTCGAAAGAGAGGTAGGGCCCGTGGCACCGCAGCACCCGACCGGATCTCGGCCGCGTCTTCGTGGCTGGCGCATCGCGTTAATGGCGGGCCTGGCCATGCTCGCCCTCGGGCCTCTCGCGCCTCCCGCGGGCGCCGTCCGGCCGGGAGACCTCGATCCGCTGCTCCGCGCGCTCTCGATCCGACCCTGGTGGGGTGATCCACCGGCCCTGGCGCTGGTGGGACTCGATGCCGAGCGTCACTCGCTGGACGGCCTCAGAGGGCGGGTCGTCCTCCTCTACTTCTGGGCGACCTGGTGACCGATCTGCACGAGGGAGTTGCCCTCGGAGATCGAATCTCTTCACCGGGAGTTCAAGGACCAGGGGTTGGTCATCTGGGCGATCAGCATGCGGGAGGCACCGGAACGCGTCACGGCCTGGTTGAAGCAGCACCCGATCTCCCCCCAGGTGTTGCTCGACGTGGACGGTGCCGGCAGCGAGGCCTTCCGCGCGACGGGAACTCCGACCTTTGTCCTCGTGGACCGGACCGGGCAACTCGTGGGCCGGGGAGTAGGGCCCCGGGAGTGGGCGGGGGAGCACGGTCGCGCCTTGATCCGTGCGCTGCTGAGCGGCCCTTGATGAGGGAGCGTGCTTCGGCGCGCATTCGCGCGTCCGGGGCGCGGGCGTGAGCCCGGGTCCCCGACGCCCCCCGAAGGATCGCGACTTCGTCGAGACGGCCGAGGGTTTCTTCTTCTGTCTGGTCGGGTACCTGCATCCCCCGGACCGCTACACCGCCTATCTCAAGTACACGCCGGCCGAGAGCGGACGGTGGACCAGAGGCGATGTCTGCTACCGCCGCGAGGTGCCCTACTACCACGTCCAGAACGTGATGAGGACGCTCGAATTCCTCGAGCGGGAGCATCCACGCTACGTCTGGGTGGACCGCGTGCAGGGCCTTCGGTTCTCGTTCGTCCCGCGTGACGCGGTCCGCCGCTACTACCTCCCCGAGGCGCGCCTGGCCGGGATTCTCGCAAGTCCGGCCGATGCGCTCGAGCAGGATGTGGCCGCGCTGGTCACGCTGCTGATCTCGGCCGCGGGCATTCCCGTCCGGAGCTTCGGGATCACCGGCTCCGTGCTGCTGGGCATTCACGACCCGACGTTCTCGGACATCGACCTTCTCGTCTATGGCGGCCAGCCGGCCGCGCGCGTCAAGCGCGCCATCATGAGACTCGCCGGCGGTGGCCTGCGCGACCTCGACCCCGGACGCCGCGACCGCTGGCGCGCCGAGACGGCCGAGCGCTTCGGGCTGGCCCCCGACGAGATCACCTACCTGGACGGGCGTCGATGGCACTACTTCCGTTTCCGCGATCGCTACGTGTCCGTCCACGCCACGCGCGCGGATCGTGAGATCCGCGAAGCCCACGGTGAGCGGCGATACCGACCGCTGGGTCCCGCCACCGTCGAGGCGACCATCGCGGATGCGAGCGAGTCGCTGTTCCTGCCCGCCGTCTACAAGCTGGCCGAGGCCCACGCGGACGACGGCACGCCGATCCCGGTCAGCGAGATCGTCTCCTACGAGGGGCTCTTCTGCGACTTCGCCGACAGCGGCGACCGCGTCCGGGCGCGGGGCGTGCTGGAGGAGGTCAGCGATGGCTCGCTGCGGCTCGTGGTCGGCACGGCTGCCCTGGCCGACGGTGGCGCCCTCTCCCGCGTGACCTCGCCACCGAGCCGGTGCTGATGGGCGCGGAGGACGTCCCCGACCCGGGACGGTGACGGCGACCGCGCCACCTCCACGAGGCTATCGGAGACCGGCCGCACGCAAGCGGGG
>WNGE01005544.1_pt1 | contig 15380 bp, 6 predicted proteins | sample 5400651 | NCBI WGS metagenome assembly WNGE01 (sample SAMN13153370, study PRJNA577476) | soil metagenome | isolation source: 60 cm soil or saprolite under grassland replicate 2 | place: USA:California | collected 2016-06-15 | reverse complement strand
GCCATGAAGTCGTCATCATCAATCGCGACATCAAGCCCGGCGGGCTGGTCGAATACGGCATCTATTTCAACAAGCACAAATTGAAGGAAGGCGTGCGCATTCAGTTTCGCAAGATTCTGGCCGACCCGCGCGTGCATTACCTGGGGCACATCAAAATAGGCGCGCAGGCCGATCTGACATTGGACGAACTGCGCGAGGTTCTGAACCCGTCAGCCGTCGTCGTGGCGTGCGGCGCGCAGGGCACGAAAGCTCTCGGCATTCCGGGCGACATGGTGGAGGGCGTCTACCACGCCAAAGACCTGGTCTATTACTTCAACGGATTGCCCGAATTCAGCCGGCGCGATTTCAAGATCGGCGAGCGCGTAGCGATCATCGGCGTGGGGAACGTGATGGTGGACGTGGCTCATTGGCTGGTGCATGAGAAGAAGATCAAAGAGGTGATTGCGGTCGCGCGTCGCGGCCCCGCCCAGCGCGCCTACACCGACGTCGAAATCCAGGCCGTCGCCGCCAACATTGACACAGCCGCGCTGCGCGAGGAGCTTGAGCGCGTCCGCCCGAAGCTGGAAGCCGTCGGTGAAGACCTCGAGACGAATTACAAGGACCTGACCAAGCACATCAACGCGAAATCGAAGGAAGGCGAAAGCCCGACGCGGATGCTCTTCAGGTTCCTGAGCGCCCCGACTGAAGTCGTTTGTGACGAAAACGGGAAGCTGCGCGCGCTGCGCGTCGAGAACACCGAACTCGTGAAACGCGGCGAATCGCTTTCAGCCAAGGGCAGGGGCGAGTTTTACGACATCGAGTGCGACACCTTGGTCTTCGCCATCGGCGACCGCGTCGACGAAACGCTCGGCCTGCCATGCACGGGCACGGAATATTTCAAGAATCCGAACCCCGACCCCGATAATCCCGGCGACGAGGCTTATCAAGTCTTCGACCCGGAGACCGGAAAAGTCTGTACCGGGCTGTTCGTCATCGGCTGGTCGCGGCAGGCGTCGGACGGCGTAGTCGGCAGAGCCAAACAGGACGGCGAGCGCGGGATGGCCGTGGTCAATCGCTACTTGGAAAAGGGCGCGCCCGGGTCGGCCGAGAATCTGGACGAGAAGATGGCCGCGCTGCGAGAGTTCCTGCAATCGCGCGACGTGCGGCTCGTCGATTATTCCGACGTGCGGAAACTCGAATCCGTCGAAAAACAGGAGTCGCAAAGCCGCGGGGTCGAATTCTTCAAATATTTCACCGACGAAGAGATGCTCGCGGCGATTGACCGCGCTAATGATTAATCAAATTGGGTGGCGCATGTAATGATTTCCTCAAAAAGTGTGTAATTCTTCGCAAAAATGCGCTTGCGCCGCCCTCCCAACTTCCACAACTATTGACGTTCAGCCATCCTCGGCTTAGACTGCCCTCACATCGCTAGCTTGCTGTGCTAAACCACTAACAAACGAATATTGATTCGCAAAGCCCGTAATAAGACGGAGTGTTTTTAAACCCTCTGCTCGAGATATGACTTTCATATCGATGAGCCAAACCCTCTTGGAGGAGATCATCATGCGACAAACATACTTCAAACTAGCGCTATCGGTAAAAGCTTTGGGCGCGCTGCTCGCTGTGCTCTTGACAGTGAGCCTTGCGCCAAGCCTGGCCAATGCGCAAGCCCTTTACGGCTCACTGGTCGGCAATGTCGTCGACCAAAACGGCGCGGTCCTGCCGGGCGTGTCGGTCACGATTACCAACACCGGCACCGGCTTAAAGCTCGAGACAACCACTGATGAAACCGGAAGCTATGTGTTCCGCAATCTGCTACCAGGCGCCTACGACATGAGCTTGTCACTCAAAGGCTTTAAGGAAATGCGTCAGTCAGCCATCACCGTATCGGCCGGAAACCCGAAGCGCGTGGACGTCGCGCTGCAACTCGGCGCCGCCCAGGAAACGGTCACGGTGACGGCCGACGCAGCTACGTTGAAAACGGAAAAGTCCGACCTCAACACGGAAATAAATTCCGTCCAGGTGACCTCGCTGCCGCTGAACCAGTACCGCAACTATCAAACGCTGCTCAACCTGGTGCCGGGCGCGACGCCCGTGCAGTTCCAGAACGCGGAGATTGACACGCCGGGCCGGTCGTTGCGCACCTGGGTCAACGGCACTCAGCCGAACAGCAACACCACCCGCGTCGACGGCGCCGTGTCGGTGAACGTCTGGTTGCCGCACCACGCCGGATATATCCAGCCGGTAGAGACCATCGAAACGGTCAACATCGCTACCAATAACTTCGACGCCGACACCGGCATGGCCGCCGGCGCCGCCCAGACCGTGGTGACCAAGTCCGGCACCAACGAGTTCCATGGCTCCGCTTTCGAGTTTTACAATGGTGACAAGCTGAACGCCAACAGCTTCTTCAATAATGCGGGCGCGCTGGCGAGACCTCCGCAAACGCGGCATACTTACGGCGGCACGCTCGGCGGCCCGATCCTGAAAGAGAAGCTCTTCTTTTTCGGGTCATACGAGAAGTTCCGCGATCGGCGCGGAGCAAATGTCGCCTACGGGGTCCCGACCGATAAAATGCGCAACGGTGATTTCACCGAGATACCCGCGGTCTACCCAATCTTCAAGCTCTATGACCCGAGTACGACGGTCGTGAACCCCGATGGCACCATCAGCCGTACCCAGTTCGGCAACTTCACGATTCCAGGTACTATGATCAGCCCGATCGCCAAGGCGATTATGAACTTTTATCCCAAGGCCAATTCGAACATAGACCTGGACAGGAACGGGTTCCTCGACGAATACGTGAAGTTGCGCGAGGTCCAGGTGGATCGCGCCAACTACGACTCGAAGATCACCTGGCAGCGATCGCGGAACCACTCGATCTGGGGCAAGGTGTCCCTGCTGCGGGCCAACGTGGTGGACAATTACATTCTGGGCTTCGACAACGGCAGCCTGGGCGACACGAAAGTTTATGTGGTCAGCGCCGGCCACACCTGGACGATCAGCCCGACTCTCCTGCTGGACGGCAACTTCGGGTATTACCGCATGGACCAGCAGGTGACCGGACCGGACTTCGGAAAGAACCTCGGCGCGGATCTCGGGATTCCCGGCGTGAACGATCCCAAAGACATCCGCGCCAGCGGCCTGCCCACCTTCGTCAACGGGTACAACGTCGGCACGACACCCAACTGGATGCCGCTGTTCCGCAAGGAGCTCAACTATAGCTTCAGCAGCGCGCTCACGAAGATCTTCTCCAAGCATGAAGTGAGAGCTGGCGTTGACATCGTCAAGCTGGACCTGAATCACCGCCAGGCCGAGTTCGGCGACTACGGCTTGAAGGGCGGGTTCAACTTTAGCGCGAGCACCACGGGAGCGTCCGGTTATATCGCGCCGGGGGGAGGGACGTGGAACTCGTTCGCGGGATTCCTGTTGGGCACGCCGAGTTTCTACTCCAAAGACGTTCAAACCGAGACCATGACCGGCCGTGAGTGGCAGAATGCGCTTTACGTGCGCGACCGGTGGCGCGTCACCCAGAACCTGACGCTCAACCTGGGCCTTCGGCTCGAGAACTACCCGTTGATGTCCCGTGCGAATAGCGGCCTCGAACGGCTCGACTACAGCACTTACACGGTGCTGCTGGGCGGCCGCGGCAATGTGCCGAAGGACGTCGGGCTTAAACTCCAGACCTGGTACTTGGCGCCGCGGTTGGGCGCTGCGTATCGCATTGGTGAGAAATCGGTGGTGAGGGCCGGCTACGGCCGCACCATCAATCCGCTCCCCTGGTCGCGCCCGCTGCGGGGTTCGTTCCCGTATGACATTACCTTCAACAATACCGCCGAGCAGTTCGGCTCTGTGACTACGCTGGCCGGCGGCATCCCCCCTGTTCCGATCCCGGATTTCAGTTCCGGGCAGGTGAAGTTGCCGGCGAACGTTTTCATGCGCTCGCCGAACTTTGGCGCTGAAGCCTTCCCAGGCTCGGGCAAGGGCCTTGATCGGGCTGTCATCCAGCAGTGGAACTTTACTTACGAACGCAAGCTGCCGGGGAACATCGTCACCGAGGTAGCCTACGTCGGAACCCGCACGGACGGCGGATACGCCGACCTGAATATCAACTTCGGTGAGCCGGGCCCTTCGGTAGGCAGTAATGCCAGGCGCAAGTTCTTCGCCGTGGCCGGCTCCACCGCCATCAACGACTGGGGCGCGCGCACCAAGGCCCGGTACAACTCGCTGCAAGTCGCGATCAACCGACCCTTCCAGAAAGGGCTGTTGTTGAAGGGCGCCTACACGCTGAGTAAGGCCAAAGACATGGCCGACGAGGACGGCTGGGTCGGGCTGACCTGGAATCACCCATTGAAGTTCGCAGACAACTTCGCGCTGGCGGGCTTCGACCGGACGCACATCTTCCAAATGGGTTTTGTCTACGAGCTGCCCTTCCTGAAAAAGAACAGCGATCTGACGAGCAAGCTGCTAGGCGGCTGGCAGCTCAACGGCATCTTTGCCAAATACTCCGGCACGCCGTTCGGCATTGGCGGCACGAACAATGATCTGAACTGCGCGGGCTGCGGCGGCGCCCTCATCAACGTCAATGGCGATCCGAAGCCCGTCGGTAAGGTAGGATCGAGCGCCACTGAAACCTATTACGACAAGAGCCTCTTCTCGCAACCAACCGGCATAGCGAAAGATGGCTTCGGCACTTCGCGCCGTAACCAATTCCGCCGGCCGCGGGTCTGGAACCTCGACCTCTCGATGTTCAAGCAATTCAGGGTGAAAGAGCGGTTCCAGCCGGAGTTCCGCGTCGAGGCGGTCAACGTCTTCAACCACACTAACTGGGGCGCTCCGGTGACGGGCTTCACGGCGAACAACTTCCTGCAGTTCACGCCGGGAAGCGCCGAGAACGGCACCAATACCCCGGGCGCCAGGCGCATACAAGTCGGAGTTCGCGTAACGTTCTAAATCGGACAACAAACATTGGGACGGATCGAACCACTGGGATCACGGGGCATCACGGGGAAAGGCAATAACCAAAGCCATCCCCGTGTCCCCCGTGTCCCCCGTGGTTGAACCTGTTTACGAATGTTTGTTGTTCCGATTTGGCCTGGTACCGGATCGGCTGAGAATAGCGGGCGCGAGAGATTCACCTCTCTCGCGCCCGCTTTTTTCTTGTCGCCTTTGTGCGCTGCGAGGTATCAGACCGAAAGGGGGCTATAAATCTATTGACGATTTAACTACACCAAGCTTAGACTTCGCCTACATCATTTGATTGAAGTGAATAATTTTCATCACATAGCGTCTGCGATAATTCAATAAGCCTGTCAGGGCAGCTTTGCTTGATCCACATCGAATCAATCACCGCTCAGCAAGGTATGACCAAGTCGCCAGAAGCAGTCATACTGATGAGCCAAACCCTGTTGAAGGAGATCATCATGCGACAAACATGCTTCAAGCTGACGCTCTCGGTGAAAGCTTTGTGGGCGTTGCTAGCTGTGCTTCTGACAGTGGGTCTGACGCCCAGTCTGGCTGGCGCGCAGGTCCTTTACGGATCGCTCGTCGGTAACGTGACTGATCAAAACGGCGCGGTCGTCGCCGGGGCGACCGTAACCATCATCGACAAAAAGACCGGTCTGACGCGCGAAACCGCTTCGCGCGAAGACGGCGACTACTCCATCACCAACATCCTGCCTGGCGCTTACGAACTCAGAGTGACCAAACAGGGGTTTTCCTCTTTCTCCAAGACCGAGATGGTCATCACGGCCAATAACGTCACCCGAGCGGACGTGCAGATGAAGATCGGCAACGTTGCGGACGTGGTCTCGGTGACTGCCGATGCGACCGCGCTCCAGACCGAAACCGCGACGGTCAAGAGCGAACTCAGCGGCAAGGAGATCAACGCGGTGCCACTTGCTCGCTTCCGCAACTACCAGAGCCTGCTCAACCTGGTTCCCGGCACGACGCCTGCTCTGTTCCAGAACGCCAACACCGACACGCCGGCGCGCTCGCTGACCACGAACGTCAATGGCACGGCGCGCAACAACAACAATACCCGATTGGACGGCGCCCAGAACGTCTTCATCTGGCTGCCCCATCATGCTGTCTACGTTGCGCCCTCTGAAACGATACAGGAGGTCAACGTCTCGACTAACAACTTCGACGCTGAGCAGGGGTTGGCCGGCGGCGCGGCGATCAACGTGGTCACCAAATCGGGAACCAATGAATTCCACGGCACAGGGTTCGTCCACCACGACAACAACATATTCCGGGCGAAGAATTATTTCCAACGCACCGACCTGGGCCGCAACACCCCTAAGTATCTCGACACCATCACCGGCGCCACCCTGGGCGGGCCGATCAAGAAAGACAAGCTCTTCTTCTTCGGCGGCTATGAAGGCACCTTCGAGCGCATCACCCGTCAGAATACATTCACGGTTCCGACGGCCGATCAGCGCGCTGGCAATTTCAGCTCCTATCTTGGAAATGTCATCAAAGACGCTAGCGGGAACCCAATCAAAGTGCAGACCCTTTCCGGACAGACCGTTGATATGCGGGTGGGAATGATCTTCGATCCGTTGTCCGGCAACATTGACGGAACGAACCGCAAGGTTTTCGACGGCAACATCATCCCGACCGACCGGATTAACTCGATATCGCAGAAGATTCAGGCGTTGATTCCGCTCGCGAATCTGCCCGGAGTGACCAATAACTTCTTCAACTCGGCGCCGCAGATCCTCGACCGCCACAACTTCGACGGGAAGGTCAACTGGAACCGCACCGCGAAGCACCAGATATGGGGCAAGTTCTCGAACATGCGGGCCAACGTCACCGGCAGCTTCTCACTCAATCAGGCCGGCGGCGTCTGTCTGTGCGAGGGTGGCAACGGCACGGGCGATACCAAAGTCTATCTGGCGACCGTGGGCCAGACCTATACCGTCAGCAGCACCTTCATCATTGACGGCGTTTTTGGTTTCACCCGGATGAACCATGTCACGCATGGTCCGGATTTTGGCCAGAATATCGGCTCTGAAGTGTTGGGCATTCCCGGAACCAACGGCCCGGACATCCGCCAGAGCGGTTTCCCGCAATTCAACATTGCGAACTACGCCGCCCTGGGCAACCAGGACAACTGGTCTCCAGTCACCCGCAACGATCAGAGTTTCACCGGCAATGTCAACGCCACCAAGACCCAGAAGAATCATGAAATCCGATTCGGTTTCGACATGGTGCGTCACGAGTTGAATCACTGGCAGCCGGAGATTGGGGCCGGGCCGCGCGGGCGCTTCAATTTCGGCGCCGCTGTCACATCGGCTCCTGGCGGAAGCGAAAATCAGTTCAATGCTTATGCCGGGTTCCTGTTGGGACTGCCGGTTTCAGCGGAAAAGAGCCTTCAATACGAGGTGATGACAGGTCGTGAATGGCAGATTGGTTTCTTCGTCCGCGATCGGTGGCAGGTGACGCGCAATCTAACGGCGACTCTCGGCCTGCGCTATGAGCTTTTCCCGCTGATGCACCGCGCTGATCGTGGCATCGAGCTCCTGAATCTGAACTCACCCGTCAGGCTGAACGCGGCCGGACAGCCCGATGGCACGATGGAAGTCCTGCTCGGCGGGCGCGGCGGCAATGAAAGTGACCTGGGGATCGAGACCAGTAAGAAGCTCTTCGCCCCGCGAATTGGCCTGGCCTATCGTTTGGGAGAGAACACCGTGATCCGCAGCGGCTATGGATTGACTTACGATCCGATGCCATTTGCAAGGCCACTGCGCGGGTTCTACCCGCTCACTATCGCGCAGACCTTCGTCAACCCCGATCCCAAGTCGAACGCGCGCACCCCGTTCCAGTCGCTCAAAGAAGGCATCCCTCCTTTTACCGGGCCGGACCTCAACACAGGCAAGGTGCTGCTGCCCGGCACTGTCAATATGAGGTCGCCGTACGCCGACAGGATTCATCGCGGCTACATCCAGTCGTGGAATCTCTTTGTCGAGCGCAGGCTCCCCAGCGACTTCATCCTTGATGTCGGGTACGTAGGCACGCAAACGACTCACCAGCTCAATACCCTGAACATCAACGCCGCGCCGTCGCCCGGTCTTGGCCGGAACGGTCAGCCCTTATTCGCCAGGTATGGGCGTTCGAGCACCACCTTTCTGTGGGACGGCTTCACCAGCGCGAACTACCACGCTTTGCAGGTGGCGCTCAATCGCCGCTTGACGCGAGGCTTGTTCGTAAAGGCCGCCTACACCTGGTCGAAGGCGATCAATATGGTGGACGACACCGGCACGGATGGGCTGCCGCTGTTCAATGCCCCTTCGCAAATAATCCGGAACCGAGCGCTGGCCGGTTATGACATTCCGCACAACATCCAGTTCGGCTTTGCCGCGGAGTTTCCTTTCGGCAAAGGCAAGAAATGGGCGCAGGATGGCGTCGCCGGCGCGCTACTGGGCAACTGGCAAGTCAACGGCATCCTGAGTCTTGTTTCGGGTCGTCCGTTCACTGTCACCGCATCGGACACTTCGCTCAACTCTCCAGGCAACAGCCAGACTGCGGACCAGATTAAGCCGAAGGTTGAGAAGTTGGGTGGGATCGGCACTACCGTTCCAGGTGTTCCTGACCAGCCTTACCTCGACCCGACGGCCTTCGCGAATGTCACCGACGTCCGCTTCGGAACGACGGGACGCAACATCCTGCGCGGCCCCGGATTGGAGAACCTTGACCTCTCGCTGTTCCGCGTCTTCTCACTCACCGAGCGGTTCAAGATCGAGTTCCGCGCGGAGTCGTTCAACTTCACCAACACTCCGCACTTCAACAATCCGAATGGCAGCAGGACCGCTACCAACTTTATGGTGATCACCAGTACCAACGCGAACTTCCCTGAGAGGCAGTTCCGATTTGGAGCGCGATTGACCTTTTAAATCCACTGTTGATCTAAACCGCAAAGCGGGCGGTGAGTGATTCTCACCGCCCGCTTTTTCCGCTCGTATGTGTTCTGTCTCGCAATCCAGGTTAAGAGGACTTGCGGCGGTCGTCATCTTCTATTTTTGTCTTGGCCCTGCGACGCCGGGACTTCTCGCACAAGCCCTTCCCGAATTGCCGCCATTAACCGTTGAGAACTTCGGGCCGGCCATTCGCGAGCAAGCGCAGAAGGCGTACAACGAAGTCCGCGCCAGGCCGCGAGACGCCGAGGCCAATGGACGGTTGGGGATGGTCCTGCAGACCTACGAGCAGTATGAACTCGCGGCTACCCTGTATGAGCGCGCTCGCTATTTGGCCCCGGCGGAATTTCGGTGGTTATATTACTGGGCAATTGTCCAGGCTTCGTTGGGCAGGCAGGCTGAAGCCGCGGCGGCGTTGAAGGAAGCCGTGGGACGAAGGCCGGATTACCTCCCGGCGCAGGTCAGGCTCGCCGACCTGCTGTTGGCGTCCGGCCAGATGGGAGAGAGCCAACGGCTCTATGAAGCGGTACTTCAAAAGACCCCTGGCTCGGTTTTCGCTCACTATGGGCTTGGACGAATCAAAGTGGCCGGACGCGACCTGGCCGCAGCGGTCGAGCATTTCCGTCGGGCCTGCGAATTATCCCCGCATTACGGCGCCGCCCATTATGCTCTGGCGTCGGCCTATCGTGACCTCGGACAGACGGCCCAAGCGAGCGAGCATTTCGCCCTCCATCAAAAAGACAGTTTGACTCGTCCGGCGCTGGATGACCCGCTGCTGGACGCTGTCATGGAGTTGAATGTCGGGTCGGCTGAGCCCCTGAAGAAGGCGACCAATTTCGAGGCGGAAGGCCAACTCGAGCAAGCCGCCGTCGAATACGAGCGAGCGCTTAAGATTAACCCCAAACTGGCCAACGCGAACGTCAACTTGATTATTATCTACGCCAAGTTGGGTCAAGCGGAGAAGGCGGAGAAACGCTACAGGTTGGCGGTCGAAGTCAACCCCAACCTGGCTGAAGCTCATTACAACTTCGGCGTGATGCTGACCAAGCAAGCCAGATATGAGGAAGCCGCATCCGCCTTTCAGCGCAGCTTAGAGATCAACCCTTTTTACGCCGAATCCCATCACAACTACGGCGTCCTGCTGGAGCGTGAAGGGCGGTTTGCCGAAGCGACCGAACACTACCGCGCGGCCATCGCTAATCGGCCCAACTTCCGCATGGCGCACTTCAATCTCGGCCGGATGCTGGTACATCGAGGGGAGACTGCCGAGGCCGTCAAACACTTTCTGAACACGCTCACGCCGGAGGATGAAGATACGCCCAGGTTCATGTACGCGCTCGCCGCGGCGTACGCCCGGATCGGCGACCGCGAACACGCCATTCAATACGCGCGCGGGGCGCGGCAGCGCGCAATAGAGCGTAAGCAAGCCGAACTGTTGGCTCTCATCGAAAGAGACCTTCGAATTTTGGAACAGGACAAATGAAATCGAATCCGCTTCCTCAGGTTCTGCGGCGTCTCTGCGGCGACTTCAGGATTACATTTTTAGCGCTACCGTCAAAGGCGCAATGGCGCGCGGCGATCCTCCTTACTGTCTTTGCCTCCTGCTTCTTCTCTTTCTACTTTTCGAATTCGCCCGCTACCGCTCGCGGTACTGATTCACCCTCTTCCTTCTCTCAAGCCTCTATCTTTCGGGAAGTGGCTGCGGAAGTGGGGCTGAAATTTTCCCATTTCAATGGAGCTACTGGCGAATTCTACCCGCCTGAAATTATGGGGGCAGGCGTGGCCTTGCTTGACTATGACGGCGACGGCGACCAGGACGTCTACCTGATACAAGGCGCGCTCCTGGACCAGGCGAAAAAGATGAGTGAGGCGAAGTTTCCGCCGCCATCGCCTTGGGCGCCAGGCGCCCGGCTCTTCCGCAACGAGCTGATTCCGACAGGCAAGCTCCGCTTCACAGACGTCACCGCGCAGGCGGGCGTCGGGCATGTCGGGTATGGCATGGGAGTTGCGGTTGGCGACTACGATAATGACGGCGACCTCGACCTCTACGTCACCAATTTCGGCCCGAACGTCCTCTACCGAAATAACGGGAATGGGACCTTCACCGATGTGACGGCAGAGGCGGGCGTGGACGACCCGCGCTGGAGCACGAACGCGGCCTTCCTGGATTATGATCGCGACGGAGACCTCGACCTGTTTGTCGCCAACTACGTTGATTTCACGCTCAAGGGCAATAAGCGGTGCTACGCGCCGACGGGGGAGGTTGATTTTTGCGCCCCGTCCGCCTACCGGCCGGCGCCGGCCCGCCTCTTTCGCAACCAAGGCGACGGGAAGTTTGTAGACGTGACACAGACATCGGGCATCGGGTCCGCCTTCGGCCCGGGTTTAGGCGTCACTTGCGCGGACTTCAACAACGACGGGTGGGTTGATATTTACGTGGCCAATGACGGCGCCGCCAATCTGCTGTGGGTCAATAAAGGCGATGGGACTTTTGAAGAGGCGGGTCTGATGGCCGGGGCCGCCTACGGGGCCGACGGAGTGGCGCGGGCCGGCATGGGAGTCACGGCCGGAGACTTCGACAACGACGGAGCCGAAGATATTTTGGTTACCAACCTGAGGAGGGAAGGTAGCACGCTCTACCACAATAACGGGCGTGGAGAATTCTACGACGCCACTCAGGAATTTGATCTTGCCCAGCCTAGCTTCCTTTCAACCGGATTCGGCGTCGGGTGGTTTGATTACGATAACGACGGCTGGCTGGACATCTTTTCCGCAAACGGAGCGGTGACGCTCCTGCCTTCTTTGCGTGGCGAAGCTTACCCCTTCCACCAGCGAAACCAGATCTTCCACAATGAGGGCCTCGGCAAAAGGTTTCGCGAGACCAGCGCCGAGTCGGGGCCGGCCTTACAACTTTCCGAGGTGAGCCGCGGGGCCGCCTTCGGCGACATCGACAATGACGGCGACATCGACGTCATGCTCGCCAATAACAACGGCCCGGCGCGGTTGTTGTTGAATGAAGCCGGCTCACGCTCCCATTGGCTTGTGGTTCGACTGGAAGGGGTTAAAGATAATCGCTTCGGGGTTGGGGCGCGAGTGGCGGCGCTCAGAAAGGGGCAAAAGCCGCTGTGGCGCCGCGCGCACACCGACGGCAGTTACCTGAGCGCGAGCGACAGCCGCGTCCATTTTGGTCTGGGGCGAGAGCCAGGCTTGGAAGCTGTCGTCGTAGAGTGGCCCGGAGGCGACAAGGAAGTCTGGACGAATGTGCGGGCGGATAGCGCCGTAACACTCCGCCAGAAATCCGGTAGACCCTGGACTGCGGCCTCTACCTCCGGTCTCAAATCAGGGGGGAATTGACATTCTCCATCTAAACCTACAGCGGTTTTCATGTTGATGAATAGCCACAGAGGTCACAGAGGACATTATGATTTCTCTGTGTCCTCTGTGACCTCTGTGGCTATTCATCAACATGAAAACCGGTATAGCGGATGTAGACTACGGCAGCAGGTGGAGTATTCCCGGCGCGGGAAGATAAAACCGGCTGATTCGCTCACTTTGGAATGAGTTTGATCTTGACCGTCCGCTGGCTGCGGTCGCGGATGATGACGAATTCCAATTCACCCACACCTTCCTGATTGAGCAGCCGATCGATGTCCGAAGTCGACTTGACCGTTTTGCCGCCCACAGTGACGATGCAATCGCCAGCTTTCAATCCGGCCCGCTCACTGAGTTCCCCGGCCCTCACTTCGGTAATCAGCAGGCTTTCTTGGGCGGCGTTGAAGAAATTGGCCAATTGCGCGGTCAGCGGGGCCACGCTCACACCGATTTGATGGCGGTCGGCGATGAGGTTGTAACCGGGACGGCGCGAGGGTTGGCATTCGGCGATCTTGCCGGCGCGTATTTCTCCTTCGATGTAAGCGCGATTCTCCTCGGCCAGTTGGCGGAAGGTCTTTTCCTCGTCGAATAAGCGGCGAGCTTCTTTTTCGTCGCCTCTTTGCAGCGCCTCTTCGGCCAGCTTATGGCTCTCCTTGGCCGAAGCGAGATGGGCGTTGGCCACACTGAACAGCCTTTGACATGGGTCCGGGACGTTCAAACGGCGCTGTCCCAGAACCACCTTCAGTCTCTGCTCGGCGCCTCCGCGGCTGATCCCCAGCGAGACTGCGCTCCCAGGTTGTGAATTGATGAGCAAACGATAGAAGTGATCGCGGTTCTGCACTCGCTCGGCGTTGAAGGAGAGGATGACGTCGTTCTCCTGCAATCCGGCGATGGCCGCCGGGCTGCTCTCTTCCACTCTCCCGACCACGGCGCCGCGAATCTCTTTCAAACCCAGGTCCCTCGCGCGCTCCGCGTTCAGGTCGCCCAGATAGGCTCCTACATACCCCCTGTCGCTGGGCTGAACAGGCATTAATTCGCCATTGGGCGTCGCCGAATTGGATTGGGAAGTCTGTTGCGAGTCGCCAGACGCCGATTGGGCAAATGCGCTGCCGCAAGCGGCAGCGCATGCCAGGAGCGCCAACAGTGTGAACGGGGCACGGTGATAATCAAGAAAGCGGTTTAAAAAGTGAGATGACATTGATTTCCCCGAACGCGCATTTGCACGCCACGGGCCAGACAAAGTTCCAAATAAAATTTCCTGGGAGCGCAGCCCGTCCTTGCCTGCGGGGTTCCGGCAATGGCCGGCTGACCGAAGCAAGCAGGCAAAGATGCCTGCGCTCCCAGAATATTTTTTGAAGCCTGTGCAGATTAAAATTGAATACGGTCAACCAGATGAGATGGCGGCAGCCTTTGGAGTGCGGGGGCTTGGGACCGCTTTGGTAGTCATCTCTGGTTTCTACAGACTTCCGGTACAAGAGACACGAGTGGGCTTCCCTTCCGCCATCGCCATAATATCGAAGATGACTACCAAAGCGGTCCCAAGTCCCCGCACTCCAAAGGCTACGCCGATCTGATTTATGCGCATGCCTCATATTATTTGACTTTGAGAATGACAAGGGTGAGGTCGTCTTCCTGTTCGGCCTCGGCGGTCCAATCTTCGACTGCCTGCAATATGCGGCTTTCGATGCCGGCGGCGGGCAATCCGGCGTTTTCCATCATGATCTCGACCAGGCGGTCTTCGCCGAACTCTTCGCCGAGGGGGCTTCGCGCCTCGATCACTCCGTCGGTGAAGGCTACAAGCGTGTCGCCGCTCCGTAGCTCTATCTCCTCCTCATCAAACTGCGTGTCACAAAAGATGCCCAGCACGGTCCCGCCGACGTCGAGCCTCCTGACGCGCCCCGGTTCGTGTATCGGAGCGTCGAACGCCGCTCGTCGAATTCGGCGTAGAAGAGAGTGATAAAGCTCGCGTCCATCATCGAGCCGGCGACCTGTTGGTTGACGCGCTCGACGACGCGCCGCGCCGGACTGTCGCCCCTGACAAGGGGCCCGACAAGTGTATGGACGCCGTCATGGTAAGTGTCGCGTTGAGCCTGGGCCTGGCCGCGCAGATTGGCCTGCAGGTTGGCCATCATCAGAGCCGCCGAGACCCCCTTGCCGCAAACGTCCGCGATCACGACCCCGATCACGCCAGGCGCGACGTCGAGCAGGTCGTAATAATCGCCGCTCACCGAGCGCGCGGGGATGCAGACCCCTTTTGCGATGTCTAGCCTTTCGGATTTCGGGATCGAGCGCGGGAAGAGGCGCGATTGGACGGCGGCGGCGATCTTCATCTCCTGATCGAGCCGCTGCTTTTCGGCCGAGACCCGCAACAATTCGCGGACGGAGCCTGTCATGCGGTTGAACGACCTGGTCAACCCGGCCAGTTGATCGCGCCCGGTGATCGGGATCTCGTGATCGAAGTCACCGGCCTCGACCTTCATCGTCCCCTCGTAAAGATGGTGAACCGCGCCAGTGATCGAACGCGTGAGGACGACGGCGTATACGACGGCGGCCAGCGTGATGAGGAAAAAGAAGACGACCAGGACCGCTAATCCGAGCACGACCGCGCCGCCGATGGCGCTGCCCGATTTAAACTGTTGAATGCGTTGATAGATGCGAGCTGGCTGGATGAAGGACGGATCTACTCTGAGCGCCTCGTTCTGCCTGCTCTCTCCCGTCCGCCACTCGGCGATCGGTTTGAAGATCGGCCAGCCGCCGCCCTGGAACCCGCCGGCCCTTTTCGCGCTCTCCACGTCCGGCTGCGGCCCGCGCGGGGTCATGATCAGTGGGAAATTCGCCGTCGCCGGCTTCACGTCCAGGTCGGTCGTGTGACTGAGATGGGCGCACAGGTTCTCACTGATCGGATAGCTGAGTTGGAAAATGGCCGCGGGCTGTCGCTCCAACTTGATGACGTGCAGCGCGTGGACGCGGCGGCGCGAGAGCCGATCTCCCTCGACCACCAGGCCATGAAATTCCCGATCGACGTCGAGGCGCGACAAGAGCCATTGGGGAGGCGTAGAAGTCAACGCCGGAGGAGGCTGGTCATCGCCGACCGCGCCGTTCACTATT
>WNGE01004863.1_pt1 | contig 15380 bp, 12 predicted proteins | sample 5400651 | NCBI WGS metagenome assembly WNGE01 (sample SAMN13153370, study PRJNA577476) | soil metagenome | isolation source: 60 cm soil or saprolite under grassland replicate 2 | place: USA:California | collected 2016-06-15 | reverse complement strand
CGATCCCGAGCACCATCGCTCCGGAGAGTTTGCAAAAGTCGAGCTCCGGGTATCCCCGGAATTCCGAATGTTTGAGCGGCAGGCCGAGACCTTCGTACACCGAGTCGTCGGTGGCCCGGAACTTCGCCGAGGCGCGCGAGGATTCCCGCTGCTTCTCCAGATGTCTCTCGAACCCGGCGCGGTCTACGGCCAGCCCTTCGTCCGAGGCGATCTCCTCGATCACCTCGAGCGGGAGGCCGTAAGTATCGTAGAGTCGGAAGACCGTTTCGCCCGCCAGGGTCTTCTCGCCGCGCCGGCGCATATCCTCGATGGCCTCGCCGACGCGGTCGGCGCCCACCGACATGGTCCTGCCGAAACGCTCCTCCTCCGCGCGCAAGGTCTGGCCGAAGAGGACCTCAACGTTGATGGAGTGGGCCGGATCCGTCGCATACCGGCTGCCGGGCTGCCTGTGGAAATAGACGCCGTCGAAGAGATCGAGGACGACCGGAGCCAGCTCGTAGAGGATCGGCCCCTCGACGCCGAGGTGTCTGGCGTACCGCAGTGCCCGCCGGATGATGCGTCGCAGCACATAGCCGCGCCCCTCGTTGGAAGGCAGCACACCGTCGCTCATGAGCATCACCGTCGCGCGGGCGTGGTCCGCGATGACCCGAAATGGAGCGTCCTCGATAGCCATTCTCCCGCGATAGGGCCGTCCTGAGATCGAGGCGATCTTCGCGAGGAGCGGGCGGAAGAGGTCGGTGTCGAAGTTGTTGTTGGCCCCCTGCAGAATTGCCGTCAGCCGTTCCAGACCCATCCCGGTGTCCACCGAGGGCCTGGGCAACGGCGACATCTTCCCGGAGGCGCCGCGCTCGAATTGCATGAAGACGAGGTTCCAGACCTCCACGATCTCGTCTCCCGGCCCGTTGACGAGCTCCGAGGTGTTGCGCGAAAGATCCTCCCCGGGGAAGTAGTGGATCTCGGAGCAGGGGCCGCAGGGCCCCGTGTCCCCCATCGCCCAGAAGTTCTCCTTCTCCCCGAAGCGCAGGATGCGCGGCCGGGGAAGGTGCCGTTCCCAGAGAAGGGCTGCCTCGTCGTCGTCGGTGAAGACGGTCGCCCAGAGGCGCTCGGGCTCGAGTCCGTATCCCTTCTGCCTGTCCGTCAGGAGCTCCCAGGCGAAGGCGATCGCCTCGTCCTTGAAATAGTCGCCGAAGGAGAAGTTGCCGAGCATCTCGAAGAACGTGAGGTGGCGTCCCGTGTAGCCGACGTTGTCGAGGTCGTTGTGCTTGCCCCCCGCGCGCAGGCATTTCTGCGAGCTCGTGGCGCGGCTGTAGTCGCGCTTCTCCCGACCGGTGAAGACATCCTTGAACTGGTTCATCCCGGCGTTGGTAAAGAGGAGCGTCGGGTCCTCCGCCGGGATGAGCGGGGAGGATGGGATCAGGCGGTGCCCGCGTTCTTCGAAGTACTCGAGAAACCGTTCCCGGATCCGGCCCGATGTCATCACGACGACTCTCCGTCCTCCAAGTCTTCACGGGGGACCTTGCTGTCTCCCAAGCCCCCTGGCCAATTCTTCATCTTCGCAGAAATCGCCGCGGCGGGGAAACCCCGGCGGACGAGCGCGTTCCAGACGCGGCGCCTCTTCTGAGAGTCCGACCCTGCGCTCGAGCGCTGGAGCTTCAGAAACAGCCGGGAGAGGGCTCTTTCTTCCCCCTCCGGGTCGATCTCCGCCAGGGCAGTCGCGGTCGTCTCCGATGAGAAGCCTCGGGCCCGGAGCTCTTTCTCGATCCGCGCGCGGCCGTAGCGCCCGGCCCGCACACGGGCGGCGGACCTTGCCGCGGCGAGATCGTCCAGCCACCCCTCCCGCTCGAGTCTTCCGAGCGCCTCGCGGACAGGATCCGCTTCAAACCCGCGCTCCTCGAGCGCGCGAACCAATTCCGCGCGCCCTCGCGCCCGGACAGTCAAGAGTCGCAGCGCGCGCTCCCGCGCCGCCTCTGCCGAAGAAGAGATCGGGCCCGTCGCCGACTCTCGCCTGGTTCGGGCTTCGTCCACCTCGGCGCGCGCGGCTAGCGCATGCCTGGGGGCTGACGGCTGAAATCGAAGGGAGACTCTTCCTCCGTTGCCGCGCCAACACTCGACGGGCCCTCGAGCTCCGCGTCCATCTCCTCTCGGGCGACGTCGGAAGTGGACTGGACGCCCTCGATCCTCAGGCGGAACTCGTTGGGATTGGACGCACGCTTCATCGCCTCCTCGAGCGTGATGAGACCGGACTTGTATAGCTGATAGAGGGACTGATCGAAGGTCTGCATCCCGTACTGGGAGGTCCCCTGCTTGATCGCGTCGTGGATGTACTTGGTCTTCTCCTTGTTCTCGACGCACTCGCGGATGTAATCGGTACGCACCAGGACCTCCACCGCGGGCACGCGCCCGAGGCCGTCCGCCCGCGGCATCAGACGAAGCGAGATGACCGACTGGATGACCGCGCCGAGCTGCAGCCGGATCTGCCGGTGCTGGTGCGGCGGAAAGACGCTGATGATGCGGTTGATCGTCTCGGTCGCGTCCAGGGTATGCAGGGTGGAGAGAACGAGATGTCCCGTCTCGGCGGCCGTCAGGGCCGTCCCGATCGTCTCCGCGTCGCGCATTTCGCCCACCAGGATCACGTCGGGGTCCTGCCGCAGTGCGCTCCGAAGGGCGATCGAGAAGCCTTTCGTGTCCACATCGAGCTCGCGCTGGTTGACGATCGATTTCTTGTCGCGATGCAGGTACTCGATCGGGTCCTCGATCGTCATGATGTGTTCGTTGCGGAGTGTGTTGACATGGTCCACCATCGCCGCGAGCGTTGTCGTCTTGCCCGATCCCGTCGTGCCGGTGCAGAGAACGAGACCTCGCTGCTCCATGCAGATTCGTTCGAGCACGGGGGGCAGGAGCAGTTCGCGGATCGTCAGGATTCGTGTCGGAATGACCCGCAGCACGAGGCCGACGGTTCCCCGCTGCTGGAAGACGCTGCAACGGAACCGGCCGAGAGTCGGCACCTGGTAGGACGCGTCGATCTCGAAGTCGGTCTTGAACTTCTCCTTCTGGCGCGCCGACATGATCGAGAACGCCATCGCCATGGTGTCCTCCTGGACGATGCGGCGCATCTCGGTCATGGGTTTTAAGACACCATCCACGCGCAGGATGGGGAAAGCGCCGACCTTCAGATGGAGGTCTGAAGCCTTCTGGTCGACCGCGATCCTCAGGAGATCGTTGATGTGCATGGGATCAGCTTACGCTCGTCGGAGCACTTTGAAAAGCGTCGCATCGACACGGGGAGTCCCTCGTCCGTGGTCTCCCGTCCGTTCTCGAAAGACCAGACTTGGACTAAGGTCCAAGGGACCAAGGACGCCCCCCTACACGCGGGCTTCCACCAGGACGGGAGTAAGCCAGCCGTAGCGGTCTTCGATGTCCCCCGACAGCAATCCGAAGAAATCCTTCTGCAGCCGCTCGGTGACCGGTCCGCGCCTGCCCGGGCCGACGGGAATCCGGTCCACCGAACGGATCGGTGTGATCTCCGCCGCCGTTCCCGTGAAGAAGACCTCGTCGGCGATGTAGAGCATCTCGCGAGCGATCTGCTGCTCGGCGACCGTGTAGCCGGCGTCGCGCGCGATCGTGATGACCGTGTCCCGGGTGATTCCGGGAAGGATGGTGCCGGCGAGCGGCGGGGTAAGGATTCTTCCCCCGTACACGAGAAAGAGATTCTCGCCGCTGCCTTCGGAGACGCGTCCGCTGTTATCCAAGGCGATCCCTTCGGTGTAGCCATTGGTGATCGCTTCCATCTTGATCAGAGCCGAGTTCACGTAGTTCCCGGTGGCCTTCGCCATCGCGGGAAAGGTGTTGGGTGCCATGCGGTTCCACGAGGAGACGCACACGTCCACGCCCTGATCGATGGCTTCGTCTCCGAGGTACTTGCCCCATTTCCAGACGGCGATCAGGATGTCGATCGGGCTCTTGAAGGGGTTGACTCCCAGCGCGCCCAGGCCGCGGTACACCAGCGGCCGGATGTAGCACTCCTCGAATCCGTTGGCGCGGATCGTGTCGAGAATCGCGGCCTTGAACTCCTCGGGCGAATAGGGGATCTCCATGCGGTAGACCTTGCAGGAGTCGTAAAGGCGCTTGATGTGCTCGTCCAGGCGGAAAGCCGCCGAGCCGTTCCTCGTCTTGTAGACACGCGCTCCCTCGAACATGGCCGAGCCGTAGTGAAAGACGTGCGAAAAAGCGTGGATCCTCGCGTCGGCGAAATCCACGAGCCGCCCGTTCATCCAGACTTTCTTGACGTCTTCGTAGGACATGTGACCTCCGCTCGGCGGGACGTGTTCGCGGGTACGGGTCAGTATCCTCCCGGGAGAAACGCCAAGTCAATCGAATCGGAAATCGGACCCGAGCTTCCTCCGATCGCCGATTTCCGGTTACCGTCTCCCGGCCGCGAGAGCGGCTCGGGCAAGGATGAGAGCGCACACAGCGGCTGTCTCGGCGCGCAGATTCCCGGCGGGGAGCGCGACGAGAGACCAGCCTTGCACGCTGGCGGTCTCGCGCTCCGCCGGGGTCCACCCGCCTTCCGGGCCCACGAGCAAAGTGACGGCCCTCGCGGAAAGCTCGGACGGGAAGATTTCTCCTTCCGTGTCGAGAAACAGGCGGTGAGAGGCGGGCCGCTCCGACAATGCCCGCTCGAGCGGAAGGGGCCCCTCGATCCGGGGCCAGCGGGCAGCTTCGCATTGCTTCGCCGCCTCGCGCGCCACTCGATCGAGCCTCTCCCGGACCGCCGCGGACCCGCGGAAAGACTGAGTCCGGGCGCTCGCAACGAGCGTCACGCTCTCGGCGAAAAGCTCCGTCGCCTTCTCGGTCAGCCAGGCAAGACGTTCGACTCGGAGACCCGCCACGAAAAGCGCGACCGGAGAAACCGGATTACTCGCGGGCAGGATCCGCTCGACCGCGACTTCGCCGCCGCCGCGGCCGAGATCCGTCAGGAGCGCCTCCGCCTCCCGGCCGCTTCCGTCGAGAAGAACGACCGGGTCACCGGGGCGCAGCCTTCGAGCGCGCGCGTGCGCGGCCTCCTCGGGCGAGAGTCTCGCGGTTTCTCCGGCGCAAGGCAGCGGCGACACTACGAAACGCGCTCGAGGCAAGCGCATGCCCATTCCCTTTCCGTGCGCCGGCCGGACAGAAGCCAGCGGCGCGAACGAAGGCTCGCCACCACGCGCTCCTCCAGGTCGAGCGGTATTCCCGAGAGAACGAACCGGCCTCCGGGAGCGACACGACTCATCACGGCGCTGCGCACCGCCAGGAATTCCTCCGGCAGCAGGTTGGCGAGAACGAGTGGGAAGACTCCCGCGATGGCTTCCACGGCCGCGGCGAGGAGAGTCACGCGCGAGCCGAACGGGTGAAGCCGCAGGTTCTCCCGAGCCACGAAGACCGCCTGCGAGTCCGTGTCCAGCGCGACTGCACGCCGCGCCCCGAGAGCCGCCGCGGCGAGCGCCAGGACGCCGGAGCCGGTGCCGATGTCGAGGACTTCGAGACCGCTCGGCGGATCTTCCTCAAGACAGAGAAGGACCAGACGCGTGGACTCATGGCCGCCCGTGCCGAAGGCCGTGGAGGCCGGCAGCCGCAAGAGAATTCGTCCGGGCGGAGGGCGCGAGTCGGAAGGATCTCCCGGATCGATCCAGAATCGCTCGCCCACGGCGAAGGGGCGTGAAGCTGTCCGGAAGGCTTCGAGAGGATCGTCTTCCGGGATGTCCGTGACCAGATCGCAGCGGATGCGGGATCCCGACAGCGCCCTACTTGCCCGCCGCGCCGCCTCCGCCTCTCGAAAGCAGGCGACAAGATCGCCGCCCTCCTCTACGAAGCCGAGCGGTCCGTAGATTGCCACGATCCCGAGGACACCGTCGTCCTTCGCCCTGCGCGGAATAACGAGGCGGGAGTACTTCTGCCGTGACATTTCGGTAGGCGGTAGGCGGTAGGCGGCAGGCGGCAAGCGAAAGGAATCGGCGGCCTATCCCCTCCCGCCTTCCCTCTCAGGAGAAGATCTTCTTCGCCTTATCGACCACGCTCCTTCCCGCGACGGGCGCGCCGACGAGCTCCGCGTAGCGGCGAAGGATCTCCTTCTCCTTTTCCGAGGGAGCCTCGGGAACGATCACGCCGATGCGGACGACGAAGTCTCCGCGGCCGCGTCGCCCGAGGCGGCCGAATCCCCGTCCGCGAAGGCGGATCTCCGAGCCCGGTTTCGCGCCGCGCTGCACGGTGATCCTCTCCTCCTCTTCGAGGGTTGGCACCGAAACCTCTCCTCCCAGAACGAGGGTGGGGAAGGGTAGGTCCAGTCCCAGCACGACGTCATCCCCATCGCGCTGGAAGATCTCGTCCTGCGCTACTGTCAACACGACATAGAGGTCCCCGGCTGGACCGCCGCCGACTCCGGCGTCCCCTTCGCCGGACAGTCTCAGGCGAGAGCCCGTTTCCACGCCGGCCGGGATACGGATGCCGAGCTTGCGGGTGCCTCTCCGTCGCCCTTCTCCCGCGCACTGACGGCAGGGCTTGTCCAGGACCTTCCCGTCCCCTCCGCATGTGCCGCAGGGGCGGGTGACGGTCAGGAAACCCTGCGAGAAGCGCTGGCGCCCGCGGCCGCCGCAGGACGGGCAGGTGCGCGGATGAGAGCCCGGCTCGGCGCCGGAGCCGGAGCAGGCCTCGCACGGTTCGAGTCGCGAGATGACGAGGGGTGCCTCGACGCCAAAAGCGGCGTCCCGGAAGGAGACCTCCATCCGGTAAATCACGTCGCTCCCGGCAGGACGCGACGGCCCTGCCGATCCAAAACCGGAAAAACCGAAGAGGTTCTCGAAGAGATCCGAAAACTCGCCGAAGACGGAAGGATCGAAGGCCTGGCCGAAGCCGGCGCCCCCTCCGGCGAGTCCCGCGTGTCCGAAGCGGTCATATCGCGCGCGTTTGTCCGCGTCGGAAAGGACGGCGTAGGCCTCGGAAGCCTCCTTGAATTTCTCCGCTGCCTCGGAGTTTCCCGGGTTGCGGTCGGGGTGATGGAGGAGAGCAAGCTTCCGATAGGCGGACTTGAGATCCCCGTTGGCAGCGTCACGGCCGACTCCGAGAACCTCGTAGTAGTCGCGTTTCGACATCATTAATCCGTTAAAGCGTTCTACGTTCTACGTTCGACGTTCGACGTTGTCTGACGGAAGCCCGTCGCGCGACGGCGTCTCGAACGTAGAACGGAGAACGTCGCACGTCGAACCGTTTTCATGCCTGACTGGCGGGGGCGGGCCCCTTGGCCGCCGAGCGCTGAAGCATCACCCGGGTCAGCAGCTTCGAGATCCCCTGCATGTCGAAGATCGCCTCCTTCAATGCCTCACGGGATTCGACGGTCGCGATGTCGCGGGAGCGCTTCAAGGTCTCCTCGATCCGCTCCCGTTCGTCCGGCGCGAACGCGGTGATGAGCTCCACGAAAACGCGCTCGTTGGAGGCGAGCATTCCTTCCAGCCGGTTCCTGATCTGGGCGATCTCCCGGCGTTGGCGGTCCGCCTCGGCGAAGGAGGACGCCTCGTTGATGATCCTGTCGATGTCGGCCTGAGAGAGACCACCCGCGGGATTGATCTGAATCCCCTGGGCCTTGCCGGTGGCCAGATCGCGCGCCGAGACATTCACGATGCCGTTGGAATCGATCGCGAAACTGACTTCGATCTGCGGAACCCCGCGCGGCGCGGCCGGAATGCCCACGAGCTCGAAGCGGCCAAGGGACTTGTTCTCGCCGGACACTTCCCGTTCCCCCTGGAGGACGTGGATCTCCACGACCGACTGGTTGTCGGCGACGGTCGTGAAGACCTTCGTGTTCTTCGTCGGGATGGTGGAATTGCGCTCGATCAACTTCTCGAAAACGCCGCCGTGAGTCTCGATGCCGAGCGAGAGAGGCGTGACATCCAGCAGGACGACGTCCTTGATCTCCCCCTTGAGCACTCCCCCCTGGATCGCCGCGCCGATGGCGACCACTTCGTCCGGGTTGATCTCCCGATTGGGCTCCCGGCCGAAGAGCTCCGCCACGATCTGTTGCACGCGCGGCGTGCGCGTCTGGCCGCCCACGACGATGACCTGGTCCACGTCGGAGGGCTTCAACCCCGCCTCCTTCAGGGCGTCGAGGCACGGAGCCGCCGTGCGGTCGATCAGGTCGGCCACGAGGGACTCGAAACGCGAGCGCGACAGCGTCCGGTTGATGTGCTTGGGGCCCGAGGAGTCGGCGGAGATGAACGGCAGGGTGATCGTGGACTCCATCGCTGTCGAGAGCTCGCACTTGGCCTTCTCTGCCGCCTCCTTCAATCTCTGGAGCGCCATCCGGTCCTGCCGCAGGTCGATGCCGGCCGAGCGCTCGAAGTCGGAGAGCAGCCAGTCCATGATCTTCTTATCGAAGTCCTCGCCTCCCAGATAGGTGTCGCCGGCCGTCGCCCGGACTTCGTAGATGCCGTCGCCCAGCTCGAGAATCGAGATGTCGAAGGTCCCGCCCCCCAGGTCGTAGACCGCGACGATCTCGCTCCCCTTCCGATCCAGGCCGTACGCGAGCGAGGCGGCGGTCGGCTCGTTGAAGATGCGAAGGACCTCCAGCCCCGCGATCCTGCCGGCGTCCCGCGTGGCCTGCCGCTGGGCGTCATCGAAGTACGCCGGCACGGTGATGATCGCTTCCGTGATTTCCTCGCCGAGCGCCTCCTCGGAGAATTCCTTGATCTCCCTCAGGATGAGGCCCGAGATCTCCTCGGGGCTGTAATCTTTCTCGCGCGCTCGGATCTTGATGTCGCCGTTGCTCGCGCGGACGATCTCGTACGGCAGAACCTCGCGCGCGTGCCGCGTTTCTTCCGAATCGAACTTTCGCCCCACCAATCTCTTGACGGCGAAAACCGTATTCATCGGATTGGTGATGGCCTGCCGCTTGGCGATCTGGCCCACCAGCCGCTCGTTGTCCTCTGTGAAGCCCACAATCGAGGGGGTCGTGCGGCTTCCCTCCCTGTTGCAGATCACCTGCGGGGTCGCCCCCTCGACGACGGCCACGCAGCAGTTGGTGGTGCCCAGGTCGATTCCGAGGATCTTGCTCATCTTGTCCGCCGGGGCTCGATCATGACCTGTTCATTCCGTTCGCCTACCCCCTACCGCCTGCCGCCTACCGGCTCTCGTCCTTCCTGGTATCTTCTTTGACCGCAACCTTGACTAACGCGGGACGCAGGAGCTTGTCGTTCAAGAAGTAGCCTTTGCGGAGGACTTCCAGGATCGTGTCCTTGGGCACCTCGTCCGTCGCTTCGGTGGCGACGGCCTCGTGGACATTGGGGTCGAACGGGCCGGACGTGTCCACCTCGGCGACGCCGTACTTCTTCCAGAGATCGTCGATCTGCCGGCGGATCAACGCAACGCCCTGTCCGAGATCGGTCTCCAGCGCTTCCGCGGGCGCATGAGCGAGGGCGCGGTCGAAGCTGTCGGAGATCGGAAAGAGGTCCAGAAGGAAGTTCCCGAGAGCAGAGCGGAAGTACTCGCTCTTCTCTCGTTCGGCGCGCTTTCGCATGTTCTCGAACTCGGCGAGCTTTCGCAGGTGGCGGTCCTTCAGGTCCTCCAGGTCTTTCTGGACGGAACGCAGCTTCTGGTCGGCCGCCGCGATTTCCGAGCGCTCCACTTCTTCGAGGACCGCATCCAGCGTCTCTCCCGGGTCGCTTACCTCGATCGTCCCCGGCTCTGCCTGCGGCTCCGGAAGGGGGCCGCGTCCCCTGTCTTCCTTGCCGCTCATCGCGAAGAGCCCTCCCGCTCGCGGGTGTCGCGCCGCTCGAGCCTCTCCGACAGCGCCTTCCCGAGCAACTCGACGACCGGGATCACCCGCGGGTACTCCCGGCGCGCCGGGCCGAGAACACCGAGCATCCCGGAAAGCGCTTCGCCGGAGCCATAGGATGTCAGGACCGCCGAGAGCCGCGGGTCGGCTGCAAGCGTCTGCTCGGAGCCCAGCACCACGCAGGTCCGCCGGGAATCGAGATAGCGCGTCATGAGATCGAGCAAACGCGCCTTCTCTTCGAAGGCCCGGAAGACCCTCTTCAACGAATCCAGGTCGGCGAACTCCGGCTTGTCCAGGAGCTGCGCCGTCCCGTCGACGTAGATCTGCTCCTGCTTTTCGGAGCCCTCAAGCGCCTGGCGTCCCAGGGCCAACGTGCGCGTCAGGATTCGGTCATAGGCGGCCTTCTCTTGCGCCATCGCTTCGAGCAGCCGGCGCCGCGTTTCGTGGAGCGTGCGGCCGCAGAACTCCCGGGTGATGCGTTCGCTCATCGCCTCCAGCTCTCGCGCCGAGTATTCGACCTCGGTCTCGATCACCCGGGAGAGCACTTCGGGTCCGCTGATCTGGACGACAAGAATCTTCCCGGGCGCGACCGGCAGAAACCTCAGGCTGTCCACGACCGTGTGCAGCGCGTCCGGCGCCACGACGAAGCCCACTTCGCCCGAGAGCCGCGAGAGCAGGCGGGAAGCCGCATGAAAGAGGCGCGGGACGTCGGACCCAGCGGAGGAGAGATCGGAATCCACCTGTTCCCGAACGTCCACCGCGACCCTGCGGTGTCGCATCAATTCGTCGATGTAGAGGCGGTAGGCCTGATCCGTCGGGATGCGCCCCGCGGAGGTGTGGGGCTGCGTGAGGAACCCCGAGTCGGTCAGGTCCGCCATGATGTTGCGGATCGACGCAGGGGACAGATGGAAACGGTTGGACTTGAACAGGGTCCGGGAGGAAACCGGGCAGCCCGTGTCCACGTGGACACGGATGATTTCCTTCAGAATCGTCCGGCTGCGAACATCCAGCGTCTTCATGGCTCCCGGAAGAGATTAGCACTCGGGTCAATCAAGTGCTAAGTCATTGAATCGAAAGTCAACAATCGAGAGTCTCAGTTTAACGCGAAATCGCGGGCGTCGGCAGTTTGCCCTCGACGGCCGACGGTAGACTGTGCTGATGCCCGGGGGAATCCTCCGTTCTTCCGTGAGCCTGGTCGGGCCCGGCCGTGCCGGAACGGCCTTCGCACGTTCCTGGATCTCGGCCGGCGGGAACCTCTGTGAGGTCATCGCGCGCGATCCTTCCCGCGCCCGCCAGAGCGCCCTGGATATCGGCGGCGGAAGCCCGCGGGGATTGGACGAGCAGCATGCCGGCTGCGACATCCTGATCCTTGCGGTTCCCGACGACGCCATCGCGCCGGCCGCGCGCGCTCTGGCCGGAAGGCTCCGGTGCCGGGCCGCTTTTCACTTGAGCGGCGCTCTGGCCGCCGCCGCTCTCGACCCGCTCAAGTCCTCGAGCACGGCGGTCGGATCGCTTCATCCGTTGAGGGTCTTCACTGGCACCTCCGTCGAGACCTGGAGTGACGCGTTCGTCGCGATCGAAGGGGACGCCGACGCCGTTGACATCGGCGAGAACCTCGTCCGGGCCATCGGCGGGCGGCCCCGCCGGATCGCGCCGGAGTCGAAGCCCCTCTACCATGCCGCGGCGACGCTGGCCGCCGGCGGCACGGTTGCCGTCGTTTCGTTCGCGGCGCGTGCCTGGCGGGAAGCCGGGATCCCGGAAGAGGAGGCCCGGCGGGCGCTGGGAGATCTGGCGGCCCGCGCGGCGGAGGCCGTGGCTTCGCGCGGGTTTGAAGAGGCCTTCACGGGTCCGGTTGCCCGTCGCGACATCGGGACGCTCAAGGCGCATCAGGATGCGCTTGCCGCTCTCCCGGACGCCGCCAGGCTCTACTCCCTGCTCGCCGCGGAGACGCTGCGGCGCACTCTCGGAAGGGGCAAGGAAGATGACATTTTGACTCTCATCGGGCGTTTGAAGCACTGAGATGGTCTGCGACGAGCGCGTTATCGTTCTCCAGAATGGATTCGAGGCAACCCGGCGCGGGGAGCAATGGTAGAATCACCCGGCGGCCTTTAATCCAGTCATGGTTTTTTTCAACTACGCCACCATGCAGATGGCGGCCAAGATCGTCTATTACGGCCCCGGTCTGTGTGGAAAGACGACGAACCTCCATCACATCTACGGCCGGACCTCTCCGGGCTCACGGGGAGAAATGGTCTCCCTCGAGACGGAGACGGACCGCACGTTGTTCTTCGACCTCCTCCCCCTGGACGTGGGCGTCATCGGAGGCTTCAAGACGCGGGTTCAGCTCTACACGGTCCCGGGACAGGTCTTCTACAACACCACGCGCAAGCTGGTCTTGAAGGGCGTGGACGGCATCGTCTTCGTGGCCGACTCGCAGCACGCCATGAGGGACGCCAATGTCGAGAGCATGGTCAATCTCCGCTCGAACCTGGCGGAGATCGCAATCAAGGTTGAGGACCTGCCCCTCGTCTTTCAGTACAACAAGAGAGATCTCGCCAACATCCTCTCGCTTCAAGAGCTCGAGGACAGCCTCAATCCCGATCGCCAGTACGAGAGCTACGAAGCCTGCGCGGTCCTCGGCCAGGGTGTCTTCGAAACTCTCAAAGCGATTTCAAAGCTGACCCTGAGGGTGGTGAAAAAGAAGATGCTCGGCGACGAGCGTTCCGCCCGGCCCGCGCCCCTCGCGGGCACCCGCGGCTCTTCCATCTGGCCCGCAGCGCCGGAGGAATCGAACGAGGTTTCCGCGGCGCTTCAGGCGGGCGAAACCTCTCCTGCCCGGCTTCACGAGGCGGAGCCTGACCCCGTCGCGACGCCCGCGCCAGGGTCTCCCCCCGCCCAATCCTCGGAGACTCCGCTGAAATCTTCCCCGGCGATGGACGCGGCCGAGATCGGAGATGTCTCTTTCGCCCAGGCTCCGCCGCCGGAGGTCAAGCGCGTCCGCGTCCGGTCGAACATCGACATCCTCGCCGAACTCGACAAACTGCGCCGCAACGCGACCTCGCTTCCACCGCCCGACAGGGCCGTGCGGCGGGCGGCGGCGGAAATGTCCATCGATGATCTGCTCGCAAGCAGTCTGAATCATCGCAAAGAGATCAATCGCGTTTTCGAGATCAACATGCCGCAGAGCGAGCTGGCCCGCGGCCAAGTCGTCACCGTCCGCCTGGGTCTGGAAGACAAGCAGAGCCAGCCCATCGGCGAGAAGAAAACCTTTGCCATCGAGCTGCACTCGAAGCCGGATGTCGAAAGGCTTCTGCTCTCGCTGAAGTTCCACATCTCCGGCAACAAGTAGACCGGCCAGGAGCTTGTGGGACGTTCCCCGCTAACTCCTGGCCAAGACTGTCCGCACCGAAGGACAACCCCCGGCGAATCCCCGACAGTCCGGCTCTGGTTCGACTTCTCGCCTGGAAGCCGAGCAAAAGCCTTTGCAATGGTTCATAAACAGGTTTAACCTTTTCCCGTGATTCCGTCTCAAGCCCCGGCGCAGGGGAAGAACTGTATTCTGGCGGCCCTGTCGGTCGCGCTCCTCCTCGGAGCCGGTTGCACCTCGGCCTCCGTGGCTTCGCGGAAAGCAAGGGTCTCCGCTCCCCCTCCCGACCCGCCCGCCATAGCGAGAGCCAGAGAGGAGTTTTCCAGGGGCCGTGAAGCGGCTCTTGCGGGCGATTTCCAGTGCGCCACGGACGCCTTCGCTCGGGCTCTCGATTCTGTCCGACCGGCAGGCGCCGACGCGCCCCGCGATCCGGCAACAATCGAGTTCTCCACCGAGCTGTACGAGGGGATCCTGCGTTACGAAGCGATGGCGCCTCCTGTTGAAGCGGTGGCGCAGGAGATGGCGGACCGCACGCCGATGCTCGCCCCCCCGGTGCCGCCCGACGCCACGCCCGACGCGCTGATGAAGGCGCGCCAGGCCGTCTCGACGGACAACGGAAACCTCGCCTATGACATCCCGATCGTCGTCAACGACGCCGTTCTGAAGATCCTCGCGGTGTATCAAAACGACCTTCATGATGTGATCGCGCGCGGCCTGGCGCGCTCGGGCCGATTCATCCCGATGATCGAGCGTGTCTTCCAGGAAGAGGGACTCCCCAAAGACCTGGCGCAGGTGGCGATGGTCGAATCCTCCTTCATCCCGCGCGCCCGGTCTCCCAAGGCGGCTTGCGGCATCTGGCAATTCATCCCCGAGACCGGGCGGCATTACGGGCTGACCTCCAATGGCTCCGTGGACGAGAGAAGCGACCCGGAAAAGGCGACGCGAGCGGCGGCGCGATATCTCCGGTTCCTGCATGACCTCTTCCACGACTGGTACCTGGCCATGGCCGCCTACAACGCCGGAGAAGGCAAGATCCTCCGGACGATGGAAAAGACCGGTCTGACGGACTTCTGGCAACTCGCCGCCTCGGGCCTCCTGAAACCCCAGACTCAGAACTATGTGCCGGCCGTGATCGCCTCGACGCTGATCGCGAAGAATCCGGCCCACTACGGCTTCGAGGTCGAGTACGAGAAGCCGCTCTCCTATGAGATTCTCCGGCTCGACCGCCCTGTCAGCCTGCGGCATCTCGCGGCCGCCAACGGGGCGGCTCTCGAGGAGCTCCAGAGGTTGAATCCCGAGCTGCGCAGCGAGATCACACCGTCCGGCTCCGACAGTTACGAACTGAAAGTTCCGGTCGGAGCCCGCGAAGCGGTGCTCGTGGCCTTCGCTGCCGCGCCGACGGCCAGGCCGCCCAGCTTCCGGCGTCATGTCGTCAAACGCGGCGAAACGCTGGCTTCGATCGCGCGCCGATTCCACGTGCCGCTCGCGAGCCTCGCGTCGGCCAACTCCCTTCCTCAGAAGGGAAAATTGTCTCGCGGCCGAACCGTCTTGATTCCGCGCCCCGAGGCGATTCGCGTGGCTTCGAATTTCAGGAAGGGCAGCAAGACACACGCGGTCAAGCAGGGCAAGGCGATACGGGCGCCGGAAACGGCGGCCAAGAGCTACAAGGTCCGCGGAGGCGACACGCTCTACCGGATCGCGTTGAAGCACGGCACGACCGTCGCCCAGCTTCTCGCTTTCAACAGCCTTCCCGGCCCGGCCCTTATCAAGCCGGGAGACAAGCTCAGAATCCCCGCCAAGGCGCGCTGAGCCGCGCGCTCTGTTCCGGGAGGTTCCAGGTTTCAGGTTTCAGGTTTCAGGAGGAGTGTCTTTTCCTGAACGTGAAACCTGAAACTTGAAACCGATGCCACCGCGGTGGATTCAGAGCCCTCTACTCTGCTAAGCTGAGCCCGTCCTCATCCACCACCCCCGCAGGCGTCTCCTCGCACCGAGGAGGCTTCATGCTTGCGCGTGTTCATTCCGCCGCCGTTCTGGGAATCGACGCCCGCGTCCTGGACGTGGAGGTGGATGTCTCGGGAGGGCTCCCCTGTTTCAATATCGTGGGACTCCCGGACGCGAGTGTCCGTGAAGCCCGCGAACGCGTCCGCTCGGCGCTGCGCAATGGAGGTTTCCCGCTTCCCGGCGGCGCTGTCACGGTCAATCTGGCTCCCGCGG
>WNGE01008005.1_pt1 | contig 15385 bp, 26 predicted proteins | sample 5400651 | NCBI WGS metagenome assembly WNGE01 (sample SAMN13153370, study PRJNA577476) | soil metagenome | isolation source: 60 cm soil or saprolite under grassland replicate 2 | place: USA:California | collected 2016-06-15 | reverse complement strand
ACGCCGAACGCGGGCAGGAACGTCGCCGACGCAGTGTTCGCGATCGTCCCCCACGCCTTCAGGTACACCGCCTTCCCCGGCCCGGACGCCGGGGGGTTCATGAAATACCCGGCCGGGATGGTAGCCACCGGCGCGGATGCGGTCAGCGCGGACAAGATCGCCTGCGACGTGTAGGTGTTCTTCGTGACCGCCGCGGGCAGCGAGTACAGCAGCTCCGCCTGGGTGCCGGTGTAGAAGCTCACGTCAGCACCTCATGTCAGCGAGATGGTGATCGCGTTGAGCGCTACCTGGAAGGTATTTCCAATTCCCACTACCACCGGGGCGGCGTTCCAGTTCCCGAACCAGCACCGCACCCCGGCGCCGTCAGTCAGGTCCAGCGACTGGATCGACCACGCCCCGCCCGAGCTGTTCGTCCACGTCAGGATCGCCGTGTTCGGGATCGTGACGTTCGACCCCGCCGAGCTCGTCGATGCGAACGGCGCCGTCGACGTCTGCCCGCCGGTGGTGTACCCGCCGCCTGAGGCGATCTCCGTGCCCGCCGCCGCGGCCGTCGACGTGCCCGAGTTCAGCCGGACCTTGAAGCCGGTCGTCAGCGTCGTGAACGCCGTCGCCGACGTGGTCGAGTTCAGGATCTTCGAGACCATCGCCTGGTCAATCGCCGCCATCCGGCGCCTCCGTCTCGTCTTCATCGCCAGCGGCGGCGACCGCCGTCATCTCCGGCATCTCACCCGAGTCGACGACGTTCCCGTCCGCGTCCAGGACCCGCCACCCGGTAAACGGCTGCTCGCTCATCCCGCCTTCTTCCGCAGCACGGCCAGGCCGTACCGGCAGGTGATGTCCTCCACGTCGCCGTCCCTGGTCAGCAACGGCAGCAGCCCCTGCACGCAGGCCAGCATCGAGCCGTCATAACCGGGCCAGCCCAGGCCCACCATCCAGTCCTCGATCACGTAGAACCCGCCCGGCGCGACCAGCGGCCACAGCAGCCGGAACGTCGCCGTCGTCAGCGCCCCCAGGTGGGAGGCGTCGTCCGCGATCAGGTCCCACGCCAGGCTGTAATTGCCGAGCAGGACGAACAGCCCCGGATCATCCTGGGCGGCGACGATCCGGATGGTGCCGTCCGGCCACCGGCAGCCCGGGTTCATGTCCACCCCGGCAATAAGCCCGTCCGGGAACAGCACCCGGAACATGTCCAGGCCATGGCCGCGGTCCACGCCGACCTCGCACACCCGCGCCGCCGGGCCGAGCACGGCCGCGATCCGCCGGTACGACGGCAGGTACCCGTGGGTGACTTTGTCGGTGGCGAACGTCACCGCGGCGGACCGGGCTCGATCACGTCCAGGCCTCCGGCCATCCCCGCGCCCGTCCACCCGTCCGGCTTGCGGGCCAGCAGGAACACCCCCGGATCCGGGTCAGGTTCCAGCCGGGCCACGTCCAGGCCGCACGCCTCCGCGATGCCGCCCATCTGCTCCACGGTGAACCGCCAGAAGTCACCCGGGTGCGGATGGTAGGGGAACCCGGGGCCGCGGGTCGTCAGCACCAGCAGCCCGCCCGGCGCCAGCACCCGGGCCAGGCCCGCCACCGCGCCGCGCCAGTCCTCCGCATGCTCGAGCATTTCGGTCGTGATCAAGATGTCCGCCATGCCCTCGCCGAGCACGTCCGGTAGCTTCTCCGCCGGGCAGACGAGGTCCACGCCCGGGCCCGGCTGCGCGTCCGTGCCGAGATACGACGCCGGGGCCATCGCCTCGACCGCCGGGCGCACGCTGCCGTTGTAGTCATAGCTGCCCGCCTCGACGACCCGCTTCCCCGCCACCTGGGCGGCGGCCAGCGCGGTCGAGGCGAACGCGTACGCGGACGGATGCAAGTCAGTGACCTGCCTTGCCGGCCGCCGCGGGCTTGCCCGCAGGCTTCGCGGGCTCCTTCACGGGCGCGTCCGGGACCTCGGCGATGACCTCCCGGACGCGTATGTCCGGCGGCAGGTCCGCGTCCAGCGGGAACTGCTGCCCCGGCGCGTACAGCACCTCCGTGCCGGACGCGTGATACGGCTGGGTTACCTCGTACACGACCTGCCTGCTCATCGCGCGGCCTCCTGGTACGCCTTTTCCCATTTCTGCCAGTTGCCCTGCATCGTGTACGCCTTCGCGTGCTCATGTGCCTTGGCGCCCAGCTCCTCCCGAGCCGCCCCGTCGTTGATCAGCTCGGTCAGCCGGGCGACCCATTCCTCCGCGGTGCGGACCAGGTACCCGGTTACCCCGTCGATCACGAAATCCCGGTACGGCTCCATGTCCTGCGCGATCACCGGGATGCCGCGGGCCGCCGCGTCCAGGGCCTTCAGGTACGACTTGGCCCGGTTGAACGGCACCGGCGCCAGCGGCGCGATCGCAATGTCGAAATCGACCGTCTTGTAATAGTCGCCGACGTCATCGGACCACGGCGTGAACCGGCACGGGCGCCGCACCAGCGGCGAGTAATCCACGCCGATCCAGTGCATGTCCGCGCCCGGGTGCGCGTCCAGCACGGCCCGCAGCGGGTCCTGGATGTGGCACAGGTCGATCAGGTGGCTCGTGCCGCCCTGCCAGCCGACCGTCACCCGGTCCCGCCGCTTGCGGGGCATGTCCAGCAGCCCGGCCTTCACGTAGTTCGGCAGGATCACGATGTTGTCATTGAACGGCGCGTACAGCCCCGCCAGGTACGGCGTCGACACCGTCACCAGGTCCGCGCGGCGCAGGCAGTATTCCACGCTCTCGCGCGCCCGCGGATCCGCCGCGAAATGACCCAGGTTCGAGGATTCCACCGTCAGCATGTCGTCATCGGTGTCGATCGCCAGCGTCACGTGCCCCGCCAGCCGGTCGAACTGCCGCATCCCGTGCTGGAACGCCGGGCGCTGCATCACCAGCACGTCGATGTCCTCCACGTCCTTCGCCGTCGGCGCGGGCAGTTTCACCCCCGGCGCGGGCAGCCCGAAAATGTGCCGCGAGTTCGCCCGCAGATGCTGGAACGGCAGGTAGAAACGGTGGTACCCGGACCCGTCGGCCTGGAACGGCGCCCCGATCACCGTCAGCACCCGGCCCGGCGCCTTCCCTGAGGGAGTGCCGCGGACGAACCCCCACGCCAGGTGATTAACGACCCCGGCCACGCCGAACGCGTCCGCGGCCTCCGTCACCCCGAACCCCGGATGCCCCGTAGCCTCACCACGGCCGTAATCGTGGAACGCGACGAACCCGCCCGGCCGGATCAGCGGCAAAGCAAGCGCCAGGTCCGCCTCCACCGACCCGGTGTCATGCTGCGCATCCAGGAAGCACCCGTCGAACAGCACGCCCTCCGCGGCCAGCTCCGGCAGCACGTCAGCGAACCGGCCCCGGCGCGCATCCACGTTCGCGGTCACGCCGTACCGGGCCAGGTTCGCCCGGTAGGACTCCCACGTGTCCGTGGCCGCCTCGCCCATCGCGGTGATGCTGTCGTCGCCCTGGTGCCAGTCCACGCTGGTGACCCGGCGGGCAGCCTGAGCCAGGATCACCGTCGAGAACCCGTGCCACGCCCCCAGCTCCAGGACATCCTTCCCGGTGGCGAGAGTGGCGAGCCTCGCCGCCTCCTCCCGGGTGATAGCCGTCGGGATGTCATCCGGGATGGTGATCTCCAGCCGCGCCATCAGGGCTGCCCCTGCTCATCCGACAGGCGCGGCGGTGACAGCGGCGGCGGCTGCAAGGTGGATTCCGCGGGCATGGGGTCACCCGCGCACGCGGCCTGCCCGAGCACGTTGCCGTGATAGTGGCCCTGCCGGTCACCGCTGGCCTGCTCACCCGCAGCGTGCGCGCCATACGCGTCCTGCTCGCTCATCCGCTTGCCCTTTCCGCATCGCTGGCGCCCGTAACCTCAGGCGGCGCCGGCCGCCCCACCTGGTCCTTGTCAAGCACGATGACGCTGTCGTAGACGTGCATGCCGGCAACCGACCGCGTCCACGCATCCGGCTCCAGCGCGGCCATGTCTTCGGAGTGCCAGGCGTTCACCCGGTCGATCAGGTCTTTCGCGTACTCGACGAACGTGCCCGGACGGCGGCAGCCGCCGCCGTAGCGGTCCCCGTAGCTGGTATGCACGTCCTCCGTCAGGAAAACGCCGCCGTCCCGGAGCTGCGGCCACATCTCCTCCAGCGTGGCGATCTGCTGGCCCATGTGGTGGCCGCCGTCATCGATGACAACATCCGGCTGCCCGGCGACCGCAGTGAGGCCTCTCAGGAACTCGCGGTCTTCCTGATCGCCGGTGACCACGCTGATCCGATCGCCGGTGAGCCCGGCGCAGCGGGGATCGATGTCGACCCCGGTGACCCGTGCCGCAGGGCCGAAGTAGTCCCGCCACATTTGCAGCGACCCGCCCTGGCCAACGCCGAACTCCATGACATGGACTGCCCTGCCCCGGTAAACGGAGAAGTGCCGGTCATAGATCGGGAAGTAGTGGGGCCACTTATTGATCCTCCGGCCCGGATTGGCCCGGAAGTACGCCTCCAGCCGGTTCGGTGCCTGGTCCACGGCCCTCACTTCAGTGCGGCCAGGGCGCGCCTGACCTCATCCGGGTAACGCTGCACGTAGAACGCCACCAGGTCTTCGACACGGCCGCCTTTCGGCTGGGCCGTCGACCACAGTTCAAGATTCTCGATCCAGTTATCAGCCCGCTGGCGGTTCCGGTGATGCACCTCTTCATCCGGCCACAGCGGGCGGCCGAGATGCTGCTCCATCACCCAGCGGTGCTCCAGGTACCGCTTGCCGTCCACGGTGATGACCCGGTAGCCGCTTGGGTCAAGAGTCCCCGCCCCGCGGGGCGCCTTCAGCAGACCCGCTGGGCCAGGATCCGCGTGACCCAGCGCCGCGACACGCTGATAGTGCATCGTGCACCAGCCGCGGGCCTGTACCACGTTCCCGCAGCCATCCACGGAGCACTCAGCGCCGCGCTTCATGTTGAGGCGCCCCGGCGCGTCCCAGTCCGGAATGCCCCGAAGCTTCCTGCGGTAGTGCATCCCGCACAAGTGGGCGGCATCAACCCGGCGGTTACAGTCATCCACCGAGCACGGACCCTGCCGGGCCCGCCACTCAGCTATCTGATGCCGCTTGCAAATCGTGTTGCCGCGCCGTACCGCACTCGTGCAGCCGTCGTATGAGCACTCATCCATCCTGGCCTCCCTAGTTGAAAGCCTACGCGACTCTCAACTAGGGAGAACCAGACATCGGTCACGCGTAGGTCAGAACACGGAAAGCATTGGCCGTCGTGACATCCGAACCTGACCTCCAGTAATAAAACCATCCCTGCTGGCCTTTCGGGGCGCCGCTGGTCGGGTCCTTGATCAAGGGCTCAAACAGCATACTCACTCCGATGCGATCGACCACCAGGAAGTTGTCCCATGCGCCGAACACCGCGAGGCTGTTGCCGGTGCCGGACGAGCCGGTGCCGGTGCCCGCGGTGACGGTGATCGACGGGGATTCCTCGATGACGTGGTTCAGCAGCCGGGACGGGGTGCCGTCGCCGAGGGTGGCCCAGAACGAGGACCCGGCGCCGGACGGGGACGCGGCGCGGATCTTGTTGATGGTGGTGATGTTCGCGACGAACCCGACCTTCTGCGACATGCGGAACCGGGCGCCGAGCGCGGCCTCCAGGCTGTACACGTCACCGGCGGTGAGCGTGCCGCTGCCGCCGGCCGGGTGCACGACCTGCGCGGTGCCGAGGCAGTGCGCGATGCCGTTCGGCACGCCGGTGTTGTCGGTGTTCGTCCCGGTCCCGGCGGCGAAGTTGGCCTCCTCCAGGACGTCCTTGCCGTCCTGCAGCATCCGGGGCAGCTGGTCGGCGAAGTTGGTGTCCTCGTTGGCCTCCAGGGAGCCGTAGATCCACGCGGCGGCCTTCTTGACGAACACGTTGATCTGCCCGACGCCCGAGTACGCGGCCGTGGACGCCGAGGCTGCCTCGTCAAGGTAGGCGGCCTGCACCCCGGCGGAGTTCACGCCGTGGTAGGCGTTGGTCGTGATCTGCTTCACCGACGCGAGCCGCCGGTACGGGTTCGTGGTGCCATCGGTGGTCAGGACGATCGTGGGATCCAGAAAAGTTGGAAGCAGGTACCCACCCTGAGCTGCGGCAAGTGACAGAGCGCCAGCAGCCCGCTGCAGCCCGGGGCCGGTCGGGTCCTCGACGTACTCGCGGAACGCGTCGTAATAACCGTCGCTGCCGTGCAGCAGCATGTGCCGGGCGATCCCCGGCTGCTGCGCCCGCGACGTCGCGACCTCCCCGCGGCCGTCTGGCAGCAGCCCCCGCTTGTCCCACATCTCGACCGCGTTCGACGCCCGCGCGACCGCGTCCTTCTGGGTGATCATGCCGCGGCGGACCTGGTCGAGGTCCTCGAACGGGTCCCGCCTGGTGATGAACTCCGCGCTGCGGGGGCCGTCCCGCCGCTCCGCCGGCTGCCCGTTGTCGGCGCCGTCTTCCCGGTTCGCCGGGTCGTCGGCGGCGCGGGTGATCTCGGAGATCTCCCTCATCCGGGCGACGATCGGCTTGCATTCCTCATCCAGCTTCCGCCACCGCTTGACCAGGGTGTCCCGCAGGTCACCGTCGGTTTCCTCGGTGGTCTCGCCGTTCTCTTCCATCCGCCGCAGCTCGGCCTTGATGCGGGCCTGCTCGGCGAGCTTGTCATCCAGCGCGGTCATTCCGCGCCTCCTTTCGGTCTGGTTACCAGGCCAGCCCGGCTTCTTCGCGCTGCTCACGGGAGCGGAGCACGTAGAGCTCGTGCTGGTGATGCCGGGCCGAGTGCTCGCCGAGCGGCTCACCGGCGGCGGCTTCCTCACCGAAGGAAGTGCCGAAATCGAACTCGTCATCCGGCTCCTGCGAGCCGGGAACCCACATGCGCACGCCGTTTATCTCGGCGCCCTCGTATGCGGGGAACAGGACAGGCCCGAACTCGCGCAGGCCCAGTTCCAGGCGCCGCACGAGAGTCTTGGGACGGTAACGGCCGCCGCGGCTGAGCTGCGGGTCGGAGCGGATGATGCGGCCGGTGAATGACATGGATGTCACCGCGCCCGCATTGACTAGCTCCAGGACTTCATCGCCAAGCGGGGTCGAGACGAACCGGCTCCGCGTGAGTAGTCCCCGCGGGGTGGCCTCGATCGTGACGGGAACCGCTACCGGCATCTGGAACCGCTCCGCCGGGCTGCCTTCCATGTCCCGGCCATGATTGAACAGCACCTTCACCTGGCCGAATCCGGGCCGGGAGCGCTTCACGTCACTGATGCGCTTGTTAAATGCGGCAGGCTCGATAACTTCCAGATAGTCCTCGCCCTGATGGTCGCGGATCCCGGTCTCGGTGTTGAAAACGGCAGCGAACGCCTCCATCGTGCGCCCGTCGCCGCCCTCAGCAGACCGCACGATGTGCAGATCTTCCAGCGGGAAATCGCGCATCAGCTCCCCGCGGGACGGCTCATCTTCGGACCGCTTCGCGCCGCCGCGTGCCTTGCTGGCCAGTGCCATGAACTTCCCCTTGCCGTATTTCTTCCGCCCGATGTACGCCGCGAGCGCGCCCGGGTCGTGCGCGCCCTTCGCCGCCAGCGACGCCTTGAGCTTCTTGAACCGGCCGCCGGTGCCGAGCTTCGGCATGGCGCGCTGCGCCTGCTCGCCGGGCGGCATGTCCCCGGCGGCGGCCTCGAAGTGGTGCACGTGCAGGCCGGACAGGTCCGGCAGGTCGCTGTGGTCGCCGTCCCACGAGCCATCCAGGCCGTCGCTGTCGTACTCGGGTCCTGCGGTCACCGCAGACCTCCCTGCTCGTTTCTCCATGGCGGCATGAGTCGCGGGCCAGATGCCGAGTGCTGCGTGGTGCCGCTCGGCGCAGAAGCCCTTAGCGCGTTCCGGGGTCATGTGCGCCTCTTCGACGGCCAGCCGGACGCAGCGCATGAAATCGCCGCCCTCGCCCCAGCGGATCCTGGCCGCGCCGCCGCCGTGCTCCCACCAGGAGGCGAGCTGGTGCGGGAGGTGGCCCGGGATCCCGCTGTCACTAGCGCGGGACGCGTGCGCCTGCTTCTCCAGCTCCGCCGCGTGCTCCCGCAGGTGATGAATCTCCGTCTTCAGGTGCGTGATCCGCTGATGCAGCGTCGCCGCGTGCTTGTGGTGGCGGTGATGCGCCGCGTGGTGGTGCTGGTGGTGCACCGCGTGCCCGGCCTTCTTCGCCGCCGCTGCCTGCGCCGCATGATGCTTCGCCGCGGCGACGGCGGCGCGGTGCTGGTGCTGCAGGGCGTGAAGTTCCTTCTCCAGTTCCCGGGCCCGCTGCTCGTCCGCGTGCGCCTCGGCGAGCAGCCGCTGACGCGGAGTATGCGCGGCGTCGTGGCTGCCTCCGGGCGGCAGGGGCGCGTGCCCGCCGGGGGCCTTCGCGGAACTGGCGCCGCTGCCGCCGGAGGATGAGGAGAACTGGCCGCCCGCGGAGGATCCGGCTTTCGCGTGGTACGGGTTGAACCGGGCCGCGCCGCGCTCATCCATGGCCGTTCAGGTCCCGCCGTACGCTCGCCGGGCGCATCCCCGGCCGGGTCTGGTTCCCGCCGTCACCCGGGGAGACGGCGCCGACCGGAAGCCGCAGCTGCGACCCTTCCGGCAGCGGCGCCACGCCCGGCCCGGACCCCGGGGCCTGCGGCAGCAGGTGCTGCACCGTCCCCGGCTGTCCCGCAGCCGCGGCCGGGTCCACCTGAAGCTGCGACACGTCGTTCGCCATCACGGCCTTCACCGCGGACTCCCGCGTGTACCCGGCCTGCGTGTAGGTCAGCACCGCCTGCGCGTGGATCAAACTCATTTGCGCTTTTTCTTGTTCGCCCTCCTGCAGCGCCGCGATGTCCGTGGTGTCGTACCAGAGCCGCACCGCGCCGGAATCCACGTCATTGCCGGGCGTGAACTTCTGCAGCGCGCCGCAGAACGACCGCCACTGCGGCCTGCCGAAAAGATCCGCGAACTTCCGCATCGACTCCTGGTAGCCGCGCCCGGCGCCGCGTAGCGGCTCCAGGCCGACGATCACGCCCGGCACGTTCCCGTCCGCCAGGATCCGGTCCGCACCCGCCTGCAGCACCCCGGAAAAATCCATCTGGGACAGATTCGAGCCGATCACGGAAGCATCGGCACCTTGATCCAAGATCAAAGTCTTAAAAGCGTTGTCCACCCCGCCGTATCTCGCGGTAATTCTTTCGCGCAGACGGTCAATCGTGGCGGGCTGCAATTTGGCGGCGTACTTGATCATCAGGTTCGGCGTGGCCGCGTGCGTCAGGTACTTGCTCTTGTACGCCGTCATCGCCGAGTCGGACTGCGTCTCCCGCAGCGCCGGGGTCAGCCAGCTCATGCCCCGGAACGACGCCACCGGGTCCGGCAGCGGAGCCCAGTGGACCACCTCGCGCGCCGGAACGGTCTGCGGTTCCCCGTACGCGGGCTGCTCCGTCTTCGGCGGCTCGTAATGGTACCCGGTCACCTGCCGGTACCAGCCGCCCCGGGGCGCTTCCATGATCGCCGAGATGATCGTCACCCAGTCCGGCCGCCACCGCACCAGCCGGTCACCCGCGTCCCACAGGTAGAAGTTCCCGGCCAGCGACGCGTCCTGCTCGGCGCGGGCCAGCAGCTCCCCCTCGGTGCCGTCCGGCCACGGCCGCTGCAGCACCGCGAGCCGCTGGTCGCCGAACAGGTTTTTGTCCCGCGCCCGCCGGAACTGGAACGTCGCCTCGGAAAACAGGCAGATACGGGCCAGGATGGCGGCGAACACCACCGTGTTCCCCGTATATGACTGCTGCGCGGCCCCGGCCAGCTGCGGGAGAATCGCCTCCTTGTCCGGGGAGCCGTACGTGGTCGTCAGGGTCGCGGCACCCGACGCCATGCCCTCCCAGAACCCGGCATCCCGGCGCAGCATCCGGTCCAGCAGCCGCGTCACGGCGCGTGCCTGGCCCGCTCGAGGATCTCCGGCACCGTCATCGCCCCGCGGCCCTGCGGCGGCGTGCCGTCATCGCGCAGCAGCCCCACCGCCAGCGCGGCGCCGGACTCCGCGATCAGCACCAGGCCCAGGCACCACTCCCCGACCAGCGCCCCGCCCGCCAGCATCCCGCCCAGCCCGATGACCGCCAGCAGCGCCTGCATCCTGCTCCCGGCCGCGGCGGCCAGCCGGGAACCCGCGCCGCGGGCCTGCGCGGCGGCGATCACCGCCGCAGCGCGCCACGTCACACGGAACCGGGTCACGATAAAACCCCTCCGGATATGGTGAACGACCATGAACGGCCTGCCTGCATGGGCTGAGGAACCCGGCCTCAGCCAGGTCTCCTGCGAGTGCGGCGGCGAGACATTCATATTCCTGCTCAGCAGCCAGGCCGCCCGTCTGCTCTGCTCCCTGTGCGGAAAGCTGACAGGCGAGTTCGCCCGCACGAGCCCGAACTAGATCACCCGCAGCCGGGTCACAGGTCACCCGCCGGGCTCAGGACGACCTTGCCGTCCGGGCCGATGCTGGCCACCTTCCCCGGGTTCTCCATCCCGGCCCGGGTAAGCAGCCGGATCTGCTCCTCATCGGCACGGGGATCATCCGGTGCCAGCGCAGCCTCGAGAGCACGGCGGACGAGCTCGCGGTTGCCGGCCACCGCCTCCGGCGTGTCAAAATACGACAGCCCGGGCTCGGCCATGATCACGCCCAGCGCGCGGCTGACCATCTCATCGGTAACCATCGGCACGACAGGCTTCCTTGCTAGGATTGGGTAATCCGCGGGAGTTGATCTCCCGATGTTGAGGGTTCGGCCGGCCCGCTCAGTGCCCGCCAGGAGACGTCCTGGCGGGCATTTAGGTCTCTAGATCACGACCGCGCCGGGCTGTGACAGGACCTCCCAGGCCAGGAATGCCCACACCGCCAGCGTCGCGGCGACCAGCGGTGCCTGATCAACCGGCACTTTCCGCTCCCATGCCTGCGCCCCGGACAGCGGCCTTTGCTGCGCCGCGCGCACTGCCGCGGTCAGGGGCGGCTGATCGAGATGCGCCAGGCCCCCGTCATTCACGAGGTCCAGGAACTCCCCGTGCGCCACCGCCACATCCCGCGGCTTCGGCGCCGTCACCATCACCCCGGCATCGGCCAGTGGCCGCAGCAGCGTCGCCGCCTGCGACATGCCGTCGACGACGATCGACACCGGGTCGTGTTTCGCCTCAAGCTCCGCCAGCCGCGCCACGTCGCGGCCGGCCGCCACGATCGCGCACCGCTTCCGGTCCTCGGAAATCTCGCACCCGAACGCGACCTCGCCGCTCACAGCCGCGCACCCGCCAGCGCGGCGGCCCCCCATGCGTCCTCAGTGATCACCTGCCACGCGCCGCCCGGGTCATCCCAGACACCCAGCGCCTCGCGCATGAAATCCTCCGGGCTCAGCAGCTTGCGCATCCGCAGGATCGCCTTCGCCGGGGTCCGCTTCGGGTACGACGGGTTCGCCCGGTGCCACGCCGCCCTGTCATCCGGCCGCGAACCCGGCGGCGCCGACAGCTCCACGTACAGGACGCCCGTGCTCTCCCCGGCCAGCGCGTCAGCCCGCAGCCGGGTGACAACCTCGGAAGGATCCGAGGGTTTCGGCGGCGTGCACATCAGGATGATCTGCGGGTTGACCGCCTGGTTCATCGTCGGCACCAGGTCCGCCAGCGCATGCTCCGTCAGGATCTGGCCCTCATCCAGCACCAGCCGCCGGACCTTCGTGAACCCGCGGACCGAGCCCCGCTCCCGGGCCGCGAACACGATCCGCGAGCCGTTGCGGAACGGGATGCACTCATTGCCCGCCCCGGTGGTGATGTCGTCAAAGTCGATATGCGGGACCAGCAGCGGCGACTTCGCCCACGCCCGCATCTCATCGAACGACTCCCGCGCCACCTTGAACCGGTGCGCCGTCCACACCGTCGTCATCCCCGGACTGATGATCGAGTCAGCGAACGAGACGCCACCCACGTCGAACGTCTTCCCCACCTGCCGCGGGATCGACAGCAGCGCCGTGTCCGCCGCGTACAGGCCGCTCCGCGCCTTCGCCAGGAGACAGCGGTTCAGGTCCGCTTCCCACGGGTCGAAGATGATGCCGATCCGCTCGCACACGCGCCTGACGGAAGGGAAGCTGTCGCTGGCTATTCCCCTGGGCAGGACAAGGTGCGCAGCCTCAGGGAGCAGCCCACTGCTGGTCCGGGGTAGCCGCCGCCTCACCAATGTCATCCGCCTTCTCCGCCGCGGCCAGCAGCTCCAGCTCCCGGGCGATATCCAGCAGCCGCAGCGAAAGAGCCGCCAGGGCCTGCGCGGGCGTGTTCGGGTTATCAATGCCCATCGCGATCCGCGACCGCAGCGCAGTCAGCAGCTCCCGGCGGCTCCCGCCCTCCGCCGCAGCCCGCACCGTTGCCGGGCAGCCCGTCCGTGACGGTGCGCTGTTTTTCACCACGTTCAGCGAAGGCCGCTGCCGCACCGGGTCACCTCACGATCTGTGACGAAAAAAATGGGCGTGTGTAGAACAGGCGGCTGCGGAGCCGGCCAGCAAGATCAACATCCGATGCGCGATCCATCGTCGCAGGTCAGCGGCTTGTGACCACCCTGGATGGCCGGAGGGTGGCTCAGCGCGGGAGGGTGGTCACCCTGCCATAGTCACCGTGCGTGATAGTGGCCATGCTTCGCCATGCCATCCGTTAAGCGGATGCTGACTCGCGCTGCTCATGCACGAGCCGCTGTCCGTCAGCCAGGATCGGCAGCAGTTGCGCAAGGAAGTCATCAGAGAAGTCGGCGAACATCGTCTTCTGGATGGTCACCCACGCCGATGCGCCCTCTGCGTCAGTCACGGCAATGACCGCCTCATGCGGCTTAGGCCGGGGAACGGTGATCTTGTCGAAGTCAGTCATGCCTGCCCACGGTACGCTCAGAGAAGGCGGCTCCAGTGGAATGCAGGCACCTGTGCGTGGTATGCGCCAAACCTTCAGCCTGGCTGAGGGGGCCAGGACTGGGGCCGTCCTACCACTGGCGTGCTGCCTGCCACCGCCGTGTCCTGCCGCGCATCCGGTTGCCGCGGGCCGCGCCCTCGCCCCGGTTGTGCCTGCGGCAGGCCAGGCCGGGCAGGTAGCCGCCGTGCACGTGGTCATGCGGCAGGTCGATGAACCGGCGGGCTATCCGCAGCGGCCACCACATCATCGCCTCGCCGCCGATAGCGCACATGTCGCCGGGCCGGTAGCGCAGGAGGCGCCGCTCGCGCTCGGCCCGGTGCTCGTGCCCGTAGCCGCGGTCAGCGGCTGGCAGGCGCGGGCGCGTCCTGGCCATCGAGTGCCGCCTCCGTCCTGGCGAACAGCCCGAGTGCCATCGCCGTGAACTGGTCCGCCCATTCGCCTGGGCTTATCTCGACCATTGGCTCACCGTGGCTGAGCGGGGTGCCGTCATCGTCTACCGGAACCATGGCGTAGCAGCTGAGCTTCTTGACGTCAAAGGTCACCATGGTCATGGCCGGTACTTCTCCCAGGCGGCGAGTGCCCGCTGCCGCTGCTGCTCGTGGCCGTCGCCGTAGCGGCCCCGGATGTACGTGATTCCCCGGCGGGCCTGCCTGCGGACGTTGCGGGTGCGGATGCGGCGGGACAGCGCGGCGATCACGGTCATCAGTCTGGCCATTCACCGATGTAGGTGTACTCGTCGTGGCGACCGGTGATCCGGTAGAGCGCCGTGCGGTTGGTGCCCTCGATCCTGATGGTGGCGCCGAGGTAGATGTCTTCATAGGGGATCACGTCGGCTAGCCGGACGTGGACATGGCATTCAGCGCAAGCCGGGTCGTGAGCTTCGAAGGCTTCCCGCAGCAGGTGGACTGAGATGAGGATGCGCGGGTCAGCGTGCTCGATGGTGAGCGCGTATTCGCCGGTGGCCAGGTCACGGCGGGAAGTGAGGGTGCAGTCACCGATGCCGGCTGGCGGGATGGCCAGGCTGGTTGTCATCATGCAAACTGCCGGTCAGATGCGGCCGGTCAGCCCGGCGCAGGCGGCGCACAGCCACGGCTCCGTCACGTCCCGGCCGATGATCCCGTCGGCACTGATGCCGTTGGATGACTCGCCGTTATAAGAGCTGGAACCGTTGATCATGTAAGTTCCCGCCGTTGCAGTGCCGGGCTCCCGGCAGGTTCCGCCGTCTCACCGTCAGCCGGGCACGCGGCGGGCGGGGTGACCGCCGGAGACGACCATGCCGGGCACCGGGACGCCGAGCGCGCGCCTGGCACCGACGGTGAACGCCGCGGCCTGGATTTCCTGGCTCCTGGCCAGCTCGTCCACGAACCGCTGGCAGATCGCGTCGGCGTCATCGGGGCGGCCGTTGTCGTGGATGCCGTGGCCCTGGATGACGATCGTCCACTCACCCATCAAGGCGCTCCTGGCTGGCCGGGGACATGGAGGACCGGCAGTCATCCTGATGTTGCCGCACGTCACGGGCGTTGTCAACGTGGCTAGTGGTCCCGGCGTGGCGAAGCCGGGCGTGGCGCCTTAGCCCCGTGTGCCTATCAGGCGGCACGCATCGCAGAGCTGGCGCGGTACGCGCGGCCCTGAGTCGCCGGGATGCTCCCACCGCTCGCCGGTGCATGCCGTGCGGCCGTGGTCCTCATCCATGACGAGATGGATGATCACCACCGGGCGGCTGCGGTGAACCGGGACATCGCGCAGCCGCATCTCATCAGTGACGCGCCGGAGTTCCCCGCGGGTCACCATGCAAGCCAGCCTACGGGGCCGTCAGGCGGCCCTGCGGGCGCGGCGGCGGGTGGCATGCTCAGCGCGGGCGACGTCCACGGCGCGGAACAGCATCCGCCCGGCCTCGTCCCGGCCGGCGGCGGTGAGCTTGCCGCGCTGCACCCATTTGCGGACGGTCGCGGTGGCAACCCCGCAGTGGCGGGCGGCCTGGGCGGTGGTCATGTAGTCGAAGGGGTCCACTGCGGCTGCCCTCCGCCTTCGCATGCGAAATGCCCCCAGCGGGACGGCTGAGGGCATACGGGTCCTGACTGGCAAGCGTGGCATGTCACACGATCATGGTCAAGCCCGCGCGGGGTTTCCCTCCGGCGCGCCGTTCAGCAGCCACCGCGCGTAGTCCTCGTACTCGTCCAGGGCCATCAGCCGGCCGCAGTTCTGGCACGCGACATGGTCATCGCCCTCGGCCCACGTCAGGGTCCTCAGGTCGCAGCGCGGGCACGGGTGGGGCTTGCGGTACCGGCCCGCGCCCAGGTGCGCCGCCGCGCACAGCCGCCGGTGCCAGGCGAGGATCTCCTCGCCGAAATCGGCGGCCATGGCGGGATGGGCGAGGATGCCGTCCAGGTGGCCGAGCAGGACGCCGACGACGGTGGTGAGGGCCGGGGCGAGCTGCCCCCGGTAGGCGCGTGACGGGCGGCGCAGGTAGGCGGCT
>WNGE01004860.1_pt1 | contig 15388 bp, 16 predicted proteins | sample 5400651 | NCBI WGS metagenome assembly WNGE01 (sample SAMN13153370, study PRJNA577476) | soil metagenome | isolation source: 60 cm soil or saprolite under grassland replicate 2 | place: USA:California | collected 2016-06-15 | reverse complement strand
GCTGGTCTCCCGTCCGGAAGGCGATCCTATTCACCCGCATTTCCGATCAGACCGGCCGGAGCGGCGACGTTTTCGTGATCGCCCCCGACGGCACCGGGATCCGGAAGCTCGTGGCCGGCTTCGCCGGCGCCTGGTCGCCCGGAGGCGGCACGTCCTCTACACGCGGTCGTTCTCGTCGGCACTCTTCGTGATGAACGCCGACGGCTCAGGCAAGCGGCGGCTCGTCGCCACCCTCGCGTCCGAGCCCGACTGGCGCTAACGCGCCTGAGAGCGCCGCCCGATTCGCGACGAGCCACTCGAGATCGCGGCGCGTCGCCTCCTCGGAGCCGGTCGCGAGGAAGGTGTCGTACGGAGAGACACCGCGGCGGCCGAGATCCACGAGCTCTGACAGATCGCGTCGTTCGAGCTCTTCGACGGCGTCGACGATCCAGGCGCCCGGATCGACTCCGTAACCGGCGCACAACCGCCGCACGCGGCGTGCGCGGTCGGGGACCTGCGAGAAGCCCCACGCGATGCAGACGTGATCCGGCAACAGAGGCGCGAATAGAAGCACCGCGCGCAAGAAGTCGTCGAGCGGCGGCGCCGGGCACGCGAGATCCCAGTCGATGAGCGCATACGGGAGGCCGTTCCGGTAGACGACATTTCCGGGATTGACATCGTTGTGGCAGACGACGTCGCCCGGCCCGGGCGTGCGGCCGAGCCGCCAATCCGCGTCGGGCGGCGGCACGAAGGTCTCGACTGCGTCTCGAAAGGATCTGAGGAGTCGCCCTAGAGCGATGAGCGACTCGTCACTCTTCGGCGCGTCGACTCTCGAGCGCGCCTCACTCGGCAGAAACGTCAACACCTCGCGCCCCGCTTCGTCGAATCCGAGCACGCGCGGCGAGCCCTCGAAGCGGACGTGCTCGAGGTGCCGCAGCAACGCGTGCACGGTCGGCGTCCAGCGCCCGGTCGTGCGGCGCACCGTCCTACCGACGATCGCGGTGCCGCCCAAACGGCCCTCGCGCGGGGAGCTCGTCACCGGGCGCACCGTCCGGTGCAACGGGAGCAGGTCGGTGCGTCGCCTACTGCAGTCACAGCGGCGGACATCAGCAGCCTCCCGGATTCGCGTGTAGCGGTCAGCACACGCGAACGAGTGCGGCCGGTTCCCGGATCAGGACCCACGGGTGCCCGTCGATGACAACGAAGCCGCGCGGCAGACCGGGCACGGGTACCTGCTGAACGCGATGCCTGGCCGGGTCGACGCGAAGGACGTACGGGGTGAGGCTGCCTGTAGTTCCGATGTCGTAGACCGCCACCACCCACAGGTTGCCGGCCGCAGCTGTGACCGCGGTTGGTGCGAGCGGGACCGGCAACAACTCGCCGTTCGGACGCCCGGTTGCCGCCGAGATCGGGACGAGAGCGCCGGGGCCGCCCGGGGAAGCTCTCGCCGCCGGCTTGCGCGCTCCAGACGGTACCTCCGGCGAAAGCGACTCCGAAGCTCAGAGACTTCGCGCCGTCCGGTCGGATGCGGGCCATCGCGACGACGTTCCCGCGCACGATCTTGACGAGGCCGTGCCAGCCGGCGCTCCAGAGCTGATCGCCGCGTGCCTGCAGCGACATCGTCGTCGCCTTGCCGAGGAGGACGATCCGTGTGACTCTGTTCAGCCGGGGGTCGATCCCGTAGACGCGGTGAACCGCGGTTTCGCCCCCGCTGAGCCAGACAGCCGAGCTCGTCACCGCGAGCGAGAGGCCGAAATGCGTGTCCTGCACTCGCGCGACGATCCGACCCGCGGCTGGGTCGATGCGAAGCAGCGTGACGCCGCGCATCCCCTCCTTCTGACCGACGACCCACAGCGAGCCGAAGCCGTACCCGAACGACCACGGCGGCAGGCTCACCCGGATCACCACCTGCGCGGTCCCGCCGGTCGGATCGACGCGGATGACGCTTCCGGCTTGGCCGTCGCGAGTCAGGACCCAGGTCGAGCCGCCGGCCGAGATCGCCGCCTGAGGCGTACCGGAGAGGGCGATTCGTTCGCGAACCTGCGGAGCGTTGCAGACGACCGCGACGGAGGTCGCCGCCGTGGCAGCGTCCGCGGAGACGGCAAGCACTACCAGGGCAAGCGCGGCGACCATTCTCATCTCCTACCTACACCCGCACTGACCATGTGGTTCCCCCACCCCCGTAGCACCGCGCCGCCTGCTCGTGCGGCAGCTCGTGCACGACGCGCAGCTCGACCGCTGCTCGCCGCGCCGGGGGCAGGTCGTCCACGCAGCGGTGAGCTCCGGTCCCAGCCGCTCGGCATCGAGTCGTGCGTCCTCCGACCGCGGCGAACGGTGCGCGCGTGAAGCAAGGCGCGGCGTGATTAGCTGCCCCGCCCGATCGGTGAAAACGGAACCGTGACCCTGAAGCATGCGTAGGATGACCGTGCGACGCTCGGTCCGACTCTTCGTCGCAGCGGCGGCTCTTGCCGTCAGCCAGTTGTGCGCGCTGGCCGGGAACGGCGGTGTAACGACCGTCTCCGTGTCGAGCCCGTTCGCGCGCTGTCGCGATGGGCAGCCGACGGTCGTCCGGAATGCCGAGGTCGAGCCGTCCCTCGCACTCGATCCACGGCAGCGGAGGCACATCGTGGTGCTCTACCAGCAAGACCGCTACCGCGACGGGGCTGCGCGCGGCATCGCAACGGCCATGTCGTCGGATGGGGGCCGCACGTGGAGTCGCAGCGTGATCCCGGTCGGGCTGTGCGCGACCGGAAGCGACCGTGCGCCCTTCCGCCTCAGCGATCCGTGGGTCTCGATCGGGCCGGACGGGCGCGTCTACGCGCTCGCGAGCGCGTTCGCGGCAACGTCCGCCGACGGCGGCCGGAGCTGGACGAAGCCGATCGAGCTCGCCTCGCGCTCCGACCGGTACTTCCTCGACAAGGGATCGCTCACGGCCGACCCGGCGCGGGCGGGTGTCGCCTACGCAGTGTGGGCGCGCTTCGTCCAACCCGCATACGGTCCGCCCGTCGAGAGCGATGCGATGCTGACGAAGACGACCGACGGCGGACGCACCTGGTCGGTGCCGAAAGTGATCCTCCCGAGGCAGCGAGGAGCCGGCTCAATCTCGAGCGTGATCCTGGCGGATCCAGGCCGCCACCGCCTCTACCATCTCGCGTTCTGGCAGATCGGCACGGCTCCGAGCCTCCGGCAGTCATCGCGGCTGGTCGTGCAGTCCTCGCAGGATGGGGGATCGACGTGGTCGCGGCCGTACACGATCGCGCAGGTCTACACGGTCGGGCTGCGGACGCGCGAGGCCGGCAGCGGGGAGCAGATCCGCACCGGTTTCGCCGTTCCCTCATTCGCCGTCGATCGCCGGAACGGGACGCTCTACGCCGCCTGGCAGGACGCACGTTTCGCCGGAAAGCGCCGTGACCAAATCGTCCTCGCGCATTCAGCCGACGCCGGGCGGACGTGGAGCACACCGGTCCGCGTCAGCGGCGTTGCGACGCAGGCGTTCGTTCCCAATGTCGCCGTCACCGGCCGCGGAGTCGTGGGTGTCGCGTACTTCGAGACCCCGACAGGACGCTCGCCGCGCCCGGTTTCGACGAAGTACCGACTCGCGATCTCTCGTGACGGAGGCCAGTCGTTCACGCGTGTGACGGTCGGCGGAGCCTTCGACCTCGCTCACGCTCCGCTGATGCGGTCGGTGCCCCAGTTCGCCGCACCGCCCGGCCTGTTTCTCGGCGACTACATGGGTCTCGCGGCGGATGAAGACGCCTTCCACCTCGCGTTCGTCACGACGAACCCGACCGCTCGGAACCCTACCGACGTGCGCTATGGACTCGTCGCTGCGCGCTGAGCGCCTTGCCGGACGCCGATTCGGCGCAATCGCCGTTTACGGCCGGGTGTTGCCGCCGCGACGTCATCACTGGTCCCGACGCTGTTGCCGTCGAGGTAGAGGGTGACGTTCCCGCCCTTGCCGTGGCCGCCGCCGTCGTGGGCGAACTCCATTCGCAGCTGGTGCTCGCCGCCTGCGCCGGCGATCACGTGCAGATGTGCCGCCGCCTTCGTGCCAACCGAGTCGGGGTTCGCCGCATCGGCGCGGCCGACGACGACGGCCTCGTGGAACGCATCCTTCACGTACGGCATCGGATTCGCGCCCTCTCCGAAGCGTTCCGCGTTCGTCTCGTTCTCGGTGAAGAGGAGGGCGCAGTCGGTGTCGACGTGGAGATAGCGTAAGCCGAGGCTCGGGTGCTCCGCGCGGATGACGGGCCGGGTCCCGCCCGCGCGCGAAAGCTGCGGCCGCTCCGCCTCGTCATGCGCCGTCCAGGTGTTCCGGAACCAGAGCGTCGGCAGGAGATGAAGAGGCGCGGCTTCCGGCCCGTTGTTCGTCACCGCGATCCTAATCAGGACGTCGTCGGGACTTGCCTTGGCAAAGTCGACCGCGACGTCGAAGTACCGGTTTTCCGCGAAGACTCCCGTGTCGACGAGCTCGTACTCGAAGTCCTGCGGTCCACGGCGGCCGTTCTCCTCGACGAGCTCGGTATACGGATACGCCGCCTGCGGATACTTGTAGAGCCAGCGCATCCACGAATGCGTCGGCGTCGAGTCGAGGAAGAAGTAGTACTCCTTGACGTCCTCGCCGTGGTTTCCCTGGCCGTTCGTGAGGCCGAAGGCGCGTTCCTTCAGAATCGGGTCCCGCTCGTTCCACAGCGCGAGGGCGAAGCAGAGCAGCTGCCTCTCGTCGCAGAGCCCTGCAAGGCCGTCCTCGCCCCAGCGGTACGCACGCGACCGGGCTTCGTCGTGTGAGAAGCTCTCCCAGGCGTTTCCGTCCCGGCTTCGGTCCTCACGAACGGTGCCCCACTGGCGCTCGCTGAGGTACGGGCCCCAGCGCCGCCAAGGTCCCGGCTCGGATAGGCGCTCTCGCTCTTTCGACATGGCCGACCTCCGATGACTCGGACGCCGCGATCCTGCGCCGACGCCGGGTGACGCGCCGTCATCCAGCAGGGGTGATGTCCGCTCGCCCGCCCGGCGCAGAAGCTACCCGGCTGCGACGATGGTGCACGAGATGCCGCAGCCCGCTTCGCCCGACGTGAGGTGGCCACAGCAGCCCGTCATCCATGAGGTATTCACGTGGCCGTGGCTCACCGCGCTCTCGCGCCGAGCGGGAGCTCGGGTGACGCTCGCCGATGTACCGGCGGACGCCTGGGACGCCCTCGCCCTGCCGGGCGTCGACGCCGTGTGGTTGATGGGCGTCTGGCGCCGGAGTGAGCGAGGGCGGGCGATCGCGCTCCAGGAGCCGTCCTTCCGAGAGGCGACCGCCGCGACGCTCGCCGATGCGGACGATCGAGACGTCATCGGCTCGGCGTACTGCATTCGCGCGTACGACGTCGACGCGAGGCTCGGAGGCGACGACGGGCTCGCCGCCGCTCGGGAGGCGCTGGCCCGCCGGGGCCTCAAGCTCGTCCTCGACTGGGTGCCGAACCACGTGGCGCCGGACCACGACTGGGTGCAGACGCACCCGGACTACTTCGTCCACGGCTCGCCGGCTGACCGCGAGCGCGAGCCCGACGGCTGGCTCGAGACGCCGAGCGGGCTGCTCGCCCACGGCCGCGACCCGTACTTCCCGCCGTGGCCCGACGTCCTCCAGCTGAATCCGCTGAGCCCGGGCCTCCGCGACGCCGTCGTCGCCACGCTCTCCGGCATCGCGGAGCGCTGTGACGGAGTCCGCTGCGACATGGCGATGCTCTTCCTCGACGACGTCGCCGCGCGCACCTGGGGCGACCGCCTCGGTCCGCCGCAGGGCGAGCCGTACTGGGTCGAGGTCGTCCGTCGTGTGAAGGTGGAGCATCCGGACTTCCTGTTCCTGGCGGAGGCGTACTGGGATCTCGAGTCGCGCCTCTTCGCTGAGGGCATCGACCGCTGCTACGACAAACGCCTCACCGACCGGCTCGCGGCCGAGGGCGCCGAGTCGCTGCGCGACCACGTTCGCGCCGACCCCGACTGGCAGTCGCGACTCGTTCGCTTCCTCGAGAATCATGACGAGCCGCGCTCGGCGTCGATCTTCCCCCTGCCGCGATTGCACGCGGCGGCGATCGCACTTCTCACGCTGCCCGGTACGATCCTGCTCTACGAAGGGCAGATGGAGGGTCGGCGCGTGCGCACTCCTGTCCACCTCGCGCGAGCACCCGACGAGGAACCCGAGCCGGAGATCGAGGAGCTGTGGGCACGACTACTGCCTCTCGTCGCCGAGGAGCAGATCCGCACCGGCACGTGGCGCGCGCTCGAGGTCGACGGCTGGCCTGACAACCAGAGCTGCGTCAACCTCGTCGCGTGGCGCTGGGACGAGCACCTCATCGTCCTCAACTACTCGGATGTCCGCGCCGACGGCCGCGTCCGGCTCGACGAGCCGGCGCTCGACCGCGAGTGGACGTTCGTCGACCTCCTCGACAGAGCGTCCTACGGGCGCAACCCCACGGAACTCGACAACGCAGGGCTCTACGTCGCGTTGCGGCCCTACGGCGCGCACATCTTCCGCATCGAACGCGGCTAGTGATGTGTCCGGTGACGTTGCCCGGTTCCTGGGTCGCGATCACCAAGCGATGGAAGGACGCAGGGAGCGCCGATGGTCCAACTATCGGCGCGACCGAGGACGCCCCAGCGCGCAGCGTGATCGCGGGCCAGGGGCCCGGCGAACGTTGCCGGTTACATCACTAACCGCTACTGACTCGACAGCGGCCGGGTGCTCACGTGTCCAGCGTCGTCGACGGTGACGAGGAGCAGGTCGCCGCCGCGCCGGAGCACGGCAGAGTCCGCGGTCTGGCTCTCGAGCGCCCAGCCCTGTGCTGCCCAGGTGGCCACGGCGCCGTCAAGCCGCCGCCGCCGCTCCTCAGTCGGAACGGCCCCGCCGCCGCGGCGCGCGAGCAACGCCGCGAGCACGACCAGCGCGACCGCGAGGATTCCGAGGAGCACCCAGACCCACGTTGGGGTGCCGTCGCTCGAGCTCGATGTCGACGTTGTGGTGCCGGACGTGGGCACGATCACCCGCCTCGTCGTCGTCTGCTGCACAGTCGCCGTCGCGATCACCGTCGTCGCCGGCGCCGTCGTCGCCTCGGTCGTGGTCGCGAGCTCGGTCGTCGTCGCGGCGGTCGTCTCGACCGCTCGGCCTCCTGCCCCGCCTCGCCGCCGACGACCACCCGGTGCCCGCGTTTGGCCTCGAGTGCCGGAGCGAAGGAGTCGGAGAGAACCGCGAGGCCGGCGGCGCGCTCGAGCAGTTCCGGCCGGGTCGCGGGTGCGCTCACCGATGTCGCCATCCGGGCATGGTGCACGCACTGCTGCCGTAGTGCCGAGGGCGGGACTCGAACCCGCATGACCCTTGAGGGCCACCCGATTTTAAGTCGGGCGCGTCTGACCAGTTTCGCCACCCCGGCTCGCGCAGCGTAGCCCCTGTCGTTGTGGCAGGCTCCGCGCTGTGACGCACGACGTGATTGTGGCGCTCGCCGTGCTCGGGGTCGTCGGCCAGATACTCGGGGGAAGCCTGATCGTCGTCGCCCTGCTCGCGGCCGCGGGAGTGGGCGCGCCGCTCCGGGCCCTGCGCGAGACTCTCTGGGGCTACGAGCTCTGGGCCGCGTTCGTGGTCGCGTCGATAGCGACCGGCGGCAGCCTCTTCTTCTCCGAAATTGCGCACTTCGTCCCGTGCGAGCTCTGCTGGTTCCAGCGGATCTGCATGTACCCACTCTCGATCACGACCCTGCTCGCAGCACTCGCCGGCGACCATCGGGCCGCTCGCTATCTCCTGCCGCTGCCGATCGTCGGCGCCGGCGTCTCCGTCTACCACCTGCTGGTCGAGAACGGCGTCGTGGAGCAGGCGAAGGCATGCGAGCTGTCAGCCCCCGGCGGCTGTGCGACGAAGTGGATCAACGAGTTCGGCTACATGACGATCCCGACTCTCGCGTTGACCGCCTTCGTTCTTCTCATCGGATTCTTAGCGCTCGCCGCCGCCGGAGAAGAGGACGAGGTAGCTACCCTTCCGAACCGTGCCTAGCGGCAAAAAGAGCAAGCAGGCGCGGCGCGTAGCCGCGACGCCCCCGCCGGTCCAGTCGAAGGGCGGCCCGCGCCGCCGTCAGGCGAACCCGCGTGTGCTCGCGCTCGCGGGCGGTGTCGCGCTGCTCGCGATCGTCGGGATCGTTCTCGGCATCGTCCTCTCCGGCGGCGGCAACGGCACCTCGCTGAAGGACATCCCGAGCACGGGCTCCGTCGCGAACGGCCTGCCCGGCGCCTCCGACGTCCAGGCGCAGTACCAGGGGATCCCGCAGAAGGCGCTTACCCTCGGCTCCGCGAAGGCACCGGTCACGCTCGTCGAGTACATCGACCTTCAGTGCCCGTTCTGCCAGCAGTTCGAGACCCAGGTGATGCCGAACATCCTCACGAAGTACGTCCGGACGAACAAGGTGAAGGTCGAGATGCGCCCGCTCGGATTCCTCGGGCCGGACTCGGTCAGCAGCCGCAAGGCGCTCCTCGCAGCGGCCGAGCAGAACCGCGCCTTCAACTTCGCCGAGATCCTCTACTACAACCAGGGCACCGAGAACACCGGCTGGCTGAACGACACGATGATCGCCCAGGCTGCGGCGAGCATCCCCGGCATGAAGGTGCACGAGCTTCTGAATGCGCGCTCCTCGAGCTCGATCGCAGACGAGGCGAAGACGTTCGACACCCAGGCGCTCGCGGACAAGGTCTCGGGGACGCCGACGCTGTACGTCGGCAAGACGGGGACGAAGGGCAAGCTCGTCCCGCTGACGAGCGCGACCGACCAGCAGACGCTCGTCGACTCGATCTCGGCCGCCCTCCCCTAAACGTCCGCAAATAGCGGGTTTTTCGTGCTTGCCCGGCGCCTGTGGCCCGAGTACTGTGCCCGAGCCGCCGCCGATGGACTCACGGGTTCGTCGGAGGCGGCATTCTCTCTGGTCCGGGGCCGCACCGTCCGACGCCCGCTCTAGCGTTCGCGGGCCCGATGGTCATCACCGGAATCCTGATCGGTCTCGTGCTCGGCGCCGGCGGCGCCTGGCTCGTGCTGCGCGCACAGTACGCGTCGAAGTTCGGCGTCCTCGAGGAGGCTCGCGGCTCGCTCGAGACGACGATGAAGGCGCTCGCGGCCGACGCCCTCGCGTCGAGCAACCAGTCCTTCCTCGAGCTCGCGAAGTCCCAGCTCGAGCAGCTGCAGCAGAAGACGACGCAGGATCTCGAACAGCGCAAGCAGGCGGTCGAGCACCTCGTCGGGCCGATCAAGGAGTCGCTCTCGAAGGTCGACGGCAAGCTGCACGAGCTCGAGGTCGCGCGCACGCGTGCGTACTCGGAGCTGTCGACGCAGGTTCGCACGCTCGCGGAGGGGCAGAAGGAACTGCGCAGCGAAACCGGCAACCTCGTGAGCGCGCTCCGCGACCGCCCGAACGTGCGCGGCCGCTGGGGTGAGATCCAGCTGCGCCGCGTGGTCGAGATGGCCGGCATGCTCGAGCACTGCGACTTCGAGACGCAGGCGCACGTCGCAACCGAGGACAGCCGGCTGCGGCCGGATCTCATCGTGAAGCTCCCGGGCGCGAAGACGGTCGTCGTCGACGCGAAGTGTGCCGGCCAGGCCTACCTCGAGTCCCTCCAGTGCACCGACGAAGAGGAGCGACTCGCGAAGCTGCGCGAGCACGCCCGGCAGGTGCGGGACCACGTCTCGAAGCTGTCGGCGAAGAGCTACTGGTCGCAGTTCGCCGACACGCCCGAGTTCGTCGTGATGTTCATGCCCGGCGAGACGTTCCTGAGCGCAGCGCTCGAGCAGGATCCTGCACTCCTCGAGGAGGGCTGGAGCCAGCAGGTGATCATCGCGACCCCGACGACGCTGATCGCGCTGCTCCGCGCGGTCGCCTACGGCTGGCGGCAGGAAACGATCGCGGAGTCGGCGAAGGCGATCAGCGACCTCGGCCGCGACCTCTACACGCGGCTCGGCACGCTCACCGACCACTTCGCCAAGGTGGGGCGAGGCCTCGACACGGCGGTCCGGTCGTACAACGAGGCCGTCGGCTCGCTCGAGACGCGCGTGCTGCCGAGCGCGCGCAAGTTCAAGGAGCACGGCATCTCGCCGGCCGCGGAGCTCGCCCCGCTGAACGTCGTCGAGCGCGGCGTGCGCCCGGTCACGGCGCCGGAGCTTCCGGCCGCCGACGTCGACGCGGCCTAGACCGCTCGATCAGAACCGCAGCAGCGCCGCGAGCCCGCCGACCGGCTCGAGATCGCGCCTGCCGGAGATCACGTGCACGGTGCCCCCGTGGGTGAGCGTCTTATGCACCGCCACGTCGAGGCCGTCATCGCGGCTCTGCATCGTCGTTCCGTCGAGCGGGCAGCTGCCGTTCGACATCTGTGCGCGCCCGCACGCCGGGCACTGGTACGCCGGCTGGTCGACGCCGTCCTGGACGAGGAGCAATTCGACACGGCCGTCAGAGGCAGCCTCGAGCGTCTGCTCCCAACCGGTCGCCGCGCGCCCGTTCCGGCCCGCCTCTTCGCGCCAGCGGTCGAGAAGCGCCGCCTCCTTGCCGCCCCACCAGCGGTCGACCACCGGACGAACCGCCTCGAGGATCTGCGGCGCATCCGCATGCGCCTCGGCAGCCGTCCAGCCGATGAGGCACGACGTCACTTCTTTCGAAAGGAGGCCCTCGAAGTCCGAGCGCATGTCCTCCGCGCCGACGAGGACGACGCGCGGGCTGCCGAGGGTGCGCACACATGAGTCGAGCGTCTCCGCCACGCGGCGCCAATGGCGCTCGACGATCTCGTCGATGTGCCGCTCGAAGCGCGCCTGCGACCAGCCGCCCTGGTCATGCCGGCCCGGGACGTCGGTCGTCTCGTCGGCGATCTCCACGAGCTGCCCCGCTTCGAGCCGATAGACCTCCCCGCGCTCGCGACCCACGACGCCGACGAGGGTGCGGCCGGCACGGCTCGCCAGGCGGGCGAGTGGCGCGAGGTAGAGCTCGGCCTCGAGCTTCACTTCGTCGGCGACGGCGTCGGGCAGCGAGAGCGTGCTCCAGAGGCCGTCGAGCGACGCAGCGAACACGGCGATGCCGCGGACGCCCTGGCGCTCGAACCCGTCGTCGAACCAGGCGCGGATGCGCTCGACGTCGCCCTTCAGCCCTTGCCGCTGCTCGTGGGTGAGCGACGCCTTGCGCTCGTCGAACAACCGCTCGGCCTCCGACAGCAGCGAGTTCACGCGGATCTCGACATGCTTCGCCGTCGGCGACTCGCTCGGATCGAGGCTCACGTAGAGGCTGACCGCGCAGCCGTTCGAGGCTCGGAAGGCGGCGAGTTCTCGAAGCTGCTCCCAGGTGATCGTCCCTGTCACGACTCGTCCTCCTTTGCCCGAGCGCGACGATCTTAACCAGCCGCCCGCCTTCCGAAGCAGGGCGCCGCAGGGGACGGCGGCGCCGGAATCTCGAGGGGCGCTCACGCGTTCTCACCAATAGAGGGTTTCACCGGCCTGCGCCGGAGCCGATCCCTCTACCCTTTGAGCGCGAAGGCCCTCCCTTGCGGATGCCGTCGGGGAACGTCCTTCCGACGCGGATCGTTTACTACAGCAAGAACCAGAATTTTCAGGGAAGGAATGGACACCGAAATGAACGACGTGCATGAGGTGATCATCATCGGCGGCGGCCCGGCCGGTTACACCGCCGCCCTCTACGCGGCGCGGGCGAATCTCGAGCCCCTTGTGATCGAGGGCTTCAACTGGGGCGGCCAGCTGATGATCACGAGTGACGTCGAGAACTATCCCGGCTACCCCGAGGGCGTGATGGGCCCGGAGATGATGGCGGAGTTCCGCCGCCAGGCCGAGCGGTTCGGCACCGAGTTCGTCACCGACGACGTGTCGCGGGTCGACTTCAGCGAGCGGCCCTTCCGCGTCTGGGTCGAAGACACCGAGTACCGGGCGCGCACCGTCATCATCGCGACCGGCGCGAGCGCCCGCTGGCTCGGCATCCCCGGCGAGCAGACCCTCATGGGCCGCGGCGTGTCGGCATGCGCCACCTGTGACGGAGCGTTCTTCCGCGACAAGGAGCTGATCGTGGTCGGCGGCGGCGACACCGCGATGGAGGAGGCCGTGTTCCTCACGCGCTTCGCCACCAAGGTGACCGTCGTGCACCGCCGCGACGAGTTCCGGGCCTCACAGATCATGCTCGACCGCGCACGCGCGAGCGACAAGATCGAGTTCGTCACGAACGCCGAGGTCGACGACATCCTCGGCGACGGCAAGGTCGAGGCGGTACGCCTCCGTCACACGCTCACCGGCGAGACCTGGGATCTGCCGGCCGACGGCGTCTTCGTCGCCATCGGGCACGATCCGAACACAAAGCTCTTCGTCGACCAGCTCGAGCACGACAACGCCGGGTATCTCCTCACGAAGCCCGGGACCACGGAGACGAACGTGCCGGGCGTGTTCGCGGCGGGCGACGTCCAGGATCACACCTACCGCCAGGCGGTCACGGCCGCCGGCTCCGGCTGTATGGCGGCCCTCGACGCGGAGCGCCTGTTGGCCCATGAGGAGGGGCACGACGCGACGGCGCTCACCGCGCCGCGCGCCGAGCCCGCGGAGGTCTAGACCCGGCTACGTCGAATCCGCGGCCGTATGGCCGCGACCTGGATCGACCTCCTCGACCCCAATGAGGAAGAGCTTCGAGCGCAGGCGCCGCGGACGCTCCAGGAACCTGCGCTCGAGCTGATACTGGCTCACTCGAGGCACGACGACGAGCCGCGGCCGACGATGCAGAGCCACGGCGACTACATCTTCGGCATCTTCCTGCTCGCCCGCGCGATTCCCGAGGAGAACCGCATCTACTACCAGGAGGTCGACGTCGTGATCGCCGACGACACGATCCTGACGGTGCGGAAGACGCCGGCCGACGGCCGCGAGCCCTACGACCTCGGACCGCTGCGGGAGGCCGTCCACGACTCGGACACGCCGGGCATGATCGCGTACCGCCTCGTCGACGCCATCGCCGAGGCGTACCTCGACGTCGTCGACGACATCGATGCGGAGATCGACGAGCTCGACGACAAGGTCGAGGAGCAGGCTGCCGAGCAGACGCGGCTGCGGATCTCGGAGCTCCGCCACGATCTGCTTCACGTCCGGCGGACGCTCGCACCGATGCGCGACGCAGTTCGCAGCGTGGTCGACAACGTCGTCGAGGTCAAGCAAGGCCCAGAGGTCTTCACCCACGACGTCGAGATCGCGTTCTCGAGCGCGTACGACAAACTGTTGCGCGCCCTCGACGGTCTCGAGTTCTCGCGCGACCTGCTCTCCAGCGTGCGCGACTACCACCAGTCGAAGATCGCGAACGATCAGAACGAGGTGATGAAGCGCCTCACCGTGATCGCGGCGCTCATCCTGCTGCCGACGTTCATCGTCGGCCTCTACGGCCAGAACTTCATACACATGCCCGAGCTCAGATGGCGCTACGGCTATGCGTACTCGTGGGGGCTGATCGTCGCCACCACGATCATTCAGCTCTGGTTTTTCCGGCGTAAACGCTGGCTGTAGGGCTACGATCGCCACATAACGCCGCGCGTCTATCGCATCCCGTTCTCGACGAACGTCGAGCGCGTCGCGCTCGCCGCCGGGCACAAGGGAGTGAAGATCGACTGGGTCGACGTCGACCCCGCCGACCGAACCCCGGTCGAGGCGATCAGCGGCCAGCCGCTCGTCCCGGTGCTCGTCGAAGGGGACGAGATCGTCTCGGACTCGCCCCTCATCCTCCGCTGGCTCGAGATCCGCTATCCGGAGCCGCGGCTCTACCCGAGCGACCCGGCGCGGCGCGCCGAGGTCCAGCTTTTCGTCGACTGGTTCAACGGCCTCTGGAAGCGGCCGCCGAACCTCATCGCAGCCGAGGAGGAGAAGCCCAGTCCGGACGCCGCCCGCATCGCCGAGCTCGCAGCCCGCATGCGCGAGTCGGTCGCGGTGTTCGAGGATCTGCTCACTGCGCGCGACTACCTCTTCGGGGAGTTCGGGATCGCCGACGTCGTCGCGTTCCCGTTCCTGAAATACGCCGCCTTCGGGTTGCCGCCCGGCGACGAGGAGCGCTTTCACGCAATCCTCGTCGAGCATCAGCCGCTGGCGGCGGACTCGCCGCTCCGGGCCTGGGCAGCGCGCGTCGACGAGCACCCCCGCAGCTAGCCTGACCGAGTGCCGTATTTCATCTGCCCGAACTGCAAGCAGCGCTCGATTGACATCGACGGAGGCGAAGGCTTCTCGGAGCAGGCCGTCGCCTGCCGGCACTGCGGCTTCGGCTTCCTCTTCGAGCTGATGGACGACTACTACCCCGCGCCGGCGACGGGCCTGATCGTCTGCGACCGCGACGGCCGCATACTCGCGGCCGGGCGCGGCGTCTTCGAGCTCACCGGCTGGAAGGAGAGCGACCTGCTCGGCTCCGACGTCGTCGCAGGCCTCGGGATCGGCGGCTTCGAGGAGGGCCGAAACCCGGCAAAGCTCGCGCTCGAATGGGGTGTGCGGCGGCTCGACGAGAAGCTCGAGCTCAGGACGCGCGGCGGCCACCAGAAGCCGGTCACCGGCGACTTCTTCCCCGCATACGACGACGACGGCGGCCTCCTGGTCGCCTTGACGCCGCGTTCCGGGTAGGACGTGGAGGTGGACACGCTCCAGGGTCAGCTGCTCGTCGCCTCGCCGTCTCTGCATGACCCGAACTTCAGGCGGACCGTCGTCCTCGTGACCGAGCACAACGACGAAGGCGCGGCGGGGCTCGTGCTCAACCGTCCGTCTCCCGCGTCCGTCTCCGAGCTCGTACCGGAGCTCGAGGAGCTCGTCGAGGACACGGATCCGGTCTGGCTCGGCGGGCCTGTGCAGCCGAACGCCGTCCTCGTGCTGGGGGAGTTCGTCGATCCCGACGACGCCGCGGTGCCGCTCTTCGGGTCGCTCGGCTTCCCGTCACTCGACGAGCCGGAGGACGTCATCCCCGCGACGGTTCGGCGGCGGGTGTTCGCCGGCTATGCCGGCTGGGGTGCCGGACAGCTCGAGAGCGAGCTCGAACGCGACGACTGGATCGTCGAGCCCGCGCAGAACGACGACGCGTTCACCGAATCGCCCGACCACCTGTGGGCCGACGTGCTGCGGCGCAAAGGCGGCATCTACGAGCTGGTCGCGCGGATGCCCGAAGACCCGTCGGTCAACTAGCCACGCCGAGGTACAGCTCGGTCATGTACGAGAGGCGGATCGGCCGCTCCGCGTCGCGCGCGAGGGCGCGGACGCGCTGCTCGTCGGCATCGAACCAGTGGAACGCAGATGCGACCGTAACCGCGTCGACGAAGCCGTCGGTGAGCGGGATGCGCTCAGCGGCGCCGGCCAGCACGAGCACGCCGGGCACCCACCGTTCGAGCTCGGCCCGCATCTAGCGCAGGG
>WNGE01009962.1_pt1 | contig 15391 bp, 10 predicted proteins | sample 5400651 | NCBI WGS metagenome assembly WNGE01 (sample SAMN13153370, study PRJNA577476) | soil metagenome | isolation source: 60 cm soil or saprolite under grassland replicate 2 | place: USA:California | collected 2016-06-15 | reverse complement strand
CCGCAACCAACGTCGACGGGGTCTTCGCCGCGGGCGACGTCGTCGACCACACCTACCGGCAGGCCGTCACCGCCGCCGGCAGCGGTTGTATGGCCGCCCTCGACGTCGAGCGTTGGCTCGCCGCGCGCGAGGGCCATGCCGCGACCGCGCTCGCCGCGCCTCGCGAGGGCTAGCTAAGGCGTCGCTTGCGGCGCCGTCCTCAGGGCGCGTGAGCTTTGCTCGCGCGCCCGTCTGAAACGACCGGTCGACCCGACTGACGCAAGTCCGTGCCGACCGAAGCCGTCGGTAGTCTCGGCTCCAATGGCCGAGTGGATCGACCTGCTCGACCCGACGAAGCAGGCGCTCCACGACGCGCTCCCGCGCGAGATCCACGAGCGGGCGCTCGAGCAGCTGCTTCGGCCCGCCAGGCACGACGACGAGCCCCGCCCGCGCCTCGAAGGCCACGACCACTACGTGTTCGGCGTCTTCCTCGTGCCGATCTGCGTGCGCGAGGAGGACCGGGTCTTCTACCAAGAGGTCGATGTGATCGCGACGCGCGAACGGCTCATCACCGTCCGGAAGACGCCCGAAGAGGGACATCCGTTCGACGTGACCTCGGCTCAGGATTCCGTCTCACGGGAATCGGAGCCGACGACCGGGATGATGGTCTACCGGCTGGTCGACCTGATCGCCGAATACTTCCTCGACCTCGTGGACGCCATTGACGACGAGATCGACGAGCTCGAGGACGGCATCGAGCACTGGACCGCGAGCCAGATCCGCAGCCGGATCTCGGCGCTGCGGCACGACCTGCTGCACGTCCGCCGGACGGTGTCGCCGACCCGCGACGCAGTCAGACGCGTCGTCGACCGGCGCATCGACGTGGGCGAGGGAACCGGCGGCGAGCTGCTGCCGCGTGAGATCGAGCTCGACTTCGCCGACGTGTACGACAAGCTGCTGAGGGCGATGGACGGGCTCGACCTCTCGCGCGACCTCCTTTCGAGCGCCCGTGACTACCACCAGGCGAAGATCGCGAACGACCAGAACGAGGTCACGAAGCGGCTGACCGTGATTGCCTCGGTTCTGCTCGTGCCGACGTTCATCGTCGGGCTCTACGGCCAGAACTTCAGGCACATCCCCGAGCTCGGCTGGGGCTTCGGCTACTGGTGGAGCTGGGGCTGGATCGGGGTCACGACCGCGCTCCAGCTCGCCTTCTTCCGCTGGCTCGGCTGGATCGGTGGCGAGCCCCTCCGCCGCCCGCCCCTCCCGCCGCTTGCGCGCCTGGACCCGCGCACGCTTGCGGGCCGTCGCCGCCGTGCGTCGCGGCTACGCTGAGCCCCGTGCCGTACTTCATCTGCCCAAACTGCAAGGAGCGCTCGATCGACCATGACCGGCGCGAGGGCCTGAGCCGGCAGGCGGTCTCCTGCCACCACTGCGGGTTCGGCTTCCTGTTCGAGCTGCTGGAGGACTACTACCCGGCACCGAGCACCGGCTTCGTGGTCTGTGACCAGCAGGCCCGCGTGCTCGCCGCCGGGCGCGACGTCTTCGAGCTCTCGGGCTTCCGCGAAGGCGAGCTGATGGGGCGGGACGTGGTCGAGGCGCTCGGGCTTTCCGGCTTCGACGGGAAGAACCCGGCGCAGGTCGCGCTCGAATGGGGCGTCCGCAGGATGGGGCAAAAGCTCGAGCTCCGGACGCGCGTCGGGCACGCGAAGCCCGTCACGGCAGACTTCTTCCCCGCCTACGACGACGACGGCGGGCTGCTCGTGGCGCTCACGCCGCGCTAGCTTCGGCGAGCTGTTCCTCGACCCAGCCCTGCAGCTCCTCGAGCGCGTCGAGAGCTGCTTCCAGTTCGCGCAACTCGGCCCTCATCGCGCGCTCGTCAAGATCCCCGAGCAGGCCGAGCGCTTCAAGCCGCTCCACCGCGCTCTCGCTCAGCTCCGCGCGGGCGCGCNCCTCGCCAGCCAGCGCGTCCGCGTAGATCGCGAGCTCGACCGAGCGCATGAGGCCAGGCTACGCACGCGCGTGTGACCTGTCTGTGCCGATTCCCAGATCGGTTTGTAAGACTCGCAACCTTTCGACCGGTCATTGCAGACGGAGCCGCGGGCGAAGCCCGCGTCTCCTGATAACGGCGCCACAAGCGGCGCCTCAGCGACTTGAAGGACAGAGATCGTTCAGCACGCAGACCTCGCAGCGGGGGTTGCGCGCGAGACACACGCGTCTTCCGTGCCAGATCAGGAGGTGCGGGAAGCGGTTCCAGTCGGCGCGCGGTACGAGCCGCATCAGGTCGCGCTCGATCGTGACCGGGTCGTCCTGCCCCGTGAGCCCGAGCCGCTGCGAGAGGCGGCGAACGTGCGTGTCGACGACGATCCCCTCGGCCGCGCCACGCTCGGCGACGACGACGTTCGCCGTCTTGCGCGCGACTCCCTGCAGACGGAGCAGCTCGTCCAGGCGGGCGGGGACCCGCCCGTTGAACTCCTCGAGCAGGATCTGCATCGTGGCGCGGATCGCCTTCGCCTTCTGGCGGAAGAAGCCGGTCGGGCGGATGTCGTCCTCGAGCTCCTCGAGCGGAACCGCAAGGTAGTCCTCCGGACGGCGGTACTTCTTGAACAGCCGCTCGGTGACGCGGTTCACGTTCACGTCGGTCGTCTGCGCCGAGAGCATCACCGAGACGAGCAGCTCGAGGTCGCTGCGAAAGCGGAGCGCGATCGTCGCGTCCGGGTGCTCGGTGGCCAACCGCTCGACGATCGGCCCGATCCGCTCCCGCTTCGGCCCGACCCGCCGCCGCGCTTCGGCGACGTAGCTCCGCGCCATTAGCCCGCGTTGCGGAGCCGCGGTCCTGCGCAGACGAGGTCGAGCGCGGGGCACTCGGCGCAGACGAACTCGCTCGGCGCCGGCCGGAACTCCCCCGCGTCGATCTCGGCGATCGCCCGCGACAGCTCGGCCTCCAGCGCCGGCGCCTCTTCGACCTTGTAACACAGTGTTACTAAGTCTCCTGGGCGCTCGAGGAACTGGTACACGACCTCGACCTCCTCGGCGCCCGAGCGGAAGCAGGCGAGCGCATAGACTAGGCGCTGGAGCCGGTAGTCCCGGCCGACGATCTCGTCCGGCTCCGCCCCGGCCTCCGCGAGCGAGTTCGTCTTGTAGTCGGCGACCACCGTGCGCCGGCCCTCGCGTGCGAGCACGTCGAGCCTGCCGTGGAGGAGGACGCCGTCGTGCTCGAAGGCGAACGGGCGCTCGGCGGCGGCACCGTCGAGCCCTGCGATTCGCGCGGCGAGCGCCGAGCCGCAGTAGCCCGCGACGAAAACGCGGATCTGCTCGAGCTCCTCGTCGGTGACGGCCGGGTAGCGCGCCCGCACGAGCTCGGCCAGCCCCTCCGGTACCTCCGGCGCACGCAAGTCGACGCGCTCGAGCAGCGCGTGGACGGCGTCGCCGATCTCGGTCGCGGCGAGCCCTGTGTGTCCCGGAACCGACCCGGAGGCCTCCCGCGGGCGCAGGCCGATCACGCGCTCGGCGAAGTAGCGGTAGGAGCATTGGGAGTAGAGCGAGAGCGCCGAGTAGGAGAGCCGCCGAACCCGGTGCAGCGGCGGTTGCGGGATCTCCGCGGGCAGCGCGAGCGCCGGCGCCTCGGCCGTAGCGTCGCCGTTGGACGAGACCGCGAACAGCTCGAGTTGCTCGGCCTCCGCCTCCGGCCGGTCGGCGGCGGCAGGCGGCTGGGCGTAGCGGTCGACCCGCAGCAGCAGGCGCGCGCCGTTTCGCTCGATCTCGACCGGCCCCGGCTCCGCCGCGGTCTCGTCGAGCTCGCGAGCCTCCAGGCGGTCGAGCACCCAGCCGATCGGGGTCCCAGCGTCCGCGCCACCCTCGCCGATCGCGCCCGAGACGATCAGCCGGTCAATCGCTCGGGTCATCGCGACGTAGTACAGGCGCCGCCGTTCCGCCTCCTCCGCGTCGCGCTCGGCGGCCTTGACGGTCTCGTACTCGGCGGTCGAGAGGCGCCGGCCGCTCGCGGGGTCGGCGACGCGGAAGCCAAGCCGGCCGTCGGGAAGGCAGAGGATCTCGTCGGCGTCCGGCCGGCCGCGGTCCCGCCCGGCGTCTGCGACGACCACGACTTTGAACTCGTCGGCCACGAAGCGGACGAATCCCTCAACGTCCGGGCCGCGCAGCTCCTCGTACGACCGGGCCAGGCGCCCGAGCTTGCGCAGGTTCGCGTAGCGGCGCCGGCCGTCCCACTGCGCCAGCACGGCGAGGTCGTAGTCGTGCTCGCAGACGATCTGCTCGCACAGGCGCTCCAGCGTCAGCGACGAGGCCTGCGCCGCGAGCCGGTCGTAGCGCTGCTTGAACGCCTGGAAGAGGCGCGCGTCCTTTTGCGAAAGGCCCTCGGGCAGCCCCTTCTCCAGCCCGACGAAGAGCGGTCGCTTCGGGGCCGCCCGGCGCAGGAGCACGAGCGCATCGTTCGAGACTCCGACAAGCGGCGAGGCGAGCACGGTCACGAGCGCCTCGTCGTCGTAGCGGTTGTGCAGGAGCCGGAGGTACGCGAGCAGGTCGACGACCTGCTGCTGGTGGTAGTAGTCGCGCCCGGTCGCCCGGAACGTCGGCAGGCCGGCCGCCCGCAGCTCCTCCTCATAGATCCGCGCGTCGGTGCCCGCCGCGAACAGGAGCACGATCTCGCCGGGCTCGGCCTCGCCCGCGTCCACGAGCTCGCGCACTCGCGCCGCGATGTGGCGGGCCTCGGCGCTCCGCCAGTGCGTCCCCGTGCCCTTGTAGCTGTCCTTGTCGGTGACGAGCAGCTCGACCGCGGGCCCGAAGGCGGGATCGGGAAAGCGCCCGGCCGCGCTCAGCGGCTGGAACATCTCGCCGAAGTCGCCCGCGAAGAGGTGGTTGATGACGTCGAGCACCTCGGGCCGGGAGCGGTAGTTCTGCGTCAGGGCGAGCACGCCGCCGACCTGCTCCCGCCGCTCGCGGAAGACCTCGACGTCCGCGTGCCGGAAGCGGTAGATCGACTGGAACTCGTCGCCAACGAAGAACAATTCAGCGTCCGGCCCTGCGAGCAGATCGATCAGCTCGCACTGGAGGCGGTTCGTGTCCTGGAACTCGTCGACCATGATCGAGCGGAAGCGCCAGCTCTCGCGCTCGCGGATCTCGTCGTGTTCCTGGAGCAGCTCGCGGGCCAGGAGCTGCAGGTCCTCGAAGTCGAGGGCCGACTCCCGGTCCTTCGCGGCGCGGTAGGCGCGGTCGTATGCGAGCAGCAGCTCCTGCAGCTGTCCGCGGTCGCGTGCGGCCAGCGCCTCGAGCGCGGCGCGCTCTACTGCCCGCCGCGGCTCCTCCAGCGCCTCGCCGCGGGCGAGGTCGGAGAGGTCGAGCAGCGACTCCGGGCCCGGCGGGGATTCCAGGAAGGCCAGCAGCTCGGCCCCGCCCTGCTCGCCGGCAGCGGAGCGCAGCTCGTCGATGCGCTCCTCCAGACGAGGATCGCCCGGAGCCTCCAGCTGGAGCGGCAGGCCGGAGGAGCGCAAGGTCTCGTGCACGCCCGTCAGCATCCGCCGGAGCCGCCGGCCGCCGTAGGAGGCGAGCAGGCGCAGACGCTCGCGATCGCTGCCGCAGAACTCCTCGAGCGCGGCTGAAAACGCCTCGCCGCGGAGCACCCGCCCCTGGCTGTCGTCGAGCACGCGGAAGCGAGGGTCGATTCCGGCCGCGAACGGATAGGCGCGGATGAGCCGGTGGCAAAAGCCGTGGATGGTCGAGATCCAGGCGGCGTCGAGCTCCCGGGCAAAGTCGTGCCGGCCGAGTTCGCGCAACCGCTGGCGAATGCGCCCGCGCAGCTCGCCGGCGGCGCGCTCGGTGTAGGTGATCACGAGGATCGAGTCGACGTCGAGCCCGCGCTCGCACACCGCCCGGCAGAAGCGCTCGACGATCACGGTCGTCTTGCCGGTCCCGGCGCCGGCCGAGACGAAGACGACGCCAGGCTCCTCGATCGCCCGCGCCTGCTCCAGGTTCGGCGCCTGGACGCTCACGCCGCTACCTTCGATCCCGGCGCACCTGGCCAGCGGCGCAGACGGCCGAGCCAGCAAAGCCGGCTCGGCCTGAAAGCGACATCGCAAGCGACGTCGCTGGTGCTCATGAGCGCCTCACCCGGCACATCGTCCAGCGGTCGCACCACGTCGGGCAGGGGAAGCCGCCCTTCGGGTCGTGGCGGACGTCGCCAGCGCGGATGCGCTCGACGACGCCCTGCGCGTGCTCCTTCGCCCGCTCGACCTGGCCCCAGAACGCCTCCTCGTCGAGGTAGTCGTTGCGGGAATAACCAGGCACGCCGTCGTCGCGGGCTTCTGCGCGCAGCAGTCCGCGCGCCTGGCCCTCGCCGGCCAGCGCCCGGTAGACGCCGCCGAGCGGCTCGATCCCCACCAGGTCTCGGAGGACGAGCATGTACAGCGGGATCTGCAGGTGCAGCTCGGTCTCGATCTTGCGCGCCGAGTGCGCGGTCTTGCCGGACTTGTAGTCGACGACGACGCCACGGGCGGCGAACGGATCGCGGTCGATGCGGTCGATCTTCCCGGAGACGCTGAAGCCGCCGAGCTCGAGCCCGCGCTGGAGCTCGGGCGCCGAGCGTTCCGAGCCGAACGAGACCTCGAACTTGTGCGGGACGAGCGGCCCGGGCGACTCGGCCTCGCGGCGGACGAGCTGCTCGAGGTCGCGCGCGAGGCTCTCCTCGAGCTCGCGCCGCTCGAGCTCGGGCAGGTCGAGCCGGACGTGGGCCTGCATCGCCTCGGCGAGGCACTCGCGCAGGAACTCGAGCGCGTCGGCGAGATTCTCCGGCTGCGGGCTCTCCGTCCCGGTCCGCTTCGGCAGTCCCCGGAAGAAGCTGAAGAGCGCCTGGTGAGCAACCGTCCCGCGCAGGCGGGCGTCGGCCTCGGCGTCGATCGTGCGCGGCGAGATCACGCGCTCGAAGAACCAGATCGACGAGCAGTCGGCGAAGCGCTCCAGGTCGGTGACCGAGAAGCTCGTCTTCTGCCGGAGCTCCTCGAGCACGGCCGGGTGGGTGAGGCGTGTCGGCCGCTCGAACGCACCGAGCGCCCGCTCCAGGCGCCGCTCCCAGCCGTTCGCCCGGGCGAGCGCGATGGCCGACCGCTCCTCCGAGGAGGCGAGTGCGCCGAGCGCCCGGATGCGCTCGCGGAGGCTCGGGGCGGTCTCGAGCGGCCACGTCAGGGCCGACAGCGGACGGCGCCGCGTCCAGCGCTCGACCTGCTCGGGGTCGAACAGCGAGCGCGCCTCCTCCCAGAACGGGCTCGGCTCGCGCGGCGACCCGTCGTCGGTGGCGGCCTCGCGCACGAGGTAGAGCCGCCGCGTGGGCCGCGTGCACGTGGTGTAGAAGAGGTAGCGGTCGCGCGCGACGGGATCGGTCCGGAGCAGGCGGCCCGAACGGGACGAGCGCTCGAGCTCGGCCTTGCTCTCCTCGTCGAGAAACGGCGAACCTGAGGCCCGGCGCGGGAACCGGCCCTGCTCCAGCCCGAGCACGAAGACGACCTCGAAGCGGCGTGTGCGGGCCCGCAGCAGGTCGAGCACGGCGACGCGCCCGGCCTCGCCTGCACCGGCGAGTCGGACAGACTCGTGCTCGACCAGCCCGACGACCTCCTCGCGGGCCGGCGCGCCGGCCAGCGCCCGCCAGCCGTCGAGCTCCGCGGCCAGCCGCCGCACGACCTCGTGTGAGCGCAGGTCGAGCAGCGCCTGCGCGCCGGTCGGCGGCGAGCTGACGCCGTGCGCGACCCGCACCATCGCCGCGGCCAGGTCCGCGACCGCGGCGGCCGGGTCGTCCGCCGCGCGCAAGGCGTCGAGGTGAGGAAGCGGCTGGGCTCTGAGCTTCCGCACCTCCTCCTCGACGCGCGCAGGCTCGTTCACGGCGCGGCCGCGGAGACGGCCTTCGAGGAAGTCCGCGTGCGGGCGGGTCAGCCCCGAGTACGGAGACCGCAGGAACGAGAATAGGTCGCGCCGGCCACCGTCCAGCCACGCGTAGCGCAGGAGGCTGAGGAGGGCCTGGCCGAAGGGCGTCTGGCCGAGCCGGACCCGCCCTTCGAGGGCGTACGGAACGCCGAGGGTCGTGAACGCCGTATCGAGCGCGGCGCGCCAGCGATCGAGCGCGGGGCAGACGACGGCGATCTGGTCGGCCTGAGTACCCGCACGGAGCAGCGTCAGGATCTCGTCGGCGAGCAGCTCGAGGGTGCCGCGCAGGCCTGCGCCCTCGAGGAGGCGCAGCGAGCCGTCGAGGTGTGGAGCCTCGGCTCGGGAATCGCCGAAGAGGGCGCGCTCCAGGTGGGCGAGCACCGGCGAACGGGCGGCCGGGTCGGACGGGAGCTCCTCGACGCGCTCCGCGAGCCCGGTCAGGTCCTCGGCCGTCCGCGAGAGCGAGGCGAAGGCATCGCGGCCGGGCTCGTACGGGAGCGAGACGGTCACTTCGGACCGGCCCGCCAGTGCCTCGAGCAGCGCCCACTCGGCCCCGGTCAGGTCTTCGAACCCGTACGCGAAGACGGGCCGGCCGTCCCACGCCTCGAGCTCGCCGGCGATTCGCTCGGCGGCATGGCGGCGCTGGAGCTCGCGGTCCCAGAGACCGAGGCGGTCGAGCTCGTCGCGGTAGGCCGCGTATAGCTCAGCCAGCGCGCCTTCCAGCTCGGCCGGCTCCAGCAGCGCGGATTCGAGCTCGGCCACAGTCGCGCCGAGCGCGTCGACGAAGCCGGCGAACCGAGCCGACCGCACCCCGCTACGCGCCCAAGTCACAACCACCCGCCGCAGGAGCAGCTTCCGCTGCGCGTCGGTGACGACCTGGCGATGCGCGCCGTTGCCCTGCGCAATCGACCGGAAGAGGTCGTCGAACGTGCCGATGGAGCCGCCGACGAGCGCCCCGTTCGCGCGCAGCAGCTCGCGCTCGGCCCGGTCGACGTCCGGCCGGTTCGGCACGATCAGGACCGGATCGGACTCGAGCGCGTCGAGGTAGCGCTCGAGCAGAAGCGCCACCTTGCCGGCGTTGGCCGGGCCTGCGAGCAGGCTGAGACCCACCGGCCCATCCTAGTCGCGTCGCCTGACGATCCCGAATGCGTCGACCGGTCGGTTCAGACGGGCGCACGAGCAAAGCTCATGCGCCCTGGAGACGGCACCGCAAGCGGTGCCGTCGGTGGCAAGGCGGGGCTACCTAGATGCAGCGAGGGCGGGTTTCCCCGCCCCCGAAGCTCAGGCCGTTGCGGCCTTCGGCCGGCGGCCGCGTCTGGCCGCTGCGTGACCGGGCAGCTGGCCCGCGCAGGTGTCGCAGAGATCCGCCTGCTTCGCGCCCCGACGCGCGTCCGTGAAATTGAGACGCATCGTCGCGCCTTTTCCTTCCGCCACTTCCTTGCCGCAGTTGTCGCAGACGAGCACTGTCTTGCGTGCCAACTCGATCCTCCTAGGTCGTCGGGATTACCGCTCGGCAAGGAGCGGCTGAACGAATACTACGCAGCTTTGCGAGCTCGCCGAATTCGATGCGAACGAAGCAAGCTGAGCACGGACTGCTCCTCCGGATCGAGCTCGACATCCCTGGCCCCTAACACGCGTAAATGGCGAGGACGAAAATCGTCGATCGTTCGCCCGTCCAGATACTGCTCGATCACGGCTGGACTGACGTACGAAGCACGCGCAACTGCCGCTGTATTTCCCAGTCGCTCGCCGACGGTGCGCATGACGCCGGCAATCGCGCGCTTGCGCTCCGTTTCCGTCTTCCCCACGCCCCGTTCGGCGAGAGCGATGGCGGCGAGCAGCGTTCCGCCCCAGGTCCGGAAATCCTTCGCCGTGAACTCCTCTCCGAGGTATGTCTGGATGTACTCGTTCAGGCGCCGGCCGCTGAGGCTGCAGAGCTCGCCCTCTCCGTTGCGAAAGCGAAACAGCCGTCGCCCGCCCTTCGCGTCGAGAAGAGCCCGAACCGCGTCGGCCAGCTCCGGGTCGACGATCGCCGTCCGCACGAGGGCGCGGTGCTTGCCATGGAAGCGGAAGGAGATCCGGCTGCCACGGACGCGCACGTGTCCCTTGCGCAGCGTCGTGATTCCGAACGTCCGGAATCGCCTCGCGTAGCGCTCGTCCCCGACGCGAAACCAGCCGAGGTTGATCAGCCGGACTGCGACGGCCGCGGTCCACTCGAACGTGAGTGGCTCGAGCCGCATGTGCTCGGCCATCGCGGCTCGGAGCTGGGGGAGCCTCTCGGCGAACCGGATCAGCTTGTCGAACTTCACCTCCTCCTGCCGGGCGCGAAAGTCGGGGTGGTAGAGGTACTGCACCCTCCCTGCCCGGTCGATCCCCGTGGCCTGGAGCTTCGCACCCGGGTGCGGCGAGATGCGCACGTCGCGCCAGGCCGGCGGAATCCTGAGCGAGTCGATCCGCGCGAGCGCCGCCTCCTCCTGGATCGGGCGCCCGCGCGCGTCCACGTAGCGGAACCGGCGCGACCCGATGCGCTTCCACCCTCCTCGTCGAGCCATAGAGTCTCCGGTGTAGCCACTGGGCCGCAGTGCTAACCCTGGGAGGTGAGAGAGCGGATGGCGGGGAAGACGATCGTCGTCCTCGAGGGAGACGAGACCGGGCAGGAGCTGCTCGAGGAAGCGCTCCGCGTGATGGCACCGGACGTGACCGGGCTCGAGCTTCGCTTTCCCCGTTTCGATCTCTCGCTCGAATCGCGGCGGGCGACCGCGAACGAGATCGTCCACCATGCGGCCGCGGCCCTCCGCGACGCCGGCCTCGGCCTGAAGGCAGCGACAGTCACGCCCGAGGGCCCGAACGACGTGGGCTCGCCCAACCGCCTCCTGCGCGAGGAGATCGGCGGTCGCGTGATCGTGCGAACCGGGCGCCGGATCCCGGGAGTCGTCCCTCTCGGCGGCGTGCACGCGCCGATCTCGGTCGTCCGGATGGCGGTCGGCGACGCCTACGGAGCGAAGGAATGGCGCGAGGGCGAGGGGGACGACGAGGTCGCCTTCCGCACGGAGCGGATCGAGCGCCGGATCTGTCGGTCGGTCGCGGAGTACTCGTTCCGGCTCGCGGAACAGGGCGACGCCAAGGTGTTCGGCGGCCCGAAGTTCACGGTCAGCCCCGTCTACGAGGGCCTGCTGAAGGAGGAGATGGACGCCGCCGCATCGCGTCATCCGGGCGTCCCTTACGAGCCCCAGCTGATCGACGCCACGTTCGCCCTGCTGCTCGCCTCCAGCGGCGAGCCGCTCGTGATTCCCGCCCTGAACCGGGACGGCGACATCCTCTCCGACCTCGTCCTGCCGCTGTTCGGCTCGATCGCGGGCTCGGAGTCGCTACTCGTCGCGTTCGAGGAGGACTACGTGCCCCGGGTGGTGCTCGCCGAGGCGGCCCACGGCACGGCGCCGTCGCTACGCGGGAAGAACGTCGCGAACCCGATGGCGATGATCCTCGCCGGCGCGGCGCTGCTCGCCAACGTCGACGAGGAGGCCGCGCAGGCGGCGTCCCGCGCGATCCGCGAGGGCTGCCTGGAGGCGGTCGCCGAAGGGGTCCGGACGGCCGACCTCGGCGGCGACACCGGGACCGCCGAGTTCACCGACGAGGTGATCCGCCGAACCCGCACGAAGCTCGAGGTCTGGTCGACCCTGTAGGGATCCCGGCGGGGCGCTGGGCCCCGCCGGGATCATTTCGGTACCTAACGCAGGACGAACTGCACGCTGTGGGTCACCGTGAACCGGAACGCGTACGAGATCGCATTCGACGCGCCGCCGCCCGACGTCGTCACGACCAGGTTCACCGTCCCGCCGGCGTGAGCGGGCGTGACCGCGTCGATCTCACCCGAATTGACGACCGTGTACGACGCCGTCGCCGCTGAACCCGAGCTTCTCCTGGTCCTGCAGGTTCTGGCCGTCGTTCCGGTGTTCGCCCAGGTCGCGCCCCCGAAGGCGAGCAGGTTCGCGAAGTTCCGTTCGGGGTCAGAGGCGAGCCCGGCAACTGGTCCGCTCTTCCGTCGGAGATGACAGGCGGAAGTCCGGTCGTGGCCTTTCCGCCGCGCATCGACGGCGGGACCCCGTCCTCGACCTCGATGTCCGGCTCCTCCCGAGCGTGGCGAACAGGCAGGTGAAATGGGCTGGGCTGCAGCGTTCTCGGCGCGAGACTGCGGAGGTGTACCGAGCGGAGCGGTCCGGTCTCCCGCACCGTTGCGGCGCCGGATGAGCTCAGCGCGACTGCAAAGAAGGTCGCCCTAAACGCGGCGAGCGCGTCGAACGAGAGCTTGATCTTCCTCCTTATCGTCCGCCCTCCTCTCTATCCCCCTGATGCAGGGCGCGAGAGAGAGGAGGGCGTCCTCTCGACCTGAGCTACCCAGGCCCGAGCGGGTTGGAAGTGCCGACGCTACAACAGCCTCGCGGCGGTTTCATCGTCTCGTGAGGACAGCGTTACGAGGCGGCGGCCGCCGCGGGAAGCTCCGCCTCGGCGAAGAGCTCCAGGAAGATGCGGACGATCGCGGGGTCGAATTGCGTCCCGGCGCAGCGCTCGACCTCGGCGAGCGCCTCCTGGCGGCTGAGCGCCGGCCGGTAGGGGCGGTCGCTCGTCATCGCGTCGAACGCGTCGGCCACGGCGAGCACGCGCGCCTCGATCGGGATCTGCTCTCCCGCCCGGCCGGTCGGGTAGCCGGTTCCGTCCCAACGCTCATGGTGGTAGAGGACGTACGGCAGGGCGCCGCGGAAGGCGACCAGGCGGAGCAGGATCCTGGCACCGAGCCTCGGGTGCTCGCGGATCAGGGCGAGCTCACGCTCGTCGAGATTCCCGGGCTTGCAGAGCACCTCGTCGGAGATCGCGAGCTTGCCGATGTCGTGCAGCGGCCCGCCTACCTGGAGCAGCTCGCGACGATCGGCGCTCCAGCCGAGCCCTCGCGCGATTGCCTCGGCGATCGCCGTCACCCGCGCGGAGTGGCCACGCGTGTACGAATCGCGGGCTTCGATCGCGCGGCCGAGGATGGAAAGCATCGCCACGAACCAAGAGCTTCAAGCTCGAGGCGCGGATCCCTCCTAGGTGTCCTACCCACGGACGTTGTGAACGCGGCTGATCGGGGGTCGGTCTCCGATTGAGCTGTGCGGTCTGCGCTCGTTGTAGTGCTCGAGCCAGTGTGGCAGCGCCTGGTTGCGCTGTCGATGTGAGCGGTAGACGACTCCGTAAGCCCATTCCCTGGCCATCGTCTGGTGGAAGCGCTCGACCTTCCCGTTCGTGCGCGGTCGATAGGGCTCCGTCCTCAAGTGGCGGATCCCCTCTCGGGCGAGCAGCTCGCGCAGCGAGCGGTTGTTGACGTTGGCGAAGGCGTTGTCGGTCATCAGCCGCTTCGCGCTCACCCCCGCTGCGCGGTAGAAGGCGAGCGCTCGCTGGACAAAGCCGGTCACCGTCGCGGCCCGCTCGTCGCGATGGAGCTCGACGTAGGCGAGGCGCGAGTGGTCGTCGACGATCGCGTGCGCGAAGTCGTAGCCGACCAGCCCCTGGGAATGGGTCGACTTGCGCCAGCGCGGCGAGCGATCACCGGTGACGGCGTGACCGGGCCGCTCGAAGCGGGCGTAGCGGCTGACATCCATGTGCAGCAGGTCGCCGGGGCACGGCCACTCGTAGCGGTTGGCGGGCTCCTTCGGCGGCCGTGCCGGGCGGGAGATGCCGGCCCGCTGGAGCACCTTCCAGACCGTCGAGTGCGCAAAGCCGGTGAGGGCAGCGACCAGCCGCGGGCCCCAGCCGGTCTCGCGGCGGCAGGCGCAGATCCGCTCCTGCAGCTCGGGGGCGAGCTCGCGCGGGCTGCGGTGGGGTCGACTCGAGCGATCAAGCAGACAGCCGAGGCTCAAGCGCGCCTGCTCGCTCGCCTCGCGCCAGCGATGCCACCAGCGATGCGCCGTCGCCGGCGAGACGCTGAAGGCCGCCGCGGCGGCCTTCATGCTCATTCCTCCTTCGATCGCCTGGACAAGCGCGAGGCGGCCGGCCAGTCCGAGCTTGGCGTTACGGTGAAGCGTCATCCGGGTTGGCGTTACGGTGAAGCGTCATCCGGGTCCCTCCTTGGGGCGTGAGTCGTCGGAGACCCACAGCCTCAAAGGAGGGCCGGATGTCCTCTCAGCCGTTCACAACGTGTGTAGGCGTGACACCTAGTAGGAGGGTTTGGCGGAATACCGCTGTGCCGCCGGGCCGCGCTGCTCGCCCCGATGCGGCGTCCTCAGTCGCGCCCGTACCTTCCAGGTACGAACGCTCCCTGCGTCCTTGCCTCGGAACGAGCATCGCACCCCGTCGACGAGCGCTATTCCGCCAAACCCTCCTTGCGGAGAGTGGCCCGCCGCACGGGGGGGTGATGGCGGCGGGCCCTCCCCAATGCTCGCCGCGGGCTAAAAGCGCCGCGGGTCGCATTGCGCAGGCGACGCTGCTCGACGCCCGCAAGCCCGCTCCGTATGATCCATCGGGCCCCGTGAGCCCGGAAAGCCAGGCTGTCTACTTCAACGCCGTGCCGCTGTTCGTCCTCGCCGCGGCGTATCTCCTGGTTGCCGCGACACTGGCGCCGACGCTCTGGCGCGAGCGCCGCAGGACGACCGTCACCGATCTGGCCCTCGCCTCCGTCTTTCCGGGGATCGCGATCCCGGCCGCGATCTTCGGCGCGGTCGTCCTCGTCGACCGCACTCCGGTCGGCGGACACGTCTGGCCGCCGTTCGCCGCGTGCGTGATCGGCCTGGTTCCCCCGCTGCTCTTCCTCACCCGGCGGCAGGAACGGTCGAACGTGCTCGTCAGCTCCGCGCGGGCTCGGGAGGCCGAGCAGCTCGTGTCCCTGCGCGACCGCGAGCTCGACACCGTCGCCGGCCTGGCGAGCTCGCTCGCGCGTACGCAGGACCCGGCCAGCGCCGGCCGCGCGTTGCTCGACGAGGTGGTGGACCTGCTCGGCGTCGAGTTCGCCGCGCTCGCGCTCGTGGGCGAGGACGGCCGGGAGGCATACGGCCTTGTCGCCCGCATGGACGGAAGCGATCTCGACTGGTGGGCCGACACGAGGGTCGACCTGCACAACGAGCCGTCGGGCATCGCCAGTGCCTACTTCGACGCGGCGCCGGTCGCCGTCTACGACATCGAGTCCTCGCCGCTCGTCAGCCGGCGGTTGGCCGGGGCGGTCGGCGCAAAGAGCGCCGCGTTCGTTCCGCTGACCGTGGACGAGCGGGTGATCGGCGTCCTCGTGACCGCGACGACGACTGATCGGCGCGCGTTCTCTCATGAGGAGCTGCGGTTGATGCAGGCGATCGCGGGAGAGGCGGCGATCGCGCTGGACCGGACTCGCTCGGCTGCGGCGCTCGACGAAGCGCTCGCGCGCGAGCGGCTGGTCGCGGCGATCTCCCGCCGGGTCCGCTCGGTTCACGACATCGACATGCTCACGCGCGTGGCGGTCACCGAGACCGGCCGGGCCCTCGGGGCT
>WNGE01013122.1_pt1 | contig 15401 bp, 16 predicted proteins | sample 5400651 | NCBI WGS metagenome assembly WNGE01 (sample SAMN13153370, study PRJNA577476) | soil metagenome | isolation source: 60 cm soil or saprolite under grassland replicate 2 | place: USA:California | collected 2016-06-15 | reverse complement strand
TTCCTTGACTAGCTGGCTATACGCTCCAAGACTGGGACATGAAAATGAGAAACATGATCTTGTCAGTAATCATCGGGCTTGGCACCTTGGGCGTGATGGCAGCGGCGGAAACTCAACAGCAACCGGAGGCCGGAAAACCCGCGCCGGATTTTAGCCTAACGACTGGTGACGGTTCACAGGCAAGCCTAAAGGATTATCGCGGCAAATGGGTCGTTCTCTATTTTTACCCGAAAGATTTTACCAGCGGCTGCACCATGGAGGCGCGCAATTTCCAGCGCGACCTGGCAAAATATGAAGACTCCGGAGCTATCATTCTCGGCGTGAGCGTGGACACGGCGCAATCGCACAAGGATTTTTGCACAAAGGAAGGACTCAACTTCAAATTGCTCGCCGACCCTGACGGGAAGGTCTCGACCGAGTACGGTTCGGTAATGGATTACAAAGGGAGCAAACTTGCCGCGCGAAACACCTTTATCATTAATCCGAAAGGCGAAATCGCCAAGGTATACACCGGTGTCAAGCCCGCCGACCATAGCGAGCAAGTGCTAAAAGATCTGGCGGAATTGAAGAAGAGCTGAACTGGTTCGACGACGAGCCGATGCCGAAAATATTTGAAAAGGACGGCTATAAATTTTTCTTCTACACGAACGAACATCCTCCATTCACACACATGTTCGCTACGGCGGCGGCGAAGCCGTCTTTGACGTTAAGGAGTGCGTTGAGCTTCGGGAGTCATACGGCTTGAAAGTTCAGGAGTTGGCGAAAGCGCAGAGGCTTGCAGAGGAACATCGCCAGCTTATCATCGATAAATGGCATGAGAACATTAGTCGACACCGCCCGTAGCGCGTCGTTCCGCGACGGGGAAATCATGATCGTGATGCAAAGTGGCAGAGAACTTCGCATCCCCGTCGCGGAAAACCCACGTTTGGCTGAAGGTACGCCGGAACAACTAAACCATATCGAGCTTTCGCCCTTTGGAATTCACTGGCCCGATCTTGACGAGGATCTATCTTTTCGCGGTATCGCCGAAGGCGACAATGGACAGCGAGATTTGAAAAGGAGCAAGTAATGGCACAGCGCAAATCGATCGATTGCAGAGATTATCCGAGTGAGAAGAACTGCTCGCTGAAAATCTCTGGAACGGAAGAAGAAGTGCTCAATGCTGCTGTGCAGCACGCGGTCTCGGCACACGGCCACGAAGAGACGCCGGAATTGCGCGAGCAGATCAAATCGATGCTTAAAGAAGAGCCGAATTAACGCGCACGGCGGCAATCAGGTCAACGTCGCTTTAATACGGGCCCGCGGCTTTTCATTCGACGCATTTGCACTTGGGCTTCGGTTTCCAACTCTGCGAGCAGTTGCTTTGAAATATTCGAAAGCTTGCCTGACCACGACGCGCCGACAACAACGGCGGGAAAGTTCGGCAACTCCAAAACGCGCACCCCTGCGGCGGGCTTGAAGCCCGGGACTGCCACTGCTAAGCCGATTCCGTAACCGCTCGCGACGTAACGCTCGATCAAGCGAGCCGAATTGACCTCAATGCCGCAAAACCATTCTACTCCAAGGCATTCAAGACCACGCTGAAAGGAAGCATGGATGGGATCCGTTCGCGGGAAACTGATCAGCGTTTCTTCAATCTTGTCGCGCTTCCACAACTCCCGAGCGCGAGCCAGCTGGGAATTTCTGTGAACGAGCAGAATCAACGGTAGCTCCAGTAATGGTCGAATCTGAATCCCAGCGCGCGATTTTTTCTCAACCAGGGTAATCGCAAGATCGACATCTCGGGTTAACAGTAATCTCTCTGCTTCGGCGCGCGCCGCCTCGTGCAGATAGAGCCGGAACTCGGGAAATTTAGCGCGAAGTTTCTGCAGCAGCTCCGGAATGTAGTCGTGCAGCACGATCGACGGCGCAGCAATGCGCAATTGCGGTGACCTGTTCTGACGTAACTTTTCACCAACGATCTCGATGTTGTCGAAAAATGGCTTGATGAACTCGAATAGTTCCAGCCCTGCCGGCGAAAGCGCGAACGGTCGTCGCTGAAACAGCTTGGTGCCCAGCGACTCCTCGAGCTTCGCAATCTGCCCGCTCACTGCAGGTTGTTGGATGCCGTAAGGGATATTGCGCACCGCGGCTGCGATACCGCCGTGTTTTGCGACGAAATAAAACAACTCCAGGTGATGAATGTTCATGATCGAAAGCGTCGATGAAATCCGCAATTTTTATCAATTAACATTCGTGGCGCAAACCAGTTATCCTGTGCAGCAAGGCCGGGTATTCGGTCAAACCTGACAAATATATGGAACTCCTACTCCTGTTCATCATCGGTCTGTTAATTGCGATCGTCGTCCTGCCGTTCGTCGCGCTCGCCAAAGCAAACAGCGCAAAGCGCGACGTTGACGACTTAGTTACGCGATTGTCTTCACTCGAAAACAAAGTGCGCAATTTGCGGCCGGAGGTCGTCCCCGCCCTGCAACCTGAAGTCGCTGTGGCTGCGATGGAAGCTGTCCTGTTACCGGTTCCAATCGCAACAGCCGCTCCAATCGGGCAAGAGAAAGTACCGGTGCCGCCGCCAATTCCCGAAAGATTCATCAAAGAAGCCGTCCCTCAAATCACAACGCCCGCCAGACCACCGATTAATTGGGAGCAATTCATGGGCGCGAAACTCTTCGCGTGGATCGGCGGGCTCGCGCTTTTCCTGGGCGTGGCGTTTTTCGTGAAATACTCCTTCGAGCACAATCTCATTTCGCCGGAGCTGCGAATTGCCATCGGGTTTGTCGTTGGCGCCAGCCTCGTGATCGGCGGTCTGCTTTTAAGACGGAAGGAAAACGCCGTCACTGCGCAGACGCTCTGCGCGACAGGAATCCTGGTGCTCTATGCCGTGACGTTTGCCTGTCGAGGTTATTATCACTTCGCATTCTTCGGTTTCATTCCAACGTTTTTATTGATGACGCTGATCACGGCGATGGCGTTTCTGCTCGCCGTCCGGTTGAATGCGATGGTCGTCGCTGTGCTGGGGATCGCCGGCGGCTTTCTCACGCCTGTATTGCTTTCGACAGGCGAAGATTATCCTCTCGGCCTCTTCGTCTATATCGCGTTGCTCGATGTCGGTCTCTTCGCGGTTGCGCAACGACAACGATGGAATGCGCTCGCGATTCTAGGCGCACTAGGAACAGCGTTGATGCAGTTCGCCTGGATCACCACGTTCTTTATCCCCGAAAAATATTTCGCCGGCAACAAAGTCCTTGTTGTCATGGCGGTGCTTGCGGGATTTCAAGGGCTGTTTCTTGCAGCGGTAGCATGGGCAAAGCGAACCGGGAAAATGAACCATGAGCTTCTTGCCTGCGCGCTCGGGCTCGCAAGCGCAGCGATGCTCGCGGCGTTTTACCTGCTCACTTTCCCAACGATCGCGCACCGGCCAACGCTCTTGTTCAGCTATGTTTTCATTGTCGATCTTGGCCTTCTCGCGCTTACGTTGCTCGAAAGCAGATTGGCGATTGTCAATGCCCTCGCTGGGCTAGCGGCATTCATTCTTCTCGCCGCATGGACGAACTCGTATCTCACCACTGCGTATCTTTCTACTACGCTGACGTTCTATTTTATTTTCGCGCTGTTTCATTCCGCGACCCCGCTTGTGCTGCAACGCCTGCGCAAAATTCGTGTCCCGTGGTGGAGTCAGGCATTTCCCGCTGCGTCGCTCCTGCTAATGTTGATGCCGATTTTTCAAATCACCGAGCTTTCAATTGTCGTTTGGCCGTTCGTGTTGATTGTCGACCTCCTCGCGTTCGGTCTCGTCCTGGCGACGGGCAGGCTAGTGCCGATTCTCGCCATGCTCCTGCTCACTCTGATAGCAGTAGGCGGGTGGCTGCTGCGGATTCCAAGCGAGCTTACTGGCTTGCCGACAGCGCTGTGCATCCTTGGCGGCTTTGGGATTTTCTTTCTGGTCGCCGCAAGTTGGACCTGTCGGCATTTCGTGAAGGAGGGAACACGCGCGCCAAAACTCTTCGGTAACATCACCGATCCCGGGAATCTTTCAGTTCAGCTTCCAGCGTTGTCGGTCGCGATGCCGTTTCTGCTGTTAACCATGGTAACGCTGCAGTTGCCACTTGTGAATCCATCTGCGGTGTTTGGGCTCGCACTGTTGCTGGTCATCTTGCTGCTCGGCATGAGCGAAATCCTCTTGCTGGACATACTTCCGGCGATCGGCCTCGTTTGCGTGCTCGCATTGGAGCACGCGTGGCATTTCCAACATTTCGATCCTACGCGTGCCACGCTACCCCTGAGTTGGTACCTCGGGTTTTACGCGCTGTTCACGATCTTTCCTTTCATTTTCCATCGGAAGTTTGCGGACAAAACTGCGCCATGGGCTGCCGCCGCGCTAGCTGGACCGTTGCAATTTTACCTGGTGTATCAGGTTACCCGCAGCGCTTATCCGAGCCATCTCCCTGGTCTCGTACCCCTGGCATTTGCTCTGCCTTCGCTACTCGGACTTCTTGTCGTGCTTAAACGCACATCACTCTCCAGCCCAGCCCGAAGTGCACAACTCGCGCTCTTTGGAGGCGCAGCGCTGTTCTTCATTACACTGATTTTCCCAATCCAGTTTGACCGACAATGGATCACGGTGGGGTGGGCCCTGGAGGGTGCAGCGCTTTGCTGGCTCTTTCATCGCGTCTCGCATCCGGGACTGCGGCTGACAGGTATCGTTTTGCTCGTGGTTGTCTTTGCGCGACTTGCCCTCAATCCGGCCGTGCTGAGTTACCATCCGCACGCTGCGTTCCCAATTCTGAATTGGTATCTGTATACCTACGGCATCGCGACCGTGTGCCTGTTCGCAGCCGGGCGGTTCCTCGCGCCGCCGCGCCAAGTCGTGCTCGGGTCGAACGTGCTGCCGTTGCTTTACACACTAGGCACGGTGCTCGCCTTTTTAATCGTGAACATCGAGATCGCCGATTACTTCAGTGCACCGGGCGCGACAGCATTGACGTTTCAATTCTCAGGGAATTTCGCGCGCGACATGAGTTATAGCATTGCCTGGGCGTTGTTCGCGCTATTGATGCTTATCGTTGGCATCCGCAAGCAAATTGCGGCTGTGCGTTATGCGAGTCTCGGTTTGCTTGGTCTCACCGTCGTGAAACTTTTCTTTCACGATCTTTCGCAACTCGACCAACTCTATCGTATCAGCGCGTTCGTAGTGGTCGCCATCATCGCGATGGTCGCGTCATTCCTGTATCAGCGATTCCTCGGTGTCGCGGAGAAAACCGATGCAACGAAATCCACGGTTACATCGGCTCCGTAGCGTTTGCGAGCACACTACATGAGCAACGCTACTTTCCCGCCGCTCCAGCCACTGCCGCCTAATCAATCGCAGAAGACGGTGTTGGCGAATTAGCAGCACAACCATCAGTTAAATCGATAATCACGCAAAGCATTATCGATTAACGCAATGATCGGGGAGTGGCGAACATCCGAGCATGAACATGCTCGTCATTTTTGGGATCGCCGCCGGTTGTATTCTCGTCGAACGATTGTGGCCAGCGATGGAATTGCCTCGCGTCGAAGCCTGGTGGGGAAGAGTCATTCTTATCAACTCGATTCAGCTCGGCATTACGCTGCTTGCTGGTCAAACATGGAATCGCTGGCTGGATCACGCTTCGATTTTTCATCTCAAAGACCATTTCAGCGACTGGCCCTCAGCGCTCATCATCTACTTCTTCTCCACGTTCGTTTATTATTGGTGGCATCGCTACCGGCATGAATCGGGCTTCCTATGGCGCGTGCTACATCAGATTCACCATTCGGCGCGCCGCCTTGAAATCCTTACGAGCTTTTACAAACATCCCGTGGAAATCTTAATTAATTCCATCCTGAGCAGCTTAATTCTGTATCCGTTATTTGGCGCCAGCGTTCGCGCCGCGAGCTACTACACTGTTCTTATTGCAGTCGGGGAATTCTTCTATCATTGGAACATCAAAACTCCCGCGTGGCTGGGCTTTATTTTCCAGCGGCCCGAATCGCATCGCGTCCATCATCAGTTCCCCCATCACACCAACAACTTCGCGGACATTCCGCTTTGGGACATACTCTTTGGCACATTCAAAAATCCCAAAACATTCAGAGGACGCTGCGGCTACGAGATTTGGCGTGAGGATCGGTTCGAAGACATGCTGGTTTTTCGCGATGTTCATTCGCCCGGTGTGGAAAAGCTCGGACCTCTGCATTTCTTGCCGACATGCATTGGCTGCTCCAAAAGATGGGCGTGCACCGCTTCGAGACATAACGCCGCACGATAAAACGTTGATGAAACGGTTCGTCGTAGCCTGCGGGAGATTGATCCTCGCCGTGATTGTCTCTGCAATGTTCGTTGGATGGTTGCTCACGCAGCCGGTTCAAACCCGAATTGGGAATCCTCCCGTTGATCTGAATGCTCAATCGGTCACGTTCGCCAGCGGTTCAGGCGCAAATGTCCACGGTTGGTGGTGTCCGATCCAGAATAGTCGCGGCGCTGTGTTACTTTTGCCCGGTATTCGCGCCAATCGTTTGAGCATGGTCGATCGCGCGCGATTTCTTCGCCGCGCTGGTTATTCAGTCTTGCTGATTGATTTCCAAGCAACGGGTGAAACCAAAGGCGATCACATCACGTTTGGCTGGAAAGAAAGTCAGGATGTACTCGCTGCGATAGATTTTCTTCATCATGCCGATCCAATCGGTCGCATTGCGATTATTGGCAGTTCATTGGGCGGCGTGGCTGCTTTGCTCGCAACTCCGCCGCTGAAAGTCGATGCGCTCGTACTTGAGGAGGTTTATCCAACAATTGAAATTGCAACGCGCAACCGGATGGAAAAGTATCTCGGCGTTTTCGGCCGACTTCTGACGCCTGCCCTGTTGAATCAATTGAAGTGGCGCCTCGGTGTCTCAGCTTGGCAACTGCGTCCACTCGATCACATTGCCAACGTCGAATGTCCGGTGCTGATCATGAGCGGCGAGAAAGACCGAAACACCAGACCATCAGACACACGAATGCTCGTTGAGCGGGCACGATCTCCCAAACAGATTTGGTTCGTGCCAAACGCCGGACATGTCGATCTTCATCGAGCAGCGCGAGAGGAATATGAAACACGAGTCCTGGCACTCCTCGCGCAAGTGACAAAATCGCCGAAAGATTCAAATCCGTGAAATTCCGCGCGAGGACGCAACCATTTCTTTCTTTCCCATCAGGCTTACTCTACTTCTTTCGTGTTATTCGCGGGTTTCGTGGGCTAAACAAATGTGAGGCTTAGGATCTTCCCGCCGCTGTGGCGCTTGCTTATAATCGGGATCGTATATTGCGCTGTGATGTTTCTCGGTCATTTGCCGGACCATCTGATTTTGTTTCCGACAAGAACACCGATCAATGCAGGTGGCGCGGTTCGGAAAACGATTCCGTTCCAAAACGGACAATTGGAAGTATGGATCGCGCAATCCCGCCTGGCACGATCCAAAGGCAATCCGGAGGTGTATGTTTTGCGCTTTTATGGCAACGCAGACCGCGCTGAACGTTGGCCCGTTGCTGAGGCCGAAATGTGGAATGACCGCGCAGTCGAAATCTGGGGAACGAATTATCCCGGATTTGGCGGCAGCACTGGGCCAGCGCGGCTTTCCAAACTCGGGCCGGCTGCACTCGCGGTGTTTGATGAATTAAAACGCCACGCAGGCAATACGCCGATCGTACCTTTCGGTACAAGCATCGGTGTCACCGCGGCGCTGCAGGTAGCGGCGTCCCGGCCTTCCGGGATTGCCGGACTAATTCTGCAAAATCCTCCGCCGTTGCGCGAAATGATCCTGCGTCGGTTTGGCTGGTGGAATCTATGGCTGCTGGCGGGTCCTGTTGCGTTACAGATTCCGAAGGATCTCGACAGCATTGCAAATGCGAAAGCGACTCATGCGCCTGCGATCTTCTTGCTGGCAGCACAAGATGAAATAGTCGCGCCGCGTTACCATCGCCTCGTGGTCGCTGCTTATGCCGGGGAAAAGCGGGTAATCTCACTGCCTGGCGCTTATCACAACGATCCGATCGAAGGCACTGCTCTGGCCGATTTGAATAATGCGCTGGGCTGGTTGTTAGCCAGGACAAGTTCACCTTATGCGCGCTAGCGGCGTGTCGGGAACCGTGCGCTCCCCTGAGCCAGCCATTTGCTTAAGCTCGGCGCGCCATGCAGAACGCGCAGAATCTCATGAGCAGCTTCGAGTTTATCGCCGCGCTGATGTCGATCATCATCGGTCTGGGCGTAACCAATTTGCTCGCAGGCGCCGGCCGCGCGTTTTATCGCCGAAACGAGAATCCACTCGATGAGGTCCATATTGTCCTAACCCTCGCAACGCTATTGCTGCTGGCCTTGCAATGGTGGGTCACATTTAAGTGGAACACTGAGGTAAACTGGAGCTTCGACAAGTTCCTGGTGCTGATCGTTTGGACCATCACTCTCTATATGCTGACCGTTTTCCTTTATCCGCCCGATTTATCGGAAGCGGAAGAGCACCAGGGGCGTTTCGAACGGAACCGCTCGGGCTATTACTCCACCTTCATCGCGATGTGTTTGCTCGACATCACCCAGACCGCGGTTCACGGCGATCTCTTCCATCCGATCTGGTACGTTCCATTTGTCGGTCACTACGCGGTGCTGGCGGCCGGCGGGCTGATTGCCCGTCGGCGGGGTTACGACCGGTTCTTCGCGTGGTACCAACTAATCACCCTGCTGGTCTGGGCGCTCGCAGTCCGACGATTTCTCGTGGGCGACGCGATGACTCCCTAGCGGCAAAGCGCGTTGTGCTCAATGTTTGATCGCCACCCATTCATTGCGCGCCCGAGAATCGGCGACGGCCTGCACGACGCGCATGTAGCCAAGGCCATCGTCGAAATTCGGATGGGGCCGCACGCGGCCCTTGGATTTCACCGCGGCGAGAAAATCTTCCTCTACACGCCATTCCGTTTCCAATTCTGAAGGAAGATCGACAACATGCAGGCCGCGATCGCCGATCTTTCCCACTTGCACCACATCGGAACCGAAATCATAAGTGAGCGTGCCGATGTTACCGTAAATTTCAACTCGATCACTGGGCGCCAGGACATCGATACCGCTAAACTCCAGCACTCCTTCGGCGCCGTTATCAAAAGCGCAAAGGACGGTCAGCAAATCGGGAACGATGACTTCATACCCCTCGCGGATTGGATGGATGACTTTTCCGCGCGCGAAGACACCGTTGATATCGCCAAGCCAGCGTTGCAACACTTCGACGTAAATCCCGAGTGTGAGCACGTGGAGCCCGCTGATTTCGATCCTCTGCCGCCAATGTGGAGCAGTGGCCGGATCCAAATAATTACCGGTAAAACTTTGCAATCGCACATGATGCGGACGGCCGATGTAACCTTCAGCCAGAAGTTTTTTCACGAGCAGATCGGCCCGCATTCCCATCGGCGGCGGACAAAGCATGGTCACTAATTCGGGATAACGCTTTGAAGCCCCGAGCATTTCCTCGGCTTCCGCCAGGTCCATCGACATACGCGCCTGACAAAAAACGTGTTTGCCAGCCTCAAGCGCCGACACCGTGACGGCCGAATGCATTACCGGCGGCGTGCCGATCCAGATAATATCGATGTCCGGCAGGGCAAGTAGCTCGGGCCAATTCCGCATCGGCGTAGCCGATGGGCAATATTCCTGGCAAAATTTTTCCGAGCTTTCGTATGTTGAATTGGAGATGGCAACAATCTCGACCTCCGGATGTTTCTTAAGAGCCGGCAAATGGCGAGTGCGAACGATGTTGCCCGCTCCAACAATCCCAATCCGCAGTTTGTGATTATTTTTGTCCATTGGCTATGTGCGAGGTCGATCTTGCAAACTCGACTGGCTATTGTGCGAGCTAAATTTGACCGCCTCCGCCAGTTGCGCGTTCAACCATCAATAAAGACGGCCTCGACTCCTTAAGTCGTTAAAGGGTTAAACCGTTGAATCACGAACCCATGTAACGCTGTAACGATTCAACGAATCACGTCCGTCGCTTGGGTTTCGTCATTTAGCTAACATCCACTTGACCGTTAGACCAATGCGCGGCAGCTTACGCGCCTGTTTTTGAGGTTATATCATGTCGAGAATTTGCAGTATTACGGGATCAAAACCCATGCGCGGCAGCGTCATTCACCGGCGCGGCTTGGCTAAGAAGAAGGGCGGTGTAGGCCGGCATGTCACGAAAAACGTGCCGCGCATTTTCGCGCCGAACCTGCAGTGGCAGCGTATTTGGGTGCCTGAGCTAAAGAAGTTTGTACGCGTTCGCGTTACGGCACGTGGTCTAAAGACAATCAACAAGCATGGTGCCTATAAAACGCTCAGAAAAGCCGGCGCGATCTGAAATTGTCAGCCGTATCTGAGACCGAAGCCCTTTTGGGGCTGATACAGGCGTCCTGCAAATCGAGTCGATGCAACTCACTCTCCTCAAATCAAAGATTCACCGCGCCGCCGTGACCGGAGCAAGCCTGGATTACGAAGGTAGCCTAACGGTCTCCGCCGATCTGGCTGAACTCGTTGGACTGATTCCATACGAGAAAATTCTCGTAAGCAATTTGAATAATGGCAAACGATTCGAGACCTATGCCATTTTCGGCGAAGCTCGGCGTGGAATCATCGAACTAAATGGTGCCACGGCGCATCTCGGCAAAATCGGCGATCGTCTCACCATCATGAGTTTTGCGCGCTACACGCTCGAAGAAGCGGAATTACATGCACCGCTTATTGCGGTTTTGAACGAAAAAAATGAAGTCGTTCGTCACGAAGGGGGCGCCTCGGCGCCTTCGCTAAGAATTGTTAACGAGTAGGGTCCACGCCAAATCGCCAGCGCGAGCGTCTGCTCGGCTGGTTCAGCGAATCCGTGTTCGACTGGCTCTGCGGCCACGTCCGGCGCTAAAGCTTCCCGCGGTTTGGCTTTGCCCCGTGGAAGATCGAGCGAGCCATCATTGAACTCGATCACATAACCTTCGTTGATCAGCCAGCGCAAATCGGATACAAGCGCGAGTTTGCGCGGCTCTACATCTTCGGTTGCAATATTGCCAATCAACTTCTCAAAAAGCTGTTTGCGATTGATCACCGCTGCCCCTGCCACCGCTTCGAGAATTGCATTCACAGATCGGGATACGCCAGCTTGTTCGTGAACAAAGGCGCGTGTTCGGATTGGCGAGACAAACAACATCCCGCGGCGATGACGAAAAACGTGCAGCGCATTCTGTCGAAACCGTCCAGCCAATTCCTGCATCATTTCTGAGGGCGAGCGGGTTTCCCCCACCCAAGCATCTTCGACCGCGCGATTGATTGTCCTGTCCGGCAAACGCCGACTCAGGACTCCGCCGATGGTGGCTTCCTCCACTCCCTTGACTAGAGCCTCCAAGTAATGCGATCGGAAATGCCGCTCTGCTTCGGTCGGAGAAGAGAATGTTAAAGGAACTTCTTCGCGGCTCGTCGTGTAGGTAGTTACCTTCCGAGCGTCTCCTTTCCAGCGCTCAATCAACTCCGCATCATTTACAATCTCGATCTGTCGCTGGTAATCCGCGAAGCTCATCCGGCGGCTAAAACGTTGCTCGTAGAGGCTACGCAGTTGCAACTGATAATTGTGATGGTTCGTCGGGCCAAGAAGTGTCCCACTCAATCGGCATCGCGCGATATTTGAGAAATTTCCCTTGATCGGTTCGGATTCGGTGACGTCGATTCTATAGAAATCGGACTGAGCCAGTCGGAACGCATTTTGCTCGAGGAATTCTCGATTCAGAGACAAGGCGCCATTATCTCCAAGGCGATAAAGCGGCGATTCCGCTTTCGCCGTGAGCCGCACTTCGTACCGTTCAGGCTTTTCAAGGAATAAACGCGCCAGAGCATACAACGAATATGCCACTGAGCCGGATTTGATCTGGGCAACGACACTTTCGAACGCTGGGGAGTATGGCAGAAAACGGATTGTAATGTGCGGTGCCATTCGTGTTACGGAAGGATGCTCCTCTCCCCTCGGGCGATCGTCCGCCCTTCCGCGCTGTGCCGAACGCCGGTCCGGTTCAAACCGGCGACGCCGTGCCTCGTGCTTGCCCGCTTTCGTAATTGGCCGTTGGACGCCCGCTTGCTGCGATCTACCGGAGTCTCGCGTTGACCGTCTTCCCCGGTGCGTCGGCGCACCCCGATGATGGCGCGCCGGGCGCTCAAGACCGTGCTCGCCTTCCACGTCCGCGTAACGTTTCGCCTCGACTGGTTCTTTCACCCAGGCAGGCAGCAGCTTTAGATCGAGCAGGTCAGCAGCCTGGACAGGGGAAGGTGTCATCGGCTTCATCTACTCGAATGACAAACGGAAGCAACCGTGAAGGTGTAACTGCCAAACCGGAAAATGATTGACAACCTGTTTAATTCATTTACTTGCCATGCTGTGCTCGGGAATGCTCTAGGCTTTTCCGCGCGACCAACACAAACCGAACAAATTTTATGGCGGAAAAATCGATCGAAGAGAAAGTTAAAGACATCATTGTCGAGCAACTTGGCGTCAATCCGGAGCAGGTCACGCCACAGGCCTCTTTCATTGAGGATTTGGGTGCGGACTCGCTGGATATCGTCGAACTGGTAATGGCATTTGAAGAAGAATTTTCCGTCGAAGTCCCGGACGAAGACGCCGAAAAGCTGCAGACAGTCGGCGACGTGATTAAGTATATCGAAGAGCGCGCCAAGCCGCAGTAGGACGAGTCCAGAAAGTTCTGGAGCGGCGGAAGTATCGAAAGCACCAAAACACGGCTTTGGCTGTGTTTTTGCTTACGTGTTGCGAAACCCAGACACGAGGCTCAGACTAGGTTTCGATGAGCCTTCCGCTGTTGGAAAAGCCATTGTTTCAAGTAGGCGGCCACTACGTCACCTTTCTAGGGCTGATTGCATTCGCCGCCCTTTTTACGGTTGGCGTCATTATCGCGCGAATTCTGCAGAGCGATGTGGTGCGCCGTATTCTCAGTCGCTTCAAGCTCGACAATAATTTCATCGCAATCGTTACGACGATCCTGGGTCTTGCCGCTCTGGTGTTCTTCACTATCAACGCGGTCAATGCGGCGGGGATGCCACTTTACTGGAACGCGCCCTTGCCAGGGATTGGGCTGAGTCTTGTACAAATTTTTCTCCTAATCGCGCTGCTCATCGCGGTCTTCTGGCTCTCATCTCGCACAAAACGTTTCCTCTTCACTCGCTTCCTGGTGAGAAGTGGGCTCGACCGGGCTCTGCAGCACGCTATTGCCCAAATCGTCGGCTACGCAGTGCTGATCATCGGGATCGTCATCGTTCTGGACAATGCCGGCATCCGTCTGGGAGCTCTGACGGTATTCGCCGGTGCGGTTGGTGTGGGCGTTGGATTTGGTTTGAAAAACATCGCAAGTAATTTCATCAGCGGCCTGCTTATTCTTGCCGAGCGACCTATCACCATTGGCGATCGCATTGAAGTCGCGGGCATTGTGGGCCAGGTGAAGCAAATTCGGGCACGAAGCACGGTCATCATGACCAATGACGGCATTGCCATGATCGTGCCGAATGAGAAGTTCATCGATTCGCCGGTCACAAACTGGACATACAGCGATCCACGGGTGCGTTTTCGGGTGCCGGTGGGAGTAGCTTATGGCAGCGACGTGAACAAAGTACGTGATGCACTCCTCGCCGCGGCCCGCGAGCATCCTGCCACCCTGAGCGACCCCCAGCCAAATGCCTATCTCGAAAAATTCGGCGACAGCACGATTAATTTTGAGGTGATTGTCTGGAGTGAGAAAATGAGTTACAAGCCACGGCGATTCAAAAGCGAGTTGAATTTTCTGATTGAAAAGCACTTACGCGAAGCGGGAATTGAAATTCCAAATCCTCAGCGCGATCTCCACATTCGCGACGGTGTGATCAAGGTGAAAACCGTGACAGAGCGGGAGACTGGGGAACGATCAGAGGCTTAAGCGCGCCTCGGCACCTTATATCCGAGCCGCATTGACCTTGTTTCCCCATGCAGCATGGCAACGCAATCCAGGTTCCGCACGGCGTAGTGAAAGTTGTTACGCTCGCTGAGTTGCAAAATTGCGAGTCATGGAAACGGGCACTTCAAAATAAGTGCAAAGATCATCGTTACTACGAGATCGTCGAAGAAACCTTGCAGGGCAGCTTCGAATACCACCACCTGCTGCTCGAGGATGATTCCGGCAATGCGCGGGCAATCCAGCCTGTATTCTTTGTGCGGCAAAATCTTGTCGAAGGCGTACCGGGTAAGATCGGTTCAATTGTGGATCGTGTTCGCACAATTTTCCCACGTTTTCTAACGATGCGTGTATTGATGGTTGGCTGCGCAGCTGGTACCGGCGACTTGGGCGCGTGCGACGAGAAAGACCAAGCGTGGGTGGCAAGCTCTCTGCAGGCCAGCCTTTCCTGTTATGCAAGACAAAACAAGGCTTCGCTGGTCGCGTTGAAGGATTTTCCTGCGACCTATCGCTCGAAACTCGAAACGTTTCCCGCAAATGGTTATGCGCGGATTCCCAGCATGCCAATGACGCGCCTTCCACTCCCTTACAACAACTGGGACGAATATTTCCGCACGCTCAGCAAAGCCACTCGAAAAGATCTGCGCCGAAAATTCCGCAAAGCAGAGCGTGCGCCAAAGATTGAGATGGAGGTCCTCAGCGATATCGCGCCTCTGGTTGACGAAATCCATCCCCTGTATCTCGTTGTCCACGAGCGTTCGCCATTAAAATTTGAGACCCTGACGAAAGATTATTTTCGCACGATCGGACAGCGGATGCCTGACCGGGCGCGCTTCTTCATTTGGCGCCAACTGGGTAAGATCGTCGCATTCAGTTTTTGCCTCGTCTGCGACGACAAAATTTATGACGAATGCATTGGACTGGATTACAGAGTCGCGCTCGACCTCCATCTTTATTTTTACACGTTGCGCGACATCATCTCCTGGGCGCTTGAACAGGGTTTGAATTACTACTACAGCAATCCGCTCAACTACGAGCCCAAACTGCATCTGGATTGCGAGCTTGCGCCGCTCGATCTGTACGTCATGCACACAAATTCGCTGGTTAATCCGATCTTTCGCCATCTCATCAAATATCTCGGTCCGACGCGTCACGATCCTGTTTTGCAGCGGTTTCCTAATGCTGATCGGCTCTGATGAGGCGTTGCAGCCACGGCGCTGTGCCGCCGTGAAGATGAAAAACACGCTGACGCCTCGACACAGCGAGGCGGCTACAGTGAATCAATCCGCTTGCGAGAAGATGATGGCGCGCTAGAAAAGCGGATGCAAAATCGACCCACTGGTTTCGGCAACCCCTGGCTGCAACTTGCTCTCAGCGTTGCGTGCGTGCTCGTGTCCGAATTTCTTTTGAAGCGTGG
>WNGE01010312.1_pt1 | contig 15401 bp, 17 predicted proteins | sample 5400651 | NCBI WGS metagenome assembly WNGE01 (sample SAMN13153370, study PRJNA577476) | soil metagenome | isolation source: 60 cm soil or saprolite under grassland replicate 2 | place: USA:California | collected 2016-06-15 | reverse complement strand
TCGAAGAACGGATGGCATCCTTGTCCAAGGTGCGTGAAAGCACTACACCGATGTCGTCGCGTTCAGGGAAGAACACATCGACTTCCGCGATGCCACCTTCGGCAAATGCTTGCCAGATTTCCGGTGTCAGCGGCTTATTCGATTCGAGGAGAACTTCACCGGTCTGGCGATTGACCACGTCGGCCACGGAATAGGCGCCTTCGAGGTCCTGGAGCGCCGCGCGAACTTGCGTCACGCGCGCCTTGATCATTTCCTTGAAAAGGTTTTCGTTGATACGCTTGTGCGCACCGACAATCACTTCGTCCGACTTCGGATTCCTGATCTCATGAGTCAGTTTGCGGTCCACAAGACCCGGCGAAACGTTCCAGAACAGGTCTTTGTCGCGCAACGAAATCCGCTCCACCTGGTAAAAGGTGCGCAGAATGTCTTCGTTTGACTTCATTCCCAGCGCGCGCAGAAAAATCGAGCCCAGGAATTTGCGCTTCCGGTCGATACGCACGTAAAGAATGTTTTTCGTGTCATATTCGAACTCTACCCACGATCCGCGGTACGGAATAATCTTGCCGAGGAAGTAGCTGCGGTTGTTCGCCGATTCGAAAAACACACCCGGTGAACGGTGCAACTGGCTGACAATCACGCGTTCCGTGCCGTTGATGATGAACGTGCCGTTCTCGGTCATCAGCGGAATGTCGCCGTAGAAGACTTCCTGTTCCTTGATGTCACGAATGGTTTTCGCGCCGGTGTCCGGATCTTTGTCGTAAATCGTCAGACGAATGGTGACTTTCAGCGGCGCGGAATAGGTCATGCCGCGCTCCTGGCATTCGTTCACGTCGTACTTGAGTTGCATGGCCACCGGATCGCCGCACTTGTTGCAGAAGGTCGGCGTGTTCTTATTGAAGGTCCCGCACTTGTGGCAGATGACGTCTCCGGTCTGATACGGATTCGTGACCACGGACGCGCCGCAATTCCGGCAAGTGGCGCGCAGATGGTGCAGACCCTTTAAGTTGCCGCACTTGCACTCCCAGTTGCCGATCGAATAGTCCACGAATTCCAACTGCGACATCTCGCGGAAATCACGGATCGGAAACACCGACGTGAACACGGACTGAAGCCCGGCGTCCTCGCGCTCGCTCGGCAGAAGATCCATCTGCAGAAAGCGCTGATAGGACTTCATCTGGACTTCAATCAGGTTGGGAATCTGAATCGAGCCCTGGATTTTCGCGAAATCCAAGCGTTCGCGTTCCCGGACGTGCTGATTGGTATTCGACATTTGTGTTTCTACCTCTTCCTTTTCGGGCAAAAAACGGAGAGAAACTGAAAGGACAGGTCACCGCGGCACCATACGATCTGCCCGGGATCGATGCGCACACGGCTGCGGGGGGCCCGAAAAGGGCCCATGACTCCGTACCAAGTACCGGCCTCGAATTGCGTACGCGAATTCCTTTGGCGCGGCCCGCCCGCTTCCTTGCGCCGCGTCCCCGCTCGAAAAACTGCACCGCAACAATTCAGGTGTACCCCCGGCCAGGCGGGGGGCCACCAACTACTTGATCTCCACCTTGGCACCAGCGTCTTCGAACTTCTTCTTGATCGCCGCGGCCTCGTCTTTGTTGACGCCTTCCTTGACGGTTTTGGGGGCGCCATCCACCAGGTCCTTGGCTTCCTTGAGGCCGAGGCTCGTGACTTCGCGGACCGCCTTCTTCACGAGCTCGGACGCTTCCAGCAGCGTCAGCCCCTTGACTTCGTCCAGGATCGTATCGACTTTCGACATGACTCTTTCTTCTCCTCTCAATTCAAAAAAGTAAACTTACTGGGCCGCTTCGGGAGCAGGTGCTGCGCCGTCCCCGCCGGACCCAAACTTGCCGGCCTTGATGGCTTCGCTGACCGTCACGGCCAGGTTTCGCGGCAATGCATTCAGGGCCATGGCGATGCGCTGCGCCGGAGCGTTCAGCAGGAACATGATCTTGCTAATGAGTTCGTCCTTCGACGGGAGATTCGCAAGCTGCTGAATCTCCGCGATGGAGATGACGCGGCCCTCGACCATTCCGGACTTGAACTGGAACGCCGGGACGTCCTTGGCAATTTTCGTGAGCGCCTTCGCCAGCGCGACCGGGTCGGCTGCGGTGTAGGCGATGGAATTCGTGCCGCTCAGATTCTTGAGCAAGCTCTCCGCCGGCGTGCCGACGCCGGCGCGCTCCGCTAGCGTGTTCTTTACAACCTTGTATTTGCCGCCCGCAGCCTGTACGGCGCGGCGGAGCTTGGTGTCGGCTTCGACGGTGATGCCCTGGAAGGTCGAGAGAATGACGGTTGATACTCTGGCAAGCTCGGTCTTGAGCTTGTCGAGGTCCTGCTGCTTTTCGCTGCGCTTCTTCATCGTTTTGCTCCGCTGGAGGGGCCCGCCCAGTTATGCGGCGGCGGCCAGCGCCTCCGCTTCGGCCAAGTCGATGGTGATGCCCGGACCCATGGTCGAGGTCAGTGTGATTTTCTTGACGTATTTGCCCTTGGCCGCGGCCGGCTTGGCTTTCACCACGGCTTCGATGACCGCGTGCGCATTTTCCGCGAGCTTAGCGGCGTCAAACTGGATTTTGCCGATGGGGCAATGGACGATGCCGGCCTTGTCCACACGAAATTCCACTTTGCCGGCCTTGACTTCCTTGATCGCCTTCGCGACATCGAAAGTGACCGTGCCGGTTTTCGGGTTGGGCATCAGCCCGCGCGGCCCCAGCACCTTGCCGAGCTTACCGGCAGAGCGCATCATGTCTGGCGTAGCGATCACGGCATCGTAATCCGTCCAGCCTTCCACGATCTTCTGGACGATGTCATCGCCGCCGACAAAATCAGCCCCGGCGTCCTGCGCTTCGCGGACTTTTTCTCCTCCGGCAATGACCAGCACACGCACAGTCTTGCCAAGCCCATTGGGCAGGCCCACCGTGCCGCGAACGACCTGGTCGGAATGCTTTGGGTCCACGCCCAAATTGATGGCCAGCTCCACCGTTTCGTTGAACTTCGTGTGATGAGTCTTTTTCAAAAGCTCGGCGGCTTCGCCGAGCTTGTACGGTCGCACCTCCACCTTCTTGCGCGCGTTCTCCACGTGTTTTCCCGACTTCTTTGCCATTCCTGCTCCCCTTCGATCCCGCAGCGCCTGAACTTCTAGGCTTCCACGACTTCCAGGCCCATGTTCCGCGCCGTACCCATTACAGTGCGCATCGCTGACTCCAGGTTGGTGGTGTTGAGATCGACAAGCTTGATCTTCGCGATTTCCTCGACTTGCTTCCTCGTAACCTTCCCGACTTTGTTGCGATTCGGCTCCGCGGAACCTTTCGCGATGTTCGCGGCGCGCTTCAGCAGCACCGAAGCCGGCGGCGTCTTCAAGATGAAAGTGAACGTGCGGTCGGTGTAAACGGTCACCAGCACTGGAAAAATCATCCCGTCCGGTTCCTTGGCTGTCTTGGCGTTGAACTGCTTGCAAAAATCCATGATGTTCAAGCCGTGCGGGCCAAGCGCAGTGCCCACGGGCGGCGCCGGCGTGGCTTTACCTGCGGGCAACTGCAGCTTGATAGTGGTCTGAATCTTTTTTGCCATGTGCCTGCCTTAACCTCTTTTCAATCTCGCGTCTTGCGCGTTATCCCAGCTTCTCGACGCTCGCAAAATCCAGCTCTACTGGCGTCGAGCGGCCAAAAATCGTCACGGAAACTTTCAGCCGGCTGTGATCGTTGTCAATCTCCTCGACGTTGCCGTTGAAATTCGCAAAGGGGCCGTCGACAATGCGCACCTGCTCGTTGCGCTCGAAGATCACTTTCGGCTTCGGGCGGTCCTGCGGCGTGTGCACGCGATTGATGATTCCGTCCACTTCCGCTTCGCTCAGCGGCGACGGTGACGTCGCCGAACCGACGAATCCGGTAACGCGCGGCGTGGAGCGCACGATGTGCCAGGTGTTTTCGTCAAGATCCATCTCGACGAGAACGTAGCCCGGATAAGACATGCGCGACGAAACCACCTTTTTGCCACCACGCACTTCGACCACTTCCTCCATCGGGATCAGCACGCGGCCGATCTTGTCCTGAAGGCTGAACGCGGCCACGCGGCTCTCCAGGCTTTCTTTGACTTTCTTCTCAAAACCCGAGTACGTATGGATGATGTACCACTGCATTCCCATCGATCTCTGGTCCTCTTCAGATGCCAAATTTCTTGAAGATGTATTGCACGCCACGCTGCACGCCCAAATCGACCAGCCACAGGAAGACTCCGAAGAACGCTACCGTAGCGACCACCACCCAGGTCGTCGCAACAACGTCTTCCCGGCTCGGCCAGGTCACTTGCTTCATCTCCACGCGAACGTCGTGTAGAAATTCACGAGCATTGGCGACGGTACCCGTAACCTTCTTCGTCAGCTCAGAGCCTGCTCCACCCTGAGATTCATCGCTGCTCATTTTCACCGTCCGCGTGGCCATAGATCCTCAATTCAAGTGCGCTCTCCAAGCGCTTCCCGACTCTGGCAGGGGAGGAGGGATTCGAACCCCCATACCCGGTTTTGGAGACCGGAGTCCTGACCGTTGGACGACTCCCCTAAATTCAAATCCGGTCTTTCCCTCACTCCCGCGAATACAAACTACTTCACTTCCTTGTGTGCCGTTTGCTTGCGGCACGTATTGCAGAACTTCTTCGTCTCCAGCCGCTCGGCATGCTTCTTCTTGTTCTTCGTTGTCGTGTAATTGCGGTTCTTGCATTCGCCGCATTGCAATGTAATCGTTTCGCGCATGACCCAATTCTCTCTCCCAGCGCTCTCGCCTGACGCTTTACTCCACTACTTCCGTGACGGCGCCGGCGCCCACGGTGTGGCCGCCTTCGCGAATCGCAAACCGCAAGCCCTTCTCCAACGCCACCGGAGTGATCAAGCTCACTTCGCAGCTCACGTTGTCTCCCGGCATCACCATCTCCACCCCCTGCGGCAGCTTCACGTCCCCCGTCACGTCCGTCGTCCGAAAGTAAAACTGCGGCCGGTATCCCGTGAAAAACGGCGTGTGCCGCCCCCCTTCTTCCTTCGTCAACACGTACGCTTCCGCTTTGAACTTCGTGTGCGGTGTAATGCTTCCCGGCTTGCACACCACCTGCCCCCGCTCCACGTCTTCTTTCTCCGTCCCCCGCAGCAGCAATCCCACGTTGTCCCCCGCCAGCCCTTCGTCCAATAGCTTCCGGAACATCTCCACCCCCGTCACCACTTTCTTCTGCGTCGCCCGGAAACCCACGATCTCCACTTCCTCCCCCACCTTCACCTTGCCGCGCTCCACTCGTCCCGTCACCACCGTCCCGCGCCCGGAAATCGAAAATATATCTTCGATCGGCATGGCGAACGGCTTATCCACATCGCGCACCGGCAACGGCACGTTCTTGTCCACCGCTTCCATCAACTCGTCAATCGTCTTTTCCCACTTCGCGTCGCCATTCAGCGCCTGCAACGCCGAGCCCTTGATCACCGGAATCTTGTCTCCCGGAAACTGGTAGCTCTTCAAAAGCTCGCGCACTTCCAGCTCCACCAGCTCCAGAAGCTCCGCGTCCTCCACCATGTCGCACTTGTTCAGAAACACCACAATCGCCGGCACCCCCACCTGCCGCGCCAGCAAAATGTGCTCGCGCGTCTGCGGCATCGGCCCGTCCGTCGCCGCCACCACCAGAATCGCGCCGTCCATCTGCGCCGCCCCGCCCGGAACTGCACCTTGGGGTTGTGCTTCGACAGCACCTTGGTGATCGCCGCCGTCAACGTCGTCTTGCCATGGTCAATGTGACCAATCGTCCCAATGTTCACGTGCGGCTTACTGCGCTCGAATTTCTCCTTCGCCATATTCCTTTAACCTCTCATCTCGTGATCCGGCACGGCCGGAATCAACTGCGCCAGCCTCTAACTGACGGTGGCGCTGCACTTCGAAATCTGGAGCGGGGGACGGGATTTGAACCCGCAACCATCACCTTGGAAGAGTGAGACTCTACCGTTGAGTTACCCCCGCCCGGTATTGTTCCAACCCCTTTTCCCGCAGGCGCGAATTCTGCGCCTCCCCACATGCGGCTCCGCCCACTTCGGAGCCAGCCATTCCTGGAGCCTGGGACCGGGATTGAACCGGTGACCTCGTCCTTACCAAGGACGCGCTCTACCAACTGAGCTACCCAGGCCGAACCTGCGTTTCCACGAAAATTCTTCCTTCGCGGCGCACTTTTCCTGAGCGGCGCTCGTGCCCCGAATCGGACCGCGTTCGAACATCCCTTTGTATGATCCTGGCCGAACCAGGATCAACGCTGGATGCGATTGCCCTGCGGTTTTCTGCAAGCCTCACAGCGAGAGCCTGGTGGACGGGGAAGGATTCGAACCTTCGTAGCCCGCAAGGAGCGGCAGATTTACAGTCTGCTGGTTTTAGCCACTCACCCACCCGTCCCGCGAAAACTTTTTGAGACGCGAACCACGAGTCCCGAACTTGTCCTTCAACAACTTGCAGGCGTTCCTCGCAAAAACACAAAAAGGACTCGTGTCAAGAGACACCAGCCCGTTCGTTTTTGCTTCCAGGATTCGCTCCGCCTCACTCCCCCGCAAAATCTCTGGTGGAGCTGGCGGAGGGAATTGAACCCCCGACCCTCTGATTACAAATCAGATGCTCTACCAGCTGAGCTACGCCAGCGCCGCTCAAACCAAGTTAAGATAGCAGAAGAGGTATAAGAATTGCAAGGGCTGTTGCCCCATTTGCAGCACGCAGGTGACCAGCTCTGTGGAAAACCGAAGCCTCTGTATCCAGGTTTGCACTCGCTATCCTGCTTATCATCTGCACTTTAGCAGAAACTCGGACCTCTGTCACGGCCAAGAATCAAAGCCCAGGTATCTGTCGTCCAGAGTGTCGTCTGGGGTGCGGATTTTCGTGTCGCTAGGCGCATTCCGATGGGACAATTAACCTTTCGAGTTCGTGGTCTCGATGATGCTTATGCCATGAAGAAGCAATTGTGGATGAGGCTGGCAGTAGCCGTGACCCTGCTGACGGCACTGGCTCTTCTCGGATATCGAAGATGGCTTGCGCAGAATGAGGCGGCCCGCGGGGACGTGCTCGCGCTTATGCCCGCGGATGCCAACGCAGTTCTTTTCGCGGATTTCGAGGAATTGCGTCGCGCCCCGTTCATTGGCGAACTATACGCTTGGGCGCCGAAACCGCAGACGAATCCCGACTACGCGCAATTCATTAAGGAGACTGGTTTCGATTACGAGCGGGATCTTGATCACATTGCCATTGCGGTGGAGAAGCGCGGGCAAGACTCGACTCTCTTCGCCGCCGTGGATGGAAAATTCGATCGAGAAAGAATCTCCGCGTACGCCTCGAAAAACGGGGCGGTCACACAGAATGCCGGACGCGAGATTTTTTCCGTGCCCGTGAGTGGAAGCGCGCAGAAAATTTCTTTCGCCTTCTTGAGGCATAACCGGATCGCGCTGACCGACGATGCGGATCTGGGCATTTACCTTGGCGCGAGTAAACGCAGGGGAGGCGTTGCGGAATGGCGCTCTCGATTCGAGCGGCTGGCCGGCTCACCCGTATTTGCGGTGATCCGCCAGGATGGCGCCGCGCTGGCCGCGCAAGCTCCCGGTGGCTTGCGCTCCCCGCAGCTCTCCTCATTGCTCGATCAACTCCAGTGGATCACGCTCGCAGGAAAGCCGGAAAACGACCGCCTGCGCGTGGTCGCGGAAGGAGAATGCCCAGCTGAGGCCACAGCTCGGCAACTTGCCGATCTGCTGAACGGAGTGGTGATGTTAGCGGAGACGGGACTAAATGATGCCAAGACAAGGCAGCAATTGGATCCCGCCACTCGTGAGGCTTACCTCGAACTATTGAAGAGCACGGATGTTTCGAAAATCGACCGCGGTGATACGAAATCTGTCCGGCTCGTCTTCGAAATAACTCCTAAGTTTCTGGAGTCAGCAAGGCAAGTGACTCCCGCTTTGGCCGAGCCTTCGCCCGACTCTGCGCCAAAGAAGGCACCCAGAAAGAGATCTCCACGCAGTTAGGCCGCCCTCCGGTGGTCGGAGAACGTGTACACCCATTGAGTCTGGAACAGGGCATCACGGCGAAGCTGCCCTCATTGCGCCAACTCCTAATCTGCAGTTCTCTGTGGATAGCTTGGTCACTCATACGACGCACAACTTCACCTGCACCACTGACCTGATGCACGAAGTTGAGGACGCGAGGATCTATGCAGGATTCCACTACCATCATTCGGTGATTCAGGGCAGAGTTTTGGGCATTAAAGTCGGGCACCAATTGATGCACCGTTCCTTCACTCCTGTCAGGTGATTTTGTTCGAGGGGAAGTTCAGTCGCCGGCGGGAGTGGACTTCATGTAGCGCCACGGGTTGATTGGCGCGTTGTTCATACGCACTTCGTAGTGAACGTGCGGGCCCGTGGAACGGCCGCTGATGCCAGCGTAGCCCACCACTTCGCCGCGTTTCACGCGGGCACCTGGGACCGCCGAAAACGCCGAAAGGTGCGCGTACCAGGTGGTAAGGCCAAAGCCGTGGTCGACAACCACCAAGCGGCCGTACCCAGCATGATTCGCTGCGATGGTAATCACTCCGTCCGCGGTCGCGTGAACCGGAGCGCCGTAATCAGAGGCCACATCGACGCCGGTGTGGAAGGCGCCTTCACCGCTGAACGGATCCAAGCGCTCGCCGAAGCTAGCCGAGATGTGGCCCATGACCGGCCAGATCGCCGGCGTGTAACTGGAATTGGCAAAACTCATGGCGGACAGCAAATGGAGTCCGCCGCTGGAGACGGCAATCACCGAGGCATTGCGCTTCAAGAAGGTGTACTGCTCGATCGAGCGGTCGAACGCGTCCTGCGCGTCAATAGGACTATCGCTCTGGTCGAAAGCGGCGGGATGGTAGCGCAACACGCCGTAGGTCATGGCCACTTCGGTCGCGAGAGATTGGAGGGAATCGAGCCGCTGGTTGGTGTCGTTCACGGTGCTTTGGAGCTGCCGGTACTGCTTCTTGAGGGTTTCCTGGTCATGCCGGAGGGCGTTGTAGTTGCTGACCTTCCAGAGCATTCGGGAGTAAGAGCCGACGGCTACTGTTACGCTGATTGCCCCAATGAGGGCTAGTACGGCGATTCCGTGCAGTATATAAGCGGGTACGATGACTTTCCGGAGTTTGCCCGGAGTCGATGCGATAAAGAAGGTGTAGCTTTTACCTCTCATGGCTACAGCGCCCTCAGGCCTCCGAGGTTGACGGCCGCGGACGATTCTAACCTGGCACCCGCAGGAACCGGAACTTGTCCCACATCTGAACCGCGAGCCTTGGTCCGCGACATTACCCATAGTAGTTTCTATAGGGTTTTCCCGTCAACCCTGTATTTTGCGGTCCGAAGGCCAGGTCGTGCCGACCTGTTCCCTGTACTAAAGGACAGGTGGATTGCCCTTCGGCTTAGGACTTCGCCAAACCGGGACTTGCAGCTCGGGCACGGTAGGGCTTGGTTGGGCGATATACTATCGCTCCAGATGGTCCGAGTGCACGAGACAAAATCATGTCGCGGCAATATCCCGACGAGATTTCACTTCTGAAGAAGATTGCGCAAGCGGCCGGTCCGCAGGCAGCGAAGGAGCTCCGGATTCTCGCGAGGGGAATCGGCGACGACGCCGCACTTTTCAAGCCTAGGCCTGGACACGAGACGATTCTGACGTGCGACTGGTTCCTGGAAGGGACGCATTTCTTGCGGGATATGCATCCCCCGGATGCCGTGGGCTGGAAGTGCCTCGCGAGAGCGGTCAGTGATGTGGCAGCAATGGGGGGAATGCCGCGATGTTTTCTCCTGAGCCTGGCCTTGCCCAAATCGCACACGGGGCCGTGGCTAGATCTGTTTTTACGTGGATTGCGGCGCGCGTCCCGAAAGCTCCAGTGTGTGCTGGCGGGTGGGGACACCACGCGGCGGCAGGAAATCCTCATTAATGTGACCGTCGCGGGCGAGGTGTGTTCTGGTCACGCCGTCTTGCGGTCGGGAGCGCGGGCGAGCGACGTTCTGTATGTCAGCGGGCGGCTGGGCGAAGCGGAATTGGGTCTGCAACTCCTGAGGCAATATAGGAGAATTGTGAGTGAAAAAAATCCACTGATCAGAAAGCATCTCTACCCGGAACCTCGCGTCGCGCTAGGCGAGTGGCTGGCGAAAAGAGGCTTGGCGACAGCGATGATGGACCTCTCCGACGGGTTGTCCAGCGAACTCCCGCGGCTGTGCGCTGCCAGCGGCGTCGGGGCGCGCGTGGAGGGCGCAAAGATTCCGTTGGTAAAGAAACCGGCCGTTCATGGCAAGCAAGCGCTCGACCTCCTTCAACTGGCTTTGCACGGTGGGGATGACTATGAATTGCTCTTCACCGCTCCCAGACGCTTTACGAACCGGATACCCCGGCGATTTCGGGGCATTCCCCTCACTGCAATTGGTGAAATCACTCGAGGTCAGAGGCCTGTTATGATTCGGGCCGATGGACGTGAGCAACCCCTGATTCCTGGAGGTTGGGACCCGTTTCGTGGGTAAAACTGAGGGAAGAACTTCTAGGAACCTATCCGCCCTTTTCGCGGGGAAATAGCCCTTCTGCATGGCACGAAACATTCTGTTCGCCGCAGGCTCGGCGCCACTACGGAGTTTTGGTCGCATTTCCCGTCCCGGTTTTCGTGGGAGCCGGTGCGGCTGGCGGTTTCTCCTTGGGCGCGGCAGGCTCGTCCTCCGTGGGAGCGGTGTCAGGAGTGTCTACATTAACGTGATGCTCGGCGACCTGTTGCTCGAGCGGGACAACATTCGGAAAATCCGTCACGGGTGTTCCTGCCAGTGCGCCCTGCATGAATTCGAGCCAAATGGGAAGTGCCGCCCGCGCCCCGGTTTCTCGTTTGCCGAGTGAGACTTGTTTGTCGTCGAAGCCCACCCACGCGCCAGCGGTGAGCTGCGGGGTGAAACCCACAAACCAGGCATCGGTGTAGTCCTGCGTGGTTCCGGTCTTGCCGGCGGCGGGGCGGCCCAGAGCTTTGGCCTGGACCCCGGTGCCGAATTGGATGACTTCCTCGAGCATGGCGGTCATGGTGCGCGCCACGTCCGGTGAAAGGACGTCGTGCACTTCAGGATGCGATTCTTCAAGCAGCGCGCCGTCGTAGCTGGTGACGCGGCGAATCATGTGCGGGTCAATGCGAATGCCGTCGTTCGGGAAAACAGTGAACGCAGAGACGTGTTCGACGAGCCTCATGTCCGCGGCTCCGAGGGCCAGCGGCAGGTAGGGTGGAAGCGGCGTGGTGATGCCGAAGCGCTTGGCCATATCCACGACCGTGTTGATGCCGACCTTTTCTGCAAGCTTCACCGCGGGAATGTTGCGCGAGCCGGCCAAGGCGCGGCGCAGCGTGATGGTGCCTTCAAATCTTTCGTCGTAATTGCGAGGCGAATAAGGCTGGCCGCCGCTGATTGCGGTAAAAGGCGTGTCCACGATGGTGTCAAACGGTGAGGCGCCTTTTTCAAGCGCGTCGGCATACACATAAACCTTGAAAGAGCTGCCCACCTGGCGAACCGCTTGCGTCGCGCGGTTGAATTTTGAATCTTCAAAGCTGTAGCCGCCGACCATGGCTTTGATCTCGCCCGTGGGATTGTCGATCGCAAGCAGCGCACCTTGCGGACCGGGCTGCTGTTCGAGCTGCGCGCGAACCGTGGTGTCGCGCAGTTCCTGAATGGAGAATTGTGCCAGGTCGCCGACTTTCAGCAAATCGGCTGGTTTCTTGCGGCCGGTCCAGGCGAAATCGCCGGAGGCTAAGATTGCGCGGTAAGGGCCGATCTTAATGATGGCGTTTTTTTCCTCGACGCTGAGCACCAAGCCGGTGACGTAACTTCCCTTTTCGATTGCGTGGCGCCAGTCGTCGTCTTCGTAGGTATCGAGCTTTCCGAGATTGTCCCGCAAAACATTGGGCAAGTTGCCTTTCCATCCGTGGCGGCGTTCGTAACTGTGCAAACCATCGCGAAGAGCCTGATTGGCGACGCGCTGCATGTTGATGTTCAGCGTGGTGTAAACACGCAAGCCGCGCTCATGGACGGCTTCCGTGCCGTAAGTGGCTTCGAGATACTTGCGAATATCTTCGAAAAAGTATGGCGCGAGGTCGTTGCGCGGGTATTGAATGTGCAGGCCGAGCGGCGATTTTCTGGCGGCCGCTTCTTCTGCGGGCGTGATTTTCCCTTCCTCTTCCATGCGATGGATCGCTAGGTTGCGGCGCGCCAGCGCAGCTTCCGGATTGGAGAGTGGCGAGAATTTCGGGCCGTTGACCATGCCGGCAAGCAGCGCGGCTTCCTGGACCTTCAGATCCGTTACCGGTTTCCCGAAATAGAACTGTGCGGCGGCAGCGAAACCGTAATTGCCGTGCGCAAGGTACACTTGGTTGGCGTACATGGTGAAGATTTGCGGCTTGGTGTAGCGGCGCTCGATTTGCAGCGCTAGAAGCATTTCCTGCATTTTGCGGCGGAAGCTGCGGTCGCTGCGGTCGAGAAAGAGATTGCCGGCCAGCTGCATGCTGATGGTGCTGGCGCCGCCGGTGATGCGGCGCTTCACGAGATTTCGGAAAGCGGCGCTGAAGATGCGCGGAAAGTCGATTCCCCAGTGCTCCTCGAAGTGCTGGTCCTCGATGGCGGTGACGGCATTGTAGAGGACCCTGGGGCATTGCTCGTAAGTCATTAGGATGCGGCGCTGCAGCGCGAAGCTCCCGACAAGCTGGCCGTCATCGGCGTAGATCTCGGTGACCACCGTTGGGCGATAGGTCTCCAGCGCGCGAATTTCGGGCAGGTCGCTGGCGTAAACGAAGAGCAAGCCGCAGGCCGCGCCCAGCACGATGGAACAAAGCAAAAGAAAGGCGAGCGCGACGCGGTCAATCAGTTTCCAGCTGCGCAAGCGCAGCGTGATCGGAGGCAGACTCAGCATGAAGGCATCATCTTAGCGCATAAAAGAATCGACAAGACCCTTCCCTGGGGTTTGATGCCATGCAGAAGGAAACAGAACGAGAATCCCTTATAGTAGAAAGCTGTGAGCGCCCGGCATCCTCGTTTGCAGACGAATTCGACGAATCGGCTTTGAGGTAATCTCTCATGTTCCTCTTTTTACTCTTTGCTACTTTCGTTGTGGCTCTTCTTGTGTCGTTTGTTGTGATGTGCTTGTTCGCCAAGCCGATCGACAGTGTGTTGCGACGCATCATCGCCGATGAAATCAGCGCCGCTTGGTCGAAATATCTGAAATTCGCGATTCTCGTGGTGGGAGTGTCCGCTGGCGTGCAGCTTCGCGATCTCGAGAAATACATCACCCCGATGCTCGGCGGCCGTGAAGTCCAGTCAGTCTCGCTCGGTTTCGACCGATGGGTTTTCGAGATTTATCGTACAGCCATCGAGACACTTCAAGGCATTGCCTGGATGCTGCTCGTGTTTTTCGTTTTCGCTCTGCTGGCGTTCGTGTTCGTTCGTCTGGGCGAACTTCACCGAGAGCGCCGCGATCAATCCGCTGGCAGCCAAGAACAATCAGTATGAGGGAAACGGGATCCCGCCCGAGAGACAGGCGCTACAGGCGCTCGTAATAGCGTTCGCCGGCGCAGGAGCGGCAGAGGGCGCGCCCGTTGACGAGGACTTCACGCTTGAAGTTGATGCCCTCCCCGCATTGCGCGCAGACCACGCGCGGGCCCTTGAAGCCGGGGAGATCTTCAGGCGAACCTTTCACCTTGACCCATTGCTTGTCGAAAAGGACTTCGTCGGAGAGTTGTGCGTAGGCTTTTTGCTGCCCGGCTTCTTTCTCGAGCTCGGGGAACATTGTGCGGGCCGTTTGTTTAGAAGATTCCTTCGCGGCGATGCGGACCGCGCGGCCGGTTTTTAGATCGACGAAGGTGGCGGCGACTTTGCCCCAGTCGCGGAATTTCAGGGCGCGCTTGCCGAGGCGGCAATTCGCGACGAGCGCGACAGCGTCGGTGACGCAGCGGTCGATTTCGACGTAAGTGACGAGACGCTTGCGCTCGGCGATGGGGTCGTCAATGCCGAGTTCGCGCAGGCCGAGCATCGCGAGGCGCACACCGAGGACCTGTCCGGCGCAAAGATGCCCGTGAGCTTGCGTGGCGAGGTCAAGGTATTCGGCGAGCGTTTTCATTTGAGCGATTGGGCGTCAAACTTTCTCCGGGGCGGACCACGGGTGTGGCTTGCGGGCTTCGATGAAGGCGAAGACTGTCATCAGCAGTGCCAGTGCCGCGAGGCCGCCGTCGCGAAAGACTGTTTTGATGGTGAGCGGTTCGGGGGTGGCAAAGCAGCCGCAATTAATCTGCAAGCCCAGCGCGTAGGAGCGCACCACGGCGGCAAAGAACCCCAGCATGATCAGCGTGACGATGGTGGCCCAGATGCGCAACCGCCAGCCAATCAGGAGCAAGAAACCGAGAGCAATTTCTGCAAACGGTAAGGTATGCGCAACGAAGTTTACGCCCCACGGTGGCAGCAGTTGGTACGAATCCACTTGCAGCGCGAAGAACATGAGAGCCGCTCCAATGGATGGGCGAGGATGCACGATGGGCAGGAAAATCTTGGAGTAACCTGCGTAAATGAATATGCCGGCGAGGACCAGGCGGCCAATCCAGATGATCGCGCGACGGAGATTGAATGGGCTGGATTGCATCATTTTTGTGGTCTATCTGGTTTGCAGAACCAAGACTACTACTGACTGAGCAGCTGATCGAGAAATTGCTTGAGAATGTCGTAGCTCATGACACCGGCGTAGGGGTAGGTCTGACCTTTGCAATGGAAAACCGTGGTGGGCGTTTGATTGACGCGGTACACCTGGCCTAGCGCGTAATCCTTGTCGATGGCGGCGTCGAGCGTGCCGCCCTTAACGAGCGCGCGGACCTTGGCTATTTCCGGAGTGGAAAGAACCGCCGCGACGGTGCCGTCCACGTCGCCGTTCTGTTCCCACTTCTCCTGATTCTGAAAGAGAGCCTGTTCTACCGCTTCGCCCTTGCCGAGCTGTGCGGCAGCGCGAGCGTAGCGCGCCGCCACACGCGAATAGGCGTGCATCGGGAGCGGAAAATCGCGATGAATCAGGTAAACCTTGCCGGTGCTGACGTAATTGTCCATGAGCTGGCGATTGGTGGTGGTGAATAGGGTTTTGCAGGCCGGGCACTGGAAGTCGCTAAAGACCTCCATCGTTACTGGAGCACTCTTCGAGCCAAAAGCCTTGTGAGGATCAATGTCGGGGACGGCAGAAGAATTGGATTGCGGCAAAGGTGGCCGCGAAGCGGCCGTCGCTGCCACCACCGGTGAAGGCAAAATCGGCGGTTCGGAACCGGCAGAGGAGTTCACGTTTTCCGGCACGGGTGCGACTGGTGGGAGCGATTGAGAAGACGGCTCTGTA
>WNGE01004853.1_pt1 | contig 15401 bp, 15 predicted proteins | sample 5400651 | NCBI WGS metagenome assembly WNGE01 (sample SAMN13153370, study PRJNA577476) | soil metagenome | isolation source: 60 cm soil or saprolite under grassland replicate 2 | place: USA:California | collected 2016-06-15 | reverse complement strand
CGGGCTGAAGGGCCCGGCAGCCACCGGGGGTTTTGCGGGGGGCGATTACGCCGGCTCCGCGCCCAGGTAGGCGCGGATCGCCGCGGCGGATCCCGGGAGCGCTGAGCAACGAGGAGAGCAGCCCCATCCGCAGCCGCGAAACCCGGGAGGTTCGCGATCGCGCGGCGCGCTGATGGCGGAAGTGGGACTTGCCGATTTCATCGGCCATGCCGCCGATGCCCTGCCCTATGGCGCGCTCAAACCGCGGTCACCGGCTGACCGTAACCAGGTCCGCCGCGCTGGAATAGGCGCGCGTCCGCGAGCTTGCCGACGACCACTGGCTCGAATCCGGCATCGCGCACCAGTTCTTCGGCCACTCGTAGCGTCACGGGATCATCCCCGGCGATCGGAATGGCGAGCTTCGGATCGGGCCGGTTCGCCTCCCGCGCGAAGATCGCGTAATTCAGCGTGTTGAACACCCGCACCAGCCGCGTGCCGGGCGGATATTTCTGCGAGGTGACACCGATTCCGTTTTGCTCCGCCTCGTCGGCGATGGCGGGACCGTCGCGCGCGGCGACGGCGTTGCAGGCATCGAGCACGATCTTGCCGGTGAGCGAGTCGACGTAATCTTGGCCGACCTGTGGTAGGGCGTGGTAAGGCACAGCGACCAAGAGCACATTGCCGAAGGCGATCGCCTGGGGCACTGTGCCGGCCTGGGCGAGCGAACCGAGCCCGGCGACCAGGTGCTTGAGCTCGTCGGGACGGCGCGACGAGAACAGCACCGGGTGCCCAGCCTTGACCCACAAGCCGCCGATTGTACCGCCAATATGGCCTGACCCGATGACGCCGATCGGGAGCTTGGCGCTGCCGGTCGCCTGCGCGAGGGCGGGCCACGGCCGCACCGCCGCCGAAAAGGCCAATGTGGCGCCCACGCCGAGCAGCAGCGAACGGCGGGAGCGGTCGAGGGGCTGAGACTTGCGCATCGAAACCTTCCTGTTACTGGCCTGTGAGGGTTAGACCGCGCAGGCGATGCAGTCGTCCACATTGCCCGTCGGCTGACTTCACAGCCTCGGCATGAATGATTATCGACGGCGTACCCGGGCGCCAGCGCTACCGCGAAAGCAGGACGATGTCGCTCCGCGGGCGCTTCGATCAGCGCAGTGGATCCTCCGAACCTCCGACCAGCACACCGGCCCCGGGCATTCAGCGGCGCGAGCTCGGCGGGTGGCACGCTTTCCCGGGCTTTCTGGAACCGATGGGCAGCTTCATAATTGACCCGGTGCCCCCATCGGGTGCACCCGTTTTCCGACCAGTCCATGAAAGTTTTTTCGGGATCGTTCAGGCAAAATTCCGCCATGGAGTTTGGCATAGCGGATCACCGCCAGGGCGCCGGTCGTGAACAGGCTGCGCAGATACCGATCGCCTCGTTTGTTGATGCTGCCGAGCTTTTCCTTGCCCCCGCTCGAGCCCAACGGATATTGAGCATCTGCCGACGCGCCGCCACGTGGCACTAATTCAAATCTCGAACTCGATTCCGATTTCCAGGATTTGCGCGCTGGGAATCCTGAAATAGGCGCCGGGCCGTTGCGCGTTGTGGTGCATGAACGCGAACAGCTCTTTGCGCCACCGCGCCATACCCGACCGCCGGCCAGTCGCAATAATCGTCTCGTGACCGGTGTAGTAGGTCAGCCCCTTCAGGTCGCATTGCACGATTTGCCCGCCCGCGCCCGCGACTGCAAGCCCCTTAGGCACGTTGGGCTGCTCCATGAAACCGAAGCGCAGCTCCACGCGCGTGATGCCATCGGAGATTGACGTAACCGTGACTTGCTCCTCGTCAGGCACCCGCGGCGTTTCCGTCATCGTCACGGCAACGAGCAACACTCTTTCGTGCAGGACGTGGTTGAATCTGAGGTTGTGCGACAGCGCGAGCGGTACGCCTTTCGCCATGCGGCCGAGTACGACCGCCGTGCCCGGGATGCGAAACGGCGGGTCGCTGTTGAGGTGTTCTATGAACTCCTTAGAACGCTGTCGCACCTCCAGACGGACCGTGTCCATGATTTCCTCGCCCTTTCGCCAGGTGAGCATGAGGAATGCGAGCACGAAGGCGATAAGCAAAGGGAACCAGCCGCCGTCGAGGAACTTCATGGAAGTCGATGCGAAAAAGGCCAAGTCCATGACGAGCAGACTTCCGTTCACGGCATAGACGAGGAAGGGGTTGTGCTTCCAATGCAGCGCGACGAACGTCGCCATCAAGGTCGTGATTGCCATCAGCAATGACACGGCGATACCGTAGGCTCCCGCCAGCGCGTCGGACGAGCCGAAGCCGATCACGGCGACAAGGGTTGCCGCCGCGAGTGACCAATTCACCAACGGGATATAGATCTGTCCGATCTCGTGGCCGGCGGTGTGCAGGATGTTCATGCGCGGCAGGAACCCGAGCTGAATGGCCTGCTGGGTGAGCGAATAAGCGCCAGAAATGATCGCCTGGGAGGCGATAACCGTCGCCGCCGTCGCCAAGGCGACCAGACCGTAATGCATCCATTCGGGCGCGAGCTGATAAAACGGGCTCTCGATGGCGCCGGGTTCGGTGAGCAGCAGGCCCCCTTGGCCAAAATAATTGATAGCGAGTGCAGGCAGCGCCACGCCGAACCAAGCGACCCGGATGGGAAAGCGGCCGAAATGCCCCATGTCGGCGTACAACGCCTCGCCGCCGGTCACCGCGAGGAAGGCGGCTCCGATCACCGTCAGGGCCAAGGGCCCGGCGCCCCAAAGATAGGTGATCGCCGGCAGCGGGCTCAGCGCGGCGAGCACGATGGGCGCCCTGGCGATTCCCACCAGGCCAAGGATGCCGATGATAACGAACCAGATCAGCATGATCGGCCCGAAAATGCCGCCGATCCACGACGTGCCCTTGCGCTGGATGACGAACAGAAAGACTAGAATCACGATGGTGAGCGGGACGATGGCCCGGTCCATCTGCGGCGCGTAGACCTTGAGGCCCTCGATGGCGCTCAGGACGGAAATGGCGGGCGTGATGGCGCCGTCGCCATAGAGCAACGTCGCCCCGATCAGGCCGATCACCACCATCACCGCCCGCCGCCGGCTTTGCTTGGCGCGCCGCGGGCTGATCAGCGCGAGCAGCGCCAGGATGCCACCCTCGCCGTGATTGTCGGCGCGCATGATCAGGATCGCATACTTGATGGAAATGACTACGATCAGCGACCAGAAGATTAACGAGACAATGCCCAGCACCGCATCTGACGAGACCTGTCCGGCCGGGCTCGCGGCTTTGGCTGCCACGTTGAGGGCATAGAGCGGGCTCGTGCCGATGTCGCCGAAAACGATGCCCATGCACGCAAGCGTGACGGGTGCCCAGGCCCGAGGGTCCTCACGCGGGATGCCCTTCGTCGTCACGGCAGTCATGGGCGACCTCCACGTGCCTTCGAGCCTACCCCAATAATTCAGCCGCGATGCATTAAAAAACTGCGCCGCGGTGCAAACGGAAATCGGCGATTGAGCTCCCGCTGTCGATGGTGGAAATCTAAGCCGGTAAGGAGCAGCACCGGCTATCAATGATAACAGTTGCGGTGATGTGCAGTCGCGATGATGAATGCGACAAGTTGCATTGACCGGTCTTTCGGATAATTCGATGGCCAGTTTTCGCGCTTATATCCGTCGCATCGGGCTGTTGCTGGCAAACAGCCCAAACCAGATTGCCTTGGTTTGGGCGCTCCGAGGGACGAAGGCAGCGGGGATGCCCTTGCTTTGTCTCCCGCCGCTCGGGCTCGGTCTCGCGTCGCATTTCATTGCCATCGGCGCCCTGAACACTTCCATGGTCGATATCGGCGGCTCCTATCGAAGCCGTCTCAACGCCATGACCTTCAACAGTCTGGTCTCGCCGCTAGCTCTCGTTCTTGGAATCCAAGCCCGGGAGCCGTGGTGGCTTGCCAGCGTCATGATGTTTTTTGTTGCCCTGGGTTCCGGGCTCGCTCGCGCAATCGGTCCCGGCGGCATACCGTTGGGCCTCATGGTGGGCACCGCGTTTCTGATAGGGACCAGCATTCCGGCCGAGCTGGGCGAGACCATAGAATTTGCAATGCTGTATGCAGCGGGCGGTGTCGATGGTTCAGTCTGGCCCACGTTCGGTTTCAGCCTGCGCTGCCCACGGATCGCGTGGTCCCTCTCAACTCGTCGGGTGAAGTGACTTCGAGGGGGGTTGCGGTCAAGGACGGTGAAATCGGCGAGCTTCCCGGAAACGATCGAGCCCTTTTTGTCGTCCTGACCGAGCAGGTACGCCGCGCCAAGCGTCACGGCATGGAGCGCCTGCAGAACGGTAATGCGCTCGTCCTCGCCGAGGATGCGGCCCGACATGGTCTTGCGCGCGGTCGCCGTCCACATCGCAAAAAGAGGATCGACCGGCGTCACGGACGCATCCGAGTGCAGGCTGAAGGGGATTCCCAGGCGCTGCCCGCTTCCTGCCGGATCCATGTCTCTGGCCCGGTCTGGTCCGGCAAAGGTCGAATAGTGCAGATCGCCCCAGTAATAGATGTGGTTGGTGAAGAGGTTCGTGGCGACGCCCAACTGCTTCATTCTCAAGAGCTGCTCCTGCGTCACGAACTGATTGTGCTCCAGCCGGTCTCGAGTCACGAACCCCGGATACTGACGCTCTGCTGCAGCGATCGCCACCAGGGCCATATCCGTGGCCTCGCTGGCGTTGGTGTGGATCACTGATTGGAACCCACGCTTGTGCACCTCACTGATCCATCTTCGCCGCCAGCACGAAATAGTCGGAGTAGCGCTGGCGGCGATGAGCTCGCCACTGCTGGGTCCGCAGACCCGCTTACGATCACCGCCAAAACAGGTGCCTTTCGCGGTGGTCATGGACTGGGCGCTGGGAGGTAATTCTCGTTTACAAGGTCCTTGAATCGAGTTCATTCTACTGCTCATGCTCTCGAAAGTACCCGTCTCGCAGCTGCGCGTATTCGAGGCCGCAGGCCGCCGAAACTCCCTTCAAGCCGCGGCTGCGGAACTGCATCTGACGCCCAGCGCCGTGAGCCACGCCGTCCGCAAGATGGAGCAGACGCTCGGCGTCGTGCTGTTCGAGCGCAACGGCCGCAACCTCAGTCTGAGTGCGGAAGGCGAGGCGCTGATGCGGCATGTCGGACCGGCATTCGCGGAATTGCGCCGCGGCCTCGAACTGGTCTCCACGCGCGGCCCCCAGTTGCTGAGGCTGCATTCCGCGCCGAGTTTTGCCACCCAATGGTTGGCGCCGCGACTCGCCCGATTTCTGGCCGATTGCCCCCAGGTCGACGTGCGTCTCGCGGCCGGCACTGACTACGCCCAGTTCAGTACGGACGACGAGTTCGACGCGGATATCATTTATGGCCTACCCCGACACGCCGGTCTTTCCATTCTGCCCCTCGGAGAGGAAACCGTGACCCCGCTCTGCACGCCTCAGATAGCCAGATCGATCAAGAGCCCGGCCGATCTTCTTGAGCTGACCCTGATCCAGAGCGACAACAAGCAAATCCGTTGGCCGGCCTGGTTCGCGCTGAATGGTCTTGCCGCGCCACCCCCGCGTGGGTTCCGATTCGATCGCAGCTTCCTGGCCATCGCCGTGGCGGCCAATGGTTTGGGCGTGGCGCTTGAGTCCACGCTCCTAGCTGAACAGGAGATTGCGAGCGGCCGCCTAGTTGCACCGCTCGCCACCCGCTCGGAGAGTATCCGCTATGTTGGCCACCATCTGGTCTTCCCTAAAGCACTCCACCAACGCAAGACGCTGCGGCTCTTCATCCAGTGGATGACGCGCGAGCTAAAACTCGATCTTAGCAACCTCGGTTGACGACCCCTCCAGGTGTCGAGCCGGTCAGATCGCGCGCAGGTGCGGAGGGATGTTGTAATAGGCGTCCAGTTCATCGCCGCGCTGGAGGTCTGACCAGTCATGATCTTCCTGGCGAGCGAAGGCAGGCGCTTCCTTGAGTTGGCGTTCCGTGATGTCGGTGTGGTACCCACCGAGAGTTGGATCGTACTGGAGCTTCCCCCAAGGCACCGCATGCGGAGATTCGTCCGCGTCGCCGAATGAGATCACTACATAGCCAATGCGGCCGCTTACCTTCTCGATGATCAGGCGCTTGATGTATCCCAAGGGCTTGCCGTCAGTGTCGTGAACGGCTGTCCCCTCGACGCGGTCGCTTTCGATGAAAGCCCTCGACGGTCGGGTGGGGTTCGCTGTCTCGCCCATGCTGAAGTTCTCCATTAGATGTTGAAGTCCGACCAGCCTTCCCGGTGTGAGTTCGGGATACATGAATTGGATTCAAGGGCTCTTGCAAAACCTGCGTTTGTCTCGGCTTCCGATCATGATACGCTTACTGCAGATAAAAAACAGGACGAAATGAATGCTGACCCAGGAGAGGCTCCGGTTCAAGCCGAGATAAGACGAAGCAGTCCGCTGGCGTCCAAGGGCGCATGTCGGTTCTGCTTTGAGGCGAGTGCGCTGAGGCGCCCGCGTAGCTGACCAATATCAACTTTGTATTGAACAACCGGCATTTCACCGGAGGGACTCGCATGCTGTTGTCCGAGAAAATTTGCATTGTCACCGGCGCTGCTTCGCCGCGGGGCATCGGCCGCGCAACGGCTCGTACTTTCGCGCAGAACGGCAGCCGCACGATTATCCTAGACATCGACGAGAGTCAGGCGAAGTCGGCGGCTGCGGATATCGGGGAAGGGCATCGCGGTCTCGTCTGTGACGTGACCGACAAGGGTGCTTGCCTCGCAGCGGTCGATTGGATCGTCCGCGAGTTCGGCCGGGTCGACGTGCTGATCAACAATGCTGGGATCACGGAGCCGCTGAAGATCATGGACATCGAGGCGAAAAATTATGATGCCGTGCTCGACGTTAATCTGCGTGGAACGCTCTACATGAGTCAGGCCGTGATTCCCCACATGCGCCAGCAGAGATCGGGGGCAATTGTCTGCATGTCCTCGGTCTCGGCCCAACGCGGCGGCGGCATATTCGGGGGGCCGCACTACAGCGCCGCCAAGGGCGGCGTCCTCGGGCTCGCCAAGGCCATGGCCCGGGAGCTCGGGCCGGACAACGTCCGCGTAAATTCGGTCACGCCCGGCCTCATTCAGACGGACATCACCGGCGGCAAGCTCACGGAGGATCTCAAGATCCAGATCCTGGAAGGCATTCCGCTAAAGCGTCTCGGGAACGCAGATGACGTGGCCAATGCGTGCCTGTTTCTGGCCTCCGACTTGTCGTCCTACATCACCGGCGCCGTGATCGACGTCAACGGCGGCATGCTAATCCACTGAGACATAATCCCGTTGCTGCCGCCACGGCGCGACGCCGACCTACGAGGAGGAAGGAATGCAAACTGCACAACGTGCCGAGGCCAAATCGGTGAAGTCCAATGTGTCCCTGACCGACAGAGCATACCGCATCCGCCGGGCCGCGTTACGGATGGGCGAGGTGCAAGGGCAAGGCTATATCGCCCAGGCGCTCGGCATTGCCGACGTCCTGGCGGTCGCCTACTTCCATGCGCTGCGCTACCGTCCCGACGATCCCGAATGGGAGGGGCGCGACCGCTTTCTCCTCTCCATCGGCCATTACGCGATCGCTCTTTACGCGGCGCTGATCGAGGCCGGCATCCTGCCGGAAGACGAACTCGAGACTTACGGCACGGACGACAGCCGTCTGCCAATGTCGGCCATGGCCGCCTATACGCCCGGAATGGAGATCACGGGTGGGTCGCTCGGCCACGGGCTGCCTATCGCCATCGGTTTTGCGCTGGGCCTCAAGCGCAAGAACTCCCAGTCGTTCGTCTATAATCTCTTTTCGGACGGGGAGCTCGACGAGGGTGCGACGTGGGAAGCGGCGATGTCTGCCGGGAGCTTCCAGCTCGACAACCTGATCGGCATTGTCGACGTGAACAATCAACAGGCTGACGGCCCCTCGACGAAGGTTCTGAACTTCGAGCCGCTGGCGCCAAAATTTGAGGCGTTCGGCTGGCATGTCCAGCGGGTGAACGGCAACGACATCGACGCCCTGGTCGAGGCCTTTGACAGGGCTCGCGAGCTGATCGAAGCCAAGCCGCGCATCATCATATGCGATACGAAAATGGGTAAGGGCGTGCCGTTCTTAGAGGAGCGCGAGAGAAACCACTTCCTGCGCGTCGAGCCGCACGAGTGGCAGAAGGCAATCCAGATCCTCGCTACCGGGAGGCAAGCATGAAGCGCTCGAAATACATGAGGCCTGTCAGGCTCACGGAACAGGGTGAGGGCGGCCAAAAAGGTGCCTCCCGCCTGACCACCTCGGCGATGATCGCATCCCTGGCCGCGCCGGGGCAACGCACCAAGCCGGCGCCCTTCGGCCATGCGCTCGCGGCACTCGCCGAAACAAGGCCCGAAATCGTCGGCCTGACGGCAGACCTCGGCAAGTACACCGATCTGCATGTTTTCGCGCAGGCCCATCCGGACCGCTTCTACCAGATGGGCATGGCGGAGCAGCTCCTGATGAGCGCCGCCGCCGGGATGGCGCGGGAGGGCTTCATGCCCTTCGCGACCACTTATGCCGTGTTTGCGTCCCGCCGCGCCTACGACTTCATCTGCCTGGCGATCGCCGAGGAAAACCTCAACGTGAAGATCGCCTGCGCGTTGCCGGGCCTGACCACGGGCTACGGACCCAGCCATCAGGCGACCGAGGACATCGCGATGTTCCGCGGCATGCCGAACCTAACGATCATCGATCCATGTGATGCACATGAGATCGAGCAGATCGTCCCTGCGATCGCAGCGCATAAGGGCCCTGTGTACATGCGGCTCCTGCGCGGCAATGTTCCGCTGGTGCTAGACGAGTACGACTACCAGTTTGAACTCGGGAAGGCCAAGCTCCTCCGCGACGGTCGAGATGCCCTGGTCATTTCGACGGGTTTTATGACCATGCGGGCGCTCCAAGCCGCCGAGGCCATGCAGGACGACCGCGTCGACGTCGGCGTGCTGCATGTGCCGACGATCAAGCCGCTCGATGAGCCGACGATCCTCAGGGAAGCCGCCCGAAGCGGCCGCATGGTGATCGTGGCCGAGAATCACACGCTGGTGGGCGGACTCGGGGAGGCGGTCGCGGGTCTTCTGCTGCGCTCCGGTGTGACTCCGGTTTTTCGCCAGATCGGGCTTCCGGACGAGTTCCTCGACGCCGGCGCGCTCCCGACCTTGCACGAACGCTACGGCATCTCGACCGAAGCCATGTCCAGGAAAATCAAGTCGTGGCAGGCGCAGTGACTACCAGGGCCGCAGTGCGTACCACGGCAACGACCACGATCGGTTTCATTGGGCTCGGCTCCATGGGTCTGCCGATGGCGAAAAATCTAGCGGCCCGGGGATTCGCCGTTCGCGGTTTCGACGTCAGGGCGAGCGCCGTCCACAGCTTGGTGGAGGGTGGAGGAGCGCGGGCCTCCGCGCCCGCGGACGCCGCGGACGGGGTCGACGTTCTCGTCCTGATGGTCGTGAATGCTGCGCAGGCCGAGACCGTTCTGTTCGAGGGCGGCGCGCTCGCGGCGCTCCGGGAGAACGGTGTCGTCGTGCTGATGGCGACGTGCCCGCCAGCGGCGGTGGAAGCCATCGCAGCTCGCGTGATCGAGGCGGGCCGGCGCTTCGTCGATGCCCCCGTCTCCGGCGGGGTCGTCGGCGCAAAAGCCGCAACGCTCACCATCATGGTCGCGGCGCCCCACGTCACATTCGAGGCCGTGAAGCCGGTGCTCGGAGCCCTGGGCGAGAAAGTGTTCCATGTCGGCGAGCGTCCCGGGCAAGGTGCGATGGTCAAGACGGTCAACCAGCTTCTGTGCGGTGTCCACACCGCCGCGGCGGCGGAGGCTTTTTCGCTCGCGGACAAGGTGGGTGTCGACCTCAACGTACTGCTCGAAATCCTCGGGGGCTCGTCCGCTTCGAGCTGGATGCTGAAGGATCGCGGCCCTCGGATGCTGCAGGAAGAGCCTCCGGTGACGAGCGCCGTCGATATTTTCGTAAAGGATCTCGGCATCGTGCTGGAAGCCGGCCGGGATACCAAAGCGGCCCTGCCTCTGGCCGCGCTAGCGCATCAGATGTTCCTCGCGGTCTCCGGGCAAGGCTACGGAGACCTCGACGATAGCCAAGTCATCCGGGCTTACAGAGCGCTGAATCAAAGCAGCAAACGATAGAAGCCCTGCCGAGTCTCACTGGCGAGGATCGAAGTTTTGGGTCGTTACGACCCAGGAGAGGAAAAGAGGAGGAACTCATGAGCACTTCCAAGAGCCGCGGCATAACCCGACGTGCCGTTCTCGCGGCCGGCGCGGCAATACCGTTGGTCGGCATCCTGAGGCATCCCGCCTCGGCGGCCGAGTTCGAGTACAAACTCGCGACCGGACAGGATCCCACGCATCCGGTCAACACGCGCGCCGCGGAAGCGCTGAACCGCATTCGCGAGGCAACCGGCGGCAGGCTCGACATCAAGCTGTTTCCCGCCAATCAGCTGGGCTCCGACACCGACCTTCTCACTCAGGTGCGCAACGGCAGCGTCGAGTTCTTCAACCTCTCCACCTCGATCCTGGCGACCTTCGTGCCGATCGCCGGCATGCTGAACACCGGCTTCGCATTCAAGGATTACGACACGGTGTGGAAGGCAATGGACAGCGATCTCGGCGCGTATGTCCGGGCGCAGATCGCCAAAACGCCGATCATCACCGTGTCGCGGGTCTGGGATAACGGCTTCCGCCACATCACCTCGTCGACGCGCGACATCAAGACTCCCCAGGACCTCAAGGGTTTCAAGATTCGCGTACCGCCCGCGCCGATGCTGACTTCGCTGTTCAAGGCACTCGAAGCCGGCCCGGCACCGATCAATTTCAATGAACTCTACTCGGCCCTGCAGACGAAGGTGGTCGAGGGCCAGGAGAACCCGTTGGCCATCATCGCCACGACTCGTCTCTATGAGGTTCAGAAATCTTGCAGCCTCACTGGCCACGTCTGGGACGGTTATTGGATTCTGGGCAACAAACGCGCCTTCGAGCGCCTGCCCAAAGATATGCAGGAGGTCGTCACGCGCGAGTTGGACCGCTCGGCAGCCGATCAGCGCGCCGATGTCGCCAAACTCAGTGTTTCACTTCGTCAGGATTTGAGCGCGAAGGGGATTCAGTTCTTCGAGGTCGACCGAGAGCCCTTCCGGCAAGCGCTGGCAAAGACGAGCTTCTACAAGGACTGGAAGACCAAATACGGTGAGGAGGCCTGGTCCCAGCTCGAGAAATTCTCCGGCAAGCTGGCATAGCCCCATGGCACACGCCGGAGGCTTCGCACCTGATGCGACGGCCGCAAGCCCGTCGCAACGACATTGGGTGGCCTCGATCGATGCCGTCCTCGCTCCGCTCGTGGAGATCCCGGCGGCACTCCTCGTCGTCGCCGAGATCATTGTCCTGCTCGCGGGTGTGACTGGTCGCTATGTGTTCCACCAGCCGATCATCTGGTCGGACGAGCTCGCCTCGATCTTGTTCCTGTGGCTAGCCATGCTGGGCGCTGTGGTGGCGTTTCGACGCGGCGAGCACATGCGCATGACGGCTATCGTGGGCATGCTGTCGCCGCGATCTCGAGCCTTTCTCGACGTCGTCGCCGTTGCGGCAGCCCTCGCGTTCCTGGTTCTGCTCATCGAGCCGGCCTACGAGTTCGCCGCCGACGAGGTCTTCGTCACGACGCCGGCGCTTGAAATCGCCAATGTCTGGCGGGCGGCGGCGCTGCCCGTCGGCACGGCCCTGATGGCGCTGATGGCGCTGCTGCGCCTCGCGCAGGTCGCAAACTGGCGCTCGGTTCTCGGCGCGCTGGCGCTCGTGGTGGCTCTGATCGCAGCGGTGTTCGTACTGCAACCCGCGCTGCGCGGTCTCGGCAACATCAATCTCCTCATCTTCTTCGTTGGTTTCGTCGGCGCGATGGTATTAGCCGGCATTCCAATTGCGTTCTCGTTTGCGCTCGCCACCTTCGGCTATATCGCGTTGACCACCAGCACGCCGACCGTCGTTGTGGTCGGTCGCATGGACGAGGGCATGTCACATCTCATCCTGCTCGCGGTGCCGCTGTTCGTCTTTCTCGGTCTGCTGATCGAAATGACCGGGATGGCGCGAGCCATGGTGGGATTTCTGGCGAGCCTGCTCGGGCACGTAAGGGGCGGATTGCAATATGTGTTGGTCGGAGCCATGTATCTCGTCTCCGGCATCTCGGGATCGAAGGCAGCCGATATGGCTGCGGTGGCGCCCGTGCTCTTCCCGGAGATGAAGCGACGCGGCGCTAAGTCCGGCGACCTCGTCGCGCTCCTCTCGGCGACCGGCGCTCAGACCGAAACCATCCCGCCGAGCCTCGTCCTCATCACCATTGGTTCAGTCACTGGGGTTTCGATTGCGGCCCTGTTCACCGGCGGGCTTCTTCCGGGTGTGGTGCTGGGCGTGACGCTCTGCGGCGTGGTTTGGTGGCGGTATCGAACGGAAGACCTCTCGCACGTGCGCCGTTCGACCCTGCGCGAAATCGGTTGGACCTTTGTGATCGCGCTCCCGGCCATCGCGTTGCCGTTCGTGATCCGGGCCGCCGTGATCGAAGGTGTCGCAACCGCGACTGAGGTCTCGACCATCGGCATTGTCTACTCGACCCTCGCCGGCCTTCTGATCTATCGCCGCTTCGACTGGCGCCGGCTCCGGCCGATGCTGATCGAGACTGCGGCGCTCTCCGGAGCGATCCTGCTGATCATCGGCGCGGCAACCGGGATGGCCTGGGCGCTTACCCAATCTGGATTCTCGTCCCTTCTCGCCTCCGCCATGACCGGGCTCCCCGGCGGGACCACGACGTTCCTCGCGGTGTCGGTCGTTGCCTTCATCGTGCTCGGTAGCGTTCTCGAGGGCATTCCGGCCATCGTGCTGTTTGGGCCTCTCCTGTTTCCCATCGCGCGGCAGATCGGCGTGCACGAGGTTCATTACGCGATGGTGGTTATCCTGGCGATGGGTATCGGCCTTTTCGCGCCGCCCTTCGGCGTCGGGTACTACGCGGCCTGCGCCGTCAGCCGCGTTCTTCCTGATGAAGGCATGAAACCGATCGTGGGTTACATGCTCGCCCTGGTGGTCGGCCTCATTCTGGTGGCTGCCGTGCCGTGGATCTCGATCGGCTTCCTCTGATTGAGCTAAGGAGTGGCTCACGGAAAGCGCGAGGGCTCTGTTCGAGGAACGGCTGGCTCGGTTTCCGAGACAGATCGAGAAGCTGCGTGCGGCGCGGGAAGCACCCAAGGCGGAGCTCGGCACCTACGGCGAACTACGGAACTGGTGCTCAAAATACCCACGCGCGGGCGAGAGTCCATGGTGCGCAAGGGAAGACTTCACCGCCTCCAGGACCGACCGTGGGAGATGCCCGCCGCCATAGAGCCTTGGAGGTGGAGCCTTAAGTGCTTGATCGCCATAAGCCATGACTTGGCTGAGCGCCTTGTTCGCGTTGGTGAAAGCATTGCCCTGGCGAACCTCGATCACGGCCGCGAAAGCGTCGGCAATCGCCGCAGAAACTGCAGCCGAGCACCGCTCAGCCTCGACCACTCGCCCAGACTGCAAGTCATCCAGGATGCCCGCAATTTGCGCCGGGAATGAGTTTCCGCTGCTCAACAGAAAGCCATCATATGGGCCGCCATGCGCCCTGCTCCACTGCGCATAACCTCCTTCTGCGCCGCGGAGCAACGCAACATCCAACGGCATCATGCCGGAGAGGGCCACCTCGTCCGTTCCGCTGCTGTCCTTGAACAAGATCAGGTTTGGAAACTCCTCAGCCAAGTCAGCGACGAGCTCTGGCATCATCGTGTTTCCGGTGACCTGTGGCAGCTGGTAAAGCGCGATCGGAAGACCAAGCCGGAAGATCGGCGTGAGCGCCGATGCGATGGCTGCTTGCGAGAGCGGTGGATCGGCGGTTGGTGCCGAAATGGTCAGGCCCCGCACCCGAGCCGCCGAACGCCTCGACCAGCGAACTTGTTCCCGCCCGGCTGCGGAGGTGATCAAGTACCTTCTCGAGCAATGCGAGCACGAAATCAGGCGTTGGACGCAAAATACCGACAATCAAATCCAAGCCCTGCTTTAGCGCGAATGGAATAACCGACTCTAGCGCTGCGATCGCCTCGCCGTCAGTCATGTCCCATCCATCACCGGTCGAGCCAGGTACGAGATATCCCTTCAGGTAAGGTGCCATAAACGCCAAGTGCGCGAATTGGCGTTCGCGATCAATCCTACCCGCCTCGTCATAGAACACCAGCGTCGGTACCCAAAGCTGCGGGACACCGCTCGGGAACAAAGAACGGATCAAGGCAGTGCGATTGGTCGGGAAATCGTGCTCAATTGCCATTTCGAATGTCCGCTCTGCTGAGGATGTTGAGCATGCTACAGATCACCGAATGGTAAGATCATCGGATTACTTCGGCATCCAGGCGGGGGCAGCGCGGCGCCCGGTTGTCATTTTGCCACATCATACGCGATCGGGTTTGGCACGTTGCTTCCAGCCATGCCAACACGCAGTTGGTGCGTGAACTCGCGAGCCGCATCGCCATCGCGCGTGAAAATCGCGGTTCCGTTAACATACTCGTGCTCATTCACCATCGGTGCGGCACGCTCTGAGAACGACCGCGGGGCGGCGTGAAGATCATGGCAGATCGCTTGACGGACCGCGAGGAACGGGGAGCAGTCGCTAGCCGTCAATCCCAACAGCATCTCGAAGCTCATTCGGCAAGTGGACCGGTGGCATCGTCCGAGGGAGGAGCTGGGCCATCTGGCGCAGATGGTGTTCGAGGCCCGCGATGGCTGACGTAGGCGAAGATCTCGGCCGGGATGGCGCCCTCGACTACGCTGCGCTGCGCGCCCGATGGCGGGCCGACGCTGCGACGTTCGTAGACGATGGGGCGATGCGTGATCCCGAGACGGGGGAGAAGTTCGAGTTGAACTGGTCGCAGCGCCAGTTCCTGCGGCACGCGTTCCAGACTGGTGCGGATGGCCGGCTGCTGCATCCAGAACTCGTCTACTCGCCGCCGAAGAAGAGCGGCAAGACGGCGTTTGCGGCGATGATCGTGTTGTACGTGACGCTGATCCTGGGCGGCCGTCACGCTGAGGCAATTTGCGTTGCGAACGACCTCGAGCAATCCACCGGCCGTGTCTACGCGGCGATCCGGCGGATGGTGGAGCTGATGACGCGCTGATGCCTGCCGATCCGCGCAGTCGCTGCGAGGTTTTGGAATGGCTGTTCGCGGCGCTCAATGCTACGCTCGCCTAGATGAAGCAGGATCGCGCCGCTCTCGAAGATCGAGATGTCTCCATCGGTCAACCACGGCACTTGGCCGAAGGGTTGGTGCGAGAAATGCTCGGCATTCCGAGCGCCAAATGGCACGCTATTGACGC
>WNGE01004850.1_pt1 | contig 15403 bp, 13 predicted proteins | sample 5400651 | NCBI WGS metagenome assembly WNGE01 (sample SAMN13153370, study PRJNA577476) | soil metagenome | isolation source: 60 cm soil or saprolite under grassland replicate 2 | place: USA:California | collected 2016-06-15 | reverse complement strand
GAAGCAGACGCGATTAGCCAACACGGTGGATATCGTTTCGAATTCTTTGAGCGCGATACTCAACACGATCCTTCAAAGGCGCTTGAAGCGATCAAGGACCTCGACCGACGCGGCGTACAAATCATTATCGGGCCGCAAACGAGTTCGGAGGTCAAGATGATCAAGCCCTATGCCGACGCGCATAACATCCTCGTCATCAGCCAAGGCAGCACGGCTTCCTCGCTCGCCATTCCCGGAGACAACATCTTTCGTCTTTGTCCAGACGACGTGCTCGAAGCTAAGGCGATCGTCGCATTGATGCAGCACGACGGGATTCAAGCGATCGCCCCGCTGTGGCGAAACGACGCGGGCAATAACGGTTTGCACGATTCAGTTAAAGCACAATTCGAAGCGCTTGGTGGCACAGTGACTCAAGGTTTTCAGTACGAACCGACAACGACTGACTTTTCCGCGGCGACCAGCTCGATCGCATCGCAGATTACAAACCTGGAAAGCGGTGGCACTCAGGCGTCCACAATTGCGGTTTATCTGGCTGCGTTCGATGAAGTGGTGGACGTGTTTCACAACGTGCAGTCCAATCCCAATGCCACTGCGCTCTTACCTCCACGGCATTGGTACGGCAGTGACGGCGTTGCGCTTTCTGCGGCGTTAACAGGTGATGCGAATGCTGCGACTTTCGCGGCCAGCGTAGATTACCCAAATCCAACCTTCGGACTCCCGGACTCGCTGCAGAGCGAGTGGCAACCAATCTCGGACGAGATCGAAGCGCGCACAGGAATTAAGCCGGACGCGTTTGCGCTATCGACTTACGATGCGCTCTTTGTTATCCAGCGCGCACTAGAAGATGTGGGCGACCTGAAGGACTTCGCCGCTTTCAAAGCGGCATTCGTGAGCGAGGCGGACGCGTATTCCGGCATAACCGGATCGCTGACGCTCAATTCCGCCGGTGACCGAGCCAATGGTGATTTCGATTTCTGGGCTGTTCGCAATGATACGTGGGTCCGCACTGGGACTTATGACAGCAGCAACGGCGTGATCACGATCTTCTCTTGATCCAGGAACATTGGCACTTCGCGTGCACGACTCGGCGCGCTCGTTCCGCCCCACGCAAGGGAAGAGGGATGAGTAATGGTGCTAAGCTAATACCCCAAAAACGGGGACTTCAGCTTGATCGCGTTGTTTTGCTTGGGCGTACTTTCGACGAGTATTGCCGGTACTTCCTGCTCGAGCCGGAGGAGTTGGCCGGAAAAACCGTCTTGGACGTAGCAGGCGGGGTGAGTTCGTTTTGTGCCGAGGCCAATACGCGCGGCATCCGGGTCACGTCGTTTGATCCGATCTATTCACTGACGCCGGAAGAAATTGTGGAGCGTTGCGAGCCGGACCTCGATTCAGTTTACCACGCCATTAGGCAGGTGCCGACGTATCGCTGGGACTATTACAAAAGTCCGGAACACATGCGTAAATTGCGCAAGCGAGCGTCCACAATCTTTCTTTCGGATTACAAGGCGCATCCCCAGCATTACATTTCAGGAGAGTTGCCAAGGCTGCCCTTCGAAAACAGTTCGTTTGATCTTACTCTGGTCTCCTACTTCCTTTTCGCTTACCAGGACTACTTAAGCTACGAATTCCATCACGCTTCGATTCTCGAAATCATGCGCGTTACGCGGGGTGAAGCCCGCGTTTATCCGACCGTGACCTTCGAAGCACAACCCAGCAAATATCTCCCTCTGCTCCGATCGGACCCGGCTCTCCAGAACTTTGACTTTGCGGAAATAAAAACCGATTTCGAGTTTCTGCTGCATTCCAATTCGTTTCTGCGGGTGAGACACAAGGCCTGATAATAGCGGACATAGTAGGGCGTTTCGCTTGAACTGCCCCGGGGCGATTGTGGCCAATCGCTCTTATCGTAATCACCTCTACAACAACTCGGCTTGCGCCCCTGCAGGCGGTTTCAATCCGAGCTTGCGATACGCGTTTGGGGTGGCGACGCGACCTTGCGGAGTCCGTTTGATGTAGCCCTCCATGATCAAGTACGGCTCGTTCACTTCTTCGAGCGTCCCAGCTTCTTCGCCAATCGCGACTGCGAGCGAATTCAGACCGACGGGACCGCCACCGAACTTGTGAATCAACGTTTCAATGATGCGCTTGTCCCACTGGTCGAAGCCGTCGCGGTCGATCTCGAGCATAGTCAGGGCGCGGTCGGCTAGTTCGGCAGTGATTTTGCCTTCGGCTTTCACCTGAACATAATCACGCACCCAACGCAGGAGATTGTTCGCAGTGCGAGGTGTGCCGCGGGTGCGCGTGGCGATCTCCGCCGCCCCTGCGGAATCAATGTCGACACTGAGGAGGCGTGCGCTGCGCACGATGATCTTCTGCATTTCCTCGGCATTGTAATAATCGAGTCGCGCCGTCATGCCGAAGCGTGAACGCAGGGGCGCGCTCACCATCCCGGCGCGGGTGGTCGCGCCGACAAGCGTGAACTTCGGCAAATTAAGGCGAAGACTGCGCGCCTGCGGCCCTTGATCGATGATGATGTCGAGCCGGTAATCTTCCATCGCTGGATAAAGATACTCCTCAATCGTCGGTTGGAGCCGATGGATTTCGTCGATGAAAAGGACATCGCCTTTTTCCAGACTCGTGAGAAGCCCGGCAAGCTCACCGGCTTTTTCAATCACAGGTCCACTGGTGTTTTTGATGTTCACGCTCATCGCGTTGGCAATGATGTAGGCGAGTGTCGTCTTGCCGAGACCGGACGGACCGCTCAGCAGAATATGCTCGAGCACATCGCCCCGTTTTTTCGCCGCTTCTACCATTAGCTCGAGCCGCTCGCGCACTTTCACCTGACCGGTGAACTCGCTGAAGGCTGGCGGTCGCAGCGAGATATCGAATGCGACATCTGGTTCCGGTGGTTTCATCACTTCTTCGGAGAGTTCATAGCATTTGAGCTAAGAAAGACGAAGAAGTTTCAGCCACAGATCGGTACCGATTGAATATAAAGCTGCAATAGATGGGAGCGGTCAGAACAAGGGAGAGAATTGACTCAAAATCGGCCGGCGGTTGCCTTCCCAATTTGAATCAGACACCTTCGGCGAGGATCATTTTTGTTTTTGCGCTACGATGACGCATCTTGCGCGGTTCGCGATACTCCTCGCAATTCAGCCACTCCTTTGCGCGTTGCATCGATTCGAACTCGAGCACGACAATGCGCTTCGGCTTCCAATCGCCTTCGAGCGTCTCCGTCGGCCCGCCGCGGACAATGTACTTGCCGCCATATTTTTCCACGGTCGCGCCGGCGAGTTTCTTGTATTCCTCGTAGCCGGTTGGATCGACAACGTCGATTTCGACGATCACGTAGGCAGACATGTTCGGGAAGTATGAGGTAGGAGGTAAGAAGCAAGGAAGTGGGAAATTAGCGCCCGTTTTGGCTGTCTTTTGCCGCAAGCTCTGGAATCTTCTTCCGGCGTCGCAGTCGCAGCCAATTGTTCCAGGTTTTGCGGAGGCTATCCCGCGGGGTCAGATATTTTTGGTTGAGCTCGTTGCTCTTCAATATCTGGGCGAGAATTCCTTTCACGGAAAAATCGTCGGTGTTCAGAATGGTGTAAGCAGTCCCGACGGTCGCGGCATGATGTGCGTCGCTCGCCGCGGTCATGGGTAAGCCACGAATCTGGGCGTACTTGAACGCATAACGATTGTAGCGGCGCAGTGTGGTCGCGGCGTTGAAAACCTCAATCGCATCGATTGGGAGCGTTTCCAATGTCGAGAGACGGATCCCGGCACGGAACAAATCATAAGGATGCGGGGGAATCGCGAGACCGCCGCGTTCATGAATCATTTCACAGACCTCGCGTGCCGGTTTTCCTTTAAGATAGGGGAGCGTCTCGCCGATGCAGAGAAGATGGCCATCCGCTGTAGTCACTTCCACACCGGGCAGGATCAGGAAACCATCGACCGGAAGGCCGTCGAGTCGCATCAAACCCTTATCAAGCAAGTAACTGACAGCATCGCACGTGTTGTGATCAGTAATCGCGATGCCGTGCAGACCTTTTGCACGCGCGGCGGCGATCATGTCTTCCGGACTGGATATACCGTCCCCGGAAAAGAACGAATGGGTGTGCAGGTCGATATTAAACGGCATTTCCAGAGGTTAATTTGGAGTAGGCGAAATGGAAAGCGTTGGACGGGAAGTAACCATTGCGCTGTCCGCCGTAAATGGACCCCCGGCGCTAAGAACGGCCACAGGCAGGTGGCTGCAGCGAATCGTTAAACAAGCTCCTCCACAAGAATGCCCTGTTCGGCCGCGCTTTCTCTTTGAGGCCGATTAAACTGGTGATCGTAAAGCCGGCGATAGTAGCCGGATTTGTCCAACAGCTCGGCATGCGTGCCGATCTCCTTAATGCGGCCATAATCCATCACGACGATTTGATCGGCCGACAAGACCGTGGAGAGCCGATGGGCAATTGCGATTACGGTTCGTCCGGCGGTGAGCTTTTCGAGCGCCTTTTGAATCTGCTTTTCCGATTCGGAATCGAGCGAGGACGTCGCCTCGTCGAGCAGCAGAATCGGCGCATTTTTCAGAACTGCGCGTGCAATCGCGAGCCGTTGCTGCTGTCCGCCGGAAAGAAGGCAGCCTTTGTCTCCGATGACTGTTTCGTAGCTTTTCGGTTGCGCCAAGATGAAATCGTGGGCGTAAGCGGTGCGCGCCGCTTCATAAACTTCCTCGGGCGTAGCGTCGAGCCGGCCGAACTGAATATTTTTAAAAATGGTGTCGTGAAATAAAAATGTTTCCTGAGTGACGAGACCGATCTGTTGGCGCAAGGATTTTTGCGTGACTGTGGTCAAATTGCGTCCGTCAATTTTCACGGTCCCGGAGGTCGGATCGTACAAGCGTAGGATGAGGGATAGGATCGTGCTTTTGCCCGCGCCGCTGGCTCCCACCAGGGCGTACGTTTTTCCCGGTTCAATGCGCAAGTTAAGATTGCTCACCGCATCGGTGACGGTGTTTGGGTAGCGAAACGCGACATCTTTGAAATCGAGCCGGCCCTTCGAGGAACGCAACTCAATCGCATCGGGCGCATCCTTCACAGCCGGTTTCAAATCTAAAATCCTAAAAACCTCGGTAGTGGCGGAGACCGATCTCTGCATCACGATATGGATTCTGCTAAGAGTTTTAATCGGCTCGTAAAGGATAAAAATACCCGAGATGAGTCCAAAAAAACGCCCGGCGCTCAGATTTACGGCGTAAACATAAAGCAACGCCAGGCCTACGCCCACTGCCGCGATCGTTTCTACCAGCGGGCCGACTGCCTCCATGGATTTGATCATTCGCATCATGTTCGCGAATTGAAGCTGATTGCTCCGGACGAACGATTTCTCCTGATGCTCTTCCCGGCTGAATGATTTGATGACTCGGATGCCGGCGAATGTTTCCTGCATCGTCACGACCATCTGGCCCATGTCTTCCTGCTCGTTTTGCACCGCCTTGCGCGTGCGGCGCCCATAAACGCGGATCGGCAGCAGACAAATCGGAAAAAGAACCAAGGTCACGACTGTAAACCTCCAGTCCATCAGAAGGAGAACGGTAATTCCGCCAACGATGGTGATTGGCTGCTTAAACAGGTCGCTGCTTACAGTGGTCAGCGCCATCTGCATGCCGCGCGTGTCATTGGTGATGCGCGATATGAGAAATCCAGCCTGCATTTTATTAAAGAACTCCATCGAGTGCCGCACAATTTTGCCGAAGAGCTGGTTCCGGATGTCGGTCACCACTTTGTTGGCCACCCAGTTCATGCAATAAGAGTTGCCGTACGAACAGAGGCTGCGCACAGTCATGATCGCAGGAATGGCGAGGCAGATAAGAAGGAGCGAATTGATTTTGGGACCCGCGTTTAAGACTTCGAGATTCGAGCGCAATGCCATCGGATTCGGAGCAGCTCCATGGAAGATGACGCTCGTCACCCGAGCAACGACTAGCGGGAAGAGCGAGTTGACCATGCCGAAGGCAAAGCCCAGCGAGAGGCCAAGTACAAAGCGTGCCTTGTACGGCTTAACGTAGCCGTAAAGGCGCCGGTACGGTCCCGACGCTGCCCTAAGAGTCTGCCAAAATGAGGGCCTTTTCTTTCCGGTTTTGCGGTTCTTCATGAAGTTTGGGTCGCCGCTTGAGGTGACAGCAGCGAATTCATAGCATCGATCACCGCTTCCGTCGAGATTTGGCTCATCGGAAGGCGCGCCCGTACAGGGGAAAATTCCATCAAAGGAGTTCTCGATTCTCCTTGCAAGACGAGCGCGGGACTTTCCCGCGGTCGCCAGTGAAACGGATTCGTCGGGCCGAAAAGAACCACTTGCGGCGTCTGCACCCCTGTCGCGAGGTGCATCGGGGCGGAGTCCACTGTTACGAGAAGACGCGCCTGCGCGATGAGCGCCGCCAGGGTAAGCAGATCCGTTCTCCCAGAAAGGTCGACGATTCGTGGTCGCGTTTTCGTCTTGATCTCGGTAACGTGGGCCTGCTCGAGGCGCGAAGGTCCACTCGTCAGAACAAGATCGACATCGTTATTTTGGCCAGCGTGATTGATGACTTCTGCCCAACGCGCTGGATCCCAGAATTTCTCGATGCGCGCCGAACCAGGGTGAAAAATGATGAAGCGTGCACCGATTTTTAAATCGCGCCGAAGCTTATTCGCTTTTTCCAAAGCTACCTCCGGCAACTCCAAATGCACAACGCGGGAAGCGTTGCTACCGCAGAGTGGCTCCAGCAAGGCGAGATTATAATCGACCGTATGCATGTCCCGCATCCGACTGTCCACGAAGTGATTGTAGATTCGTGCCCGGATTTTTGATTGATCGCGGACAAGGTGAGATACGATCCGTTTTCGCGCCCGGGATAAAAAGGCAAGAAAGGCGGAGCGATCATTTCGCGTAAAGTCGATGCAGTAATCAAACCTCTCGCGCGCCAGGGCAACGACTATGGCGATGTCGCTCAGGTTACGCTGCGCAACCAAGATCCGGTCCGCGCTCGATATGGCTGGCAGCAAATCGGCGCATTCGTTAGAAACGATCAACGTTATCCGTGCATCCGGAAAATCTTGACGCAAAGCCACCATGGCCGGGATCGTCAAAATTAGATCACCGATGCGCTTGAGTTGAAGGAGGAGAATGTTCACAACCTGAGGGATTGTAGCGGCGCTCTCGCATTCTTTCTGTTCCCATCGGCGGTCATAGACTGCCGGTACAGGCTGGTCACGTCGCTTTTCGCATCACGATTTCGTAGGCGTCCAGCAATCGCGTCCGAAAATGATCCCACGTAAAATTTTCAACGACCCGTCGCCGCGCCGCGTTGCCCATGCGTTCGACGACTTCAGGATGTCGATGTAAATGATCGAGCGCCGCGGCGATCGCGTCGACGTCCTTTGGTCGCACGATAATTCCCTCCACGCCATCGCGCACTACGTCGCCCGCCTCGCGCGTAGTGATTTGCGGCAACGCGCAGGCGGCCGCTTCATAAGTGACTTTGGCGCTGCCCTCCCATTGCGAAGGAAAAACGTGAATCGTGCTTTGAATCAGACAATTCTCTGGATCCCGCACAAATCCTACAACGCGAATATTATCTCGCCAGAATTCCTTGAGATACTGCTTCGCTTCGTCATGCACAGTACCGACAAGCCATAACTCCGCGTCGGTTAAATTGAGACGGTACCAAGCCTCGAGCAAATGGTGAATTCCCTTTCGCTTGATCAAAGCGCCGACAAAAACCGCGCGGAATTTTGCCGGACGATGCCCGGGTTTGAAGCGCTCCACATCCACGCCGCGCGGTAGGTAAAAGAGTTTTTCCTCCGGGAAACCCCGCGCCCGAAACGTATCGGTTGCCGTCTGGGATAAAACGAGCAGCAGATCGGCGAGGCTATACTCTTCGACGAAACGGCTACGCTCGAGCAGCAATCCAGCTTTCCATTTTTGAAACCCTCGGGCATTGTTTGTCGATTCCTGCCGGCCGATTTTCGCTTTCCCGCCGTCGCGATGCCAGGTTGGGATCTCGACAATGGACGGGACGTTGCGCTGTTTCGCTACTTGAAGTGAGCGCAAACAATCGCCCGACCAACTGTGAAACATGTCGTAGCGTCCGGTCGCCAGATGTCGCGAAGTGATCCAATCGAGATATTTTTTTTTGGCGCCGTAATAATAAGGCCGATCGAAAAACGAGATGAGGCGCACTGGATGCCAGCGTAGAGAATGGATCAGCGATGCGGGAATTTCCTTTTGCCGGTTATCATAGGCGATTGCTTTTCCGAGGAATCCGCCCCGATACGATGCGCGCAAGGTTTCAAAAGCATCCGTGTCCAGACCTGAGCCGCCGATACGAGCAAAGATCGAGTAGAGCAAACGCCTCGGTAACATTCGCGCAGCCGGCGAGGTGGAGCGTGTTGGAGGGGGGGCGTTTAAGGTTTCACCCGGCATTGGGTTACAACTATTCTGGCGAACGTGGAGCAAGTAAAGTTGTAACTCTTTCGTGATGCCTGCTGACAAACGACTGGCGATCGCTTTTGTTCGTCGCGGTTATTCCCACAGCGGCGGAGCGGAAGCGTATTTGAAACGGCTCGCGCTCGGAGTGCGTGAGGCAGGACATGACGTGCACCTTGTTACGACGAACGATTGGCCGCAGACTGAGTGGCCGTTTGGAAGGCTCCATCGCTTGCATCACCAATCGGCAATTGCATTTGCGAACGAGCTGAAACAAATGCGACCGCGCATTCCCTGCGATGTCTTGATGAGCCTCGAGCGCGTGTGGAGTTGTCACGTTTATCGCGCCGGTGACGGTGTCCATCGCGCATGGCTCAATCGCAGAAGAAAATTTGAAGTCCCGTTGCAACGATTTATTCGGCGCCTTAATCACAAGCATCGCGACATCTTGCAGCTCGAAGAAGCTCTCTTTACAAATGGAGGCGCGGCCCGCGTCATCGTCAATTCGCACATGGTGAAGAGTGAGATTGTCGATCTTTATCACTATCCCGCGGACAAGATCGACATCGTGCAAAACGGTGTTCCACTCGAAAGGTTTCGATTCGATGCCGAGCTACGAGAAAAGTCGCGCACCGACTTGAAATTGAAGCCGGATCAAATTGCGCTTCTTTTCGCCGGGTCCGGCTGGGAACGCAAGGGATTACTTTTCGCGATCGAAGCGATGCAGTTGTGTAAGAACCGGAACATGCGCTTGCTCGTTGCCGGGCGCGGAAACCAGCGCTCTTACAAATCAAAGCGCGTCCAGTTCCTCGGCGAAGTCCTCGACCTTGTGCGCATCTACGCGGCCGCGGACATTTTTATTCTGCCAACAATTTACGATCCGTTTTCCAATGCCTGTCTGGAAGCGCTCGCTTGCGGCTTGCCGGTGATCACGACGCGCGCAAACGGATTTAGCGAAATAATTGAAGACGGCGTGCACGGATCAATCGTCGATTTCGCGAATGATCTAGTCGGTTTGCGTGACGCCATCCAATTGTGGTCGGATGCAGCACGCCGCGCTACGGTGAGACCGACAAACATACAGTGCGCAGCGCAGTTCGATATCTCCAGAAATGTTGCGCGGACCTTGGAAATTCTGACTCAGGCTGCGACCAGAGCCGCGTCTACGTCTGGGAAAATCTGAAATACCTGATCAAGCCGCGAGATTTCAAAGATCGAACGCACCGTTTCTTGCAAGCCGGCCAGCGCGAACTTGCCGCCATAAGCTTCGACCTTTTGCATTCCTTGGATAAATGCTGCCAGACCAGCACTATCGATATAGGTTACGCGTGAAAGATCGACAACCAACTGTTCCGGTTTTTTCTCGATCATCATATTGAGTGACGCTACGACGGTAGGCGAGACGTGCAGATCGAGTTCGCCTTCGAGGGGCAGCACATTAGGACGATCTTTACCGGGCATTGGAAACGCGGGCGATGCGGATTTTTTCATTCACACATTCAATCGTCAATCGATCACCATCCGAGCGTATGGATAACATCGTCCACATTCGAAAGATCATCGATCAGAAAATCCGGCTGATATTTTGCCAGCTCGTCGTGACTCCACGTGCCGGTCGCGACGGCGATAGTGCGCGCCCCAAACGCCTTGCCACAGGCGATATCGCGAGGGGTGTCGCCAATTACGTCGATCTCGGATGCGGCGAATTCGCAGCCATGCTTTTCCTTTGCGCGGGTGCGAGCGAATCTTCCGAGCCGATTTCGATCTTGATGATCATCGGCAAACGCGCCGAATTCAAAGAAATGCCAGACGCCATAATGCTCGAGCTTTAGTTGCGCTCCGCGCGAAACATTCCCAGTAAGAAGCGCGAGCACGAGATGCGGCCGCGATTTCAGTTTCCCGAGTAACTCGAGCACGCCGGGAAGCAGTTTCCCCTCGCGGAGCGGCAGTTCGAGCGAAAGAAAATGCACGTAGCTGTCTAGAAACGCACTGATGTTTTCGGTCGTCACAGGAATCTTATGCTTCTTCAGGATGCTGACGACGATGCCCGAATCGGTCATGCCAGCGATTTCGATGTCGTGCAGGTCATCTGTGATAGCGAAGCGCTCCGCGAGAGTCAATTTAAGCGCATGCACGCCTGCACCGCCCGAATGGATGAGGGTACCATCGATATCGAAAAGGAGGAGGCGCTTTCGTAGTTGCGATTCTGGTTCGCCGACTTCGGATTGGGCTTGCAGCGCGGTACGCATCGACAATAGGTCGCCAAGTAAATTGAAATTCGCAATCTCAAATCGGAATCGGCAGATTGTCTGGATTTTCCCAGATTAGTTTGTCGGAGGCGGCGCCGCTGCGAGAGCCGGGATCGTGGACTCCGAACGCGCCCGCGGTCGCCATAGGATTAGAGCTTGGGGGCGTGCATCATAAGCACGGCGATCATGCTCCCAAGAAATACGAGTAGCACGATTGCCGAGCCGACGAACATTGCGGTGCGAGTTGGGTCCTTCTGAGCTTTCTGGCGGGGGAATGGGGAAGCGTTGGCAAAACCGGACGGGACTGCGCTCGATTCCGCCGGATGGGCTTTAATTTCCTCGAGTTGAGGCAACGGGCGCGAGCCGCTTGCCTCCGGTTCGTACCGCGCTTCGACTGCTCCAAATCGGATCCTATCATCGAAGCGCAGCGCCGTTTCTGCAGTTGGGATGCCGTTGACGCGTGTGCCATTGGTTGAATCGAGATCTTTTAGTCGATACGTCTCGCCGACAAGCTGCAACTGAGCGTGATGACTTGAAACCGACGAATCGCGAATAACGATCATGTTATCCGGGGCGCGCCCGATCGTGATCAGATCTCCGAGGAGTTCATGCGCGGTTCCGCTAATAACTAACCTGGGCATATTGTTATCCTGAACAATAGTCAAGGATCCCAGGGTCGTGCAAGCTTCTGGCTTGCAACCCGCTTAGATACATGCGGGTCGCTTGTGCTAGTTATGCTCTGCCAGCATAGTGCGGCTCTCATGGCCATTGAGCTCACGCGCAATTTTTGCATCATCGCTCATATCGATCACGGCAAAACGACATTGTCCGATCGATTGCTCGAGTCCACGGGCACGATCCACGAGCGCGAGAAGCAGGACCAATTGCTCGACTCGATGGATTTGGAGCGCGAGCGGGGGATTACAATCAAAGCCCATCCAGTGACGATGCGCTACACGAGTGAGTCGGGTGAAACGTATCGGCTCAACCTGCTCGACACCCCGGGGCATGTCGATTTTGCATATGAGGTTTCGCGCAGTCTCGCGGCGTGCGAAGGCGCGCTGTTAATTGTTGACGCGGCGCAGGGAGTTGAGGCGCAAACCGTGGCGAATGTTCATCTGGCCCACAAGCAGGGGCTGACGATTGTTCCGATCATTAACAAAATCGATCTGCCGAATGCCGATCTACCTGCCGTCCACCGGCAATTGGAAGAAATCCTCGCGATCCCTTCCGAGGAAGCAATCGAGGCGAGCGCGAAAATGGGAATCGGTATTGGGGAAATCCTTGAGGGGATTGTGAAGCGAATTCCGCCGCCGCAAAAACCGGCGGATGAAACTTTGCGGGCCCTCGTGTTTGACTCAGTGTTCGACGTTTATCGCGGTGTGGTTGGCTACGTGCGCGTCGTTTCCGGAACGATGGAAGCAAATCACGCGATCACATTAATGAGCAACAACGCCCGTTATGAGATTAAGGAGGTCGGCGTGTTTACCCCGAAGATGCTCATGCAGCCGAAGCTCAGTCCCGGGGACGTCGGTTACTTCATCGCGAACATCAAAACAACTGCCGATATGAAAATCGGTGACACTATCACCGACCAACGTCGTCCCGCGCGCGATCCGTTGCCAGGTTTTCAGGAAATTCACCCGATGGTGTTCAGCGGAATTTATCCGATTAACACCGGCGACTTCGAACATCTAAAGGTCGCAATCGGGAAGCTGCGGCTGAACGATGCCGCATTTATTTACACGCCGGAAAGTTCCGTCGCGCTCGGATTCGGGTTTCGCTGCGGATTCCTCGGTTTGCTCCACATGGAGATTATCCAGGAACGGCTTCGACGTGAGTACGACATGGACATCATCGCGACGAGCCCAAGCGTGGTCTACGAAGTTCTGACAACGCGGGGCGAAAAACTTTTGATCGATAATCCGGCGCACCTGCCCAATCCGAGCGTGATCGAGGAACTCCGGGAGCCGATCGTAAAGGCGTACGTACTTTGCCCGAATGAAAATATTGGTGACATTTTGCAATTAATTCTTGAGAAGCGCGGCCAAATGGATCACACCGAGTCGCTCGACACACGTCGGGTGATGTTGCATTGCGAACTCCCGCTCAATGAGATTCTTGTTGATTTTAACGATAAGATCAAAAGCATTACCCGCGGCTACGGCTCGATGGATTACGAGCACGCCGGTTATCGTCCGGCCAAGTTGGTGAAACTCGATTTGCTCGTGAATGGGGAACCAGTGGATGCCTTTTCGACGATTGTTCACAAAGATCGCGCAGAGGCGAGGGGACGCCAGCTCGCGGCCAAATTAAAAGAAGTGATTCCGCGCCAGCTTTACCAAGTCGCCATCCAGGCAGCGATTGGTGGGAAAATTATTGCGCGCGAGAGCGTTTCGGCATTACGAAAAAACGTAACTGCCAAATGCTATGGCGGCGATATCACGCGGAAGCGGAAATTGCTTGAGAAACAAAAAGAAGGAAAAAAACGAATGAAGAGCATTGGCAAAATCAATATTCCGCAGGAAGCGTTCATCGAGGTGTTGAAGGCGCAATGAAGATACGAGGCGAAAACGATTAACTAACACCGAAGATCTAGCATCCAGAAACACGCATCAATGTTTACGAGCCGTTACGTCAAGCACAGCAGATTGCTCTTGCGGCATGCTCAAAAATATCTGCGCTACAAGAAGGATCTGCTCAGTGCGTCTAGCCGGGAAGAGATAGTCACCGGAATAGATAGCCTCCGCACCGCGTTACGTGAGCGCGATCACGAGAGGATACAAGACAGAGCAGAAGCGCTCGATAAAACATTACACAAACTGACGCCCGTAAGCTGGGAATCTCACTGGCGAGAAAATTGTGAGGTAATCTTGGTCGCGATTGTGGTAGCAGTCGGCATTCGCTCTTATTTCTTGCAGCCGTTCAAGATTCCCACCGGCTCGATGCAACCGACCCTCAACGGAATTATTGGTCATCCCAGCACCGCGCCGGTGCCGAACATACTGCGTCAGATCGCGGACTTCATTATTCTCGGCCGCAATTACATCGACGTCGTCTCGCGTCAGGACGATCAGGTTTTGCAGATCGCGCAGAAAAAATTCTTTTTCTTCTTCACATTTTCACGACTGATTTGCCAACAGCAAAATTTTCTGGTTTACGCGCCGCCTGAGACGCTCAGTCACGATTTCAACGTTTTCCCTGGCCGCCTTTATCACCGAGATGAGATTATTGCCAGGGGCGCAGTGGACACAGGGGATCAGGTCTTTGTCGACAAGTTTAGCTATAACTTTGTTAAGCCACACCGTGGCGATGTTTTCGTCTTTCGAACAAATCATATTTTCGGGATTCGGGAAGACCCGGAAACCGGATCGCCATTTTACATCAAGCGATTGGCCGGCCTGCCGGGAGATGACTTGCGGATCGATCCACCATTTCTCTACATCGATGGAAAAATCGCGGAGGGTTTTGGTTTTGCGCGGGTGATGGCGGCGAAGCTGCCGTATCGCGGCTATGCTTTGGGCCGGGATTATCTGGCGGAGCCGGATCGTTCTTTTGCCGTACCAGAAACTGGTTATTTCGCTCTTGGTGACAACAGCTACAACAGCTACGATAGCCGCTACTGGGGCCCTGTTCCGGAAGAAAACCTCGTCGGACGCGGGTTGTTCGTATACTGGCCGTTCAACCGGCACTGGGGTTTAATTCGTTAGGCCGATATTTCTCCGGCATGGTATCGAGCCTCCCGCGAGTATATGCTCTGCTTGGGCTCTGCGGTGGATACGTCTTGCTGATGTTTTTTAATCCGGTGCGGCAATCGCTCGGCGATGGTTTTCGGTGCATCGGACGCTTTAAACGCATCTGGCTTACCTTTGCCCTTCTTGGGTTCGGTTACTTCGTTTTCCAATTTGCCACTTTTACGCCCATCCGAACTTCGGCCGATCTGGACCTGAACCAGGTCATCTCGTTCCCGAATTGGTACTGGCCAAGATTTGTAGAGATATGGAGAGAAACGCCGTTGCCCGCGCTGGAAGGGGTGGCCGGAATTTTCGACAACGCGACCACCACTTATCCGCTTTCCGTCCTGGCCGCTGTGTTCATGATCATCAACTGGCGTGGTCTGCACGGCGCGCTGCTTCGTGCTTTATGGAAGCGGTATCGTTTCTGGAGCTATTTCATCTACTTCACTCTGCTGCTGAGCGGGTTGGCATCGCTCTTCAAGCCGATTGTATTTTGGCGATTGCCGGAGTGGGGCGGTCTCGTTCCGGCTGCCGGGCTGTTGCGAATTTCGGCCATGGTGGATGCGGTTGCATTTATTTTCGAATATCTATTTGGCGTCTACATCCAGGTGTATTTGATCACTGTATGTCTGGCGTGGGTAAAAGGAGTCAGCTTTGAAGAAGGGGAGCTGTTCCGCTTCGCTATGCGCCGCTTCAGTTATGTTCTGAAATGGGCTGGCATTGTCGTGTTGGCAAGCACTTTGATGGTGCGGCTACCACTCCTGCTTGCCTATTTCATGAATATTCCTGGTGTCCTCGACTACCTGCCAATTGAGCGGAGCGTGATAAGTGGTCTGATCATTGCTTTCTGCTCCGTCCAAATTTCACTCGCTCTGCATAATGAAAGCCTGGGCGATGCAATCCGCGCGCATCGTCGATTCATCCGGCAAAATGCGGGCCGCCTCGCCTGGTTTTTGCTCATCTGCG
>WNGE01004849.1_pt1 | contig 15405 bp, 14 predicted proteins | sample 5400651 | NCBI WGS metagenome assembly WNGE01 (sample SAMN13153370, study PRJNA577476) | soil metagenome | isolation source: 60 cm soil or saprolite under grassland replicate 2 | place: USA:California | collected 2016-06-15 | reverse complement strand
TGGCTGATTCGCCTATCAAGGCTCCGGCTGATTTTCGCGGAAAGAAAATTGCCACTCCGCAACTCGGCAACACGCAGGACTTTTCCTGCCGGGCGTGGTTGAAAGCGCATGGATTCAACGTCACTCAAACCGGCGGCGATGTGACGGTGATCCCAACGGCGAACCCGGATCAGCTCGGGCTTTTTCAAAGCGGCGGAGTTGATGCGGTTTGGACAGTCGAGCCGTGGGTGACGCGGCTCGAGCGCGATGCGAAGGCGCGCGTTTTTCTCGAAGACAAGGACAGCATCACCACGTGGCTTGTTTCCAGTGTGAAGTTTCTGCGTGATCGACGGGATTTGGCGAAGAAAATCGCAGACGCGAACGTGGAATTAACAAAATGGATTCAGCAGAATGAAGGTGAGGCGCAAAAGTTATTGATCGAGGAATTGAAAGCAGAAACGCGGGCGGACTTCCCGCCGGACGCAGTCGCACAGGCCTGGAGGCGGATCCAATTCACCAGCGAAGTATCTCGCGATTTGATCGCCAAATCGGTGCAGGACGGAAAAGACGCGGGTTTCTTAAAAGGCTCGACCGACACTTCGAAGCTAATCGAAACTCCGTAATGCACCTAGCTGGCCGCCACCGTTCCTCAGCTACTGAGGAGCTCCAAGTCATTGCGCCCTCGAAGCTCGCGATCGAAGAAGTTTCGAAAAGCTTTCAAAGTGCATCCGGCACGGTTCTGGCGCTTGACCGGGTGAGCTTGAATGTCGCGGAAGGCGAATTCGTTTGTCTGGTCGGCGCGAGCGGCTGCGGCAAATCAACTCTGCTCAACATCATCGCCGGGCTGGAGAAACCGGATAGCGGCACCGTCCTGGCCGATGGCAAACCGGTCACGGCGCCAGGGCGTGATCGCCTTGTCATGTTTCAGGAATCGGCGCTTTTTCCGTGGCTAAATGTTTTCGGCAACGTGCTCTTCCCATTGAAGCTCAAACCAAATCTAACAAACAAAGACCGTCACGATGTGGCGAAATACTATCTCGAACTGGTGGGCCTAACCAGATTCGAACGTGCGAACATTCACGAGCTTTCCGGCGGGATGAAGCAGCGCGTCTCCCTGGCGCGTGCGCTTGCGCCGAATCCGCGCGTGCTTCTCATGGACGAGCCATTCGCTGCACTCGATGCGCTCACCCGCGAGCAACTTTACGGCGATATTCAGGAAATCTGGAAAGCGCGGCGCAAGACCATTGTCTTCGTCACGCATAATGTTCGCGAAGCGGCGTGCCTGGGCGATCGTGTCTTGATTTTTTCGCCGCATCCCGGCCGCATTCAGGAAGAATTTGCGGTGAAACTGCCCCGCCCGCGCGACATCAACAGTGTCGATCTTGCCGGTTACGCCACGCGAATCACAAAAGCTCTGAAGAGTCTCGGTAAAACCGCCACGGGATGAAACGATTTCTTCTGGCGGCGGCATTTTTCGCTCTCCTGCTCCTGATTTGGGATGCAGCGTTTCGCGCCAGAATTTGGTCGCCTGTCCTCTTGCCGTCGCCGTGGCAGGTCGCGATCTATTTGAAGAACGCGGCTGTGGACGGGACTCTGGTAAAGGCAACCGTGATCACGATGCGCCGATTGCTCGTTGGCTACTTCATCGGACTTGTCGTGGGACTTCCAGTCGGACTCTTAACTGCGCGCTGGAAATTGTTTGGCGATACGATTGGCACGATGGCGCTTGGCCTGCAAACATTGCCCAGCGTCTGCTGGGTCCCGCTTGCGCTCTTATGGTTTGGGCAAACTGAAGCGGCGATGCTTTTTGTTGTTGTGATGGGAACACTCTGGTCGGTGGTGATCGCCACTGAGACCGGCGTGCGCAATGTTCCACCAATTTACCGCCGCGCCGCGCTGACCATGGGCTCCAAGCGTTTGCATATGTGGTTCAAGGTCATTCTGCCTGCGGCACTTCCCTTTATCGTCAGCGGAATGAAGCAGGGCTGGGCGTTTGCCTGGCGCTCACTGATGGCGGCCGAGATTTTTGTGACGATCCTGACTGGCTTCGGTCTCGGCCAGCTTCTCCATTACGGGCGCGAGTTAAGTGCGATGGATCAAGTCATTGCGATCATGCTCGTGATCGTTGTCATCGGTTTGCTTGCCGACAAAATCTTCTTTTCGCCGATAGAGAGATTTCTTCACCGCCGTTGGGGCACCAGCCAGGCATGAGCCTTCGCGAAAAACGGGCACCGATCTCAGTCCAACGTGAGGTGCGCATCACAAATGAACTCGGTTTGCACGCGCGGCCAGCCGCTCAGTTTGTGAAACGCGCGAGCAGGTTTCGATCGGAAATCTGGGTCGTTAAAGAAGGCAAACGATATTCCGCCGCCAGTCTGATCGACATTCTGCGGGCCAATCTCGATTGCGGCGCCACCGCCACGCTCGAAGCGCACGGCATCGACGCGGACGAGGCCGTTGACGAACTGGAGAAATTGCTCGCGGAATTCCACGAGAAAGACAACGCCTAACGCAGCGGCCGCGCGACCAGGATTCCGCTGTCCGACCGGTAGCGATACAGATATTCCGATAGTCGCGAGTCAACGATGACGCGACCGTAATTACTGGGCGAAGAAGCGTGCAGGAAATGTAGACTGCCATCTTTCGTCCGGACCGCGAGGCCGACGTGCGATGTCGAGTGAAGCCCGGACCGTTCGCGCCCGATAATTCCGATGATGTCGCCGCTGCGAAGTTTCGGTTCAATTCGGGCAACCCGGCTTTTTGGAATTTGATAGAGCGGGCGCGAAGAAACGTTCGCTTCCATCCGGGCGAGCGGCCCGAGCAACGAACGATTTGCCGCAAGGTAGCGATAATGCCGCCAGCCGACGCTCATTTCGCGTGCGGAATGCGGAACGCTCACGCCGCCGAGACTGCGCGTTAGATCCTCTACCAGGCCGCGGCGATCGTTGTCGTAAAGCCAGTCCTCCAAATAATGCAGACGCGAGAGATATTCGCCAGTGCACTCGCCGCCACGATACCGGTCTAGTTCGATGTAATGCAGCAAGCGTTCCGGAGTCCAATTCGATTCCGGCTCGTTCAACATCCGAGCGAAACTGAGCGCGATTTCAAAAAACGTCCAGCAATCCATCCCTTGAAAATTCACCGAGGGCGACTCGATCCGATTATCGATCTCGAGCGTGAAATGCTTGTAGCGCGTCCCAACCAGGGCCAGGCCCGCGGCGGCGGTCCGCTCGCCGATCGGCAACGCCTGCCAATTCTCGGATTTGGCCTTCGCGACCAGGCGATTGAATTGATCCTGTCCCTTGAAAACCGTGCTAAACGGCAGGCGCGATTCAACCGCGAAGGCACCCGAGCAAATCAACAAGACCGGAATCAAAAATTTCCAACTCCGCATATGGCGAACAATTCAACGCGAAACTCATTCGCGATCAACCCCGAAAGCGCTCGGGGGTGATTATGATGGTCGAAGACGCAGCTACACGTGCGTTTCGGCAACGACGACTTCCATTTTTATTTCCTGGAACGCGAGCTGATCGTGAATCATGCCGAGCAACTCGAGCGCGCGCGTGTCTGGCAGGTGGCCGCAACGCAGCTCGATCCGGGCTGGCTTGCCCGCAAGGTCAGGATGGCTCTCGGCCATTTCGCCATCGAGCAAAAATGAAACATAGGCATTGAATCGCTCCTGTAACGCGAGCAATCGTTCGTCGGAATCATCCCAAGGCTCAGGCTCGTTCATCACCAGCACGACGTCGCCGGTCTTCGAATCCTGCGCGATCGCATCGATCACACCAGCGCGACTTTTGATTTTTGATGTTTGAGGTTTGATGTCCATTCCGGCGATTCGATCGCCTGCTCGCGAATCCTTTCGGGAGTTGGACGTTCGGAGTTCGGCGCCTGCCACGCCGTAGCATTGCGAAGGCGGGTTCGGTGTTCAAGAGAAACAAATGGGTACGCCGCGAACGCCCGGGTAGCGCATGCGTCGCGCGTGCTGGCGATGGCGTCCCCGCCAGCGCGAACTTTTCTGGACGCGTGAAATCCGTGGCGAGTTACCAATCCTTCTAAAGATTGTTTCGGCGCGACGCCCCTTCGACTGCGCTCAGGACAGGCTCCACCAACACGCGAGACGCATGCGCTACCGAGAAACGCGAGTTGAACGGCGCGCGAGTAACGGCTTAATTTGCAATGTGGCGAAGACGAAAAAGCCAAGGCTCACACTGTTAGGGCGAAGCGAAGTGAAACTGCCCGCATCGCCTGCTGAGGCGCGACTCGAAACTTTTCCAAATCCGGCGCGCCGAAACTACCGGATTCATTTAGAAACGGATGATTTCACGGCCGTTTGTCCGATCACGGGTCAACCGGATTTTGCCAGGATCGATATCGACTACGTGCCGGATCGGCTCTGCATCGAGAGCAAGTCACTGAAATTTTATCTAGCATCCTATCGTAACGAGCGCGCGTTCAACGAAGCGGTCACAAACCGCATTCTCGACGATTTCGTCAAAGCGTGCGAACCGCGCGAAGCGATTGTCACGGCGCAATTCTCCGCGCGCGGTGGAATCGCGCTCATCGTGCGTGCGGAGTACCCGGATAAACGTAGAAATAATCGCGATGGCCGATGACGCCGTCATTCCGAGCGAAGTCGAGGAATCCCGTTGCGAAACCAGCGGGTTATTTCCGCGGGATCCTTCGACTCCGCTTCGCTTCGCTCAGGATGACAGCGGATCATAAATGAAACGCACAGTCGTCCTTTTAAGCGGGGGAATTGATTCGACAACAACGCTGGCGATTGCGATTGCGGAAGACTACGAAGCCTACGCGCTGTCGTTTGATTACAGCCAACGTCATCAGATCGAGGTCGAAGCCGCTCGTCGCGTCGCTAATTCTTTAGGCGCAAAAGAGCATCGAGTGGCAAAGATCGACCTGCGCATCTTCGGCGGCTCAGCGTTAACAGATGACGTCGACGTTCCAAAACAGAGATCGGCAACAGAAATTGCGCATCGGATTCCGGTCACCTACGTCCCAGTACGGAACACGATTTTTCTGGCTTATGCGCTTGCCTGGGCGGAAGTGATTTCGGCTGCTGACATTTTTATTGGGGTGAACGCCATCGATTACAGTGGCTACCCCGATTGCCGGCCTGAGTTCATCAAAGGATTTGAGAATCTCGCCAATCTCGGGACCAAAGCCGGCGTGGAAGGCAGCCGCTTCCATATTCACACACCGCTGATCAAACTCTCGAAGGCCGAGATCATTCGCAAAGCCGTCGAGCTCCATGTCGATCTCTCGCTCACGCACAGTTGTTACGATCCGTCGCCGGAAGGCCTCGCCTGCGGCGAGTGCGATTCCTGTCTGTTACGTCTCAAAGGTTTCCGCGAAGCCGGGATAGAAGATCCGATTCCTTACGCCAAAAAATGAAAGGGCTGATGAGGATTTTCGATCTCTCCAAAAGCGAACGGCGCGTTGTCCTCATCGTAGTGCTCGCGCTAATTACAATTGCCTTCGTGGGATACGAACGCCGCGTCCATCACTCTCCCTTTCGACCGACGCCCGCGACGGAACCGAAACCCGTCTCCGACTCCAGAGGAAACCGGCGATGAGCTGTAGAACTTAGTCTCCTCATTGTCGGGGTGGTAAAGGCTGCGTCCACGCACAATTAGATATGTTTTTCTTGTGAAGAGGAAAAAGAAAAGGAGTGGCCTAGCCGTAGCCTTGCTGTTCCTCGGCCTGGGTATCGCAACCGTATGGACAGGGGAGGTGGGGTATGGTGACGGCGTTATTGTTAGTGGGGGGCAGGCTCGGGCTGTTGGGGTCCTCGATATTCTCGTTGGGTTAACGATTCTCTACTCGTATTTCCGCAGATAGATTATTGGCTGCGATCCGCCTAGTGCGGCTTAATTCTTTTTCAATCTTCACTTAGGCTTGGAATTCGCCCGTAGCCGACAAAAACCGGACTGATCTTGGCGTCGCCACTGTTGGGTGGCGGTGGCAACTTGAAATCGAAAACGCTCACGCCGAAACGCTGTTTCCCATCGTAAGTACGACCGTCACTCGCTCCGACCATGACACGCTTTTTCGTTCGTTTTTCCCGGCCCAAATAGATCATCACATGCGTGATGGGCGGGTCCCGATCGATGTTGTAGGTGCCGCGCCAGAAAAGCAAATCGCCCGGCTTGAGCGCATTGAGTTCGAATGAATCCTCGTGACGGCTCAAGACCGCATCAAAATTTCCCGCCTTGCGCACCCAGACATATTGTTGGCTCGAATCGCGCGGCACATCAGGAAATCCGTTTTGCTGGAGAACGTAATAAACGAAACCGGAACAATCCATGCCGCCGTTTGTGGGATCGGCGGAGCCATAGGTGTAGCCGAGATTCCGTTTCGTTAGATCAAGCCCAGCCTCGATGAGTTGGCGGACCTTGGCGGGATTAGCGTCGAAGCCTGCGATCTCCTCCGGCGAAAGCGTAGCGTTGGGCACTCCCTTTTTCTCGGGAGTAGGGTGCGCCGTGCCCAAAGGTATCGCAGTCGCTTCCGGAGTTTCTGTTGGACTCGGCTTTGGGATTTCCTCAGGCGTCGCTGTGGCGGTCGGAGATCCGCCTGGCGTGGGGGCAAGCGACGTTTTCTTGCGTCTCCGTTTTGTTTCTGGCGTCGGCGTTGGAGATGGAGTGGGCGAAGTTTTCTTCCGTTTTGCTGAGGCAGTTGGCGATGGAGTGGGTGTGGATTTCCTGGCTGGCCGCTTCCGATGTTTTCGCGTGGGAGTCGGCGTTGGTGTTGTTGTGAGAAATTTCTTAATCTTTGTGCCTAACGACTCTTCCGCACGACTCGGAGCCGGGGCTGCGCCAAGTAACACCGCGGCGATTAACACCATCCGAAACACGGTTTTAGAACTCATCGAGTTGTAGGGCGTTTCTGTGAAACGCCAATTTCCCCGGCGTCTGACACAGACGCCCTACAGTTCGGACCGCCGCGTTTAACCATTTCATGGATCGTTCTGATCGTGGGACGCAATTAGCGCGCGAGTTCCTGTAGAATTGCTTTGTTGAGACGAATGCCGCCTTCGAGATTTTCGAGAGGAAAATTCTCGTTGGGCGAATGAGCGCGGCAGTCGGGAAGCGCCAGCCCCATCAGAAGCGTCTCGACGCCCAGGATGCTGCGAAACTGCGAAACGATCGGGATGCTGCCGCCTTCGCGAATGAGCGCAACCTCGGCGTTGAACGCCTTGCGCAAAGCGCGCTGCGCCGACTCACCGATCGGTGAATGCGGATCAGTCAGATACCACGGCCCGCTATGGCCATCGATCATCTCGACCGTCACTCCTTTGGGCAAATTCTTGCGCAAATGCGTTTTCGCCAGTTTTAGAATTTCGTCACCTTCCTGTTCCGGAACGAGACGAAATGTCAGTTTCGCCATCGCGTGACTGGCGATGACCGTCTTGGTTCCTTTCCCCTGGTAACCGCCTCCGATTCCATTGATCTCGGCAGTTGGCCGCGCCCAGATGCGCTCCAGTGAATTGTAGCCGGCTTCACCGAAGAGCTCGGGCACGCCGGTCTCATCCAAAATCAACTTGTCGCCGTCGACCGGAAGTTTTCGCCACGCTTCGCGCTCCCAATTTTCCAGTGGCTTCACGCGATCGTAGAATCCTGCGATCGCCACACGGCCTTCCCGATCGTGAAGCGTCGCCAATAGCTGGGCGAGTGCCGTGATCGGATTCGCGACGGCCCCGCCATAAATGCCGGAGTGCAAATCGATTTTCGGCCCTGTCACCTTTATTTCCAAGGCGGTTACTCCGCGCAGTCCATAGCTCAAAGTCGGGATACCACGGGCGATCATTCCAGTATCGGAAACCACGGCCACATCGCAGCTCAGCGCGTCGCGATTTTCACTTAGAAAACCGCCCAGATTCACGCTGCCGATTTCCTCTTCGCCCTCGATTATCAGGTGCACGTTTACCGGCAAATCGCCATCCTGCTCGATCGTCTCTTGAATGCCGATAATGTGGGCAAGGATCTGTCCTTTGTTGTCGGTCGCGCCGCGCGCAAAGACATAGCCGTCCTTCAAAACAGGCTCGAACGGCGGCGAATCCCAAAGCTCAAGAGGATCCGGCGGTTGCACATCATAATGTCCGTAAATCAAGATGGTCCGCCGCCCAGGCCGATGCTGATTGCGCGCCCAAACAATCGGGTGACCCGCCGTTGGGACAACTTTTGATTCCAGGCCAATCGCCGCAAGTTTCTGCGAGACCCATTGGGCGCACTCGCGCACATTGCCCTCGTACTGATTATCAGTCGAAACACTCGGGAACCGCAGAAAGGAAAAGTAATCTTCGAAATGGTTTTCGCGCATGGCGGGAAGCTTAAACCTGAGTCATGGGAGACGTCCAACGCTCAGCGCTCGATGCGTAGTAACCCAACAAAATTGTAGGGCGGGCGTCTCGCCTGCCTGGGCGCAGCCCTCGGCAAGCGAAGCGCTTGCCCTACAACGACCGCTCTGTTCAAAGTTGAGTGTTGAACGTTTAGCGTTTCCTATCCACTCTGCGCGGATGCGCGCGGCCTCTGCTCCAAAAGAAGATGCAGGTCTGATACGCGCCATCGGCATTCCGGGACTCACCGCAAATATCATCAACTCTACCATCGGCGCCGGCATTTTTGCATTGCCGGCGCTGGTCGCGGCACAGCTTGGCGCAGCATCTCCCCTCGCATATATCATTTGCGCTTTTGCCATGTGTTTGTTCGTGACCTCGTTCGCTATGGCGGGGAGTCGGGTCTCGCTTACCGGTGGCCTCTACGCCTACGTCGAAGCCGCGTTTGGGCGATATGTCGGATTTCTGGCCGGCGTGCTTTATTTTCTAACGGCAATACTCGCCATTTCCGGAATCCTCACTCTCATTGCTGCCTCAGTGAGCGGATTGATCCCGGCCTTCGGGACGCCGATCGGACGCGCCGCGCTAATTTTGTGCATCTTAGCGCTTCTCGTGGGGATCAATATCCGCGGTGTACGAATCGGCACCCGCGCTGTCGAGACAATGACGCTGATTAAGCTTGCGCCGCTGATAATTTTCATTGTCGCCGGTATTTTTTTCTTACGGCCAGAGGCATTGGCATGGTCCGGCTGGCCGCGAGGCGACGCTCTGGGTAGAAGCGTCCTCCAATTGCTCTTCGCATTCGTCGGAGTCGAGATCGCGCTGGTACCCAGCGGCGAAGTCAAAACTCCGGCGCGGACAGTGCCGCGCGCCATCTTCACCGCGCTCGGCATCACCACTGTGCTTTACATTATGATTCAACTCGTGGCCCTCGGTGTTCTCGGAAGTGAACTCGGAAAATACGGCGAGACTGCATTGGCCGAAGCTGCAGGGCGATTCTTGGGAAACGCTGGCCGAATATTAATGCTCGCCGGGCTGGCCATCTCTGCCTTTGGCTGGACGACGAGCGATATTCTGAGTTCTCCGCGAATTATTTTCGCCTTCGGGCGAGACGGTTTTATTCCAAAATGGTTTGCGCATGTGCATCCGCGATTTCACACGCCGGATGTGGCGATAGGGACGTATGCAGCAATCGCATTCCTCCTTTCCTTCAGCTCGACGTTTCAAAAGCTCGCCATTCTTTCCAACATGGCAGTGCTCCTGCTCTATATTCTGTGCTGCCTCGCCGCGTTGGAATTGAATCGACGCGACATTCGAAGCGATGGCGCGCCATTTAAGTTTCGTGGCCAGAGCATCGTTCCAATCGTCGCGATCATTTTGATTATCTGGGTTCTTGCCCACGCGACGAAGGAAGAATTCGAAATCACAGGCACGTGTCTAGCGGCGGCGACATTATTTTTCTTTATCCGCAAATTCGCGGAAGCACGATGGAATAGCTAAATTTCAAAGTTGAAGCTTTGGATTTTGCAGAATTCGAACCCTGGTCGAGACACAATATCATGTGCTGAGTCGGAGCGCCGACCACTTCAAATTGTGCAAATTTAGCTTGTAACCCCCAGAACGTCTCTATATTGACTTCCAAGGTCCGAGATTGCGGCCGGCACATGCACTTACAATCGATCGAGCTCCTCGGCTTCAAATCGTTTGCCGATAAAACGATTTTCAATTTCCACCAAGGTATCACCGCTATTGTCGGGCCGAACGGTTGCGGCAAATCCAATGTGCTGGATGCGGTCCGCTGGGCGCTCGGAGAACAGTCTGCCAAGTCGCTCCGCGGCGACGAGATGGCCGACGTGATTTTTAACGGTAGCGACACGCGCAAACCCGTCGGGTTCGCAGAGGTCTCGCTGTCCTTCACCGATTGCGCGAAAGAGCTGGCGGTCGATTGGCATGACGTGCGCGTGACGCGCCGTGTGTATCGCGATGGCAATTCCGAATACTTCCTAAACAAAACGGCTTGCCGTCTTCGCGACATTCAAAATCTTTTCGCCGACACCGGCGTCGCGCGGTCTGCTTACTCGATGATGGAGCAGGGCAAGATCGACATGGTCTTGAGCTCCCGTCCGGAAGATCGCCGTGCCCTCTTTGAAGAAGCGGCCGGGATCACAAAATACAAAACGCAAAAACGCGAGGCGCTGCGCAAACTCGAGGCAACCGAGGCAAATCTGTTGCGCATCGGCGACGTCATCAAGGAGGTGAAACGCCAGATTGGCTCGCTACAACGGCAGGCAGGCAAGGCGCGGCGCTACCAGGCGTTACATGCCGACTTGCGCATGCTCGACACCCAATATTCCCGCGAACAGCTCAATTCCCTGGAAGCTGAGCTCGCTCGTTGTCACGCCGAGATTGCGCGCATCAGCGAATCCGAACAGGCTTTCCGGTCGAAGATTGATTCGAGCGAAAACCAGATCACCGAGCAGCGCCGCGCGCTGGACGAAATTGATACCCAGATCGCGGATGGCCGCAGCGAATTACAACGTTTTCAAAGCCAAATCAGCACCCATCACAATCGAATCCAATTCAACCGGCAACGCGCAGAGGAATTGACGGAGTTAATCGAGCGCTCCAGGAAAGACGTGGCTGCGGCCGAAGCAAAACGCGTTCAGCAAGACAAAGAATTGGAGGACGCAAATACGCTGATTAAAAAGACCAGCCAGTTTCTTCAAGCCAAGGAAGCCGAACTGGCAGAGCTTACTGACTTGATCTCAAAATTGCGCGCCGAGCGGAACGCGTGTCACTCGAAACTTGAAGCGCTGCGATCGTTAGGGTCGAAAAGTGACGAGCGAGTTGCCGAACTGGAGGACGAGATCTCCGGCCTTGCGATTCGCCGCGATGCTACCGAGGAAACTCGGCGCGATCTTGACGCCGCGATCTCCAAGGCGCGCGCCGCCCGCGACAAAATCCAGAAGGAGCTCGCCAAGGTGCGCGCGGCGGCAGAGACGGGGCAAAAAAATCTCGAGCTTTTAAAGACGAAATCGCAGGCCAGTGAGAAAACGTTGCATGAACAACAACAGCGTCTCGCCAAAACTGAAAAAAACCTGACTGAAATCGAACGCTCTTTGGCGGAAAAAGAATCGCGTCTGGAAATTCTGCATCAGCTTAATGAAGAAGGGGAAGGTCTCGCTCAAGGTTCACAATCTGTGCTCAAAGGCCTTGATAATCCCTCGCGGATCCAGCCCGCTCTGGCGGGAGCTTTGGTTTCGAATCTCGATGTCGATCCAGAATTTATCCCGGCGATCGAAGCTGCGCTGGGTCGAAATCTACAAGCAGTTGTTCTGAAAGACGCACACCTGGCGCCCGAAATTATCGCGACATTAAAGGAAAAGAAAATCGGGCAGGCCGCGCTGGTTCTCCCGGGCCTATCGAATTCCTCGCCTGCAACTCTCGCGGCGCCTCCGAAAGAGGCCATTGCCTGGGCGCAGGAGAAAACGAAAGCGCCAGATTTTCTTGCGCCGGTCGTGGCGCGGTTGCTGCACAATGTCGCAATTTTTCGCGACCTGGACGGGGCATTATCTTTCAAGAAACATGGAGGCGATTTCGCTGTTGCGACCCTCGCGGGAGAATTCATTTCAGCGGAGGGGATAGTTTTTGGCGGCAGCCGGGACGTGGTTGCCGATTCCCTGCTCGAACGCAAGGCGCGCATGTCGGTTCTGAGCGCAGGATGCGCGGAGATCCGCAGCCGGCGCGACGAGTTGCTGCAGAAACGCGACGACGCAAATGCAATGTTGGAGAAAGCGGCAGGCGAGTTCGAAGAAGCTCGTCGTCAATATGAGTCTTCCGGCCGGGAACAGTCCACTTGCGACAATCGAATTTTCTTCCTGGAACAAGAATCGCAGGAAAGCGAACAGAAGATCGACCAACTTCGTTCGGAACAGACCGTCCTCGCGCAGCAAATCCAAACCGCAGACGAGCGGATTGCAAAATTAGAGAAAGAGCTGAGCTCAGAGCGTTCCGGCTTGGAGGCGCGGCAAGATCAGCAGCTCGAACTCCAGGGTGCGCGGGAAAACGCGGCGAAACGTGAAGAGGAGGCCACGGAAAAGCTCAACGAACTGCGCCTTGCGCTTGCCACGGAGCGAGAGCGTTACGAGAACCTCGTCGCACAACGCCAGCCGATGACCGCTCGCGAAGCTGAACTGGCCGAAACGATCGCGGCTCGACAGGCGGAGATCGCCAATTTCGAAAAGCGATTGGCCGCCCAATCGCAGGAATCAAAGAGCGCTGAAGCTGCGATCGAGAAACAGAAGGCACAGTGCGCCGAACTGGAGACGACTGTTACCGCATTGACCGATCAGCGTGCGGAACACTTACGGGCAATGAACGAAATGGAGTCGGACCTGCGCGCAAGCCGGAACTCTTTGAATGAGCTGCATGATTTGCGTTCCAAACAGCAGGTTCGTGAGTCGCAGTTGCAAATGCAGAGTGACAATCTCCTCGAACATATTTCCCGGCGTTACCAGCTGGATCTTCGTGAGTTCGTGCCGGATCAAATCGCATTCGAGAAAACCTTATGCGCACAACTAAAGCGCAGCGAAAAACCGGAGGAGGGAGCTCTTGCGAGTCCGGCGTCGCAGGAGCTCGCCCCTCCCGAGGTTGAGAGAGTCATCGCGGATCTTACCCGCCAGCTCGACAACATGGGCCCGGTCAATCTCGATGCCGTGCACGAGTACGACGAGCTCGATGAACGCTACAAATTCCTCGAAGGCCAAAACAGCGATCTCACCAATTCGCGCCGCGAATTGCTCGATGTGATTGCGCAAATTAACTCGACCACAAGAAAATTGTTCGCTGAAACCTTCGCCCAGGTGCGGATGAACTTTCGCGAAATGTTTGCGGAACTTTTCGGCGGCGGGCGCGCGGACCTGTCGTTGCTCGATGAACGTGATCCACTCAACTGCGGGATTGAGATCAGCGCAAAGCCGCAGGGCAAACAATTGCAAAGCGTCTCGTTGCTGAGCGGAGGCGAGCGCGCCATGACAGCGGTCGCGTTGCTGTTCGCGATTTACATGGTGCGACCGAGCCCGTTCTGCATTCTCGACGAAGTGGATGCGCCGCTCGATGAAGGCAATATCAATCGCTTCATCCGCGTGCTGGAGCGATTCGTCCAGCAGAGCCAGTTCGTCATCATGACCCACAACAAACGCACGATTGCAAAAGCCGACGTCCTTTACGGGGTTACGATGCAGGAGCGCGGCGTGAGCAAGCTGGTTGGAATGAAGTTGACGGCGCCGCAGCCAGTTGCCACCGAACGAACGCCATCGAACGGACACGGCGAGACCGAGACACAGCGCCAATTCCCGCTGGAAGGGTCAGCGACAAAGCGCAGTCTTGCCGCCACGCATTAGGGTAGCGCAGGCGTCTCGCGTGCTGGCGATTTCGTCCTCGCGATCGTGAACTTTTTCCAGTGCAATCAATTGTCTCACGCGATTGCGCCGTTAAAAAGGATCGTTTCGGCGCGACGCCGAAAGCAGACACGCGAGACGCGTGCGCTACCCAGAGCGACTTCGTCGGAGCACAAAAATCTTTTGCGCGCGGTCGCCGATCTTGCGTAAAATTGGCGAATGCTTCAGATGGCGCAGCGCGGCACAAGAATAAAAACAAAAACGTCCGCCCCGCCACATGAGCGCTTTCTCGAGGCATTTCGTTGGATGCTGCTGACGCGCACGCTTGAAGAAAAACTCGTCAGCCTCTATCGCGGCGGTCTGATCACCGGTGGCGTTTACATTGGCAAGGGTCAGGAAGCGGTGAGCGCGGCTTGCGGTTTGTTTCTGCAAAAAGGCGACGTCTTCGCACCATTGATTCGCGACCAGGCCGGACGATCCGCATTTGGCGAACCGCTGCTCGACGTCACGCGCACTTATCTCGGCTCACGCAAGGGGCCAATGCGCGGGCGCGACGGTAACATTCATCGGGGCCGGCCAGGCGACGACCAGCTCGCCATGGTCAGTCACCTCGGCGCGATGGTTTCGGTGACCGTGGGCGCGTTAATGGCGAAACGATTTAAGGGAGAGAAAAACTTTGTCGGCCTGGCGTGCATCGGTGAAGGCGGAATGCAGACCGGTTCGTTCCATGAAGGAATGAACATCGCCGCCGTCGAACAAGTGCCCCTCGTGGTCGTCGCGACGAACAATCATTATGCCTATTCCACGCCGAACGAGCGCGAGTTTGCATGTCATGATCTGGTCGATCGCGCAATCGGTTACGGATTCGAAGGTTACAGTCTCGACGGAACGGATCTCAGCGCCTGCCTGGATGTGATCGGGGGCGCGGTAAAACGGGCGCGTGCGGGACGCCCGCCCCAGTTGGTTGTCGCATCCGTCCTGCGGCTCTCCGGTCATGGCGAGCATGATGACGCAAGCTACGTGACCGACGAGATCAAAGCCGAGCCATTTGCGCGCGATTGTTTGAAAGTCGCCGAGCAAACAATTGTCGATATGAATCTGTTAGATGCCGAGACGCTGGTCCAGTGGCACAGGGACGCCGCCGCGCAGATAGACGAAGCAATCGCCACTGCACAAAAAGAGGCCCCGCCCGAAAGCGACAAAGAAGATTGGTGCGCGATCTCCACACGCGAACTTGTTGATTCTCTCGAATGAGCATCACCTATCTGGAAGCGATCCGTGAAGCGCAGGCGAAGTTGCTCCGTGAGGACGAGCGCGTTTTTATCTACGGGCAGGACGTCGGCGGAACGTTTGGCGGCGCCTTTAAAGCGACCAAGGGTCTCGCGAAAGAATTTCCCGGGCGCGTATTAAACACACCGATCAGCGAAGACGCGATAGTCGGAACTGCGATCGGGGCTGCCATGCAGGGAATGCGGCCGATTGTGGAAATGCAATTTGCCGATTTTTCGAGCCTCGCGCTCAATCAAATCTTGAACAATGCCGGTACGCATTATTGGCGGACGAACGTTCCAGTTCCCATCACGGTGCGTCTGCCCTCTGGCGGAACAAAAGGCAGCGGGCCATTTCACAGTCAATCGATGGAATCGATCTATGCACATTATCCGGGACTCA
>WNGE01004846.1_pt1 | contig 15408 bp, 8 predicted proteins | sample 5400651 | NCBI WGS metagenome assembly WNGE01 (sample SAMN13153370, study PRJNA577476) | soil metagenome | isolation source: 60 cm soil or saprolite under grassland replicate 2 | place: USA:California | collected 2016-06-15 | reverse complement strand
ACGTGGACCAGCGCCATCGACGTGGCGCCGCCGTGGTCGCGCACCTCGTACGCGATCGCCTGCGGGAAGGCCTGCACCGGCACGACCAGCTGCCGGTTCGCCACGTGTGCGGCAGGGAGGAACGCACGCGAGATCGTCAGCGCGTCCGGCGTGCCGTCGGGATCGTCGTCGTTGGCGAGGACGTCGACGGTGGCGCTGGTCGCCCCGGGCGCCACCTTGGCGACGTCGTCGCGTGCCACGGGCGGGATGTCGTACTTCGGCCGCGCGTCGACGATCACCTGGGCCACGGACCGCCCACCGGTGCCGTCGGTGATCGCGTAGGAGACGATCAGCGGCTTGCCGGTTGCCGGCGGGGTCTGCACGACCACGCGGTCATCTTGCAGGCTCACCCCGGTAGGCACCGGTTCGTTCGTGGACGCGAGCGGAGCGATCGACACGTCGTCGTCCGGCGCGGTCAGGTCGTTGCCGAGCACCGCGACGTGCACCGTCGCCCCGGGCGCAGCGGTGACGTTGTCGTCGACGGCGACCGGCGGCTGCGGATCTCCGGGCGGGACGACGCCGATGCGCATCGTGGCCGTGCCGCTGAGCCCGAACCGGTCGCTCACCTGGTAGCTGAACGTGTCGGTGCCCGCCGAGAGCGGATAGGCCTGGTAAGTCAGCGTGGCCGGCCCGGTGGCGGTGATCCGGCCCAGCCGCGGCGGGCTCGCGATACCTGCGACGGTGACCGAGTCGCCGTCCGGGTCGACGCCGGTCCACGGGATGGTGATCGTGACCTGGTCGCCGGCCACGACCGAACGCGACACAGGCCCCGGGTCGGGTGGCTGGTCATGCGCGGGGTCGGCGGGGACCGGGTTGATCGTGATCCTGGCATGCCCCACGGCTGTCTGCCCGGACGGGTCGACCGCCACGTAGTCCACCACCACCTGCGTCGACGTGGTGACCGACGGCGGTGCCGCGTAGCGCAACACGTTGCCGGACACGTAGCCGGCACCGGTGCCCTCCGGTGTGGTAACCAGCTTGCCGGGCTGCAGTGTCATCGGATCACCGTCGGGGTCGATGTCGTTGTCGAGCACCGGGATGTCGACCGAGTCGCCGGCGCGCACCGTGGCGAGGTCGTCGACCGGCGAGGGCGCCGTGTCGACCTCCGGTGCCGACAGTTGCAGCACGCTGACCTCGCCGGTGACCGGCTGGGTCAACCCGTCGGTGACCGTGTAGTGGACCAACCGCACGCCGGGGCTGACCGGTTGGGTCGACCACAGGCGCAGCCAATGGCCCTGCACCACCGCGATCTGCAGGCCGGCGTCGTCGGCGGCTACCGCGCGCTGCACCACGAGCACGCCCCCGGACGGGTCGAAGTCGTTCGCCAGCACGTCGACGGTCGCCGCCTGCTGCCCGTGCAGCACGGCGGTGTCGGGCATGGCGACCGGCGGCAGCGCCTTGGCCGGGTCTGCCACGGTGTCGACCCGGATGAGGCCGGTGGACAGCTTGGCCGAGCCGAACGCCGCCTGGTACTTCAGCGACAGCGTCCCGACGTGCTTCGCCGTGACGGTGACCGTGCCTCCGGCCAGGTCCGTCGTGACGGCCGCCCCGATCGGCTGCGGAAGCGGCGCCGCGAGGGCCAGCTTCGCCGACGGATCCGTCGGGTCCGAGCCCGGGACGTCGTTCGCCAGCGGGGTGATCGTGATCGGCCGCCCGACCACGGCGCGCACGACGTCGGGTTCGGCGGTGGCCGCCACCGCGTCGGTCGCCGACCGGGCGAGCACCTTGACCTTCAGCGTGCCGGGCACCGGATCGCCGATGCCGTCGGACACCTCGTACTGGATCTGCTGCACGCCCGCGTCGCCGGGGGCGGTGAACACGATCGACCCGTCGGCGGTCGTCACCGCGCTGCCCTGCGGCACGCTCGCGTGGACGAGCGCCAGCGGGTCGCCGTCGAAGTCGCGCCAGTCGGGCAGCACCGGGTAGGTGAAGGTCGCGCCCGCGGCGACAGTCCACACCTTTGACTTCTGGTAGCCCGGTCGCAGCGTGGGTGCGTCGTTGGCATCGCCGACCCGCTGCTCGACAGTCACGTCGGCCGTGCCGGACCCGCCCTTGCCGTCGCTGACCGTGTATTTGAAGTGGACGTTGGACGACTCGGACGGCGGCATCGCGACCTGGGCGGTCTGACCGTCGGCGGAGACCGACACGGTCGCGCCCGCGCCGTCGACCGCGCCGACCGACGTGATCGCCAGGATGTCGCCGTCGGGGTCGGAGTCGTTGTCGAGCAGGTGCAAGACCGTGGTGCGGCCCAGTCGAGCGCCGAGCGTGTCGTCCTTGGGCTGGGGCGGGCGATTCTGCGCGGACGGCTGCTTCTCGTGGCTCGGGTTCTTCGGCTTCTTGCTGTTCGGCTTGGGCTTGGGCGGCCGGATCGCCTGCCAGTCGTCGACCTGGCGGATCGCGTCGTCGACGACCCACACGCCACCGCTCGCGAGGTCGTTGAGCACGACCTGCCCGCGGTTGACGCGGAAGACCGGCTGGCTGACCTTGGCCTTGGACGCCAGCTTCTGGCCCTCGGCGGGCTTGCCGTCGCACGAGCGGGCGTACACGCCGGGCGTGCCTCCCCACGCCGCGTGCACGCAGCCGCCGATGACGACGGGACGGGCCGGCGTGCCCGCACCGGCGTCGAACAACGTGGCACTGGAGCCCCCGTTCAGCGGCACGGAGACAAGGGTGGACGACGTCGCGAGATAGACGGCCGGTGACTTCGGACCGGGCTGCTGCAGCACCGCGTCCGTGGCGTCCTTCGGTACGGCGACGCTGCGACCGCCCGGGAGCAGCGCGACGCCTCCGTTCGCGTCGACCACGACCGGCGTCTCGCCGACCGCCGTGATCGCCAGGCTCTCCATCTGGTGGTGCAGTTCGGTGATCGCGGGCTTGGCGAACCGCCCGTCCGCCGGCCGGATGGTCACCAGTTGCTGCTTGCTGGCAGACGCGGCGAAGATCGTCCCGTCGGAGGAGACGGCAAGGTCAGCGCCGGCGCCAATCGTCACCACTGGCTTCTCGCCGGTATCGAGCTTGGCCAGCCCCGACAGGTCGTCACCGGTGACCCGCGCCGCCCAGAGCCGTCCGCTGGACGGGTCGAGCACGGCGGCCGTGGACCCGGCGAGCCGAAGCTCGTCGTTGCCGGGGACGACGGCCGCCTGCGTGGCGAGGGGCGCGCCGCTGCGCACGTCGACCGGGAAGACCTTCCCGGCGCCCTTGTCGAATGCCAGCACGGCCGAGCCGTCCTGCACGATGTCGACGGTGTAGGCGGCCTGCGCACCGCCGGGCGGGAAGAACCCCGCGTCGAGCTGGCCGATCGGCTTGTTCAGCCGGCCGTAGAGGCCATCAGCGTTGCTGGTGACCCAGATGCCGCCGTCGTTGAGGTCGACGTGGCGCGCGGCGTAGCCGTCGGCGGAGATCGCGTACGCGACGAGGACGGATGCTGCTGCAGCGACGACGGCAGTGGCGGCGATCGACCCCCGGTGCCGCCGAGCGAAGGTCGGCGCGCTCACGGCATCATCTTCTCATTCACGAAATTCAGGTTTTCTAGTACTACGGGTTGCCGATCGCGACGAGTTCACGAATTTGCAGGTTTTCTGCGACTACGGCCAGGCGATCGTCACGAGCCGCTGCATGTCGGATCTGACCAGGACGACGCGAAGCTGCCGGTGCTGCGATACACCTGCACCTGCACGCACACCGACGTGCCGGCCGCTGCGGGGAGCACCAGTTCGGCCTTGTCGGTAACGCCGCCCTTCGTGCCCCCGACCTGGCGCCACCGGTAGCTGTCGCCGGCGGCGTGGGCGTCATAGACCCAGCTGAATCGCACCCCGCCGCCGGCCGCGCGCACCGCCGAGACCTGCGGGGTGCCCGGCGCCTGTTGCTGCGGGCCGGTCGGCAGCGCCACCTGCGTGTCCGTCGGCGTGATGTCCTGCGGCTGGTGCTTGCTGCCGCCGGCCGTGAACGCCACCGTGATCGCGACGGCGAGGGCGGCGCAGGCGGCGCCCGCGAGGTACCAGCCGCGCCGCGAGTCCGGGGCTTGCGGCGGGGCCGGTAGTGGCGTGTGCTCCGGCGGCGGTACGAGTTGCTGCGGCAGGCCCTGGATCTGCGCGGGCTGCCACGGCGGCAGCGGCGGCGCCTGCGCGTCGATGCGGGTCGGCTGCTTGCGCCTGGTCGGGTCGTCGTCGAGTTGCTGGTGGGCGGGGCTCGGCTCGCGATGGTCGGCGCCGTCGATCCGCACCGGCTGGCGCACGCGCGTCCCGTCGTCGTCGGTCGACGTACCGGCCGGCCGAAGGGTCGAGGCGGTCCGGCGCGGGTCGTCGGCGACGATGATCGTGGTGAGCGCGAGGCGCTGCTCCTGCTCGATCGCCTGCAGCGCGCGGGCGAATGCCAGCGCCGTGGCCGGACGGGCGCCGGGTTCCTTGGCGAGGGCGCTGTGCAGCAACCGCTCGAACGACGGCGGCACGTCGCCGCGCCCGGTCGGCGGCGCCGGTATCGACGTGATCCGGTGCATCAGCGCCACCGCGGAGTTGTCGCCGCCACGCTGGTCGAACGGCGAGCGCCCGACCAGCAGGTGCCACAAGGTCGCCGCGATCGAGTAGACGTCCGAGCGCTCGTCTGCCCGCTCGGCGCTGAACAGCACCTCGGGCGCCGCCCAGGGGATCGACACGCCGTCGGTCTGGCCGGCCGCCGCCTCTGCTTTGGTCGCCGCGATGCCGAAGTCGGTGAGCCCGAGCGTGCCGTACTGGCCGGTGAGGATGTTCGCCGGCTTGATGTCGCGGTGCAGGATGCCGATTCGGTGCGCCGCCTCGACGGCACTCGCGACCTGGATGCCGATGCGCAGCACGTCCGGCACCGAGAAGCGCTCGCCGCGCGCTCGCTGGGCCAGGTTCGGCTGCGGGTAGTACTTCATCACCAGGAACGGCCGGCCGTCAGGGGCCATGTCGGCGCGGAACACCTGGACGATGTGCGGGTGGTCGGCCAGCTGCGCCATCGCGTTCGCCTCGGCACTGAACCGGGCCTGCGCGTGCTGGGACAGGCTGTGCGCGGCGAGCACCTTGACCGCGACCTTCATCCGCGGCATCTGCTGCTCGTAGAGGTACACGTCGGAGTACCCGCCCGAGCCGAGCGGCGCGATGTAGAGGAGGCCGGGGAGCTCCGGCGGCTGCGCCGTGCGTCCTGTCGTGCTCACGTCAGCGACGCCCGGCGATGCGTCATCCCGTCACCTCGTACCGGAACGTCACCTCGTCGGCGAGGCTCACCACTGTGCCCGGCTCGATCGGTACCGATTCGTTCGGACGCAGCCGCTGCGGCTCCTGCCACGGCGGCGTGACGATCGTGCCGTTCACCGAATTGAGGTCGGTGAGCAAGACGTGCCAGCCGTCGATCCGGATCTCGACGTGCGTGCGCGAGATGTCGTGGCCGGGGCTCGGCAGCCGCACGACGTGCGGGCGCTCGGCCTCGTTCGCGCCGTCGGCCTTCGGGTTGCGGCCCATGATCACGCTGCGGTCGAGCGGGACGACGTCGCCGGTCGACAGTCGCAGCACGCCGAGCGTCGGGCGTGCGACGTTGATCGGAGCCTGGCCCATCAGCGGGAACCCGCACACCCGGCACGAGACGGCCATCGGCGGGCTGAGGTGACCGTGCTGGCAGCGCACCGCCTGCACCATGGAGCCGGCCGGGCCAGGTTGGCCTGCCAGCTCGCCGAGCGAGGCCCGGCTCACGGTCGTGTCGGCCGAATCCTGATCCTGCCCACGCGGCGGGGGCCCCGACCACGGCTCGCCGTTCACCGCGGGTTCGCGCGGCGGACCAGGCATCGGTCCGGGCGGACCGTCCAGGCCGATGCCGACGCCACCCACCACGCCGGGTGGCGGTGCCACTTCGGCGGGAGGTAGCTGGGAACCGGGCGGGCCGTCGTCGCTCGCGGGTTGGAGCGGCTTGACCGCGGCCAGCCAGGGCATCGAGTTCTCTTCCGGCTCGGACGACGGTGGTGGCGGTGGCACCTGTTCGGTCGGTGCGGGTGGAGCCGGCATTGGCATCGGTGGCAACTGCACCGGCAACTGGATGCCCACCGGCGCCGGTGCGCCGGGCGGTGGTGGTGGCGTCTCGCCTCGCGGCTCGTCGAGCCATGGGATGAGGCCGGGCTCCGGCGTTCCCTCGGCTGGTTCCGCTGCATCCGGCGGACCAGCTGGCGGGCCCGGCAGGGGACCAGGCGGCGGGCCAGGCGGGGGCCCGGGTGGCGGGCTCGGTGGACCGGGCGGCGGCGGCGCGACGGCCGACACCGGGCCGACCGTAAACCGGATGCTCGACGCGAGCGTGACTCCCGGCGACAGCGACGTCTCGCCGCCCGCCGCCGGACCGGCGCCGGAGCTGACGCGTACCGCTGTCGTGCCGGTCGGCAGCTCGACCTCGCGCCACGTCGACACACCCTCAGCGCTCAGCGAGTGGTCGGCGCCGTCAACGGTGACGTCGGCGCGGGCTGCGCCTCGGATCACGACCGCACGGCGACCTCCGCCGGACAGCTGTACCAGCGCGAAGCTACTGACTGCGCGCAGACCGCGCTGCAGGACGGCGTCGAGGATCTCGTCGATCGGCGCGCCGCCGCGGATCAGCGACCAGCACTGCAACACCATCGGGTCGGACGGGTCGATGTCGGCGAGCAGCCACCCGGACTCCGCGCCGACGGCTACCCAGGTGCCGGGCGTGTAGTGCGCAGTGGACTCGGCCGCCATGGTGCTCAGAACCCCACCAGTCCATGTGTACGCGGGGCGGTGTCCTCGTCGATCTCGTGCGAGAGCCCATCGGCCATGCTGCCCGCGAAGTCGACCACCAGCACGGTGATGTTGTCGTGCCCACCGGCCTCGACGGCCTGGTCGACCAGGGTCGTCGCAGCCTCCTGCGCGATCGTCTGGGCGTGCAGGGTCGCCTCGATCTCGGCGTCCTCGAGTTCGCGTGACAACCCGTCCGAGCAGATGAGGAACCGTTCGCCGGCGATCGGCGGGAACACCCACATGTCCGGGACGGGCGCGGGCTCCGTGCCCAGCGAGCGCGTCACGACATTGCGGTCCGGGTGCGTCTTGGCCTCGTCGGGCGTGATGTAGCCGGCGGTGATCAGATCCTGCACCTCGGAGTGATCGACGCTGACCTGGTGCAGTTCGCCGTGCACATAGTGGTAGACGCGTGAGTCGCCGACGTTGAACACCGCCCAATGCGCCGAACCGCCGGCCCGGACGACGCCCAGGCCGGCCAGCGTCGTACCCATGCCGGCGCGTGTGTGGTGCTGCGCGCCGCTGTGCAGGATCTGCCGGTTGGCGCGGCTGATCGCCTCGGCGATCTCCTCGGTGCGCAGTTCGGACCGTTCGGCCAGCGCGCGGAACTCGCCGACCGCGATCGCGCTGGCAACCTCGCCCGCCGCGTGCCCGCCCATTCCGTCGGCCACGACGAACAGGTTCGGCGCCACCAGATAGCTGTCCTCGTTTGTCTCACGCACCCGTCCAGGGTCGGTGGCGGAGCCCCACTGAACGGACATCATCGACGCGTCAACCCCAGCTGGCTTGATCGGAACAAATGCGGCGCACGGCAGTCTAAACCGAGCACGTGGACCCTGGCTCGTCTTGCCCCGAGAACGGTCTCAGCCGACGGTCGGGCCGTGCCCGCTGCCCGAACCGAAGCCGTGGCCGCGGTCGCGCCGGCGCAGGTAACGCTCGAACTCGCGCGCGATCGCGTCACCCGACGTGGCGCCCATTTCGCCCCGGTCGATCTCGTCGTCGCGCTGCTCGAGGTTGCGGATGTACTCGGTGACCTCGTCGTCCTCGGCGGCCATCTCGTCGACGAGTTTCTGCCACTCGTCGGCCTGCTGGGGGAGTTCGGCCAGCGGCACGGGCACGTCGAGCACCTCCTCGACGCTGTGCAGCAGCGCGATGGTGGCCTTCGGGTTGGGCGGCTGCGACACGTAATGCGGCACGCCGGCCCAGAACGAGATCGCCGGGATGCCGGCCGCAACGCAGGCGTCCTGCAGCACGCCGACGATGCCGGTCGGGCCTTCGTACCGCGACTTCTCCAGGCCGTACTTGACCGCCGACGCCTGGTCGTAGGACGTGCCGGTGACCGACGTGGGCCGGGTGTGCGGTGTATCGGACAGCAACGCACCGAGCGTGACGACCACGCGGACGTCCAGCGCACGGATCACGTCGAGCAGCTCGTCACAGAAGGCTCGCCACCGCATGTTCGGCTCGATACCGCGCACGAGCACGAGATCGAAGGCCGCGCCCGGCGGGCGGCAGACCGACAGCCGCGTGGTCGGCCATGACACCCGGCGGGTCACCCCGTCAACCATGGACACGGTGGGACGGTTGACCTGAAAGTCGTAGTACTCGTCCGGATCGATCGCCATGAGCGGCTGCGAGTCCCAGACGAGTTCGAGGTGCTCGATCGACCCCGTCGCCGCGTCGCCCGCGTCGTTCCAACCTTCGAACGCCGCGACGAGTACTGCGTCGGTCAGTTCCGGCCAGCCGTCGAACTCGATCTCGGCTCCGTGGTCTCCGTCGGCGGACTCCGTCATTCGCCCAGCCTACGACCGGGGACGCCGCAAGCTTCGCGGTTACGCTCAAAGCCGCGCCGCGTCCGTTCGACGGCATTCGTCCGCGGCGGCGCGTGGCCCGCGGTCGCCGTCGTGGCCGCTGGGTAGCCTTGCCTCATGTCAGGCAATCCGTCTCGCCCATCGTTGCTCGACACGCTCGCCGAGCGCGTCGTCGTCGCCGACGGCGCGATGGGCACGATGTTGCAGGCCGCCGACCTGGGCCTCGACGACTTCGAGGGTCTGGAAGGCTGCAACGAGATCCTCAACGTCAGCCGCCCGGATGTCGTGCGCGGCGTGCACGATGCTTACTTCCGGGCGGGCTCGGACGCCGTCGAGACGAACACGTTCGGCGCGAACTGGGCGAATCTCGCCGAATACGACATCGTCGACCGGATCCGCGAGCTGGCCCGCGCCGGCGCGACGCTCGCCAAGGAGGTCGCCGACGGGTGGTCGACCCCGGACCGCCCGCGGTGGGTGCTCGGCTCGGTGGGTCCCGGCACCAAGCTGCCGACGCTAGGGCACGTGCATTACACCGTTCTGCGCGACGCGTACCAGGAGCAGGTCGCAGGCATGATCGAGGGCGGCGCCGACGCGATCATCGTCGAGACCTGCCAGGATCTGCTCCAGGCCAAGTCGGCCATCATCGGCGCCAAGCGGGCGATGGCGTCGCTCGGCGCGAAGTTGCCGCTGATCGCGCACGTCACCGTCGAGACGACCGGAACCATGCTGCTCGGCTCGGAGATCGGTGCCGCGCTGACCGCGCTCGAGCCGCTCGGCGTCGACCTGATCGGGCTCAACTGCGCGACCGGCCCGACCGAGATGAGCGAGCACCTGCGCTACCTCTCGCGCAACTCGCGCCGCCCGCTGTCGGTGATGCCGAATGCGGGGCTGCCCGAGCTCGGCCCGAACGGAGCTACCTATCCACTGACCGCTCCAGAACTAGCCGCAGCGCTCGCGTCGTTCGTCACAGAGTTCGGTGCGGCGCTCGTCGGCGGCTGCTGCGGTACGACGCCGGAACACATCAGTGCCGTGGTCGCTGCGGTCGAGTCGCTCTCGCCGCCGGCTCGCCCGGCGAGTCTCGAGCCGGCGGCCGCGTCGCTGTACCAGTCGGTGCCGTTCCGCCAGGACGCCAGCGTGTTGATGATCGGCGAGCGCACGAATGCAAATGGTTCCAAGGCATTCCGCGAGGCCATGCTGGCTGCCGACTATGGCGCCTGCATCGAGATCGCCCGCGCGCAGATTCGTGACGGCTCGCACCTGCTCGACGTCTGCGTTGACTACGTCGGACGCGACGGCGTGCTCGACATGCGCGAGGTCGCCGGCCGTTTCGCCACGGCGTCCACGCTGCCGATCGTGCTGGACTCCACCGAGCCGCAGGTCATCGAGTCCGGCCTGGAGATGCTCGGCGGCCGGTCGGTGATCAACTCGGTCAACTTCGAGGACGGCGAGGGCCCGGAGAGCCGCTTCGCCCGCGTCATGCCGATCATCCGCGAGCACGGCGCCGCCGTCATCGCGCTGACGATCGACGAGGAGGGCCAGGCACGCACCGCCGAGAAGAAGGTCGCGATCGCGCACCGCCTGATCACCACGCTGACCGAGCAGTGGGGAATGAGCGAGGGCGACATCCTGGTCGACTGCCTGACGTTCACGCTCGCCACCGGCCAGGAGGAGAGCCGCCGCGACGGCATCGAGACGATCGAGGGCATCCGGCAGCTCAAGCAGATGCATCCGGACGTGCAGACCACGCTGGGCCTGTCGAACGTGTCGTTCGGGCTCAACCCGGCCGCGCGCCAGGTGCTCAACTCGGTCTTCCTGCACGAGTGCGTCGAGGCGGGGCTGGACTCCGCGATCGTGCACGCGTCCAAGATCCTGCCGATGTCGAAGATCCCGGACGAGCAGCGCAAGGTCGCCCTCGACCTCGTGTATGACCGGCGAAGGCCCGCCGGAGGCGGACAGTCGGCGTACGACCCGCTGCAGCAGTTCCTTCGCCTGTTCGAAGGCATGTCCGCGCAGTCGTCGGCGGCCTCGCGGGCCGAAGAGCTTGCGTTGCTACCGCTGGACGAGCGGCTGCAACGGCGCATCATCGACGGTGAGCGCAACGGCCTGGAGGCCGACCTGGACGAGGCCTTGCTGACCCGCCCCGCCCTGGAGATCATCAACGAAACGCTGCTGTCCGGCATGAAGACCGTCGGCGACCTGTTCGGGTCCGGCGAGATGCAACTGCCGTTCGTGCTGCAGTCGGCCGAGGTCATGAAGGCGGCCGTCGCCTACCTCGAGCCGCACATGGAGAAGTCCGACGGAGCCGGAAAGGGCACGATCGTGCTCGCCACGGTCAAGGGCGACGTGCACGACATCGGCAAGAACCTCGTCGACATCATCTTGTCGAACAACGGCTACACCGTCGTCAACATCGGGATCAAGCAGCCGATCAACGCGATCCTCGAGGCCGCCGACGAGCACGGCGCCGACGTCATCGGCATGTCCGGGCTGCTGGTCAAGAGCACGGTGATCATGAAGGAGAACCTGCAGGAGATGAACACGCGGGGGATCGCCGAGCGGTACCCGGTCGTACTCGGCGGCGCCGCGCTCACCCGCGGCTACGTCGAGCAGGATCTCGCCGAGCTGTTCGAGGGCGATGTCCGCTACGCCCGCGACGCGTTCGAAGGGCTGCGGCTCATGGACGCCCTCATGGCGGTGCGTCGTGGCGGAGTGGCGACCACGCCGGACGGGCCGCCGGACGCCAAGCTGTCCGACGACGAGGCCCGCAAGCTGGCCGAGCGCAAGGCGCGCCGCGAACGGTCGCTGCGGATCGCCGAGCAGCGTCGCGCCGCCGAAGCCGCCGAAGAGGTGCCGGCACGCTCGGACGTCGCGACCGACAACCCGATCCCCACGCCACCGTTCTGGGGCGACCGCGTCGTCAAGGGAATCGCACTGGCCGACTACGCGTCGCTGCTCGACGAGCGGGCGACGTTCATGGGGCAGTGGGGCCTGCGCGGCGCGCGCGGCGGAAAGGGGCCGTCCTACGAGGAGCTCGTCGAGACCGACGGCCGTCCCCGGCTGCGCTACTGGCTCGACCGGTTCCAGACCGAGGGCGTGCTCGAGGCGGCCGTCGTCTACGGATACTTCCCCTGCGTCAGCAAGGGCGACGACCTGATCGTCTTGAATGAATCAGTAGGCGGCACTGGCAGCACAGAGCGGACGCGGTTCACGTTCCCGCGGCAGCGTCGCGAGCGGCGCCTGTGCCTGGCCGACTTCTTCCGGGCCGAGGACTCCGGCCAGACCGACGTCGTCGCGTTCACCGTCGTCACGGTCGGTGACAAGATCAGCCAGTTCACACACCAGCTGTTCGAGGCCAATGCCTACCGCGACTACCTCGAGGCGCACGGGCTGTCCGTGCAACTCACCGAGGCGCTGGCGGAGTACTGGCACCGCCGAATCCGTCAGGAACTGATCCTGCCCGGAGGCAAGCCGGCCGCTGCCGACGACCCGGCGGACGTCGAGGAGTTCTTCAAGCTTGGCTACCGGGGTGCCCGGTACTCCCTCGGCTACGGCGCCTGCCCCGACCTCGAGGACCGCGCGAAGATCGTCGGGCTATTGCGTCCGGAGCGAATCAACGTGGAACTGTCCGACGAGTTCCAGCTGCACCCGGAGCAGTCGACCGACGCGATCGTCGTGCACCATCCCGAGGCGAAGTACTTCAACACGTGAGCGTGCCGGCCGCCGTCCTCTTTGACATGGACGGCACGCTGCTGGACTCGGAGAAGGTCTGGGACGTCGCCCTCGACGACCTCGCGCACTATCTCGGCGGGGAGCTGTCCGACGCAGCGCGGCGGCGGATGGTCGGCTCCAGCCTCGCGCGATCCATCACGATCCTGCACGACGATCTCGGCATCGACGCCGATCCGGAGAGCAGCGGTGGCTATCTGACCGAGCGCACCGCCGAGTTGTTCCGCACCGACCTGGTGTGGCGCCCGGGTGCCGAGGAATTGCTCGAGTCCGTCAACGAAGCCGGGGTGCCCGCCGCGCTGGTCACGTCGACGCACCGGCGGCTCACCGAGATCGCCCTCGAGGTGATAGGCCGGGCGCATTTCAAGGCGACGGTCTGCGGGGACGAGGTGGCGCATCCCAAGCCGGCGCCCGATCCCTATCTCGTCGCAGCACGGTTGCTCGGCGCGGACCCACGGCACTGCGTCGCCATCGAGGACTCACCGTTGGGCGTCGCGTCGGCCGAAGCCGCCGGATGCGTGGTGCTCGCCGTGCCGAGCGAGGTGCCGATCGAGGCGGCGCCTACCCGTACGGTCCGCGCGAGCCTGGTCGGGCTGACGATGGACGATCTCGCCGCACTGCTCGAAGCCGGGTAGCAGTCGTGGGCATGATCCACCTGCGGGCTGTGGCCCCCACCGGTACGACCGATGAGGTGCTTGGCGTCCTGCATGGCGAGCCGGGTGCCACGAACATCGCCGTAGTCTGCGCTGCTCGGGAACCGCCGGGGGATCTCATCTTCGCCGATCTCGCGCGCGAGTCCGTTCCGGGCGTGCTCACGAAGTTGCGGCGGCTCGGCGTCACTGAGCGCGGGTCGGTCAGCCTAGCGTCCGTCGACACCGCCCTCGGCGATTCGGTGCAGCGGGCCGAGCGGGACGCACCGGGCGAGGGTGCCGACGCGGTGATCTGGGACGAGGTTGTCGCACGCACCGGCGAGGACTCCACACTGACCTGGACGTTCCTCGCCTTCATGGTTCTCGCGACGCTGCTGGCCGCGATCGGCGTGGTCACCGACTCGCCGGTGACCATCGTCGGCGCGATGGTCGTCGGGCCTGAGTTCGGGCCGTTGGCCGGAGTCGCGGTTGGCTTGCTGCGCGGCCGGATGACGGCGGTGCGCCGGGCGGCGCTGGCTCTGGCCGTCGGCTTTCCGGTCGCGATGCTCGTCGCCGCGGGCGGTACAGCCCTCGGCCGCGCTGCTGGCCTCGTGCACGCCTCGGACCTGCTCGGTCACCGGCAGACCGAGTTCATCTACCACCCGGGCGCGTTGTCGGTCATCACGGCACTGCTCGCGGGCGCCGCCGGAACGCTCTCGCTCACATCCAACAGGTCGGCGGTGCTCGTCGGCGTGTTCATTTCAGTGACCACTATCCCGGCGGCAGGAAACGCCGCAGTCGCTGCCGTTCTCGGGCTCTACCACGAGGCACTCGGCTCGGCCGCCCAGCTGGCGATCAACCTCGTCGGCATCGTGCTGGCGGCGTACCTCGTGCTTCTCGCGCAGGCACGTTGGACGCGCCGGCGTCGCAACGTGCCGGTGGAGCGCTAGTCGATGGCAGTCACCGGCAACCGTCCGACCCTGGCCGACGTGGTCCCGAGCGCCCTCGCGGCGCTCGGCCTGCCGGGATCGCCTGATTGGCTCGGGCTCCGCGACGCGCTCAGCGGCGTCCGCCGGATCGCCTTGTTGCTCGTCGACGGCCTCGGCTACCACCTCCTTCCGCTGGCCCGCCCCGTCGCGCCGGTCCTGGGCGACGTGGTGGACGGGCGCCTCGGCACGCTTCTCGAACTCGCGTCGGGCTTCCCGTCGACCACGCCGACGAGTCTCGTCTCGCTGGGCACGGGCGTTGCGTCCGGTGCGCACGGCGTGCTCGGCTTCACCCTCAACGTGCCGGGCACCGAGCGGGTGCTGAACCACGTCGATTGGCGCGACGACCCGGACCCGCGCACCTGGCAGCCGGTGCCCAGCCTCTTCACGCTCGGCGCGTCCGCCGGCATACCGGTAACCACCGTGTCGCGGCCGGAGTACGAAGGCAGCGGGCTGACCGTCGCGGCATACGGCGACGTCGAATTCGTGGGCGCCGCCGACGCCGATGCTCTCGCCGAGCAGATGCTGCGGGCGCTTCGCGCCGGGCGGCGGCTGGTGTACGGCTACCACCCGGCACTCGACACCGCCGCGCACGTCTTCGGCATCGAGTCGCCGCAGTGGATGGCCGCGGCCGCGGAGGTCGACCGGCTCCTCGCCCGGCTGGTCGACGCGTTGCCGCCCGACGCCGCGCTGCTCGTCACGGCTGATCACGGCGGCATGAACGTTCCGGACGACATGCGCATCGACGCCGACGCCGATCGGCGGCTGCGCGCCGGTGTGCGCGTCATCGCCGGCGAACCGCGAGTCCGGTACGTGCACACGTACGCAGGCGCCCAGGACGACGTGCTGGATGCGTGGCGGTCGGTGCTCGGCGCGGCCGTGCAGGTCGTCACGCGCGACGAAGCCGTGGCCGCCGGCTGGTTCGGCCCGGTACCGCAAGCACATCTGGCGCGCATCGGAGACATCGTCGCGGTCTGCCAGGACCGGTACGTCCTGCTCGCCACGAAGCACGAGGACAAGCGGGTCGGCAAGCTCGTCGCGTACCACGGCGCGATGACCGCGGAGGAGACCGCGATCCCGCTGATCGTCCACAATGGACAGTGAGCCCGGAACTACAGCTCCGGCTCGACCACCTGCGGCGTGACTTCGCGCCGGTCGCGGTTGAGGATCGCCAACGCGTCGGCCGGGAACGGTGGGGGAGTACCGCCGAAGGACGGGCACCGGGCCTGGTAGTCGCACCAGTCGCAGAGCCTGCTCGGGCTCGGCCGGAAGTCGCCTTTCTCGGTCGCGCGGGCGATGGCCGTCCAGATTGCCTTGAGCGTGCGTTCAAACCGGACGAGCTCGTCGGCGTCCGGCGAGTAGGTCAACGTGTCGCGGTCGGCGAGGTAGATCAGCTTCAGCTGCCGCGGCACGACGCCGCGGGTACGCCACAGCACGAGCGCGTAGAACTTCATCTGGAACAGCGCCT
>WNGE01008247.1_pt1 | contig 15410 bp, 11 predicted proteins | sample 5400651 | NCBI WGS metagenome assembly WNGE01 (sample SAMN13153370, study PRJNA577476) | soil metagenome | isolation source: 60 cm soil or saprolite under grassland replicate 2 | place: USA:California | collected 2016-06-15 | reverse complement strand
CGTCTATCTCGCGGCCGCTTTTTGGAGAAATGGATGAACGCGGTTCATGGCTCCGCAGAGCGTCGCCCCACCAAGAATCTCGCGAGCGATGAATCGGTAGGGCGAGACTCCGTCGAGCCGATCGGAAACGATGTTTCGGCATGGAATTTCGCCACTCCCGGCGCGAGCGAAATTGCCAGACGTCGTTTGTTATCGATCCGCGGCGAGCCGTTGTTCTACGCGACTTGGGATCGCGCTGTTTTCATTCATTACGAAATCGATGCGGACGAATTGCAAAACTGCGTTCCCTACGATCTCGATTGTTATCACGGGCGCGCCTTTGTCAGCCTCGTTGCATTCACGATGCGTGGAATGCGGCCACGATTTGGCGGATCATTAAGCGCGCTCTTCTTCAAACCGATCTCGACTCATCATTTTCTCAACGTTCGCACCTACGTCACGCATAAGGCGGAGCCGGGAATTTTTTTCATGCACGAATGGCTTTCGAGCCGGATGGCGACGTGGTTGGGTCCCTCTAGTTTCGGATTGCCATATCGATTTGCCCGAATCGATTACCACCGCAATCAGGAGCATGAGTATGAGAATGAGCATGAGCATGAGCATGAGCATGAGCATGAGCATGAGCGGCGGGGGAGAGTAGAAGCCGACGCGGGCTCGTTCCATTTTTGCGCCACCTTCGAGGCAAATGATCTCGGGATCTGCGCGCCGGGATCGCTCGACGAGTTTTTACTCGAGCGTTACACTGCCTTCACGCAATTCCGGAAGCGTCGCCGGTTCTTTCGCATCTGGCACGAACCATGGCAGCAAGTTCCTGCGAAGATCCAAATCGCGACTGATAATTTGATTCACTCGACCGGACGATGGTGGCGGGACGCGCGTTGTATCGGAGCGAATTACTCGCCCGGGGTGAATGTCTGGATGGGTTGGCCGCACAAGATTAACAGCTCCGGCGTCGTCTCTTCGGCCAGCGAAGAATTGATTTTGTGAATACGAAACTACGCACCATCAAAATCATCTCGCGAACCGCGCTCGGACTGGTCTGGTTTTATGAGGGCCTCGTGCCAAAGATTCTGTTCCTGCGCGCGGATGAAGTTGGTCTCGTGCAAGCGTCACATCTGGTATGGCGGACACCGGAATTGACTCTGCGAATTCTTGGCGGCGCGCAGATGCTGGTTGGCCTCTGGCTCATCATCGGATTTGCGGAACGAACTGTCGTGTTCATCGCGACATTATGGATGTTGATCTTGATCGTGCTGGTCGCGTGCGGAAATCCGTCGATGCTGACCGATCCTTACGGCGCGCTGGTAAAAGATTTTTGCTTGATCGCATGCGCGATCACGGTGTGGACCCTCGCGCCGCACCCATCCTCGTCTGGGTAGCACACAGTCTGCCCGCCGTGGTGGGCGTCTCGCGAAAACGAAGTTGTGCGTCAAACGAGGCCGCGCCGATGCTGCCTTATATCGAGAACGAATTCAAGGATTAGCCGGAGAGTGAGGAATTGGGTCAGAAGCGTGGCGTACATTTGCACGGTAATGTAGCGATGAACTTCGAGCGAATTTGCAATCGCTACCGCCAGACAGCCGGCGGCATTGTATGCGCAACCAAACAACACTAACCCTGCCAGCCACCTCAACCGTTGCCAGCGGGCCCGTCGCCAAAAGATGACCGCGCTTAGAGCCAGCGCCAGCAAAACCAAGCGCAAATAGTTCACTGCCAGAGTCGTTAGTGCGACTCGGATGAGCCGGGGTTGTTCGGTAACGGGCGCATTTTGCGCCAATGACTTCGTCCGTCGCATAAATTCCGAGAATGGCGGGAATGATTGCGCGATTTTGCGATATTCTCCGACCTCAAGGGAGGGAACCGCTCGCTCATACACGTCCACCAGCGGCCAAATCTTCATCGGAGTGTAGGCAGGACATCTCGGGAAATAATAAATCGAGAATTGACGCGCGACTTTTTGGAGGGCGCGAAGTGGTCGGTGCTGCCAAGTTCGCCAATAATAGAAGCGATAGAATGCGCAGCGCGCGGAAATATTATTGCCGAACTCACGGGTCAATTGCGCCGCGATGGAGTCGGGTTCGAACCAGAGATACTCGGGATCAAAATTGAGCGATGGATAATGTCCGGGGTACTTCGTCTGAGAGTTTGCGATCTCGCGGTTCAGTGCGGTATAGACGTGCTCAAGCCACTCCCTAGGATAGGGAAGTTGGGCATTGTTCTTGAGGTCCTCCGCCATTTGGTCGCGAATCAGATCGGCGTGAATAACGAAGAGCATTGTTGACAAGAAAGTCTGGCTCGCCTCGTCCGTGCGACTGAGGACGCGCTCCGGCCACAGCAATAGCGATGCAGTCAATGCCGTAGCGAGGCCGAGCGCGATTTTTTGCCGCCACCAATTTTGTCGCACAAGGAAAGCAGCGACGGGCACCATTACGATGATGACGGCGAGCCAAAAGCTCGGTTTCGCCGATGCCAGCAACAGTGAAGTCAACACAGTTGCGCTGCCGCAGACGACTGCGCCGGTTCGCCGGTGCTCTAGGAAAGAGCAGCTTATGAACTGAACCGCAAAATAGAGGTTAATACCGATCAAAAACGCGCATACGCCCTCTGGGCGAAGCTGCGTCTCAATTCGAGTAGTATCATTAGCGAGAAGATAAATCGCGGTGCCGGCCAAGCCGAGTGCATCATGAAGCGAAGGATTGACTAACGAGTCTGGGACAAAGGCACGGAGACGTCGCCAAGTAAGCAAGAATAATCCACCCGCCGCCAGGCCAAGTAAATGTTGTATAATCGCGATCGCCCGAAAATCTCCGAAACAGCGCAACACCAAATAGAGAAAGGCCGGATACAGAAAATTTCGGCCTTGGGTGTGGCCAAATTCGGCGCCGGTCAGTTTGCGCAGCGCAGGCGAGAGATAACCCCAGGTGTCGGCATCGGCAATTGGATCCAGCGGCAGCGCGAATCTTTGCCAGACTGCCCAGGCAAAGATGAACGCGATTGCAGTCCAATAGCAAAGCCGCCAAACCGAATTTGTTCCCGGCCGGGGCGACTGCCTCCTTGCAAGCTGCGCAATCATTTCAAGGTGCGGCCCAACCTTGCGGAAGAATTATGGTTAATCGCCTGCTCCTGTTGCTTGAAGCGCACTTTGCCTTCGGCACTCCCACATTTGCACGACGAATTCGAGGATAAACCACAAGCCGAGAAGCTGCGCCAACAGAGTAGAATACATTTGCACGGTCATGTAACGGCGAATCTCGAGCGAAATGATGGTTGCCACTTCAAGGCAACAGGCTGCGTTAAATGAGAACGAGAACACGACCAGGGCCGCGATGAAGTGCAGCCGTCGCCAGCGCCCTGAAGTTAGGGCAACGATCACGGCAAGAACGAGAGCTACGGCAAGCCAGGTCGAATAGCTAATCGACATCAGTAAAACAGCTATCGGAATAATTGGAAGAAGCAGAGGCTGTCGAAAGCGCAACTCGCGCCGGGCAAGCTCTTCCGTCCGATTCATGAAATCCACAGCCGGCGGATAACCCATCCAGACTTTGCGACACATTGGGTCACTGAGAGAAACGACACTATATTGATATTCCCCGCCCAGCTTTCGGCTTGTTCTGGGGTCATAGGCCCGGCAGTACGGCAGATAGAAAATTTGCATCTCCCGCGCAACCTTTGCCAGAACTTGGAGCGGCCGTTTTTGCCAGATCCGTCCGTAATAAAATCGGTAAAACGCGCAAAGCGCGGTAACATCGCTACGAAATTCGCGACGGGCTTGGGCAGACATTGAGTTGGGGTTGTGCATCAGAAAATCAGGGTCAAAGCCGAGGGAATGGTAGACATACTGCCGAGCCGTACGAGATTTTTCGATCTCCGTCCTCAGCGCAAGGTAGAGACGTTCCAGCCGATCGCGCGGGTATGGAAGGCTGACATTCTTTGCCAAATCGTTTGCCAATTGGTCACGAATAAGCTCGGCATGAACTACGAAAAGCGTCGTCGGCAAGAATGTCCGGCTCATTTCATCATTGCGACTGAGAAAGTGTTCCGGCAACAAAAGGACGGCGGCGCTAAAGACGAACCCGAGAGAAAACCAAACCTTTTGCCACCACCAACCACTCCGCCAAAACAAGGCAATGATTGGCGACAATACAAAAAGCGAAGCCAGACCAAAACTCGGTTTGATCGAAGCGAGAAGGATTGCGGTAAAGGCAAGCGCAATCGCATATGCAACTGTGCCCGTGCGTCGCTGCTCTTTGGCACGAAAATGCGCGCACGCTTCCAGGTGAGTAAGAAAACTGCACCGGCCAAAAGTCCGAGGAAATGTTGAGCGATGGTGATGGCGCGAAAATCCGCAAAAAGGCGGAGAACCAAGAAGACAAAGCCAGGATAAACGAAATTGCGTCCGTTGGTGTGGCCAAATTCGGCACCGGTTAATTTTCGGAGAGCGGGCGAGAGATAGCCCCAGGTATCGGGATCGGCAATTGGATCGAACGGGAGCTTAAAGCGTTGCCAGACCGCCCAGGCAAAGACGAGCGCAAGCGCAGTCCAATAACAAAGGCCCCAAAGCGAATCTGTTCTCGGGCGGGACGATTGATTGCTTGCAGGCTGCGCGATCATTTCCAAGGTTCGGCAATGTTTGAAGTAAGAGCGACGGATAAAAGCACAAAGGCGCGCTCGGGGCGGCTCAAAACTGGACATGGCCTGATCGAGACGCCAGCGTTCATGCCGGTAGGAACCCAGGGCAGCGTCAAAGCCGTTAGTTCGCGAGAGCTGCGCGAACTCAACACCCAAATTGTTCTCGGGAATACTTATCACTTATTCGTTCGGCCAGGACTCCATGTGATTCGGCACTTTGGCGGATTGCATAGCTTTATGAATTGGGATGGGCCGATTCTGACTGACAGCGGTGGTTACCAGATTTTTTCGCTGGCGAAGCTGCGCAAGATCACGGAGGAAGGCGTGCATTTCCAAAATCACGTCGATGGGACGCCAGCTTTCATTTCGCCGGAGATCGCAATGGAAATTCAGGCCGCGCTCGGCAGCGACATAGCCATGGTGCTGGATGAATGTCCGCCGTGGCCATGTGATTATGATTACGCCGCGCGGAGTATGGAAATGACAGCGCGGTGGGCCGCGCGCTGTAAGCGCTCTGTAGAGGCAGGCGTGTCGCCTGCGACGTCAAACAATGCAGCCGGCACGGCTGCCGCTACAGCAGACCAGCTCCTCTTTGGAATTGTGCAGGGCGCAACATTTCCGGAATTGCGCAAGCAAAGTGCGCTGGCTGCCGTCGAAATCGGATTCGATGGTTACGCCATCGGCGGCGTAAGCGTGGGCGAACCGGAGGAAGAAATGATGCGCGCGGTGGAATCGAGCGCGTCATTTTTGCCGGAAAACAACCCGCGCTACGCGATGGGGCTGGGCACGCCACCGCAATTGCTCGAGCTCATGGCGCACGGAATGGATATGTTCGATTGCGTCTTGCCGACCCGGCTGGCGCGCAATGGGACCGCGTTTGCGGCGACGGGCACGCTCAACCTGAAGAACGCCGAGTTCGCGCGCGACAAAAATCCGATCGAACAAGGTTGTGCCTGCCAGGCCTGCCAGGAGTACACCCGCGGCTATATCCGTCATCTTATCAAAGCCGAAGAAATTCTCGGGCTGCGTTTAATCACCCTGCACAACTTGCATTTCTATCTCGACCTGATGCGACACGCGCGCGCCGCCATTGAAAACGGAACGTTCAATGAATTCCGGTCTAACTTCGTTGCCAATTATAAAGTCCGGGGCTTCGATCTTACGCCATCGTGATCGACAGGCCTCTCCCGCCCATCGCTTTACCCATCAACGGACGTGCGCTGCATAGTAACGCGGAGATGTTAGTTTATTAATCACCCAGGGCAGCGGGCCGTGCAGGCTGGTGTAGAAACCTGCGCCCGTTCCGTAGCGAAACGTACTGACCAGCGGAATCGCGCTAAAGGTCAATTCACTTCGCGTTGCCACCGTCTGAGTCGAAAGTTGTGCAATATTCGTGTCGCTAAACAAGCCTATGAGAAGACCCCCCTGAGCCGCCTGGGGGTTCTTGCGGTCAAAAGGTTTCGCTCCCCATTGCTCCATATAATATTGAAAACCACCATGTCCTTGGACCCACACTTTGCCGAGTTCGGCACGGTAACGTTCTTGAAACAACCCGGCGGCCGCCCGCGCGCAATTAGCCTCACTACAATCGGCAATTGCGATCAAAATCGATACTCCTGCGGCAGCGAGAAAGGGGGCATATTTTAGGGCACCGAGGTTTTGGAAACTTCTCAGATGCCGGACGACTAAGATGGCCGCGGCCGGGGCCATTGGCAGAAATGTGCGCGCAGTAATCGACCAATTGAAGAATGCGGCGAAACAAAACGTGCCCCCGACCCACAGAAACAACAACACTGCATCCGCGCTTTTTTCTTGCACAAGATCGATCACCGCCAGGGCTAGAATGCCAGCCGCAACCGTGGCAAAGAGGCCGCCCTCAAGCCAAACGGCAGTTTTGCTGGTTTCCAGATGAAGGCCCCGCACCACAAAAAAATAAAACGCGGCAGTAAAGGCAAGGTAACCAACTGCCGCGAGCAGGCAGAATTTTCTACTTGAAAATGGCGCAAAAAATAGCGCGCTGATCAGACATCCACCACCAAACGTCAGGCCAGTCAGCAACTGAGCGAGATGCGACGGCCGTGTTATCGATGAGACAGTGGAAGAAATGATCATTGCTTCGCTAAAAAGCCCGTGACCGTAGGCTTCGTCTGTCAGGGTTTCGTAAGTGAAAAGGACGGCCAGGGGGAGCAACAGAACTGTAAGTCGCACCGTAAACTGTCGATCTCGTGCCAGCGTGTAAGCAGCGAGTAAGGGGACGAGACTAATTCCAAAATACTTCGTCAGGGTAGCGGTAGAAATCAGCCCTGCCGAAACGAGCAAACGCCACGATTGTTGGCGAGCCAGACCAGCAAACCAGAATTCCAGCGCCCACAGCCAAAGCGCCAGCATCATCACGTCACACATCACACTGGTCGCCGAAACAAGAAATACGGGAGTGAAGATTGTGACCAGCGCAGCGATGAATGGCTCGCGACTGAAGCGGCGCGCAAGTACAAACGTTCCCAAGACCGACAATACCGCCCAAAAGAAAAAAGCGGAATGCAGCGCCAGTTCGCTCCAACCGAAGACGCTTGCGACGGCCGCGATATAGTATGAACAAAGCGGCGGATTTTGCATGACCAACGACATTGGTTGTGTAAACGAAGACCAGTTCACATCAAAGCCGTAGGGATCGAGTGGATGTTTGGCGATCTGCTGGGCCATCCAAAGGAAAAGCGGATCGTCAGCATTAAAGGCTTTATAGAGGAATGGCGCGAGCGCAGCAGCGACGATTAGCGTTAAGAAAGCCCGCGGCTTGTATGAGCTGTGCATGATTAGATGCGGATGCCGTCCTTGAACCCTCTCGCGGCCGTGGTGTCAAACATCGAATCTTAAAAGCAACGGCTAGCCGCCAGCGGAGAAGATACCAGGGCTGTGTTTAATCACGGGCGCAATGTGTATTTTTATCTCGACCTGATTGAAGGGGCGCAGTGAATTAATCGCAGCGATTGGATTTCCTTCTGAAAATTTGAGTGGTGATAGTCGCAAGCTTCTTCCTCCAACTAAAAAATTGCAGGCGGCGCGAGTAAGATTAAGCTCGGACTCCCGTCTACTACCTGATGATTTTGCTTACGCTCTTAGCTCAAACGCAGACCGGCCCGCCCGGAAGCGCCGCCAGTCCCGGTGGCGGATTCAATCTTTTCGTCCCGCTCATCTTCGTCCTGGTCATCTTCTATTTTATTGGGATTCGTCCGCAAGCGCGCCGGCAAAAAGAACAGCAAAAACTAATCGGTGCGCTCAAGACCGGCGATCGCGTCGTAACCAGTTCGGGCATTCACGGTCTCATTGCCAACGTGAAAGATTCCACCGTGATCGTAAAAGTTGCCGATAACGTGAAGATCGAAATGGAAAAATCGGCCATCGCGAGCGTCGCGAAAGCAGCGGAGTGATGGGGTGGGGTGTTGGAGTAATGGACTAGCTGATCTGCTGATGAGCGCCAAGATCGACAATCAGCAATCAGCAATCAGCAGTCGGCAATTGGAATGAGTCCCGCGTTCACATTTTTCATCGGGCTGTTGTTGCTCATCCTCTTCGGCTGGTATTTTGCCACTGATTACGGGCTCCGAAAACGACTCCTCGCGGCCCTGCTGGCGGCGATGCTGGTCGCATTCAGTATTGCCACCATCTGGCCGCCTGACAAAAAAATCGCCCTCGGCCTCGACATCAAAGGCGGCACCTCCTTCCTGATCAAGCTCCAGCAAGTCGACAAGGACAAGCCGATCACTTCTGGTTTGCTCGATCAGGCCGTCGAAGTGATCCGCAAGCGCGTCGATTATTTCGGCGCCCGCGAACCCATTATCAGCCCGGTCGGCGAGGACCGAATCCTGGTCCAGATTCCAGGACTGGATACCGCAAACATTCAGGAGGCGCGCGCTCAACTTTCACGCGTAGCCAAGCTCGAATTTCGCCTGGTTTATCCGGATGAGGGCCAACGACTGAAAGCGATTGACAACGGGACCGAGGTAGTACCGCCAGAATATAAAATCGAGAGCCACAAACGCGTGACTGAGGACAAGGAGAAAGCGACGACTGAGCGGTTGCTGGTGAAAAAGAAAGCCGACCTCGGCGGCGATCGCGTCTCAGGTTCGAATGCTATTTACGGCAATGAAGGCTGGCAGGTGCAGTTGAAGTTCGATAGCGAGGGCGCGAAAAAATTCGGGCAGATTACGGAGCAATTCAAAGGTCATCGCTTCGCCATTGTCTTGGACGGCGTCATCCTATCGGCACCGGTCATTCGCGATGCCATTTATGGCGGTGACGCGGTGATCACCGGTCAGTTCACCGAAAAAGAAGCGCGTGGTCTCGCCAGTGCGCTGGAGAATCCGTTGCAAACGCCGGTGAGCATCGAAGAAGAACGCAGCGTGTCCCCGACCCTTGGCGCAGATTCGATTCGCGCCAGCATCATGGCTGGCCTCGTCGGTCTGGCCATTACCCTGGTATGCGTTGCGCTTTACTATCGCTTTGCCGGCATCATCGCCTGCCTGGCACTGCTGGTGAATATCGTGCTGCTCCTCGGCGCGCTGACCATGTTCCGCTTTGTTCTGACCTTGCCGGGCATTGCCGGAATTATTTTGACGATCGGTCTCGCGGTCGACGCCAGCGTGCTGGTTTACGAACGCTTGCGCGAAGAACTCGCCCTGGGCAAATCGCTCAAGATTGCGATCCAGGCCGCTTATGAAAAAGCTTTCAGCTCAATTTTTGACGCAAACATCACCACCCTAATCACAGCCATCATTTTATTTCTGCGAGCCAGCGGTCCGGTCAAGGGCTTTGCCATCTCGCTCACGCTCGGAATTCTGGCATCGCTCTTCACCGCCCTTATCGTCGGGCGCAACATCTTCGAATTCTTCGTCGATACCGGCCGCGTGAAAAAAATTTCGATGCTGCATCTCATTTCCTCGCAGAACATCAACTTCCTCGGCAAAGGGTTTCTCGCCTGCATGTGTTCGCTCGCGCTCATTGTTGCGGGTGCGACCTCGTTTTATATTCGTGGTGAAAAGAACTTCGGCGTCGATTTCCGCGGCGGCGATTTGATTACCCTGAGCTCACCGCAAGCGATCGATGTCGGCCAAGTGCGAGCGGCGTTGCAACCAATCAATCTGGCGGACGCGTCTATTCAGGAATCGAACCAGGGCGGGAAATATTACATCACCGTGCGCACGCCTTTGCACACCAGCGACGCGGTTGAAAAGCAAATCATAACGGCGATGCCGCAGGCCCAATTCAAGGTGGAAGGGGCAGAACGAGTCGGCGCTCTGGTCGGTGGCGAGCTGGCGCGCAATTCATTGATTGCGCTCGGGCTCGGTATTCTCGGCATCTTGATTTTTGTGACCCTTCGGTTCGAACTTTCCTTCGCGGTGGGCGCGATTGTCGCGCTCCTGCACGACGTCTTGATCACGGTTGGTATGTTTTCGCTGCTGCACCGCGAACTTACTCTCACCATGGTTGGCGCGGTGCTTACCATCGCCGGCTATTCCATTAACGATACTATCGTCGTTTACGATCGGATCCGCGAAGGTTTGGCCAGCGGCCGCAAAGGTTCGATCGAACAGATCATGAACGAAAGCATCAATCAGACGCTGAGCCGGACTATCCTTACCAGCACCGTCACGTTGATCCCGATTCTGTGTCTATTCTTGTTCGGCGGCGCAGTCCTGCGCGATTTCTCCCTGGCTATCATCATCGGGGTAGTCGTCGGGACCTACTCCTCCATCTTCATTGCTTCGCCCATTGTCCTGTGGTGGACCCGCGCCCGCGGCGGGAGCAAAACCAGCCTCCAACGCGAAATTACTTCCAAACAAACCAAGCCGGCGACCGCGAGCTAGCTTTGGTGCAAGGAGGCGCTTTAACGGAGATTGCTCGCCCCCGGCGGGCAGGCAGATACCGGCCTGTGTTTGAGATCCGCTTTGATCAACCTGCGGTTGAATTTCCTTCGTGAGCAGCGTGGGGGGCCCTTCCTAGACGCCATTTGACGCGGCGTAGACGGCCGGAGTAAATTGGCTTTGCCCACGGTCGGAATGGGCGAATTTTTCGGAATCGAGGTGAATTGATGCCAGAAGTCATTGTTCGAAAAGGCGAACCAGTGGATCGCGCGCTCAAGCGGCTGAAAAGCAAGCTGGACGCGGAAGGCATCCTCGATGAAGTGCGACGCTTGCGCGCGTTTGAGACACCGAATCAAAAGAGCAGGCGTAAAGCCAAAGCTAATGCCAAACGCGGCCGCACCAAGTTTCGGTTCAATCCAAACGGCTAAGTCGGAACACAGGGCTGGTGCCCGGTGTGGCGCACGGGCCTGAGGCCTGTGTTCCAGAATTGATTTCGAGAACGCGGCGGTGAGCCGCGTTTTTCGTTTATTGGCAGGAAGCCTTTAGCTTTCGCACTCGCAGACGATTCGGAAACCAAGATCGTTGCAGGAGAAATTCGGGACGTTGGCGCTGCGCGTGGTCGTCTGCAAACTGGCGAAGCGCGATTTCCAACTGCCGCCGCGATAAACGCGTTTGGCTCCACTCGGGGGTCCGTGCGGATCGGCTTTGGGCGTTGGTTTGTATTGCTCAAAGAAATTGCTGCACCATTCCCAGACATTTCCCGCCATATCTTCGATCCCGAACGGGCTGGCTCCGCGCGGAAATGAACCAACCGGCGCACTCTCGGCATACCCATCGTCGATCTGGCGGTCGCTCCAAGCGAAAGAAGTGTTTTTGTCGGCAAAATTGGCGAGATCGCCGCGCTTATCAAAGTTGCCCCAGGGATATCTCCGCCCGTCGGTGCCTTTGGCGGCGTATTCCCATTCCGCTTCCGTCGGCAGCCGATATTTTCTGCGTTCACGGGTGCTGAGCCATTGGCAAAACTTCATCGCATCCAGACTGCTGACATAAACAACGGGATGCCGATCTCCGGTCGCAGGCGCGCGTTTACTTTTGTGAAGGGGATCGAAGGCTTCGTAATGCGCGTTCGTGATCGGAAAACGCGATATGTAAAAGCGACTGACAGTAACGCGGAAATGCGGGGTTTCGTTTGGAGGCGCTTTCGGAAACGGATTGCCCATGATGAATTCCCCCGATGGAATAAGAAGCATTTGACCGCCAAGTGAATTGCTAAAGTTGAGATACCGCTTCCGTTCCTGCTGGGGCGAAAGCACCGGGCGCGCGGAGGTAGCGGGGACCGGCTCGTCCACCACCTTGACCTTTGCAGCCTTGACCGCACTCGTTCCGTTCGGACCAACCGCTGCGGTAGGTTTTCCCTTGCCCTTCGTTATCTCGGCGATCTGTTTTCGGTCGATTTCTTCAAGATATTCGTCCACTATGTCCTCGGCGTCTCCCGGATCGAGCCCGGAGTTTTCCGCGATGTTGATCAAGGCGTCGCGTTGATCGTCAGTCATCGACTCGCTGTCCAACGCGCTAAGCTGCAATACGCGTAGGAATTCCGATTTGGCGTCGCTTGCTGTCGCTGGCACGACCGTTTCGGTCTCCACTTCCGGCTCGGGAACCACGCGAGTTGTTCCCGTTTCCTTTAATTTCGCTTCAATAAATTGGAAAACTTTTTCTTCCGACAGACCGTGATCCGCGCCAAAACGCTGGAGAGCTTTCTCTTCCTCCGGACGGAGCCCGCCGTCTGCGATGGAGAAAGCTAGAACCTTATTAAATTCCGCGATCGCCTGTTGCTCCGCTTCGGCGGCCAGAACGGCATCAACTTTTTTTCGCCGCTCAGGATCGAGCAATTCCATGCGCGCTTCCGTCAGATAGCGCGAAGATTCGTCCAGGCCGGTGCGCAAAAGCTGGGCAACCGGATTGCTCGGCTGATTTTTTAGCGGCAGTTTTTTCTGCCACCACCGCAAAAGCTCGCGGCAATGCTCTTCGATCAGCTCGTCAGTCGGATTCTGCTGGGCATCGAGACAAAGACGCTCGTAGGGATTGGTCGAATTATACTTACTCCAACCTTCCCATTTTTGGGGATCGTCGGGAAGGGGGGTTGGAAAAACAGCGACGCATTTCACACCATCACGCAACCCGCAGAGATCCCAGATTCGCCGCCGCCTGTGCCACCTCGTTTGGCGCCAGACCGGTGTTTCGCTCGATGGAAACCTTGGCGCGGTTACCACTGGCCTCGACCGAAACTTCCAGAACTTGATTGGCGTTATATTCGTAAGTCAGCTCAACCGGCGAACCCTTCGGTAAGAATGCGGGAAGTTCCACATCACAAATTCCGAGCGGCGTACATTCACCCGGCAGCGTGCTTTCGCCTTCCACCACGCGGACAACGGCGCGCTGCATATTGGACATCGCAGTACCGAATGAATTGCGCGCCCGCGCCGGCATTGCCGTCATTTTGCGAATCATTGGAAAAACGTATTCCTCGAGGTGCACTTCATCCCACAGCACAACGCCGAGGGTGTGCGAGGTGATGTTGGTGACCTGAATCAGACCGCCTTCGCGTCCGACAAATTGATCGCGTGTGTCGGTCGGCAGCACTTGTTCACCCGAGACTTTCTCTTCTTCGAGCAAGGAAAGAATCGCCTGGATCGAGGCGCCCTTCGCCACGGCTTCGTCGGGATTCACTTCGTCAATCACCGGCGCTTTGGTCAACTGCGAAACCAGAGTGCGGACCATCGGCATGCGCGTCATGCCGCCGACGAGCATAATTTTGTCGATGTCGTCCCAGGTCATGTTCGCTTCCTGCATCACCATTTCGCAGATGGTCTTACACTTTTCCACCAGATGCTGGCTGCGGCGCTCGAATTCATTGCGTGTGATCTCGAGCTTGACGCTTTTGCCATTGTGATGATGAACCACCGCGCTTTGCATGCGGCTGGAAAGCTGGATCTTGGCTGATAACGCTCGGGTGTGCAAGTCCTGGTAGCTTTGTAGATCGAGCAGCGGATTTTCTCCATGCTGGCGATCAAATTCCTCCGCCATGTGATTGACGATGGTGTCGTCCCAATCCTTGCCGCCGAGCCGGTGATCGCCATTGGTCGCGATCATGTTGATGTGCTGGCCCTGGATGCGCATGATCGTAACGTCGAACGTTCCACCACCAAGGTCGAAGACGAAAACGGTTTGGTTCTCGTTCAGTTTATCCAAACCGTAGGCGAGCGCGGCGGCAGTAGGCTCGTTGATAATTTGCAAAACATTGAAGCCGGCAAGCTGACCGGCTGTGATAGTCGCAGTTCGTTCCGCGTCATTGAAATAGGCCGGAACGGTGATGACCGCGTCGGTGATCGGTTGCCTGAGATACTTCTCCGCGTCAAGTTTGAGCTTCTTTAAAATCAACGCGCTCAATTCCTCGGCCGAATAAACTTTGCCGCCAAATTCGCGGTGAAATTGCTCCTTCGGCTTGCCCATCTCGCGCTTGACGAAGTCCACGATTTTCTCCGGCTCGGCCACGGCATTATTCTTTGCCGTCGTCCCAACGATCACGTTTGAGCCATCAAACAAGATCACCGAAGGGGTGATCCGCTCGCTTTCGGTATTCGGAATAATTTGCGGCTTACCGTAAGCGTCAATATGCGCTACGGCAGAGAAAGTTGTACCTAAATCAATACCGACTGCTTTACGTTGTGTCATTTTTGGAGAAGTCAATGGGGCCGATCCACCCGGGTCTTTTTGGTGCAACTTTCGTGCCGCGTCCCCGCCGGATTTGTCAGGGCCCATGCGAGACGTCAGCGGAGCCAAAGAAATAGAAACTCGATCCGCGCTCATTGACAACGCAGGGCGGTTACCTCTTCCGGTCGTAGGACGTTGCCGCGCCAAATGAAGCCGCGCTTGACTCGCGTGACGATGCGGCCGTCGTCTTCAGTCCGGCTCGTCGTTTCATAGGCAGCGACCCGATGCACTGTGAGGTCGACAAATTCCTTCGCTTCCACCTCGGTCACTTCCAGACGGTGAAACACCTCCAGCAAACCATGAATTGCATTTCCCAAATTTTCGTGCCAGCGCGTTAAGCGTTCCGATTTCCGTCCCTCCGACGCGGTTTTAAGCTGGCTCGCCAGCGTTGTGAGATCGTCGTATACCACGATCAGGTCGCGAACGAACGGCTTTTGCAACGATTCATAGATGAAATTGTCGCGATATTTCAGCAGCTCCTCGTGCAAAGAATCGAACAAGCGATGGTTCACCGATTCGCTCACCCGGATAGCCTCGAGACCTTCTTGGATTTTTTGAAACTGGGCGGCGGCTTCGGTGGCGTGTGCCGGCAAGATGATCGAGGCGATCTGCTCGACTCGGCGAGTTAGAGCTGACTCCAAGCTTTGCACGTTCTCAGTGACAGTGCGGAATTCGCGCAGGAGCGAAGCGAAATCACTGCTTCGCGCTTCTTCACGCGCCAGCGTTGCCGCAGCGCTAAGTTCCTGCATTGTGCTGGCGAAATCGTCGGCCATAATCAGGCGCCGTAAAATTTCCGAATCGCCTCGATTAAGCCCACGACGTCGTGCCGCTTCGCCTCCACGTCGACGCTCAATCCGCGCTCACGCAGCGTCGCTGACGTGATCGGGCCGATACTGGCCACCTTCATCCCAGCTGGCCAAGGCAGCTTCAAATCGAGAAAATTTTCCACCGTCGATGAGCTGGTAAAGGTGATGAGATCGGCTCCTTCGGTCGAAAAACGGCGATGCGCCCCGGTCACGTCACGCGTTTCCGGAACGGTTTGATAAGCAAACGCTTCGTCCACAATCGCACCCATGCCGCCCAGCCGTTTGGGGAGCAAGTCCCGCGCCTTCTCTGCGCGAGCGATCAGAATCCTAAGATTTTCAA
>WNGE01013364.1_pt1 | contig 15417 bp, 11 predicted proteins | sample 5400651 | NCBI WGS metagenome assembly WNGE01 (sample SAMN13153370, study PRJNA577476) | soil metagenome | isolation source: 60 cm soil or saprolite under grassland replicate 2 | place: USA:California | collected 2016-06-15 | reverse complement strand
AGACGCGCGTCAGCCGCGTCGCCCGCTGCCGCGCGTAGTTGAGGTTGGCGAGAAAGATCAATGACGAGCTCGCGCTGCACAGGCCCAGGCAGTTGCCGGCCAGCTGCGCCAGGTTGGGGATGCCGGACAGGCGGTCGAGCCACCCGTACGCGGGGTCGACCAGCACCGTGAGCGCGGCGGCCATGAAGAGCACGGTCGCCGCAAAGGCGCGCAGCCTGACGTCGTTGGGGTTGCGGCGCAGCGCAGGCAGCTTGCAGATGAACGCGAGCAGCGCCAGCCCCACCCCGACGGACTGGAGCAGGAGGTCAGCTCGGAGTCTCACCCCGGCTGAAGGCCTCCAACCTGTTGACGAGATCGGGGTCGCCAGAGGGTGGGGAGTCGTATGGCCGCGAGGCGGCCGCGCGCTCGCGGATCACCGAGGCCTGGACCTCGGCTTCGAGCTCGTCTTCCGAGGAGTAGGCCTGCCGCTGGAGGACGCCCCGCACCACCTCCGGGTGGAGGTCCGGGAACAGCTGCGCGGCCAGGTCGCGATCGGCCGCCAGCGGCTGATGGCCGCAGATGATGTGGCTCAGCTCATGGAGCAGGATGTGCTCCTGGTGGAACCGGCTGGTGCGCTCCTCGTAAACGATGATGTCGGTGTTCGGGGTGGCGATCCAGGCGCCCATGGTGCGGGCGCCGATGTCCGCCATCGCCTTGAGGACGATCGGGCGCCCCTTGCGTGCGGCCACCGCGCGGCAGAAGGCCTGAATGTCGAACGGCACCGGCAGGGGCAGGTCGAGGAGGCGGGCCTCGCAGCGCCGCCGAAGGTCCTTCAGGCCCCGCGAACCACTCCCCGGCATGTCAACCTTTGCTGGGTCGGGGTTGGTCGGGCCCCGGCGTGGGTGCGGCCTCCTGACCCGGCGGTAAACCCTCCGCCTTCCGGGCATTTTCCACGATCTGCGCGATGGCCGCCAGCGTCTCGGGCGAGAGGCCGAAGGAGCGGAGGGCGATCTGGCTGATCTGCGAGTCGCGCATCGCCGAGAGCAGCTCCAGCTGAGCGTCAACGCGTGCCGCGGTGGCCTCGTCGAAGAAGTAGGCGGGGCTGACGCCGAAGAAGTCGGCCAGCGCCTCGAGGTGGGCCTTGGTCGGGTTCGCGCGCCTGCCGGTTCGGAGCTGCCATAGATAGGTGGCCGAGATGGTAGGCCCGCCCTTGGCGCGAAGGTCCCTGGCGACTTCCTCGTAGCTCACCTCGCCGCCGTCGCGGCGCCGTCGGATGCCGAACAGGCGGTCGAGCTTGGCAGCCAGCGTGCGCGGTTGGACGTTCTCAACCACGGGCCGAGTTTAGCGCAGGGGCGGGCGTGCCATAAGCTCAGATGAAGAGATTGGCCGGCGATCTGTCTCACGCCAGTTGACGTTGTCCTCGACGTGGGCTTATGCTCATCCCTTCACACGTCAACTGAAATGGATGTGGTGAGGGTAGGTCCCATGGCTGCGAATGGTGGTCCGCAATTGAACGGCACGCATGTCACGCCGCGGCAGTCCGAGATCCTCGACCTGATCGCGGCCGGCATGGCCGACAAGGAGATCGCGGGCCGGCTCGGTCTCTCCTACGGCACCGTGCGAACGCACCTCGATCGCTTCTTCACGGCCAACGGGGTCCGGGATCGGGCGGGCGCGGCGGCCTTGTGGGTGCGGATCAAGCCGCTCGACTGACGGGGCCGGGCCGCTAGAGGCGCTACCGCCTCTTATGCCATGTCGGCCACGCAGGTGGCTCCGTTGAACATGGAGATCTCGCTCGGCGTCCAGGTCGCGCCGTGTTTGGTGAGCACGCGCCAGCGATGCACCCCGCCCGGGTTGGTCTTGGGCCACGTGTACGAGGTGGCGCGCGCGGCCAGGGGAGGGGAAACCTGGAAGTTACCGGTGTCGAACCCCTCCGGGAAGATGGTTAGGGCCACCCGCTCCTCGCTCCCCGAGCTCGCCGCCGGGAGCCAGCTCAGGTCGGCGACGCCTGTCCGCGAACCCGCCTCCTCGCAACGAGCCTTCGCCATCAGCTGGGTGGCCGCCCCCGGGCCGCCGGGTGGCCCGATCGAGCCTTCGAGGGTGGAAGCGGGCTGGGGAGAGCCCGAGACCGGCGTGGGCGAGGTCAACCCCGGGCTTTCAGGCGAGCTCTGCGGGGTGGGGCTGACCGCCGCCCCGGGCGCGCCACAGCCGGCGGCGGCGAGCGCCAGGAGCGCCACCGCCGCCAGCGCTGATCTTCCAATCACCGTCAGAAGACCATACGTCCGGAAGCCGCAAAGGTAACGTCGCCTCTAGGTGTGGCAGAACACGGCCACCACCTTCCCGGTCCCTCCATGGCCGACCTTGCCGTCGTAGCCGGAATCGGTCTTGACGACCACGATCTCGACCGTGTCGCCGGAGATCACGGGCCCGTTCTGGTCGATGGCGCTGGATACCAGCGTGCCCATGTAGGAGGGCACGTTGGCGGGCGGATCCGCGCTCGCCCCGGGTTCAGTCGTCCACTGGATGCCGCACGCGGGAGGTTCACTGGTGTTGGCGGCGAAGCCCTTGAAGCTGGGCGGGGCCTGGCCGCCGCTCAGCTGATTCAGCTTCGACCACTGCGCGCCGAAGTAGGTCACCGACGTGCCCGGGGTGGCGTTCTGGTCCCCGATCACCATCGCGCCGCTGGCCAGGAAGGCGAAGATGATCGTCGCGGCGCTGTCAGTCGAGGGCAGGTAGAAGGCGTCGCCGAAGAAGTCGGCCCTCACGGCGCCCGGACCGAGGGGCTGGGCGGGGATCATGTCGCAGGTGGCGGTGCCGCTGGCGTCGGTGGTTCCGGTGCAGGTCTGGGCCGTCACGCCCGAGCCGAGCGTGATCGTGATCGAGCGCCCGGCGATGGGCACGGTCCCATCCTCCTTGAGCACTGCGCTGAACTGCGTGTTGACGCCATTGGCGATCACCGTCGGACCGGTGTAGGTGGTCGTCGTCTCTTCTTTGGTGATCGTGAAGGCCGCGCTCGTCGAGGCCGGCTGGAAATTGGTGTCGCCGGCGAAGTCCGCGTGCACCGTGTAGGGACCCGGCACCTGGTTGAGCACGATGTCGCAGGCGGCGACGCCGGCGGCGTCGGTAATCGCGCTGCAGGACTGCGTGCCGAGCGTGAAATCGACCTGCTTGTCGGCGATCGGGGTGCCGTCGTCAGGGTCGGTCAGCACCGCCGAGAGGTGGGCGGTGTCGTGGTAGTCCTGGGCGGTGTCGCCGGTGTAGGTGAGCTTGGTGTCCTCGGCGCCGACCGTGAACGTGCGCGTCGTCGTGCTGCCCATCCGGGTGCCGTCGCCGTCGAAGGTGGCCGTGAGCTGGTACTGGCCGGGGGCTTGATTGATCACCACGGAGCAGCTCGCCTTGCCGGAGGCGTCGGTGACGCCGCTGCAGATCTGCGAGCCGAGCACGAACTTGACCGTGGCCCCGACGACCGGAAGCCCGGTCAGGTATTCGATCAGGGTCGCGGAGAGCTGGGCGGTGTCGTTGAAGTGGACGCTCAGGTCGCCGTTGTAGTTGAGGGTGGTCGGATTAGGGGTCAGGCGCCAGACGCCGCGACCCTGTGTGGAGACGTACACCGACGCCAGCGGCCCCGAGGGGTGGTCGAAGAGCGCCGCGCGCGGCTGCGGGAGGTGGGCGGTGCCCGAGGTCTGGGGCGTGAAGGGGTCGGTCATCAGGCCCCAGCTGTTGCCGGCGTCCGCGCTCAGGAACACGCCCGAGTCGTGGCCGCCGGCCACGATCAGGTTGGAGTCCGACGGGTCGAGTGCGGTCAATGTGGGCTGGACGTAGCCACCGAAGCCGGTGAAGTTGGTGGCGCCGGTGGAGTTCTGTAGGCCGAAGACTCCGTTGCCGGTCATCATGCGGTCGAGAGTCACGTCCCGCTGCCAGGTGGCGCCGCTGTCGGTGGAGAACACCATGCGCACCCCACCGGGGGCGAAGTTGGAGGCGTAGAGGCGGTTCGGGTTGCCGGGATCGACGCCGAAGACGCCGATGCCACCGGTCTGGCCGCCGCTGTTGTCGATCTGGGTCCAGCTGGCGGCGCCGGTGCCGGTGGCCCTCCATAGTGAGCCGCCCGTATTGCTGGCGCAGGCGCCGGCCTGCAGGAAGAAGGTCGGGGTTCCGCCGGTGATCGCCACCGCCACACCGCAAGCACTGGCCGGGCTGTTGGACGAGGCGACCTGGGTCCAGGTCGGCGGCCCGGCGGTGATGTCGCTGGTGAAGAAGAGGCCATTGGCCGTGAGCACGGCGTACTGCTTGTCCGCGATGTTGACGATGTTCGAAACTGACTTGAAGCCCACGATGCCATCGCCCTCGGGGTGCCCCTCGGGTTTCTGGATCTCGGCCCCGGGCGGCGTGGTGACGGCGCTGAAGCTCTGACCGGAGGCATCGCCCACGCGGAGCTGGGTCGCCGGCGCGGGCTTGAAGCAGCACTCCGTGATCACGGTCCGGTTGCCGTCGGTGGCGACGCTGAAGACGTCGCAGCACTCGGGGTTCTTCCAGGTCGGCGAAGCCGCCTGCGCATTGACGGTCGACTGGAAGCCGTCGTCCTGGTTGCCGACGAACAGGCGCAGGCCGCCGCCGGCCCTGATCGCGGCCATGTTCCAGTCCCAGAGCGCGTGCATGCCGGTGTTGGAGCGATTCCAGGTCGGCGATGCGCAGCCGCCCGACCTCACATGCACACCGCCGTCGGACGACATCAGGACCGGGCAGGCGTCCTGGCTGACGGTGTTGTCGAAGATCAGGTCGCCGGTGTCGTCGTGGCCGCCGGCCGGCCGGGTGAACGACCCCGCCCAGCCTCCGGTCGGGCAGCGGGCCGAGCCGCCGGGCGCCGGCGAGGCGGGCGTGGTGCAGCCCTGCCGGAAGAGGCCGACGTCTCCGAACCAGAGGTCGAAGTTGCTGGCGCGCTTGTTGGTCTTGACGAAGGGGATCCGGCCCTGGGGGGTGGGGTCGGGCGTGCCCCGGTTGGTCCAGGTGGCGCCGGCGTCGTCAGATTCGTAGAGGTTGTTGTCGGAAGCGGCCGCAAACAGCACATAGCTCTCGTCCGGCGAAGCGGCCAGGGCGCAACGGCCGGCCGGAAGGCCGGTACCCGCAGTCCAGCTGCCGCCGGCGTTGGTCGAGCTCCGGAACCCGAAGTCACCGCAGATGTTCACGATGCCCTGGCTCGACGGCCCGCCCGGCTCGACCAGGACTCCCCACGTCCGGCCCGGGGTCCCCGAGGTCGGATTGAGGAAGGTCCAGGTGGCGCCCGAGTTGGAGCTGAACGCCACGCCGCATTGGGTCCCGATGAAGACGTTGTTGGTGGCGTCCGGGCGGATCCCGATCCCGAAGCCCTCCTGCTCGATCCTGGCCGTGGAGTTGCAGGGCGCGGCGAGGGGCGGGTTGGCGCTGGCCGGGTGCGTCCAGGTGGCGCCGGCATCGGTGCTCACCTCGATGCCGGACAGGGTCGTCACCTTGCCGTCGTAGAAGGAGGTCGCGTAGACGATGTTCGCGTTGCCGGGGTCGACCTTCACGTCCCAGGTGATCTGGGGGAGGTGGCCGTTGAGGTGCGACCAGTTGGCCCCGCCGTTCGTCGACTTGAAGAGGCCGCCCTGCTCGCTGGCGGCGTAGAAGACCGTGTTGCCGCCGGGGGCGCTGGCCACGTGGTTGACCCGCCCACCCGTGGTGGCGTCGGCGTCGGAGTTGGTCGAGACGTCCGGGTTGATGTCCTGGACGGTCGCGAAGGCCGCCACCGCCGGTGTGGCCGGCGTGACGACGAACAAGACCGTCGCGAGCATGCTCGCGGACGTCGCCAATGCAACCTGCCATGAACGCGCTTGGCGCATGGCTCCCCTCCTGGCCAAAAGCCCCATCCCGACGCTGCCGGCGCAAGTATAGGGGCGGCCCGGGCTTTATTCAGCCCGACTTGGAGGGAAAGTTGGCGGGCCCCAGAAAGTTGTTGACGGGCTTGGTTGAGAACTCCGGCATCTCCAATTTGCTGCTGAGCAAGCTGAACGCCGCCGGCGCGGCCCGGGCGGCCGGCAAGCCGTCCTCCCCTCGCACCAGTTCTACTTGGTGCGTTTGAGGATCCAGAGTCCGGAGTTCATGTCGCTCGCGTAGACCAGCTTCGTCGAAGCGTCGTAGGCGACCCCCCAGACCTGGGTCGTATTTGTGAGCACGGCCCTCTGAGCCGGCTTGATCGGCTGCTTGGCCGCCGGCGGCACGAAGTACGCGACCTCCTTGGGGTTGCGCGGATCCTTCGTGCTCACGACGCGGACGCCGTCTGTGTACCAGGAGATGTAGACGTCCGTGCCGACGACGAGGGGATTGTGGATGACGTAGTCCCCCGCCCCGGGGTCGGATGCCCCGAGCGAGTTCTGCGTGCGGAAGGCGCCGATCTGCACCGGATGGGCGGGATCGGACTCGTCGAGCACCCGCATGTAGCCCCAGCCGGGGACGATCCCGGGCCCGGTCTTGCAGAAGTCCTCGTCCGCGGTAAAGAGGAGCTTGCGCTGGTTGTCGTAGCTCGTTGAGTGCGCGTCGCCATCTTCGTTCGGCGCATACGTGAAGCGGCCGAGGTAGTGCGGCGCCGCCGGGTTCGAGATGTCGAGGCTCAGAAAGCCCGCGTCCCAGTACGAGACGAAGAGCAGCATCCCGTCCGCGGACGGATTCATGCCATGCCCGAACGCCCTCGCGAAGCAACCCTGCCCGACCATCGGGTCCAGGCCGAGGTCCTTGCGGATGCCGAATGTGGAGACGGGCGCCGGTGCCAGCGGATTCGTCACGTCGACGATCCACGCCTCGCCCCTATGCGCCTGGTCGCGCAGCGTCACCCCGTCCGCCTCCAACCGCTCGGCGTAGGGAAGGCTGGCATAGACGAACGTCTTCCCAAGGTCGTCACGGTCGCCGACTTCGAACTCGTGGAAGCCGCGCGTGCAGCAGCCCGTGTCGAACACCGTCAGGAGCTGAGGAGCCGCGGGGTTCGTGACGTCCCAGAGGCCCAGGCCGCGCTTGCCGGCCGCGGCCGGGTCGGTGCGGAAGACATCGCAAACCTGAAGCCCGACCGCAGCGATGTCGTGGCCCGCGAGAGGCCCGTACTTCGCCGTGTAGACGACGACGTCCTCGTGGGAGGCGCCCGGTACTTCGAGGTTGGCCACCTCGACCGGGTGGGCGGGATCGCGCGCGTCGAGGACGACCATGTTCAGCGCCGACCCGCTCTTAGTTCCGTTGTTGAAGGTCTGCTGGGACGAATCCAGGAAATGCTGCTCGTTGGGGAGCAGCTCGTCGTTCGTGGCCGCGAACGCCAACGCAGGCAGGCTGAGCGCCACGGTTGCCATTGCGAGCACGATCAAAGCCCTTCGCATCCTGATACCTCCATCAGCGGACGGCCGCTGGCCATGCATGTAAGTAGATCGGCGTTCCGCGAGCTAGGTCGAATGATGATAGGCGAGCGCCTCCGTGGAGCACTAACACCCGGTTGCCCGAGGAGGAAGGCCCAAACGCACTTACCGTAACTCCCTGGCTGGCGTCCATCCCGGGGTTCCGTCCGCCCTCCGATCGGTTCGGCTCGTACTCGGCAGCACCCGGTAAACTGGGCCGCTGGATCGGGGAGTAGCGTAGCCCGGCAGCGCACTTGGCTGGGGGCCAAGGGGTCGCGGGTTCAAATCCCGCCTCCCCGACGAGCCTCCCGGAGGGGCCATTCGCTGAATTCGAATCAAGTTCAGGTCAAGGATCCGGGTGAATTGGTCAAGTCAGCCTCAAATCGGACGAAAAATCGTCGGACAAGGGGCTTTGAGGCGTTTTTTCAGGACCCTTGGCTCGCTCTAATGGAGGAGTGAGGGCCATGGCTTCGCCCGCACTGAAGGTCCTCCCCGGCGGCTCCGCCGGTCGACCACAGCAACAGAGCCCGGCCGCACCGCGCCCTGGCTCTGCTACCTCCCGATTCCGAGCCAATTCTGGCTCACGGCTCGATCGTGCGCCGGCAACGGCTCCACGGTCTCCTCAGTGAGTATTCACGCGTCGCCTGAACCGGCGGTTGGAAGCCGGGAAGCAGCACTAGCTCGACAGGTCGCGAGTCGCTCATGCCCGCAAGGGACACCAAAAGATCCACGGGGCGGAGTTTTCGCGCCACACAGGCCGGAAGATCAGCCTAGGGCTGAGCCCGGACCAGGTGTAGGCCGCCGTTGGTCGTGGAAGGTTCAGATCAGAGCTGGATACACATTTAACCCGCCGGTTGTTGGCAGGCGGTGAACCGGGCCGCCGGCCTGGGGACGGACTCGCCCTCTTAGGAAGGCCGAACGGCGTGGGTAAAACGCCGGATACGCCGACCGCGTCTTACCCCGGCAGCCCCTCGGTCTCGGCCTTCAGCCGCGCCAAGTTCCGATCCGCCGCCCACCCGACCGTCCTGCCGCTGAGTGCGCTCCCCAGACCAAGCCCGAGGCTATGGCACTCCTGCTCGAAGCGGACGTGCGTGCTGCCGTCTGTCGGCTCCAGCCACCAACTCGCGAGTTTGATCGTCGGGATGCCGATCCACTTTCCCCACGAAAAGGTGACGACGCGGCGCGGCGGCTGGTACTCCAGCATCTCCCATTGCGACTCACCCGGAAGGCCGAGCGCCGTCAGCCTGGCGCGGCCCTTCGTGCCGCCGGATGCGGCAGGTTCCACGGCGTCGATGCTGCGGTAGCGGCGGAGCCAGCTGCCGCCGCTCCGCACCCAAGCCTGCGGATCGACCAGCAAGGCGAAGACGCGCTCGGGACCGGCGCTCAAGGTCGCCTCCCGGCTGACCCTGCCGGTGACGACGCTGATCAGCGAGAGCCCGACGAGGACCGGGAACGTGCCGCCGAGCACGAAGACAGCTGCGTCGGGGCCGCTCGAGGTCGTATGCGTGTAGATGTCGAACGCGACGGCGGAGACCCAGGCGACCACATTGGCGAGAAGCATGAAACGAGCGACGCCTCGGAAGGCCGCAAGGCGCCGCTCGAAGCGACGGATCTCAGCTCCGCCCAGCTGGATTGGCGTCCTTCGAGCTTCGCCAACGGCTGCCGCGCTCGCGATCTCGGGCTCCTCCCCGACGGGGGCGACAACCGGCGCGCGGGGCGTCGACTGAGGGACGGGGATCCACCGCTGGCCGTCCCACCACCAGCGCCCGTCAGGGGTGTACAGGGGCGGGGGCCCATGAGGCGGCTGGGCTGCCATCGCGGCGGACCATCTTAGTCTTGGCGCCCGCGCGAGGCGGACCGGCTCTAACCAGTTGTAGCGTGCCGACCGACCCGCCGGCTGGACTGCACGATCGCCACCGGGGAGATCGTTGGTGAGGCGGCGGCCGGTGAGCACGCGCTGGCGACGTTTGGGCGGTTCTGGACCGGTCAGCAGCGGTAAGGGCTGACCCGAGCCATGTCCGGCCCCGATGAGCAGCTGATCACGCCGGCCGCGTGAGTTCGAACGCCATCAGCCGAGCCGCGCTATTTCCCGGCCAGGAAAAAAGTGACCCCGGCGAATCCGTCTGGCTTTCGCCGTTCGAACTCACCGGAGCCGAAATGATCCTCGCATAGGCTCTGTCCGGGCGCAGTCGGGATCTATTGCCAGGCTACGGAAGGTCGCCACCAAATGGCCGTGGCCGCCGACCTCCATCTTGTCACCTGCTGAAAGCAGCCTACTTGGCCTTGGCTCACCCTGCGGAGTTGTCCATCGCGCCAGCATCCACGTTGGGGAGCGTCAGCCGAAACGAGCTGCCCCTACCGACCCGGCTGCGCTCCAGCTCCAGCGTCCCCCGTGCCCGCTCGGCCAGAGCCCGTGCTATGTAAAGGCCGAGACCCGACCCAGGCGGGTAGCCAAAGCTGGCATCGTCCAGACGGTAGAACTGCTCGAAAATCCGGTTCCGCTCTGCCCACGGAATCCCCTCCCCGCGATCGTCCACCACAACCCACGCTGATTCGGCATTCCCACCAACCCTGACTCGCATCCAGGGCTTGCCGCGCGAATAGGTGAGGGCGTTGTCGAACAGGTTGTCCAGGATTCGCGCCAGGTCCTGGGCTTCGATGGTCACCAACCGCCGCTCCTGATCGAGGTCTTCGACGATCTTTGCGCCCAACAGGGCAGCGCGCGACTGTGCGCGCACGAGGGCGCCACGCGTTGTCTCCACCAGGTCGGCCGGCCGTCTCGCGGCGCCATGCCCGGCCTGGAGGCGCGCAGCCACCAGGATGGTCTCCACCATCTGCCCCAACTCCTCGCTCTTGGCGGCCACGATCTCCAACGGCTGTCGCCACGACTCGGGACCCGGTCCGAACGTGGCGTCGAGCAGCATGGACAGGTAGCCGTTGATCGCCGAGAGCGGGGTGCGCAGCTCGTGAGCGGCCAGGTTCATGAAGCTGGTCTTCGCCTCGCTGGCCTGCCTTGCCTCCTCGAATAGCCGCGCGTTCCTCAGGGCTAGGCCGGCGACACTCGCCACCTGCTGGACTTTGGCCACATCATCTTCGTGGAACTCCTCCGGCCGCCGTCGGAGCAGCGTCAAAATCCCGCTCAGCTCTCCACCGGCGAGCAGCGGCACAACCAATACCCGCCCGATCGCACCCAGGCGTCGCCGCAGGGCGGGCGGGAGCAGCTGGAGATTGACGGCATCGCCCTGTGTTATCTGGTGGCTCTGAATAGCCTCGCTGACGACCGGCTGCTCGGAGGTGCGGAACCGGGATCCGGCAGCGAGCACCCGGCCGCGGTTGTCACAGGCGGCCTCAATCAGCGCCTCGCCGTCCTCGACGCGCGCCAGGGTCGCGCGGTCTGCTCGGGTCGCCTCTATCGCACGGCGCAGCAGCGCGACCACGACTTGCTTCGGGTCCACGGTCTGCGTTAGATCGATCGCCACATCGACACCGACCTGGAGGAGGTCAGCGGCCTGCTTCGCGCCCGCGCGCGCTTCCTCCAGCTTGCTTCGGAGCTTTGCGTTCTGGATGGTGAGCCCGGCTATGCTGCCGACCTGTTGCAAAGTGTCAAGGTCGGCGGAGGTGAAGGGCCGGTCCTCGACGCGGCTGGCACTCAATACGGCGATCACTTCGCCTCCGAGCACGAGTGGAACCGACATGACGTGCTTGCCGCCAGCGCCGGTGTCGGGCTCGCGGAAGCCTGGTTGGCTGGTCAACACAAGCGGCTCGCCACCTTGGATGGTGCGGGCAAACGATGGCACGGCCAGAATCGGTTGGATTCGGTCGACCGGAGGTTCGGTGCCGGCATCAGCGAAGGACTCGCGAATCAGGGCTTCCTCACCGCGCTCGATGGCTAGCGATATCCGGTCGGCGCCGATGGCGATAACGGCCCGGTCCAGCAGGCGCTGGGTGACCTCGGCCGGGTCCCCGGGCTCGGCAAGGGCAAGGGCGATCTCAGCCCCTGGCAGAGATCGCTCTGCAGTGCGGCTGGTGTCCTCCTGGGCGGTTTCGACGTCCGCGGAGAGTGCGCCACCGCCGGCCGGCGGTGACTCGGCCGGCGCCTCCAACCGGCGTCCGACAACCAACACCTGTAGGACCCCGCCGTCCTGCGCACCGACCGGGACGCACTCGATAGCCCAGGCCCCCGTGCTGCCCGGTGAACGTAGCTCGAGCGAGTGTGGCAGACGGCTGCTGCGTACGTACGTCAAAGCGTCCAGCAAGGCGCTGTCCGGTAGTCCTTCGAAGATCACCGACACCGGCCGGCCGGCGCGATTGGCAGCCGCGAGATCGATGAGCTCACGAGCAGCCTGGTTCAGATAGACGGCATGGACGTCGTCGTCGGTGACGTCGTAGAGGACGACGGGCAGCGGTTTTGTGCCCGCTAAGACGGGCATCGGGCCGAGGTCGCCTGTGGCATGTTCGACGACTTCGACAGGCCTGGCGAACGTCAACTTCAGCTTGCCACCACCTGACCGTTCCCTCCCAGCCGACGAGTGGTCGGCATCACCATTTGATGAAAGTAAGCATGGATTGTCAAGCCAGTCGCACGAGTACCGAACGATTTGCGTCCCCTTTGACTCCTTATCCTGCTAGGAGTACTATCACCTTAAGGGTGATATTGTTCGATAGGAAAGGTGTGCGCCACCTCCGCTGGCCGGGTGGTGATCGGGATCCTCCGGTTAGCCGGGCTTTCTGGTCAGCGGGGGCCGGCCTCGTGGTGGGTTGCCTGGCCGAGCTGATGCACCGTTATCGCTCTCGCAGCATCCGGGGCCAGGAGGCACGTGCTTCAGCGTCGTTGAAGGCGAAATCCGAGTTCCTGAGCCTCGCCGCGCACGAGATTAGAACCCCTCTGGCGGTGGGTTTGGGATATCTCGATATGACCCAGCACGAAGATCTGGGCGCCCTTACGCCAGAAGCCACGGTTGCTCTCGCCGAGGCCCGCGCTCAGTTAATGGAGCTCGGCAAAGTGGTAGACGCGTTGATGGAGGCTGCCCGCATGCAGGATGGTGCTGGACAGCTTGACAAGACCGAAACCGACCTCTGCACGCTGGTCGCCGACGTCGTGCGGTCGATGCGGTCGCTGGTCGGGCCCAAACATAACCTGGTCCTCGATCTGCCTGATGAACCTCTATCGCTGCAGGCCGACGGCCTCCGGCTCCGGGCAGTAATTCGGAACCTGCTCGAAAACGCGATCAAGTACTCGCCTGAAGGCGGCGAGGTCCTATGCCGCCTGCGCCCCATGGGAGGCCGTGTGGAGATCAGCGTGACCGACCACGGTCTCGGGATCAGCACGAGCGCCAGTGAACGGATCTTCGGGCGGTTTACCCGCGGCTTCCAGCGCGGTATCCCCGGCACCGGTCTCGGGCTCTACCTGGCAAGAAGCATCGCCGAAGCCCACGGCGGCCGGCTCTACGTTCACTCCGACCGAGGGACCACGACATTCACCCTGGTTCTTCCCATGGCTGGTGACCATGGCCTCGTGAGCCCAGCCTCACGACATCGTGGCTGCGAGGCCGCTGCCACGACCACCAGCGCCTGATCGCCGCCAATCTGGCGATGTTTGTAGACCCTTCGTTGACTCTACTGCTCCTACTACAACCGGGCGCGCCCGCACCGCAGTCGGGACCTACAGCCGCCGGCGACGGGCGGCGATCCTGTCGTCATGCCCGCGGGCGAGGTGCGAAGGCAGGTACAACTGGGCGGCCCGCTTAGTGAGTACGTGCGCGAGGCCGCCTGATGGTCCAGCGATCACTCTTTCGCGTGGCTCGTAACCCGATCCCCAAAGCCGGTTGCCTTTTCTAGTCACTCAGGCTGGGGGCCGGCCGGCGATCTGGTGGCAGACGCAGAAGACCGCCCAGGCCGCCAATCCCGGCGCGCGGATCCCGAGGGGCCGAGCCGCACCTGATCTGGTGCTCGTCGTCGACACGCGCGAGAAGTACGGCTGGAAGTTCGCCGGGCGACCACTGTCCATTGAGCGAATGGCGCTCCTGCGGGCGATCACGGCGCCATTGTCGCGGGCATCCTGATCGCTGTCGTCGAGCGCAAGACGCTGGAGAACCTGGCCACCTCGCTCTCCGATGGCAGCCTCGCCTTCCAGTCGCAGCGGCTGGCCGAGCTGCCCCGCGCTGCCGTGGTGGTGGAGGGAGACTATCCGGACCTCTTCCGCACTCAGCCTGGCCGGCGTTCCTGGCTGGCGGACATGCTGGGCAGGTTGGCCATCCGCTACCCGGAAGTGCCGATCGTCTTCGCTGGCTCGCGGAAGTTCGCCGAGGAGTGGGCCTATCGCCGTCTGGGAGCTGCGGTGGGTGACCACGATCCCCCGCCAGGTGATTGAGCTCGCCAAGCGATTATGGAACGTCGGTACCGGCGGGCGAATACATTGTAAGCGCCGGTAGTGTAGACTTGACGTGTGGCTAAGAACTCGCCGTTTACGGTCCGGCTCGACCCCGCACTAGAGTCGCGGATCGAGGCCCTTGCCAAGCGCAGCCGTCGGAGCAAGGGAGCCGTGCTGGAAGAGCTGGCCAGTGAGGCTGAGCGCAGCCGCCGGTACCCAGGGGTCGGCTTCCGAGGGTCGGACTGGTCTCGGCGCGCTTGGGTGCTTGGCACCAGCCTGGATGTATGGGAGTTGATCCAGGCCTTCCAGGACTCAGGGGCCGATGCTGAAGCCATGCTGGCCGGATCTGAACTCGTCCGCCGGCAGCTGGAGATCGCCCTTGCCTACTACCGTGAATTCCAGGCCGAGATTGACGAGGCCATCGCTGCCAACCGCACACCGATCGAGGGGCTACGCGAGGAGTACCCCTTCATCCAGGTCTTGACCGTCGGCGAGTAGTTGCGCCTGCTCCTGGATGCGCACATCTCGGGACGCGTCGTCGCCAGCCGGTTGCGGTCCCAGGGACACGATGTCTTCGCGCTGGACGAGCACAGGGAATTGGAAGGCATCGGCGACGCGGAGGTACTGATGGTTGCCGCCCAGCAGCAGCGGATCCTGATCACCTTCAACCTGCGGGACTTCCTACCGCTGGTCCGTGAATGGGCGGAGGAGGGCCGCTCTCATGCTGGATGCGCACTGCTAGCGCGGATCGCGCAGAGCGACTTTGGAGGCATCCTCGGTCGACTCGAAGCCGCATTCAGAGAACGGCCGGAGCAGCAGACCTGGATCGACCTGACGCTGATCATCTCGTCCGCCAGCCCTCGGCGCTGATCATGGCGGCTTCGTGACCGTCGCGGTCGCCAGGCTGATCGTCCGGCTTTCAGGCGAGGCGCGAGCCTCCCTGCACTTGTCGGGGCGTCGGCCGACCGCCTGACGGACTTTCTGAACCCGACACGTGACAGGTCCCGGTCCAACCCGCTGGAAATGTCAAGAATGCGGCTGCGGCCGCGGGAAAGGGCTGGGAGAGGTACAGGTTCGGCGCCGGTGGGGCGTAAGCAGTCGAGTGGAGCTCCACGGAAGCTTCCTCCACCTGGCTGTCACCCGCGTCGTCCGCATAGACATTCCTTTTGCACAGACCCATTCTGGGCGCGGGCCTCGCGGCGTGATCTCCGTCGGGCGGCCCTTCAGACACGAGAACGAGGGTCTTCCCGATGTTCGGACATCTGCCACCGGCCACTTACCGAGGCACCGGGCGGTGCGGCGGGCGCAAGATCGCCCCAACTGCGCCGTTAACCGCATCCTGACGAGGCCGTCATTCGGCCGGCGCCGTCGCATGGTTCCCGGGCGCCCCGGGAAATGGGAGTGACGCTCAATGAGACAGAGACCCATCCGTGGCAACGCGCGTCCTTGGCGCGGGTAGAGGCTTGCAATCCTGGCCATCCTGATCGTTTCGGCGGCTGGTCCCAGGCCCGGGCATCCGGCGGCGAAAGCGGCGGTCTCGCCGCCTCATGTGCTGTTGATCGTGGAGGCGAGCTGAGCCTTAGCAGGCTGTTGAAGAACGCCAGGCTGGGCGTCGAAAGAGATGTCAGCGGAGTGCTTGTCTCAACAACGGCCCCAGAAGCGACGTGGTGAGCGAGTTGG
>WNGE01004841.1_pt1 | contig 15417 bp, 12 predicted proteins | sample 5400651 | NCBI WGS metagenome assembly WNGE01 (sample SAMN13153370, study PRJNA577476) | soil metagenome | isolation source: 60 cm soil or saprolite under grassland replicate 2 | place: USA:California | collected 2016-06-15 | reverse complement strand
CCCACTTCCACCGGACGTAACCGTTATTTAATCATTTCCGAGTACGGCGAATTCGAAGCGGATGGCAACATCATGCTCGAGCGCCGCATCAAAGAGGTCGCCGCCATCCGCAAGCTCAAGGAAGTCTCACGCACGGACGAATATAAAAAGGCGCTCAAGGCGGCTGTGGCCAGCCCACTCGGCGTCGCCAAAGATGTCGTCACGAACCCGGTCGGCACGATCACCGGAATCCCGAAAGGTTTGTTCAAATTCGCCAACCGTATGGGACAAAGCGTCAAGGAGAAAACAGAGAAACGCCAGCGTAGCCAATATGAAGACTCGAATGCGGCCAGCCTCATTGGCTTTTCCAAGGCTAAACGAACCGTCGCGATCCAGCTCGGAGTAGATCCGTATTCCAGCAATGAAACGTTGCAGCGCGAGCTCAATGGAATTGCCTGGGCTACTTTTGCCGGGAAGATGACGTTCTCGCTCGCGACCGCGCCAATTGGCGGCGCGGCGGGGCTGGCACTGACCGGCACCGGCATGACCAACGCATTTAATCAAACCCTGCTCGATCAAGCCCCAACCGATCTGCGACTGCGCAATCTGAAAGTATTGCTGGCCATGGGTTGCGATCGAGCGGTGGCGGACCGGTTCATCAATAACACGGCGTTTTCCCCGAGTGTGCAAACCGCCATCGTTATGAATCTGGAAACGCTCAATGGAGTAGCCAATCGTGCCGCCTTTATTGATCTCGCCGGGTCGGAAGCTACCGATGAGGGAGACGCTCTCTTCTTCCTCGGAACTTCGCGGGTGCTGACGGAACTCCACGCCAAGAAACCTATTGCCCGCCTTCAGCAAGTTGGCCGTATTCCTGTAGCCCTCGGAAAGGATGGGCGCGCCATCGTGGCGATCCAATGGGATTACGCTGCCTGGACTGATAACGCCGCAAATTTTATCGGGCTTCTTAGGGCGTCGGATTTCGGTAAGAAACCCTCCGGTCTTACGATTGCGATCAGCGGGGACGCGTCGTCACTCGGTCAACAAAAGCTGAAAGACGCCAACATCGAGCTGGCAACTCGCGTCGCCCCCGGGCCTTTGCGCTAGGTGAAATATCTGGGCCGCCGACGGCCCCTTGTCCAAAGGCCAGGAAGCCTGCGTCAGATCCTGTTCAACTGCTCCGGCAACCACAAATCATCTACGACCAAGACCAATTTGTTCGTCGCTGATTCAATTCTTTGTCCACGAGGCCGCACCTTGGAAGCGCAGCAAATTCCGCTTCCAACACCCACACCGAAGTGAAATAACGGAACCAAGCAAACAGAGAAAGAATACAATAATGAAAGTCAAACCCAGGCAAAACCTCATCGCCAACGCGTTTGCTGGTGTGCTGGCGCTGTTCGGCGCAGTCGCTCTCGCGAATGCGGCTGAAAATAAACCCAACTTTGTCCAGATCGTCGCCGACGACCTAGGCTGGAAAGATGTCGGGTTCAACGGCTGCACGGACATCAAGACGCCGAACATTGATGCGCTGGCGGCGGGCGGCGCGACGTTCACGCAGTTCTATGTGCAGCCGATGTGTGCGCCTACCCGCGCCGCCCTTGAAGCCGTGGCCCCAGATGCCATCTGAGCAAGACCAGCGAAATAAAGTAGGGAGTCCAGCTACAACGCTGGAGGCTCTCAGTCGCACTTTCCTCGACTCGGCGCTCGATTGCATCATCACGATGGACGCGACCGGGTGCGTCCGCGAATTCAACCCGGCCTCAGAGCGGGTATTCGGCTTTACGCGTGCCGAAGCGGTTGGCAAGGAGCTGGCCGACCTGATTATCCCTCCGCGACTTCGCGAGAGACATCGACAAGGGTTGGCTCACTATTTGAAAACTGGCCAAGGCCCGTTGCTGGGAAGACTGATCGAAATCGCGGCCCTGCGCCGGGATGGTACCGAGATTCTGGTGGCGCTTGCGATCAACGCAACTGAGATCGATGGGTCGCCAATTTTTACGGCCTACCTACGCGACATCACCGAGCAAAAGCGCGCCGAAGACGCTAACCGCCGCTTGGCTGCGATCATTGAGTCCTCCGGTGACGCGATCATAAGCATAGATCTCGATGAGACGATTACCAGTTGGAACAAAGAAGCGGAACGGCTCTTTGGCTACACGGCTGCTGAAATTATCGGCAAACCGATCACCGTCCTGGTCCCGCCGGATCGCCAAAATGAAGAGCTGGAAATTATGGAACGGATCCGCCGAGGCGAGCGCGTCATTCGCTACGAGACGATACACGGCCGAAAGGACGGCACCCCGCTCGACATTTCGCTGGCCGTTTCGCCCATCAATGATGAGAGCGGGCATGTTATCGGCGCGTCGAAGATTGCGCGTGACATTACGGAGCGCGTTCGCACCGATCGCAGACGCGCCACCCAGTACGCCGTTACCAACCTGCTCGCTGGTTCCTGGACGCTGGCTCAAGTGGCCACACAAATTCTGGAAGCAATCACCTCGAGCGGAGACTGGGCCTTTGCCGCAATTTGGATTTACGACGGAGCAACCGGCGGATTGCGGTGTCGACACGTGTGGCATGAGCCGGCGGAGCGAGTGAAGAAATTCGCCGATTTGTCTTTCCTAATTACGCTTCCGGAAGGCCAAGGCTTGCCCGGGCGTGTGTGGAATTCAAAAAAACCGACCTGGGTCTACGACGTTACGCGCGATTCAAATTTTCCCCGAGCTCCCTATGCGGCAGAGGCGGGTCTGCGCGGTGGATTTGCCTTTCCTCTCCTCTTCCGCGGCGAGATCAACAGTATAATGGAGCTGTTCAGCCACAACGTTGTCGAGCCCGATGAAGATTTCCTCCAGATGGTTGAAGCGTTCGGCAGCCAGATCGGGCTTTTCATCGAGCGAGGCAGAATCGAGCTGGAGTTGCAACACGAAAAGGAAAACGCGGGGGCGGCAAACGCGGCAAGAGATCGATTCCTTGGGATGTTAAGTCATGAATTGTGTGCGCCGCTTAACCCTGTCCTGACCTGGGCCGGCAGAACCGTGGAACAACCCGACCTCAGGCCAGAGGTGCAGCAAGGATTGAAAATGGTCCGCGGTAATGTCGAACTCGAGATCCGTCTGATCGAGGACATGCTCGATCTTACCCGTGCAGCGCGCGGGAAACTAAAGTTGCAATTGCGCAAAGCCGACGCGCATGAGCTCCTGCAGTCTGCAATGGAGATCGTACGCAGCAACATTCAAGATCGACATCTCAAGCTCTCCGTTGCCTTGTTGGCATCTCATTACGAGCTGGTTGCCGATCCACCGCGCTTGGAGCAGGTTTTTTGGAACGTCTTTCGCAACGCCTGCAAATTCACGCCGGAAAATGGCGCGGTTTCTGTGCGGTCGTACAATCCTAACCCAAGAACAATCACCATCGAGATCAGCGATAATGGCATCGGCATCGAACCACAATTTGTCGGAAGAGTCTTTGCTGCCTTCGAAAGGGCCGATTCGCGGAGCGAAGGTCTGGGGCTCGGTCTCGCGATCAGCAAAGCCATCGTCGAAATGCACGCCGGCACTATTCGTGCACGCAGCGAGGGACGAGGGAAAGGCACAACTTTCGTGATCGAGTTGCCGGTTTGCGGATCAAGCCGATAAGCTCGAACATCTGCCGGCCGGGCGACATCTAGGAAGTGGAGTGAAGATGAACCCAACCTCGACAGGAGGGAACGGGAGAACAGAGATCGAAGCAACAATCTCCGTTTATGGTATGTAGCCTTCAATTTGAAAAACCAAACATGAAGAGAAACATGAAATCCAAACTACTCTACGAGGGCTTATCACTGCTTGCAGCGGCGGCGGCGCTCATCGGAGCGTCCGACACAGCCTTAGCGCAACAGACCGGCCAGAAACCCAACTTTGTCCATATCGTCGCCGACGACCTAGGCTGGAAAGATGTCGGGTTCAACGGCTGCACGGACATCAAGACCCCGAACATTGACGCGCTGGCGGCGGGCGGCGCGAAGTTCACGCAGTTCTATGTTCAGCCGATGTGCACGCCGACGCGGGCGGCGCTAATGACCGGGCGCTATCCGTTCCGCTACGGTCTGCAAACCGCGGTGATCCCCTCCGTCTCCGCTTACGGGCTGGACACCGCCGAATGGCTCATGCCGCAGTGCCTCAAGGAGGCGGGTTACAAGACGGCCATCATTGGCAAGTGGCATCTCGGCCACGCCGACAAGAAGTATTGGCCGAAGCAGCGCGGTTTCGACTTCCAGTACGGCGCGATGATTGGCGAACTGGACTACTTTACCCATGAAGAACACGGCGTGCTCGACTGGTATCAGGACAACAAGCCGCTTAAGGAGAAAGGCTACACGACAACCCTCATCGGTAACCAGGCTGTCAAGCTGATCGAACAGCACGACACTTCAACGCCGCTGTATCTCTATCTCACATTCAACGCGCCCCACACGCCCTATCAGGCGCCAAAGGAGTACATTGACCGCTACACGAACATTGAAGATCCTACGCGCCGTACCTATGCTGGCATGGTTGCATGCCTGGACGACGAAATCGGCCGCGTTGTCGCCGCGCTCGACAAGCTTTACGAGGGCGCGACGCGTGTGTGCGCGCTGGCTAATTGGCCCGGCCACATCAAGGCGGGAAGCACTGTGGAAGGCATGATCCATGCGGTCGATATGTATCCGACACTCGCCAAACTCGCCGGCGCATCGACCGCCAAATGCAAACCACTTGATGGAATGGATGTCTGGCCGACCATCAGCGAAGGCAAGCCCTCACCGCGCACTGAAATTGTTTATAACGTCGAACCGTTCCGCGGCGCAGTCCGTCAGGGTGATTGGAAGCTGATCTGGCGCACAATGCTTCCCTCCAGCGTTGACCTATATAACCTCGCGCAAGATCCCTCCGAGAAGAACAACCTCGCCGCGGCCAACCCCGATAAAGTCGCCGCCTTTCAGCAGCGGCTCGACGCCCTCGCGAAGGAAAGCACCAAGCCGCTCTTCCTCGTGGACCAGTTCAAGGTCGTCATGAAGAACATGAATGGCGAACCGATCATGCCAACCGACGAAGAATTCGACAAGGCTGACAATCCCTAACCTCCAAAGCTTGGAAAATAAACGACAAAACAAGCGAACGATGAAACGCACCATCCTAAAAACAGTGAGTCTCCCCGCCATTATAACAGCACTGGCACCGATGTTGAACGCTCATCTGCTTGAAGTCGGTCCGGTCGGTTATGACACATGGCAGATTACCGGCGATAGCGGCGCAGCGAGCACAACCCGCGACCAAGCCCACGCCGTCGGGCGGCCAGCTCGGTTTGACCTACCTCCCGTGGGTCTTGTCGGTCAACCTCCCCGGCTTCTATGAGTATTTTGCCGAGGCTCGTTTCCAAGGCGGGTCGTTCGGAGTGAGCATCGCCAAGAAATTCTGAACCAGAACAACAAACTAAAAGCATATGAAACACATTGAACGTCGGACGCTCCTTAGCGTTCTCGCCATCTTGGCTTTCGCCTTGAGCGCGCCCCAATTGTTAGCCGCTACGATCCCGGCTGGCACGACTCTGGTAGTGGAAACACTCGATAGTATTTCCTCGCAGGATCGCGTGGGGAAGAAATTCGCGGCACAGCTCGATAGGGATGTCGTCGTAAATGGGACCGTTCTTCTTGGCGCGGGAACGAAGGTCGTCGGCAAGGTCGAAACGTCTCGCGCTTTATCCGGTCCCCGATCTGGTCCGCTTGCTCTAAATGTGACTGCCATTTCCAGTCATGGGCGCGAACTCCTGATCGCAACGACGCAGGCATTCCAACCCGAAAGCCGAAGGGGACCAAGAGGCCGCGTCTCCATAACGAGCAGCAGGTTCGTGTTTCCACATGGGTCGAAGATGCAGTTCCACCTGGCGCAACCACTCAACTTATGACGGAGCGGTTGCCCTCAACTGGCTTTCCAATCCTGGAGTTGAGTAACCCGCAACGCCGCTGGTTGCGCAGCCGCTCAATTTATAATTAACACCTAGATTTGGCCGCGCGCGCCACCGCTATGCAGATCGGACCTGTGCCTTTCTCTATGAAACCGTTCAATACTTAAGCGGTAGGACCAAGGTCCAATGGTAGATCCACGCCGAATCTCTCACCTTGTTCAACAACCAAGCAAAAAGATGAAATCGAAATTCAAAACTCTGCCTTGGCTGACAAGCATCACCGTCATCTGCGCCCTCACGGCCTATAGTACCGCTCCATCGGTCACCGTGAAGACCGATTACGATCACGCGGCAACGTTTGGCAAATACCACACCTACGCCATCGATACGGCCTCGACCGGCCTGGGTCCCACCACCGCAGCAGCTCTGGAATCATCACTGGGCTCCAGCCTTGCTGGTCGTGGATTCAAAGAATCAGGGCGCAACGCCGATCTGTACATCGTTCCAACCATCTTCACCAGAGAGCAACTGAACGTTATGCCGGGAGGTGGCAGGACCATTTATCCCTCAAGGTTTGGAGGCTACGGTGGAGGGTGGGCAATGAACGCCGACGTCCAACAATATACCGAGGGTTCGCTGGTGATCGATTTTGTCGATGGGAAGACGCACAAGATCGTTTTCCGCGGTCTGGGGCAGGCCGCCGTAGGCTCCACCGAAAGGAACGCCGCCGCGATTCAGGAAGCGGTTAATAAAATTGTTGCTGCTTATCCGGGATAAGTGTTGACAAGACTTGTCAGGCTAAGGGCAGGCGTCCGACGAGTTCCTCCAATGAAGAGGCGCATCTGTTAGGCATGAACTCGAACAAGCTAGTAATAGGTCGGGTGCAAACTGACTCCAAAATCTTTTCTTACACCCGATGGGATGCCGTTCCAGTACTGGCCGGAGTTCTCCACTGCGCCTACTTCCTCGGGATGTTTTACCTTTTCCCGCGTCTCCCACTTTGGGGAATGCTGCCCCTTGGTCTTATTTACTCGGTCAGCATTTCCTGGAACATCAACGGTATTTCGCACAATTTCATTCACAATCCCTATTTTCGCTCGCCCCTGCTGAATCGATTGTTTAGCATCCTGGAGTCGATCACGGTCGGCTTCAGCCAGATCTTCTATGAATGCATCCACATGCAGCATCACAAAGGCAACGCCGACTTGCCCGATGAAAATGGAGAGACGGTGGACTGGATTTCTATATATAAGCACGGCCACGACGGAGAGGCGGAGCACCCGTTCAAATACGCCTTCTTCAGCTTCTTCCGCGAGGATCCGAGGACCGTGTTCCAGGAACTGAAGCGCAAAGATCCACGGGAGGCTTTCTGGGGAGTCGTGGAATTAACACTCTTTGTGACGACGTTCGTCATTCTCGGCATTCTGAATTGGCGCTACATCTGTTTCCTTCTTCCGTTTTACTACTTCGGTCACAGCCTTTCTTATCTAAATGGGTATTACCGGCACTATGGCGGCAATCCGGACGAACCGCTCGCCTGGGGCGTAAGCAGCTACGATAAGCTCTACAACTGGACCTGGTTTTACAATGGCTACCACACGGAACATCATTTCCGGCCAAAGGTCCATTGGACCCGCATGCAGGCGTTTCGTGATCAGATTGTGGAGCAACAACGTGCCGCCGGCGTGCGCGTGATCAAGCCGCCTCACGCACTCGGCTTCCTCGATCCGGATCTGCCACCGCACTCTCGCTCTGGATCGATGGAGGAGGAGCCACAGCCAATAAAATCATGAAATGTGCAATATCGTGCGGGCTCGACTGACAACCAAAGCCAGGTGGCATGATGTGGAAAGCATTCCGTCTCGTTCTGGTTTCACTCGGTGGGCTGACCTGCTTGCTGACGACCGCATGGGCGGCAGGCGCGTTTTACTTCGATCTGCCAATCGCGTGGCTCCGCGTCCCCCTTGCCTCGATCTACGCCCTGGCGATGTTGGCCGCGCTACTTTTCGTCAAGGGTCGCTGGCGCGCAATGGGTTTGGTCGCGGTTGGCTTTGTTCTCGTGCTCATGTGGTGGCTGACGCTTTCTCCGACCAACGATAGCGACTGGCAGCCGGATGTGGCCCAGAAAGCGTGGGCCGACGTTCAAGGCGACGAAGTAACGTTGCACAACGTGCGCAACTGCAACTACCGGACCGAGACCGACTACACCCCGCATTGGGAGGCGCGCACTGTGCGCATCTCGCAGATCACCGGCATCGACCTCGCGGTCGATTACTGGGGTTCACCATGGATAGCGCATCCCATCGCCAGTTTTCAATTCGCTGACGCGCCACCGCTCTGCTTCTCCATCGAGACGCGCAAGAAGCTTGGTCAAACCTACTCGACTATCGGCGGGCTCTACCGGCAGTTCGAGCTCATCTATATCGTGGCCGATGAGCGCGACGTGATCCGCCTGCGCACAAACTACCGCAAGGAGGATATCTATCTTTACCGCACGACCATTTCGCCAGCGCACGCGCGCGAACGTTTCCTTGAATACATCCATTCGCTCAACGCTCTGCGGAACAAACCGCGCTGGTATAACGCCATCACTACCAACTGCACCACGAGCATCCGCACGCAGCACCCACCCAACGAGCGCCTGCCGTGGGATTGGCGCATCCTGCTCAATGGCAAAGGCGACGAACTGATGTATGAGCGCCACCTCATCGTCACCGGCGGGCTTCCCTTTGCCGAGCTAAAAACCCGAAGCCTGATCGACACCCGCGCCCGCGCCGCCAACGACTCTCCTGGTTTCTCAAATGCCATCCGCGCCGGACTCCCGGGTTTTCACTGAAAAGATCGCAGAGGAAAAAGTGGTCCCGGACCTGCACGCTTTTGGAGCTCCCGCAACTGCGGGATCATATTAGGCTGATGCCGCGCAGAAAATTGTATAAGAGGCCCAGAATTCCTGCTCCGATTATTACCGGAATGATGTCGATTTTGTAGCGTAGCATTGCGATAAAGGCGGCGGCACAAAGCAAAATTGCAAACCAATCCACCGTGCCACTGGCGGGAAAGAAAACACGGAGCCCGAACCAGACCGCGAGATTGAGCACGACTCCGACGATCGCCGCCGTGATGGCACTGAGCGCGGCCGTTAGTCTTGGATTACCACGTAATTGTTCGATGTAGGGGCCAGCCAGGAAAATCCAAAGAAAGCACGGCGTGAATGTGGCCCAGGTTGTAATCAGCGCCCCGATACTTGCAGCAAGTATCGGGGGTAAACCCTCCGGATGTTGCCACGCGCCCATGAAGCCGACGAATTGCAGCACCATGATCAACGGGCCTGGCGTGGTCTCCGCCAGGCCGAGACCATCCATCATCTGGCCCGGTTTCAGCCACCCATAATGAAATAGCGCTTGTTGTGCAACGTATGGCAGGACCGCGTATGCGCCGCCGAACGTCACCACAGCCGCCTTGCTGAAAAACAAACCTTCTTTAAAAAGCGTGCTCTCCCAGCCGCGGATCGCACCAACGATCAATATCGGCGTCAACCATAGCGTCAGCCAAAGAACCGAGACCCGAAGCGCGCGCGCCAAATTTGGTCGCGTATGTGGGGGTGATTCCCCGTCGTCGCCGACCACAGATAACGTCGATCCCGAAAGCTCTTTCGATCCGCTGTTGAATTTTGATTTCCAAAGCACACCACCGAGAAATCCAATGATACCAGCACAGAGGACGATCGCGGGAAATGGGGCTTTGAAAAAATAGATCGCAATGAAAGCGAGCGCAGCCAGCGCCCACATGACTTCGTTCTTAAGCGCTTTCCGGCCGATGCGAATGACCGCCGTCAACACGATCGCAGTCACGGCAGGTTTGAGTCCATAAAAAATGGCTGCGATCCACGGGATGTTGCCGTAGGCGGCGTAGATGAAACTCAGCGTCCAGAGAATAAAAATCGACGGGATGACAAAAAATGCGCCGGCGACGATGCCGCCCCAGGTCTTGTGAAGAAGCCAGCCGATGTAGATGGCGAGCTGTTGTGCTTCCGGGCCGGGTAGCAGCATGCAGAAGTTGAGGGCGTGCAGAAATCTCGACTGGCTGATCCATCTCTTCTTTTCGACGAGCTCGGTCTGCATAATTGCAATTTGACCAGTCGGTCCGCCAAAAGAGATGAAGCCAAGCTTCAGCCAAAATTGGAGCGCCTCCCGAAATGACGGCGCACGTTTTTGCACGAGTTCCCGGCTAGATATTCCTGTCATGAATCAAAGGCGGAAGGTCGCTGCGACTTTCAGAATGATCTCGCTGCTGGGCTTGGTAAATCTGCCATCGTCGTACTTCCAGCCCTGATTGACGATGAAAAAAAGGTCATTGCCCGGACGCCATGTCCAGCGGAACCGGCTGTTCAAACCGACCTGCCTCGAAACGTTATCGTATTGCGCGACCGTGCTCCAGGTCAGGTCAGGAGTGAACGCCAGGTTGACGCGCGCGCTGGCGATGTTTACCTCGAAGTCACCTTCCCGGAGCTGGATTTCGCGGACCTCGTATGCCGTGTTCAGCGTGAAAAAGCGCGATGGCCGCCAATTGAATTCGCCGCGGTAATCGCTGCGCGTGCCGCTGTAATAATCGCCAAGACGCAGCCAAAAACCGACGCTGATTGGCCGAGCGGCGCTGGTCGTGATGTGTCCTTGGAAAAGTCCGTACGAATAATTGCCAACCGGAATGACTACTCCCGGAAAGATCTCAAAGGGTTCGTCCACGACGTCGCGTTGAAAGGTGAAGCCGGCGCTTAGTTCATCGAGCGCAGGCGTAGTGACGATGAGGAAGGGAACGTCGTGATCCTCCTCCACCAGGCGGTTATTGAGATCGGTCCCGAAGAGTGGTCGCGCTTCCAGAGTGATACTCCGAATCCACGCAGTGTTTGGCCGCCAAATATATGCGGCCGACCCGATGTAGCGGCGGATGTTATTGCGCTCGAGGAAGCCGAGCGGCATATCAAAATGCTCGCCCCACTGCCGGAAGAACAGGTGCACATCGAGCGGCTCGTTTGGGTAATCGAGATCGATGCCAAAGGCGGCATCATCGCCGCCGGCCGCATCGCTGTGCGAACCCATCACATAAGCGTGAGCGATGAGACGTCTGTCATCGGGCAGATTACTGTTTTGGTAATTGAAATCGAGACCGGCGAGAGTTGCGTCGCCATTGGTAGCAGGATCGCCGTGAGTGACGATCAGCCCCACACTCGATTCATCCAGCACCTGTTGTGAGATGCGAAGGATGCCGAGATTCTTCGAATCGATGCCGGAGTAGCCCACTTGCTGCACGTCGAGCAGCGCGACGCTGCTGGCACCAATGCGTCCAGTGAGGCGAAAGCCTCCGAGAATTCCCACCGGTTGATTTTCGGTCGTCAAACCAATGCGCCGCGAAAAATATGGCCGATCGTCTTCCGTTAATCCGCCGAAGGAGAAGAGCGACGAGTCCTGCAAAAAGAAATCGCGCTTCTCCGGAAAAAAAGTCGGGAAACGCGACAGATTGATGATTCGCTCGTCGACTTCCGCTTCGGAGGAGTCCGTGTGCACTGTGGCGAGAGCGGTGAGCGACGGCGTGATGCGATAAGTGATGTCGAAGCCCGCGTCGGAACCAAAGCCATCGTTGCGATATCGCCCTAAAACGAATGGTCGAAATTCCAAGCCCAGTCCCTGGCGCAAGTCTCGCAGATCACGAAGTTCGCGGAAATCTTCCAAGGCGGTCATGCGCTTGGCGGACGATAGCGCGGTCCACCGCACGGTCTCCTCTTTGTGCCGAATCACGCGCTCGATGTTCATGCGCCAGAAATCGTGCTGCGGATCGAAAGAGATGCTCCGGAATGGAAGCGCTATTTCCGCGGTCCAACCTTGCTGGTCGATGCGGGCGCGTGCCTCCCAGATCGCATCGAAGTCACGGTTCTCATCCGAAAAACGGCTAAAAATGCCGTCGGTGCGCGCGCCGGCAGGATTGACCATGAAAAAATAGCCGTCGCGCTGACGGCCGAAAGTATCGAAGGCGATCTTCACGTAATCGTCGGACTCGAACGGGTTGTCGCGCTGCATCGTTTTCGCCAGGATTTTTCCCGGCTCGCGATCGAAACAACGAATCGCAATAAAGAGCACGTCTCGCGTGTAAACGAAACGCACCTCTGTCCGCTCGCTTGGCGGCGCGCCTGCGACGGGAAGAACCTGTGTGAAATTCGTCATAGCCTCAGCCGTCTGCCAGCAGGCCTCGTCGAGCACTCCATCGAGGCGCGGTGCTTGATCGACGCGTGACGCGCGAATGAAAGAGCCCGGTTCTGTCTCGCTAGCAGTCGCGAAGTGGCCTACAAAAGCTAGCGCAAGAAGCAGGATCGCGATCTGCCCCTTCATACATCGCACGATCATGCTTGGTCAAAGTAACGAATGCAGCACATCGCGCGCTCCTGAAGTTTTCTTCAGAATCTCCATCCTTGGCGCGATGCAGCCGCAATTTTACTGTGTCGAAAGTGAAGGTCTTACTGATCGAAGATGACGCCAAGACTGCTCGCGCGCTCGCGAGCGGATTGCGGGGCGAGGGTTTCGAGCCTATGACGGCGAAGACCGGCGAAGAGGGTTTTTTCCTGCTTAGCCGCGAAAGTTTTGACGTGGTCATACTCGATTGGATGCTGCCGGCCCGCGACGGGATCGAGGTGCTGAGGACGCTTCGTGCCGGAGGTTCCAAAACGCCCGTGCTGTTGCTCACTGCTCGCGATGCGGTCGAGGATCGCGTGCTTGGTCTGAACGCGGGAGCGGATGATTATCTGGTAAAACCCTTTGCCTTCGCCGAGCTGCTCGCACGGATTCGTGCATTACTGCGGCGGGTCGATTCCGGAAATGCTCTGCGGCAGCAGATCGGTGATCTCACCTTCAATATGCAAACGCGCCATGTCGCGCGTGGGACACGGGAGATTGCACTAACACCGCGGGAATTCGATCTGCTCACATTTCTTGCGCAGCATCACGACCAAACAGTGACGCGGCAGATGATCGCACGTGAAGTCTGGCGCGAGCCGAACCGCGCGACGCCACTCGACAATGTGATCGATGTGCACCTCGCGCATTTGCGTCGCAAGCTGGACGAGGGCGAGACCGTGAAACTCATCCAAACCGTGCGCGGCGTTGGCTTCGTTTTACGTGCGGAGGCGGACGCGTGAAAAGTTGGTGGTTACGGCGTTCGGTTCGCTTGCGTCTGGCATTGTGGTATGCAGCAGCGACGACTTTGGTTCTGTTCGCGTTTGCATGGTTCGTATATGAGGTAATCGAGCATCGTCTGGCGGCCGAGGTCGATCGCCAGTTGCGCATTGACTTTGATCTGGTTGAGCCCCAGGTCGGAGTCGACACGGAGGGACGCGTGGATTGGACGGTGCGCGGATCCCATGGCGACGAAGGGTTCTCTCGCCTATCGGCGTGGTTTGAAGTCTGGTCGGAGAACAAAGAGTTGCTTCTGCGGCATTGGCCCGTCCCGGAAGCGAACATCAAAGATGTGCTCCCGCCACCGCAAAAATCCACGCTGAGTTTTGCGACCATTGAGCTTGAACGTGGCTTGTTCCTGCGCGTGATGGAACGACCTGGACGAGTGCAGGGCCGCAACGTTATCATTCGTGTCTTTCGCGACGAAACAGAGATGCGCCGCACTCTTCGCGAAATCGTCGAGGTGTCTCTGCTGGGATTTCCACTCGCCGGAGCGCTCGCGGCAATTGGCGGCTATCTCGTCGCGACGCGCTCGTTGGCACCGCTCGATGCCATGGCCCGGCAGGCGCACCGGATCACCTCAGAATCGCTCTCGAAACGTTTGCCGAACCTCAACCCGAACGATGAACTCGGCCGTCTCGCAACAGTGTTTAACGAGACACTCGCGCGACTCGAGGCCTCGTTCGCCGAATTGCAGCGATTTACCGCTGATGCTTCCCACGAGTTGCGGTCGCCGCTCACCGCATTGCGGGCAGTAGGCGAAGTGGCATTGCGCGATGGCAACGATCCAGCGATGCTCCGGGAAACAATCGGTAGCATGCTCGAAGAAGCAGAGCGCCTTACCGATCTCGTTGATGCATTGCTAACGCTCGCTCGCATGGATGCGACAAAGGCAGACGCCACGCGCGAGGAAGTGAACATCTCTGCGTTGCTCGAGGAAATCCGCGAGCAGTTCGAAGTGCTCGCTACCGAAAAAGACCAAACGCTTGCTCTCACGAGCGATCACGATGTTGCAGTGCAGACGGATCGTACATTGTTGCGGCTGGCCTTGGTGAATCTTGTGCACAACGCGATTCAGCATAGCCCCTCCAACTCGCAAATCTCACTCGCGGCATTCCGGCGTCCAAACGGCGTCGACATTTCGGTAAGCGACAGCGGTCATGGCATTGCACCCGAGTATTACGAGAAAATCTTCGAGCCTTTTTTCCGTGTCGACAAAGCGCGATCGCGCTCGGAAGGCGGCGGGGTTGGCCTGGGTCTTGCCATCGCCAAGCGAGCGGTCGAGCGGAATGGCGGCCGAATTATTGTCGAGAGCGAATCGAATCGCGGCAGCATATTTCGGATCGAACTTCCGTCGTCGAGTCAGTTTGCAAGCAGTCCGGGCACAACCTGAAGAAAACTTCAGGATTTCTTAAGTGCCTCTACGGCAGGATCACTTGTCTATTGAGACGTGCATCCAATTCGTTTGTTCTACTTCGCGTTCGCGACATCAAACTGTGTCCTTGCAGCGGAAAGTCGTGAAACGTTCGATCAATCAACTCAGCTGCCGCAGGGCTGGCAGACCGGCATCACCGGACAAGGCAGCGCGAAGTGGGAAGTAGTCCCGGAGCAGTCCGCGCCGAGCAAACCAAACGTGTTGCGCCAGTCCGGCGAAGCCACGTTCGCCTGGGCCGCGAAGATGGATGCCGTGATCAAGGATGGCTTTGCCGAGGTGAAGATCAATCCGATTGGCGGCCATGAGGACCAGGCTGGCGGGATCATCTGGCGGGTAAAGGACGCAAACAACTATTACGTCGTCCGCGCAAACGCCCTGGAAGGCAATGTGGTCCTTTACAAAACGGTGGAGGGCAAACGTTCATCGCTTCAGGTGAAGGGCCGAATGTTTGGCTACGGAGTTGACGCGAAGGTTCCGAGCCGCACGTGGACTACGCTGCGCGTCGAATTTTCCGACAAACTCTTTACCGTATTCCTCAACGGCGAGAGGCTGTTCGAAGTCGAGGACGAGACCTTCAAGGATGCCGGTGGTGTGGGCGTCTGGACAAAGGCAGACAGCGTCACTCTTTTTGATGACTTCATTTTCGGAGGCAAGCAATGAGCGCTAAAACCGCGCGACCTCTAACAATTTCGTTGCTGAACCCGCATTCGAGTGAATGCGGGCTCTGCGCGCGAAAAACAAAACGCGAGGCGTCCAATCGCCTCTTAACTGGCAAGAAAATAGAAAACATATGAAATACATCGTTCCAGTAATAGCAGTAGCCTCGGTCCTGACGCTCGGTGCCTGGACACCGCTTTC
>WNGE01004839.1_pt1 | contig 15418 bp, 18 predicted proteins | sample 5400651 | NCBI WGS metagenome assembly WNGE01 (sample SAMN13153370, study PRJNA577476) | soil metagenome | isolation source: 60 cm soil or saprolite under grassland replicate 2 | place: USA:California | collected 2016-06-15 | reverse complement strand
GACCGCGGCGACCTGAACCATGACGTCGGGCCGCAGACGGCGGGCGCCCTCGCCCAGATGGAGGACCGGCTGGTCGCGAGCCACTCACCGGGCAGGGCTCCCCCGGTGCGCCCCGCGACCTGGGATGGCACCGTCGGCACGCTGAGCGCGCAGACCCAGCGAGGGGTCGGGCAGGCGGAGGCGCGCCTGGCAGCGGGAGCCCGGTCGCAGGCGAACGCCAAGCTGCGCAGGCTCTACCTGGTCGGCGGCCTGGGCCTGGCCGCGGTCATCGCGTCCCTGGCCTTGTCCCTGTGGATCGCCGTCAACCTGGCCCGGCAGCTTCGCGGCCTGCGGGATTCGGCGCTGCACATGGCGAATGTCCGGCTCCCCGACGTGGTGCGGCGCCTTCGCGCGGGCGAGGACGTGGACGTGACGGAGCAGGTTCCGCCGCTGGAACCGAGCGCGAATGAGATCGGCCAGGTCAAGGCGGCCTTCAACGCGGCCAAGCGGACGGCCGTGGAGGCGGCCGTGGACGAGGCGAGAGTGCGCCGCGGCGTCAATGACGTGTTCCGGAATCTGGCCAGGCGGAGCCAGTCGCTGCTGGCCCGCCAGATGGCGCTGCTCGACGCCCTGGAACGGCGGGCGGAGCCGGACGACCTGGAAGGCCTGTTCCGGATTGATCACCTCACCACGCGCATGCGCCGCCACGCCGAGAGCCTGATCGTGCTGGCGGGAGACTCGCCCAAGCGGGCGTTCCGGGATCCGGTGCCGTTCGTGGACGTGCTGCGCGGTGCCGCGGCCGAGGTCGAGGACTACACGCGGATCAAGGTCATCTCCCGGACGCCGGCAGCGCTGGCCGGCCCGGTGGCGGCGGACGTGATCCACATGCTCGCCGAGTTCGTGGAGAACGCCACGATCTTCTCCCCGTCCAACACCGAGGTCCGCATCACCGGGGACCTGGTCGCCAACGGTTTCGCGGTCGACATCGAGGACCGCGGGCGGGGCATGAGCGAGGAGCAGATGACCGCCGTCAACGCCAGCCTGGCGGACCCGCCGCTGTTCGACCTGTCGGGTTCGGATCAGCTCGGGCTGTTCGTCGCGGCGCAGCTTGCCCGGCGGCACGGCATCAGGGCGACGCTTTGTCCCTCCCCTTACGGCGGCGTGACCGCCATCGTGCTGATCCCGCGGGACCTAGTGATGCCCGCGGACGCCATCGGTCCCGGCGCGGTGCCCAGCCGCAGGCCAGGTGGCCGCCTGACGGCGGCAACGGCGGCCCGTCATGCCGTCACCGGGCAGCCCGCTGTCTCAGCGCAACCCGCCGCCCTCCGGGATCCTGAGCCGGTCGGCTCGCCGCCCGGGCCTGCCGAGAATGGCCTGCCGCGGCGGGTCCGGCAGGCGAGCCTGGCACCGCAGCTTCGGGAGCCGGCCGCCCCGCGTTCACCTGTGCCCTCGCCCTCGCCTTCAGCCGTGCCGTCGCCCTCGCCTTCAGCCGTGCCGTCGCCCTCGCCCGTGCCGTCGCCCTCGCCCTCGCCCTCGCCCGTGCCGTCGCCCTCGCCCGCGTCCCCGCCCTCGTCCGTTGGCGAGGCTGCGGGCTCCCGTTCGCCGGAGACGGCGCGCAGCGTGATGTCGGCCTTCCGGCAAGGCTGGCAGCGCGGCCTCTCCGATGCCGGCCGGGAACACGACCGTGGCACGGACCTGCCGCCCGGCGAGGAGCGCCGATGAGCGCGGACTTCCCCGGCCAGCCGAGGCAACGAACCATGAGCACCGACGGCGACCTCGACCGGCTCCTTGACGACCTCGTGGCCCGCGCGGCCCACGTCCAGAAGGCAGCCGTCCTCTCCGGTGACGGCCTGGCCGTGGGCACCTCGGCAGCGCTCAGCCGCGAGGACGCGGATCACCTCTCGGCCCTGGCAGCCGGACTCCAGAGCCTGGCCACCGGTGGCGCGCGCCGCTTCGATGGCGGCAAGGTCCAGCAGACCGTCATCGAGATGGAACGGGGTTTCCTGTTCGTGACCGCCGCCGGAGACGGAAGCCGCCTCGCCGTGCTCGCCGCTCCGCAGGCCGACATCGGCCTCGTTGCCTACGAGATGGCCCTGATCGTCAAGCGCCTGGGCCGGCACACGGCGGTCGACAGCCGGCCCGCGCCGGATACTGGCGAAGCGACGTGACCAGGCCGTGGCTCCTGCTGACGATCCGCGGCCCAGCCTCGGACCCGGCCCGGTGGTCCGCCCGTACGCGCTGGTCCGCGGCCGGACGAAGCCGGCCGGGGAGATGCTCGACGTCATCTCGATGGTGTACTCCCTGCCCAGGTCCGTGCCCGATCCGGCCGACCTGGAACCGGAGCACCTGGCGGTCATCCGGCTCTGCCGGAACCCGGCATCCGTGGCGGACCTGGCATCCGCGCTTGACCTGCCGCTCGGCGTGATCCGCATCCTGCTCGCGGATCTCCGCGACTGCGGGCTCGTCGGTTCGGCAGGCCGCGCAGCGTCGCAGGTGCCGCATGGTCCTGGCCTGTTCGTCGGAATCGAGGGCGCCGACCAGGCAGGCGGCTATGTCGCCGCGCCAGGCGGCGCAGGCCTGGCTCACTGGATCACCTCCTGACTCTGCGGCGGGCACATCCGCGGCCCTCAGTAGCCAGGCGTGTAGCCCGACGATGGCGTGCTGCCTGGGGTCGCGCCGCCTGAGCCTGATCCGGCGGCCGTTACCTTCGCCGTGACGGCCCGCCAGGTGAACGACACGCTGCCGAAATCGTCGACGAAGTCGTTGCCCTTCGCCTGGCCCGGCGACCGGTCGAGCCGGAAGGTGTACAGCGGCCTGCCGTTGTACGTCAGCTGCGTCATGCCATTGTCGGGCCGGTGGATCGTGCCCAGCGTGCCCGCCGCTCCGGCTGGCGCGGGCAGGCGGCCGGCGGCGGGCACCGTCACCGGGAACCAGAAGCTCAGGCAGCTTCCGGTACAGGAGATCTTGCCGCTTGCCTCCTGGTCGGGCGAATAGATGGTGCTGCCGGACCTGGTGACGAGGACGGTGCCGAGGCCGGCCAGCTGCCGGGCGGACACCATCGCGCCCGGCGAACCCCGAGGTGCCGGGATGCTGGCTGGGCGCGCTGGTGCTGCTTGCCGCTGATCCGCATGCCGCCAGCAGGCCGGCCGCGGCCACGGCGGCGATGCCGGCCAGGGCGCGCCGACGCTCGGCTGGCCCCCTGCAAAGGGAACCGCGCAGACCGCTGGCCCGGACTGACTGATCATTGCCGTCCTCGGCGGCCTGGATATCGCCATCGACGAGCGGCAGCACGAACCCCAGCAGCGGCCGCCGGTAACGATCCATCCAGCCCTTCGCCATCGCGTCACAATCCGAAGACGTCACGACAGGTAGTACGCGGCGCCACCCTTGCCTGTTCACGAGCCGACGTCGCGGACCCGGCGACCAGCCCGCCCAGGGCCGCTCTCCTGCTAGCCTGTTCGCGCGCGTGCCAGCGCGCATATGATTGCATTGTGGCGCCAGCAGCGCCATAATGGCGTTATGCCGAGTGTCCAGATCAAGGACGTGCCCGAACAGACGCATGCCGTCCTGCGTCAGCGTGCCGCTGCGGCGCACCAGTCTCTGCAGGAGTACCTGCGCTGCCGCCTGATCGAGGAAGCGAGCCAGCCCACGCTGGACGAAGTCCTTGACCGCGCAGGCGGGCGAGCCGGCGGATCGGTGCCGCTCACCGAAGCCGTGGCTGCCGTGCACGACGACCGTGCTCGTCGTTGACGCCAGCGTCCTGGTCGTCGCCCTCGCTGACGACGGGCCAGATGGTGACCATGCCCGCGCGCGGCTGCGCGGCGAGCGGCTAGCCGCGCCCGAACTGGTGGACCTGGAAATCGCCTCGGTACTGCGCCGCCAGGCAGCCGCGGGCGCCGTTGATAACCGCCGTGCGACCATGGCGCTCGCCGACCTCACCGCCCTGCCCCTCCAGCGAGCACCGCACGAGCCGCTCCTTGCCCGCTGCTGGGAGTTGCGGGATAGCCTCACGATCTACGACGCGGCATACGTCGCGCTCGCCGAGACGATCGGCGCCGGCCTGCTCACCGGCGACCGCCGGCTGGGACGAGCGCCCGGCCCGCGATGCCACATCGAAGTACTGATGCCCGCGCATTGACCACGTTCCCCGGACCCACGCCGAAACGATCCTTCCGCGGTTTGCCATCAGCACGCCCAGGGCTCCATATATGCCCGCTAACACCGTGCCGGGACCAGCATGAATAGCACCCGGCTGGCACTTTCTGCAGGAGAACCAGCGAATACGCGAACGAAAAAGACCAGGACTCCGGGCTTGGCTTACTGGTGCGGCCAAAGGTGAGCTGCGCACGGCATCGACCAGGTCCGGCTCGGCTGGGCGATGCGGCCCGGTGCCGGAGTGCCAGTGCCGCTGCCGCTACCCACAGCGCACCATCGGCGCGTGTTCCGGTATCCGCCTGGGACCCGCGCCGCCCAGCGCATCCCTGATGGGCCGCCTGCTCGGCCAGTGCGTCGATGTCCGGGCTAGCCCTGCCCCACCACCCGGCGGATCCCGAGCCGGTGAACGGCCGGTCAGTGACGGCGGACTTCAGCCGTGCGTAACCCCCGCGTCTTTCACCAGAATTGCTCCGTGATGTACTGCGCTTGTTTGTGGCGCCGCACAAACCGTAAGACCCCAGATTGGGGCGTCGCCACAAGATTAGTTGCATGTCACTCGGAGCGCCTGACTTGGGCCTTGCGCCTGTGCCAGCTGCGCCCTAATATCAGCTAACTTCACCCTGACCGTGCGGGATTTTGCCTTCACTACCAGGAGGCGGAGACAGGTGCGAATGCATCGACGCGCATCGAGTGTGCGGGCAAATGTCGCGCTGGTCGCGGCAATCGGAATGGCTGCACTGGCAGGATGTGGCAGCAGCACTCCGGCCAGCAGCACTCCGGCCGGCAGTCCCGCTGCCAGTTCGGGCAGCACGACGGTGAGCACGTCGCAGTGCGGCACCAAGCCTGGCGTGAAGGCGACCGGCACGCCGATCGCTCTGGGCGGTATCGCCACCAACCAGCCGGGCATGTCGTTTACCGATATCCCGAACATGGCCAACGCTTACTTCGCCTGCGTCAACGACAACGGCGGCATCAACGGCCACCCGATCAAGTACTACCTCGAGACCGAGCAGACCAATCCGGCCCAGGTCGCGGCCGACGCCAAGCAGCTCGTCCAGACGGATCACGTGCTCGGGATCGTCGGCAACACGAGCATCATCGAGTGCTCGATCGACCACAGTTACTGGGAGAAGCTCGGCTTCTTCATTGTCGACTCGGGGATCGCGCCCGAGTGCTACTCGACCCCGAACAGCGCCGCGGTCAACATGGGGCCGCGGTACAGCTCCGACGGAGCGGTGCAGTACGCGCTATCACAGCACGTCTCCAAGATCGTGTTCGACCAGTCGAACGTCCCTGGTACGGGGTATATCGGCGCCGGTCCCGCGGCGCTCGCCGCTGCCCAGCACGTGCCCATCACGCAGCTGACCGAGAACGTGCCGATCTCGGACGCCAACTCGGTGGCGATCAAGGAGGTCAACGACGCAGGGCCGAACGGCGCCGTGGTCCTTAACTTCACCCCGCCGGAGGCGCTGGTGATCCTCCAGGCTGCGCAGAAGCTCGGCCTGGAGAACCGGGTCAAGCTGTGGGGATGCTCGACACCTGCAACACCGATTTCCTCGCCCAGGCGCTAGGCCCGAAGTGGGACAAAAAGCTGTTCGTGAACGCCGAGCTGACCCCGACGGACCTGACCAACACGCCGACGATGAACCTCTACAAGGCCATACTCAAGAAGTACGGCAAGGCAGTATCGGGCGGCGTCGGCAGCTTCAGCCAGATGGGCTTCACCGAGGCAGAGATCGTCGTGCACGCGCTGCGGACAATCAAGGGTCCGTACACGGTGCAGAGCGTCAACGCAGCGATCAAAGCAGTGTCGAACTTCAACACCGGGATGCTGTGCCAGCTCTGGACATACGGCGGCTACCCAATGCACATCCCGAACAACGAGGACTATACGGTCACGCCGCACAAGGCAAGATGGTGACAGCCCAGGGCTGCACGCAGATCTCCTCGGTCGACCCGCAGATCGCCGCGTACCGCAAGGCCGCCGGCGTGGCGCCGACCGCGCCATGAGGTATGCGGCGGGGGAACCAGCAGGATCGATCGCCCGCGAGGAAGGCCGATAGCCGACAATGCCGAGCTGGCAGGATTTCCAGCCGTTCATCGTCAGCGGTCTCGCCCTCGGGGGGGTGTACGCGCTCTCCGGGGTGGGGCTGGTCGTGCTGTACCGGGCCACCGGCGTGGTGTACCTGGCGTTCGGCGCCATCGGTGCGATGGGTACGCTGATCGCTTGGTCCCTGACCAACGCGAACGTTCCCGGCTCGGTCGGCTGGCTGGTGTGCGTGCTGTTCGGCGGGGCGGTGACGCTGGGCTACGGGATGGTGTTCGGCCCGGCGCTGGCCAAACGGGACCCGCTCGTCAAGGCGGTGGCCACGCTCGGGCTGACGCTCGTCCTGTTCGGGGTGATGGACCTGCTGTGGACCAGCAGCGGCGGGCAATCCCGCGCGATCACGCTGCCGACCGACAACGGCGGGTTCATGATCGGCCAGGTCCAGGTGACCTGGACGCAGGTGATCGGGCTGGGGGCCGGCGTTGCCATCGCGCTGGTCACCGGAGCGTTCCTGCGCCTCACAAAGCTCGGCACGGCGATGCGGGCGATGGCCAACGACCGCGAGATCACCGCGACGCTCGGGGTGCCGGTCCGCCGGGTGGAGGCGGCCGCCTGGCTCGGCTGCGGCGTGCTCGGCGGCGTGGCCGGGCTGCTGCTCGCCGACCTGGTCGCGCTCGATGCGGTCCGTGCCAGCCCGGCTGACCTGTCGCCATCTTCCGCCGCCCCGCCTCGGTCACCGCGGGGCACGCGCTGATGCGCGCGGCGGTCACCCAAGGCGCCGGCTCCATGGTGGTGCTCGAGCGCCCCGGGCCCCCCGCGCCCGATCGTGGCGACGTCGTGATCTGCCCCGAGACGGTCGGGATCTGCGGCTCGGACTATCACTTCTTTTGCCGGGCACCTGCCGGACGCGGCCGGCGGCTCGCAGTTCCCCCGTGTCCAGGGCCACGAGCTCGCGGGCACGATCACGGCGCTGGGCGCCGGCTGCCGGGCCGAACTCGGGGTCGGGCAGCGGGTCGCGGTGTGGCCGCTGCATCCGTGCGGGCAGTGCTATCCGTGCAGCATCGGGCGGCCGAACGCGTGCGACCAGCTCACGCTGACCGGGATCCACCTCGACGGCGGCCTCCAGCAGCTACTGGCGATCGGCCAGCAGCAGGTGTTCCCGATCGACGTCGACGATCCCGCGATCGCGGCGCTGGCCGAGCCGGTTTCCATCGCCGTACGCGCCGTGAACCGAGCGGCGATCCAGCCCGGAGAGCATGCGGTCGTGCTCGGCGCCGGGCCGATCGGGCAGTGCATCTGCCTGGCCGCACGCGAGCGCGGCGCCGATGTGCTGGTGGTTGACCTGCAGCAGAGCCGCCTCGCGCTGAGCCGCGAGATGGGCGCCGAGACGCTTGCGTGGCACGGCGCGGACGAGGTGGTCGCGTTCGCGCGCCGGTGGGCGGGCCCCGGCGGGCCGCCGGTGACATTCGATGCCAGCGGCGCCGCGGCGGCGACGGCGGCGATGGTCAGCATGGTCGCCTCGGCCGGGCGGGCGGTACAGGTCGGGATGTCGGACGAGGAGGCGCCGATCAGGGTCGGCAGCCTGACCGAGAAGGAACTCGACCTGCTCGGCGTGAGCTGCTGCGGCGCGGCGGAATTCGCCGACGCGGTGGCTGTGGTAGAGCACCACGGTGATCTGCTGGCGCGCCTGATCAGCCACCAGTTCCCGCTGGAGGAGGCGCCGGAGGCGATCCGCTTCGCGATGAGCAATCCGGCTGAGGCGATGAAGGTGATGATCAGGAGTGCATGAGCGCTCCGCCAGGCGGGCCGGCAGCAGCACGTCACCCCGGCGGGCCCGGCGTCAGCGTCCGGCGTCGCGCAGGGTGCCGAGCCAGCGCAGCGTGGCGTCGCAGACCGGCGTCGGCACGCCGAGATCCTGCAGATACGCCCGGCTGGCCTCGACTTCGGGGATCCGCCGCGCCGCATGCCTGGCCGAGCCCGCGATCAGGCGGTCAACGAGTCCGTGCCCGCCGGGGCCGAGCTCGGCCGCGATCTGGTCGGGCAGCCACGGCTCGCAGCCGGCCGCCCGCGCCGCGGCGACCGCCTCGAGAACGGCGGCAGCGAGCCCCTTCATGAACACGCTGCGCAGCAGCTTCCGGTCGGCGGCGGCACCAACCGGCGCGGCCAGCACGTCTACCGGTGCACCCAGCGCACGGAACGCCCCGGCCACCGCCATCGCGCCGGGGCCGGAGACCAGCAGCGGAGTCGCCGCGCCGCTGCGGCCGACGGGCGCGAGCACCGCGACATCGGCCATCTCGACCATGGCGCCCGGGCCGGCCAGCGCCATCTCGACCTGGCGTTTCTGCGCTGCCGACGCGGAATTGAAGTCGGCATAGCAGCCGCCCCGTGGCATGTCCGCCGCGACGGCGGCCGCGGCCGCCGCCGCGGCGGCCGTCCCGGTGAGCCCGATGACCAGGTCGCTGCCCGCGGCCGCCGCCGCGGCGGACACCGCGCGGAGCACCCCTGGCGGCGTGTCGACCGGTGCAGGGTCGTACCCGCTGACCTGCCATCCGGCGGCCGCCAGGTCGGCAGCGTACCGGCTGCCCGCCTCGCCGAGGCCGAGAATCGCGACGTGCATCCGAATCCTTGATTGTTAATAATCTGATGGACAAAATTGATACCACAGGCAGGGAGCGAGGCCATGGCGCTTGCGGACGTGAGTACTGCCTCCGGGGCATCCGGTCCCGGAGCCGCCCGGCCGCGAGCCGCCGGCGGCCCGATGCTCGTGGTCAGCGCGCACGCTGGCGACTTCGTCTGGCGAGCGGCCGGGGCGATCGCCCTGGCCACGGCGCGCGGGCAGCGGGCGCGCGTCATCTGCCTGTCTTTCGGCGAACGGGGCGAATCGGCAAGCGCCTGGCGTGCCGGGAAGACCCTGACCGAGATCAAGGCCATGCGCCGCGACGAGGCCGAGCGCGCGGCCGCCGTGCTCGGCGCCGAGATCGAGTTCCTGGACGCCGGGGACTACCCGCTGCGCGAAACCGACGAGCTCGTGGACGGCCTCGTGCGCGAATTCCGGAGCGTGTCTCCCTCGGTGCTGCTCACGCACGCCGCGGCGGACCCGTATAACGGCGATCACCCGGCTGCGGCACGGATGGCGCTGCAGGCGCGGGTGCTCGCCCAGGCGGCCGGATATCCGGCGCCCGGCGAGCCCGCGGGAGCGCCGCCAGTCTTCGCCTTCGAGCCGCACCAGCCCGAGCAGTGCGGCTTCACGCCACAGGTGCTGCTGGACATCACCCCGGTGTTCGACGTCAAGCGCAGGGCCATGGAGTGCCTCGGCGCGCAGCGGCACCTGTGGCAGTACTACTCCGATCTCGCGCGGCGGCGCGGCAATCACATGAGGCGCAATTCCGGCCCGAACCTGGGCCTGCCGAGCGACGCCGTGGCCGAGGCATATATGCGGCCGTTCCCGCAGGTGACGGAGATTCTCGCATGAGGAACGTGGTGGTCACCGATCCGCCCCGCGCCGACGCGGAGCTGGTTGCGGAGCTCGCCGCCTACGGCGTGGCGACCGCGCACGAGGCGCTGGGCCGAACCGGCTTCCTCGGGCCGCTGCTGCGCCCGCTCCAGCCGGGGTCGCGGACCTGCGGAACGGCCATCACCGCCTTGTGCTGGCCAGGCGACAACCTCATGATCCACGTCGCCGTCGAGCAGTGCCGTCCCGGCGACGTGCTCGTGGTCACCACGGTCTCCCCGTGCAGTGACGGGCTGATCGGTGAGCTGCTGGCCACTTCGCTGCGCGCCCGGGGCGTGCGCGGCGCCGTCGTCGATGGCGGCGTGCGGGACGTGGCCGCGCTGCGCTCGCTGGACTTTCCGGTTTGGTCCGCCTCGATCAGCGCCCAGGGCACCGTGAAGGCCACGGCCGGCGCGGTCAACGTGCCGGTCAGTATCGGGCGCCAGCTGGTCAGGCCGGGCGACGCGATCATTGCCGATGACGATGGCGCGCTCTGTGTGCCCGCCGGCGAGGTGCCCAGGATCCTCGACGCCGCCAGGGCCCGTGCGCAGCGGGAGGATGCCATCCGGGCGGCGCTCGCCGCTGGCCAGCTCGGCCTGGACCTCTATGGCATGCGGGAGCAGCTTGACCGGCTCGGCGTCGTCTACGTCACCGCGGCGCAGCACGCAGCGGGCGGCGGTAGTGACCCCGGCTGACACCGGGCCCGGCGTCCCGTGCATGCTCATGCGCGGCGGGACGTCCAAGGGCGCCTACTTCCTGGCCGGCGACCTGCCGGCCGATCCTGGCCGCCGCGACGACCTGCTGCTGCGCATCCTGGGGTCTCCCGATCCGCGCCAGATCGACGGGATCGGCGGGGCGCACCCGCTGACCAGCAAGGTCGCCGTCATCTCGCGGTCCGGCGCCCCGGCGGCCGATGTCGACTACCTGTTCCTGCAGGTAGGGGTGGACCAGCCCACCGTGACCGACCGGCAAACCTGCGGGAACCTGCTGGCCGGGGTGGGGCCGTTCGCCGTGGAGCGCGGCCTGGTGCCCGCCACCGGGGACAGCACGAGCGTCCGGATCCGGATGGTCAACTCCGGCGAGGTCGCCGCCGCCGCGTTCCGCACTCCTGGCGGCCGCGTGGACTACTCGGGTGACACGCCGATCTCCGGCGTTCCCGGCACGGCCGCGGCGGTAGTGCTCAGCTTCGGCGAACCGGCCGGATCGCAGGGGCAGCGGCCGTTCCCCACGGGCAGCGTCCGTGATCACATCAACGAGACTCCGGTGACCTGCGTCGACGGCGGAATGCCCACCGTGCTCGCCGCCGCGGCTAGCCTCGGGGTCACCGGCTACGAGAGCCCGGCCGAGCTCGAGCAGCTGGACGGCTTCCGGCGGAAGGTCCGTTCGATCTGGCTAGCGGCCGGCCGCCTGATGGGACTTGGCGACGTACGCGAGGCAACGGTTCCCAAGGTCACGCTGGTGAGCCCGGCGCGAGCGGGCGGCACCGTCAGCACCCGCAGCTTCATCCCGCTGCGATGTCACGATTCGATCGGGGTGCTCTGCGCGGTCAGCACCGCCATCGCGGCCCGGACCGAAGGAACAATCGCGCACGACCTCGCCGGGCCCGGGGCACCCGCAAGCCGCGTCCGCCTGGAGCATCCCACCGGTCACCTGGACGTCGAGCTGGAGCTTGACACGACGGCGGGACTGCCGCAGGTCCGCCGCGCTGGCATCGTCCGTACCGCGCGCAAGCTCTTCGACGGCACGGCCTTCCCCAGGGCCGGATGAGGATGGCCGCCGATACCAGCGTCACGGATGCGCTGCGCGCCGCCATCCTGCGCGGCGACTACGCCCCCCGGCAGCGGATGATCGAGGCAGACCTCTGCGCCGAGCTCGGCGTCAGCAGGTTCGCCGTCCGGACCACGCTGCGGGCGCTTGCCGCCGAGGGCCTGATCGAGGTTCAGCCGAACAAGGGAGCCAGGATCCGCGAAATCCCGCTTGCCGAGGCCATCGAGATCACTGAGGTGCGCATGGTACTCGAGGGTCTGGTAGCGGCCCGCGCGGCGGAGCGGGTGACCAGCGCCGACAAGACGCGGCTGCGGGGCATCGTCGCCGAGATGCGCCGCGCGGTGCGGGCCGCGGAACTGCTCCGCTACAGCGAGCTCAACGCCGGGCTGCACGCAGCCATCCGCGCTGCCGCTGACCATGCGACCGCGGCCCGCATCCTGGAGCAGCTGCGCGCCCAGGTGGTACGGCACCAGTTCCAGCTGGCCCTGCTGCCCGGGCGGCCGGCGATCTCCGTGGCGCAGCACGAGCGGATCGTCTCGGCGATCTGCACCCGTGACCCCGCCGCGGCCGAGCAGGCGATGCGTGCGCACGTCGCCAGCGTCCTGCAGGCGCTGCGGACTGCCGAGGAGTCGCGGCTGGCGTACCAGCCGCAGCTGGGAGGACCGTCATGACCGCCGAGCGATGCCGCGATATCGCCCATGTCTCCGCAGCCGAGCTGCGTACCGCCGTGCCCGGCGAAACCGCCGAGTTCTTCGTCGCGCAGCTTGGCATGCACGAGGTGGCCAGGGCGGGCGACTCGGTATACCTGCACACCTGGGACGACTACGAGATGTTCACGGTCAAGGTGACCGCCGCGCCGGTGTCCGGGATAGGCAGGACCTGGCTGCGTGCCGCCAGCCCGGCGGCCCTGTCCCGGCGGGTAGCCGCGATCGAGGCGACCGGCCTTGGCCGCGGCTGGAGCGACGGGGAGTGCGGCATCGGCCCGGTCTTCCAGTTCCGCGACCCGGACGGGCATGAGTTCGGCCTGTACTGGGAGACCGAGTGGTACCAGCCGCCCGCCGGGCAGCGCCCGGCCCTGAAGAACCAGGCCGCACGGTTCCCCGGCCGGGGCGCGAACGTGCGGCGCATCGACCATGTCAACTATCTCGCCGTGGACATCCCCGCGGCGGCCAGGTTCGCCGCCGACGCGCTCGGCGCGCAGCTTACCGAGCAGATCGTGCAGGACGACGGCGTGCCATCGGCGGTCTGGTACCACGTCACCGATAAGAGCTACGACCTGGTGTACACCGGCGACTGGACCAGGACCGCTGGACGGCTGCACCACATCGCGCTCGCCTGCGACCAGCGCGAAGACATCCTGCGAGCGGCCGACGTCTGCCTGGAGGCGGGCATCCACATCGAGACAGGACCGCACAAGCACGCCATCCAGCAGACGTTCTTCCTCTACGTCTGGGAGCCAGGTGGCAACCGGGTCGAGCTCTGCAATGCGGGCGCCCGGCTGGTGCTCGCTCCCGACTGGCGGCCTATCTCCTGGACACTTGCCGAGCGGGCCAGGGGCCAGGCCTGGGGGCTGCAGACCATCGAGACCTTTCACACCCACGGTACGCCGCCGGTGCCGGCCGGCCGGTCCTAGCCGGGCGGGCCCGCCGATCGGCAGTGCCTTCGATAATCGCGGGGCCCGACCGCGTATCGGTGCTTGAACACCCGGGTGGCAGCTGGCAGTGCGAGACGAAGAGATCCCGGGGTATTTTCAGGACGAGAAGCCTGAACGGGTCCGGGCAGTTGATCCGGTAGGGGCGGGCACTGTCGTAGACGGTGAAATCTCAGCCTGATGCCGCCCCCGCCGGGGTGCCGGCGCCGATCCCGGTCTGCCCGGTGTGGAACACCTACCGTCGAACGTAGTGCGGCCGACGTTGTCGAAGACCGCGGCCACCCCCGCTCCCCGGGTCAGGCGCGCGACCGCCGCGGCGAAATCCACTTCGGTGTAACGGATGACCTCGTCGGCGCCGACGTCCCTGGCGAATTTCTCCTTCTCTGCAGTGGAGACCGTGCCGATGACCCGGCCGCCGCGCAGCTTAACCAGCTGGGTCAGCAGCGACCCGACACCACCAGCGGCCGCATGCACGAGCACCGTGTCGCCCGGGCGCACGGGGTACGCCGCGTGCGAGAGGTAATGCGCGGTCAAGCCCTGGATGAGCACGGCCGCGGCCGTCGACGGCGCAATCTGCGGCGGGAGCGGCACGATCCACTGGGCAGGAACGGCTACCCGCTCGGCATATCCGCCCAAGACCCCCGGCCAGGCCCAGCTGACCTGGTCACCGACCGTGACGCCGCTCACCTGGGACCCGACCGAGGAGACGGTGCCCGCGGCTTCATGGCCCGGGATGAAGGGGAGCGGTTCGGGCATACGCCCGGTCCTCTTGGCGATATCGGCGAAGTTGACTCCGCTCGCCGCTCCGTCGACGACCACCTCGCCGGGACCTGGCTCGGGGTCGGGTAGCTCCGCATAGGCGAGTACCTCCGGCCCGCCGTTCTCTGACACCACTATCGCGCGCATGGGGCCTCCGGCCGGCTTCCAGCGGCAGTAGGCGGCGTGCTCAGCGCCGCACCTTGCGCCGCCCGGCCGGGCAGCCGGTGGTCTTGGGTCACGGTTATCGAGGTCACTCCTGTTCCTGACGGGCGTGTCCTGGTTACTAGGACGGGCCAGGTCCGCGGAATGTGACCGGCCCCGCGGGCCATCGCGGCAACCCCGGTCGCGCACCCGCCGGTCGCCGTCACATTTGTCACCGGCGAATCGTCCTTCCTATGACATCGATTCAGCGTGAACCCACGCGACGTAGACGGCGCCGCCAAGGCGGCCGGAGAGAAGCACACGATGACCGCAACCGCCCCCCGCCCCATGGACGGCACGACAGTATTGATCACCGGAGCCAACAGCGGCATCGGCTTGTGGACTGCCCGCGGCCTCGCCGCCCTGGGCGCTCAGATCGTCATGGTCTGCCGGGATCCCGCCCGCGGGAAGTCCGCGCTGGACGACCTGGCCAGCATTGCTGCGGTTAAGCCGACATTGCTGGTCGCGGACCTGTCCGTGCAGGACTCCATCCGCTCCATGGCCGCCGAGGTGCATTCCCGCTACGACCATCTCGACGTGCTCGTCAATAACGCGGGCGGCGTGTTCAGCCGGCCTGAGCTGACGGTAGACGGGATCGAGCAGACCTTCGCGGTCAACCATCTCGCGCCATTTCTGCTCACCAGCCTGCTGCTGGACCTGCTGGCAAAAGCATCGCAAGGCCGGGTGGTCACCGTGACCTCGGAAGCGCACGCCGGAAAGCTCGACTTCCAGAATCTGCAAAGTGAGCGGAGCTACCAGTTCCTCAGGGCCTACGCCGCGTCCAAGACCGAGAACATCCTGTTCACTTACGAACTCGCCCGGCGCTTGCACGGGACCCGTGTCACCGCGAATGCTGTCAGTCCTGGGCCGAGCCGCACCGGATTCGGGGACAACCTGACCGGGCTGGCGGGGGCGTTCCCCAAGATCATGAAGAAGATGCCGTTCTTCCGCAGCGCCGAGAAAGGCGCCCGCGTGGTCGTTTTCGCTGCGGCCGATGCCAGCCTCGCCAGCACTACCGGGCAGTTCTTCATGAACGCCAAACCGCGCACATCCAAGCCGATCACCCACGATCGCGACGTCGCGGCGAGGCTATGGACCGTCAGCGAGCAGCTGACGTCCTCCCCCGCGAGGACAGTCGGATAAACGGATCACCGCCACCGTCGCGGTCCGCACGGTCCGATGTCGGTGTCGTCGTGAGTGGGCCCTGGCGGACGGGCCGGGTTGCGCCCCGCCTCCCGGCATCGTCATCGTCGCGGGGCACGTGCCGGCGCGGTCAGGTGGCCAGCCCGAGGTGCTGCTCGTAGGCGGCGAGGCCGGCGTCCAGCGTGTAGGGCCCGCGGATCCGCTGAAGCTGGAACGGTATCTCGGC
>WNGE01012133.1_pt1 | contig 15421 bp, 13 predicted proteins | sample 5400651 | NCBI WGS metagenome assembly WNGE01 (sample SAMN13153370, study PRJNA577476) | soil metagenome | isolation source: 60 cm soil or saprolite under grassland replicate 2 | place: USA:California | collected 2016-06-15 | reverse complement strand
ATGCAAACAGCGATTTTATTTTGATACTGGCTGTACAAAGCCGCACGAAAAGTTTACTCGAATTGAGTGATTATGCTGAGAATGTTTTGCAACAACAGCTTCAAACAATCAACCAGGTAAGCTCGGTAAATATTTTCGGACAAAAACGCTATGCAATGCGTATCTGGATTGACCCGGATAAATTAAATGCTTACGGCATTGCGTTTACGGATGTGCGCACAGCTTTGAATAGTGAAAATGTTGAATTACCTCCCGGTAAAATTTCTGGTAATAATACAGAGCTAACTATAAAAGCATTGGGACGACTAACTTCTGAAAATGATTTTCGCAATTTAATTATCAGGGAAGACAGTGCAGGTATAGTAAGATTGAGAGATGTTGCACAAATTGAATTAGGGCCTGAGGTTTTGGATCAAAGCTGGAAATACAATGGCGTAAATGCTGTGGGTCTTGCAATAATACCACAACCCGGAGCGAATAATATCCAGATAGCAAATGAATTTTATAAACGACTTGCTGAAATTGAAAGATCAAACAAAAGTGATATACAATTAAACGTATTGATCGATAATACAAAGATCATCCGGCAATCAATTTCTGATGTGGAAGAAACTTTGGCAATAGCATTTGGATTAGTTGTATTGGTGATCTTTTTATTTTTCCGCAACTGGCTTATTGCGCTCCGGCCTTTGATTGATATACCAATCTCGCTTGTTGCTACATTCTTCATCATGTACCTCGCAGGTTTTTCCATAAATATTTTAACGCTGCTTGGAATTGTATTGGGCACAGGTTTGGTTGTTGACGATGGCATTGTAGTAACAGAAAATATATTTCGTAAACTGGAGCATGGGTTTCCTATTCGCAAGGCGGCATTAGAAGGCAGCAGGGAAATTTTCTTTGCAGTAATTTCTACTTCCACAACACTTGCAATTGTTTTTTTACCTGTAATATTTCTGCAGGGATTTGTAGGAAGATTATTCAGGGAATTTGGTGTAGTGCTGGCAAGTGCAGTATTAATATCCGCATTTGTATCACTTACCATTACACCCGTATTAAATGTGTATCTCACACGCGGGAATGCGCAGCATGGAAAGTTTTACCAGAGAACAGAACCTTTTTTCAGAGGCATGGAAAATGGTTATAAACGTTTGCTTGAAGGTTTTATGAACATCAGGTGGGTTGCATGGATCATTATTGCAGTATGTGGATTTACTATATGGCTTGCCTTAAAAAATTTACAAAGCGAAATTGCGCCGCTTGAAGACAGAAGCAGCATCCGCTTCACTGTTACCGCGCCTGAAGGAACAAGTTATGCTTACACACAAAAAATTGCAGACGATATAACAAATTATCTCTATGATTCTGTGCCCGAAAGAGATTTTGTATTTGCAAGAACACCGGCAGGGGGAGCTTCAAACACGTCACAGCCAAGAATTGGTTTAATTGCACCTAAACTAAGAACCCGCAGCCAGGATGAAATTACAAATGACCTGCAACAAAAATTAAACCGTTATAACGATGCGAGAATTTTTGCTGTACAGGAACAAACAATCGCCGTTGGTTCTGGTTCAAGAATTGGTTTGCCGGTACAGTTTATTTTACAGAACCAGGATCTAAAGAAGTTGGAAGAAGTTATTCCCAAATTTCTTGACGAGGCAAGAAAGGATAAAACTTTTTCGAATGTTGATGTTAATTTAAAATTTAACAGGCCCGAATTACAGGTAACCGTTGACAGAATGAAGGTGAAAGATCTTGGTTTATCAACATCTGATGTGCTTGCTACCATGCAGGCTGCATTCAGTGGTGGAAGGCTGGCTTATTTTATTATGCGGGGTTATCAATACCAGGTGATTGCACAGGTAGAAAGAACTGACAGAAACAAACCTTTCGACATAGAAAAATTATATGTAAAAAATAATTTGGGAGAAAATATTCCGCTTGATGCAGTAGTGCATATACAGGAAAGCAGTAATCCCGCTACACTCTTTCACTTTAACCGGTATAAAGCTGCAACTATTTCTGCCTCCCTTGCTGATGGCGCAACAATTGGCGATGGCATTAAAGCCATGCAGGCTATAGCAAACAGGCTGCTTGATGAATCATACCAAACATCACTGAGCGGACCATCGAGAGATTATGTAGAAAGCTCATCCAATATTTTATTTGCATTCGGCCTTGCACTTATATTAATATACCTGGTGCTTGCTGCACAATTTGAGAGTTTTATTGATCCGCTGGGCATTATGTTAACAGTTCCACTTGCATTGGCCGGCGCTTTGCTAAGTTTATGGATATTTGGTCAAACACTTAATATATTTTCAGAGATTGGTATGATCATGCTGATTGGTCTGGTAACAAAGAATGGTATCCTGATAGTAGAATTTGCAAATCAGAAAAGAAATCACGGCATGCCCAAAATGCAGGCCGTTGTTGAAGCGGCAGCACAGCGCTTGCGACCGATATTAATGACAAGTCTTGCCACATCGTTTGGCGCGTTGCCAATTGCACTAAGCCTCGGTGCATCATCAACAAGCCGTGTGCCTTTGGGAATTGTAATTGTTGGAGGCATATTGTTTTCGTTGATCTTAACATTGCTGGTCATACCTGCGGTGTACACATTTTTATCAAGCAGGCATAAAGAACATAAAACAGAAATATCGGAATAGATTTTTTGAGCCAATAAAGTTCAAAACGTACAAGTGAGTGACACAACAGAAGATGATAGTAGTGCTGCGGATGGTCACAAAAAAACTTTTGAATGCAATATCGAATGAAAATAATTGTTGTTATACTTTTTTTTATAAGCGTTCAATCTGTCGCACAGCAAACATTGCGTTTGCCGGAAGCGATCAATATTGCATTAAAAAATAGTTTGGATATACAGGTTTCAAAAAATAATGTGGAGGCAAATACTATCCTTAACAACTACGGTGTTGCAGGCGGCTTACCACTTGTAACCGGAAGCGCTACGGATAATGAACAGGTCACCAGCATTAACCAAAAATATTCTGACGCCTCCCGAAACACACAAAGAAACAATACTGCATCAAACGGCTTAAGCGCAAATATTACAGGAAGCGTTTTACTGTACAATGGCATGCGTGTGGTAACTACAAAAAGTCGTTTGGAACAATTACAGATGCAAAGTGAAGAATACCTGAACTCGCAGATACAAAATATAATTGATTCTGTGATGATCACTTATTATGATATTATTCGCCAGCAGGGTTATAGTAAAACATTGTTGCAGACGATTGAAGTATCAAGAAAGAGGCTCGATATTTTAAAAACACAACAAAGCGTCGGGCTTGCAAACAATGCAGATATTTTCCAGGCGCAACTTGATTTAAATACATCAATGCAGGCATTGCAAACACAACAGTTAATTATAGACCAGGCGAAAACAAACATGTTGACTTTATTAAAGTTTGATCCAAAATCAACTATTAATATTGAAGACACAATTATCGTTGATAGTACTATTTTATTGGACTCTGTGTTAAACCGTTTAAGCAGCAATCCTGATATTATTGCAGCCAATCAACAAGTAAAAATTAATGAGTTAATTATAAAAGAAACCGCAGCACAACGTTATCCTTCTGTATATTTCAATACGGGATATAATTACAACCGCAACCAAAATTCCGCTGGCTTTAATTTATTAAACCAGAGTTATGGTCCCTTTGTTGGTTTAAGTCTTTCCATTCCCATTTATAATGGCTCTGCTTACAAGCGGCAGCAAAAAGTGGCAGAGATAAACACAAAGAATGCAGAATTGCAAAAAGAAATTCTTATAAGAAATTATTCTTCAGCTGTTGTAAAAGAATATCAGGCTTATGAAAATAATTTAAACCAGTTAAAAATGGCACAGGAAAATTATAAGCTTGCACAGCAATTGCTCGACCTGGTGTTTCAGCGGTTTCAATTACGCGTGGCTACAATAATAGATTTACGGGTAGCACAACAAAGTTTTGAAAATGCAGGATACCAGCTTATCAATATTGGTTACGCAGCCAAAGCCTCAGAGATTGAATTAAAACGTTTGTCAAATACATTAACTTTCTGAAAGAGAAATGCATCTTTACAATAAAGTTGATCAATGAGAAAATTTGCCTTCATTCCGGCACGATATGCAGCAACGCGCTTTAATGGAAAGCTGATGCAAATGCTTCACAACAAAACAGTGATAAGACATACTTATGATAATACTGTTGCTACAAATCTGTTTGATGATGTAATAGTTGTAACCGACAGCGATATTATTTTTAACGAGATAACACAACATGGCGGCAAGGCTGTAATGAGTAAAAAGGAACACGAAAGCGGCAGCGATCGTATTGCAGAAGCTGTTGAAAATATGGAGGTGGACATTGTTGTAAATGTTCAGGGTGATACACCATTTATACAAAAGCAACCTTTGTATAATTTGTTGCAGGTGTTTGAAGGAACTGAGGGAGAAAAAGTACAGGTTGCAAGCCTGATGCAGGTGTTGAAAGAACAGCATTTTGTTGAGGATCCGAATTATGTGAAAGTGGCTGTTGATAAAAATTTAAATTCATTATTTTTTAGTCGCAGTGTAATTCCTTATCCGCGTAGCACAGATATTCCAATCACTTATTATGAGCATATTGGTGTATATGCATTTCGAAAAGAGGCGTTACTTAATTTTACGAAGTGGCCAATAACACCTTTGGAAGCAACAGAAAAAATTGAATGTCTGCGCTACCTTGAAAATGGTATCCCGCTAAAAATGGTAATCGTGAATTATATGGGAATTGAAATTGATACGCCGGAAGATTTGGAAAGAGCGGAAAAGTTTTTGGAGTAATATTTTTATGAGCCAGAAGATAGTGCTTCTATTGGGCTTCGTTGCGTCGCACTCTTATACTGATAGTTCTTTACTTAATAGAAATAGTTGTAAATTATTAATTATTAATTATTGATTATTGCCTGTTGCTTATTGTCTATTGCCTATTCACTATTCACCATTCACCATTCACTAAAATATGTCATCACTCACACTTACACTTATACAAACACAACTTCACTGGGAAGACAAGGAGGCTAATCTTGCAATGCTTGAACAAAAAATAAAAGCGATACAGAAAAAAATTGAAGTAGTAATATTGCCCGAAATGTTCAGCACCGGTTTCAGCATGAAGCCCGAACAATTTTCTGAAACAATGGATGGCACTGCAATTCAGTGGATGAAAAGAATCGCCGCACAAAAAAGAATTATTCTTACAGGAAGTTTGATCATAAAAGATGGTGATAATTTTTATAACCGTTTAATATGGATGTTGCCCAATGGTGAATATGGCTATTATGATAAACGTCATTTATTTGCTTATGGTGAAGAAGACAAACATTACTCAGCCGGTAACAAAAGATTAATCGCTGCTGTAAAAGGATGGAAAATAAATTTGCAGGTATGTTATGATCTGCGGTTTCCTGTGTGGGCACGACAATTTCCTGCCGCACCGGAAGTGAATGGAAGAGAGCTTGAATATGATCTTTTGATTTATGTTGCCAACTGGCCGGAGCGCCGCAATCATGCGTGGAAAACATTATTGCAGGCAAGGGCAATAGAAAACCAATGTTTTGTTATTGGTGTGAACAGGGTGGGCAATGATGGCAATAATATTTATCACTGTGGCGATAGTATGGTGATTAATGCGCTTGGAGAAATATTATACCACAAAGTGCATGATCAAGATGTATTCACTATTACATTGCAGAAAAATTCTCTTGAAGAAATAAGAAATAAATTTCCTTTCTGGAAAGATGCAGATACATTTATGATCATTAATTCACACAATACTGCGAATGAATAATAAAATAATATACAAAGCAGACAAAATTTTTAACGGTAATGAAATATTGCCGCAATATGCGGTGATAGTAAATAATGGCATTATAGAAACCGTAATGCCTGCCTCATCCGTGCATGAAGATGCAGAAGTAATTGATTTTGGTGATGCACTTATTGCGCCTGCATTTATTGATCTGCAATTATATGGCGCACATGGCCGCTTACTGGCTGTATATCCTGATGCCGTTACTGTGGCAGCAATTTATAATTATTGCTTAAACGGCGGCGCAGCTTACTGCATGCCTACTGTTGCAACACATCCTTATAAAATAATTTTCAATTGCATTGATGCCATAAAGAGTTATTGGTCACAAAATGGAAAAGGTGTTTTGGGTTTACATGTGGAGGGCCCGTGGATCAGCGCTGCAAAGCGGGGTGCACATAATGAAGAATGGATATCTGTTCCAACAATTGAACAGGCAAAAGAATTACTCGGGTATGGAAAAAATATTATAAAGATTATTACCCTTGCGCCAGAAGTTTGCACTGCTGAAATAATAGAACTTATAGAAAGTTATGGTGTTGTTGTTTCCGCAGGGCATACGAACGCAACATATCAACAAGCCATGCAGGGCTTTAATAATGGCATACACACTGCAACACATTTATATAATGCAATGAGCCCGCTGCAGCATCGGGCACCGGGAATGGTAGGTGCTATTTTTGATAATCCCTCTGCACATTGCAGCATTGTTGCTGATGGCTACCATGTTGATTACGCCGCCATCCGCATTGCAAAAAAAATAATGGGCGAAAGATTGTTTGCCATAACGGACGCTGTTACCGAAACAAATGAGGGATTTTACAGGCATACACCCGAGGGAGATAAATATACCGCGAATGGAATATTAAGTGGCTCAGCGCTTACTATGCACAAAGCATTTATCAATCTTGTTCATCGTTGCGGCATAAATGTAGAAGAGGCATTGCGCATGTGCAGTTTATATCCGGCAAGAGTAATGAACATGCCGCATAAAATCGGTTTTTTGGGAGAAGGCTGTAACGCGGATATGATTGTTTTAAACAATGATCTGCAGCTTGTAAAAATTATTACTTCGTGAAAAAGTTTTTATTTTTTTGTACCGGGCTTTTATGCTGCTATTAGACTTTTGTTGCGTCGCACTCTTGTACTATAGGAAAGCTTTGAGCTAACTGCAAGCTTCGAGTAGTTTTACTCGTAGCTTATGGCTCACAGCTCACAGCTCGTAACTTGTCCCATAAATAAAACATAAGGCCGATCAATATTGATTAGCCCTATGTCTTGCAAAACTTACTTTGCATTATTTGTTTGGTTTTTCTTTGCTTTTGTTTTATTCTTTTTTTCTGTGCTCTTAGCTGCTAATTGTGTTTGTATGTCTTCATCGTAAGGAGCAGCGGCCTCATGCCTGTCATCCGGCTGACCTAAACTTGTTGTGGGTCCACCCTTTGCAGCCATGTCCCTTTCTTCATCAGGATTTGAAGTACTATAACCTAGTTTATCAGATTTTGGATTTGGCATAATAATAAATTTTTAATGTGAAATAATAATACACCTTAAATTATTATGCCAGCCCGGTGTTTAAACAATTAATTAACTGCTAAAGAATTATGCGAGCTACAGGTCAGCCTTATCTCCCCTTTGCTCGCGCTTGATAGTATATGCCGTAACGACAGATGTAAATGAACCTGCACTAAAAGTTCCAATCACAGCATTAACAAACAATATAAATAATAGACCCCGTGTTTTATCTTCTACAGTATTAACAGGCGCCTGTTTCAATATCTTGTTTGTTGTGCCAATCTGCAAAAGCCCCGGTATGTATATAAGCAGCACAATAAAAGTAATAATGCAGATTACAATGATTGCCATTACCGTAATGGTATGGCCGGCCATTAACATGTATCCCGTGCTCGCATTATCACCTGCTTTTTTACTCAAAATTATTAAGGCTAAGAAAAGTGTAAAAAGAAAAACTCCATCCCCAACATACAATAACCATGTTTCCGTAAATTTTGCATCTCTTACATAAAATATCATGGGTACTGAAGATAATAGCGCACAAACGATACTGCATTTTAAATATAAAAAAAGTAAACGCCGGTTTTTAAACATGCCCTCATTTTTTTCTTTGCATAAAAAGCTGCGAAAAAATCATTCCACAAAATGGCTATTTATTAAATGAAGAAAATACTAAAAAATTGTGTAGACGAAATTGCTCAAAAGAGAGGGTGTGGCAAGCACTCTTATTTTGCAGGCAATGTTTGCACAAATGCAAGGGAACGCTCAAACCATTTTTGCAAACCATTTCCTTTTGTTCCCTCAGAGCTTATAAGTAACCAGCCCTTCATGGGTTTACCAGAAATATCAAAGATTTTCACATTTTTTTCAGCAAGCAATTTATCGGTATCAGCAACATCGCAGCGTACAATAAGCTCATTTTTATGAACACCTATACACATGTTTCCGTTAAGCATATAACCTATGCCGCCAAACATTTTTTTGCTGGTAAAATCTTTTCTGCCTTTTACCAATTCATCTATTCGTGCGGCAAGTTTTTCATCGTAAGGCATACAGATATTTTTCAACTCTTTGTTCCCATCCTTTTTGCAATGGAAATATTTCATTGTAATAATTGTAAAAGCTTTTGTTAAAACCTCCGAACAATAAAGTCATAGCAATATCCATTTCCCTGCAACCATAATAAACAGCGGGATCATAAATCACTGGCTCGCCTTTATCATTTACCATAAAGTTGCCGCTCCAGAGATCACCATGCAATAAAGCCGGTAGCTCTTCAGGAAATAATTCTAAAAAACGGCTGCATAATTTTTCAGCTTTTGATACATCTTCCTTTGTGCATTTGTTTTGATTATAAGCCTGGTTTATTAAAGGCATAATACGTTGTGTGGCAAAGAATTCATGCCATGTATCGGTAAGCATATTCGGCTGTAAAAGTGATCCTATATAATTAGTTTCTTTAAACCCAAACTGCGCTTGTGTTTGCCCATGCACCCCTGCAAGTCCGGCTGCAAATTGCTGCCAGAAATTAACAGCAGGCTTACCTTTTTCAATACATTCCATTATAAGAAAAATTGACGAGTCAAAAGCGTCATATAAAATTGGTTGAGGGATATGAATAGCATTGGCTTTTTGCAGTGTTTGCAAACCATTAAATTCTTTTTCAAACATGTCTTGCTGTGCATGGCTGTTTACTTTAAGAAAATAATTACCTAAAGAAGTGTGCAAAACAAATGTTTCATTAATATCGCCACCATACACTTGCTGCACCTGTTCAATAACAATACTATTTTGAAGGTTCGCGCTTAACTGAGCCGATAATTTTTCTATAAATTCTTTCTGCAACATTGGTTTGTTTTATGCCCTGCCCCCTAAAGGGGAAAACTATTAACTCAAATCGGTTTAGTTCCCTTCAGGGAATAGGAGCAAGGCTACTGCTTAACTGAGCCGATAATTTTTCTATAAATTCTTTTTGCAACATTGGTTTGTTTTATGCCCCTGCCCCCTAAAGGGGAAAATCATTATCTCAATTCAGTTTAGTTCCCCTTCAGGGGATAGGGGCAAGGTTCGTGCTTAACTGAGCCGATAATTTTTCTATAAATTCTTTCTGCAACATTGGTTTGTTTTATGCCCCTGCCCCCTAAAGGGAAAATCATTAACTCAATCAGTTTAGTTCCCCTTCAGGGATAGGGGCAAAAGACAATTTGGTTTGTACCTTTTCTTTTATGCAATATTCAATCACTGTACTAACTTAGTTAAATGGCCGGACTTATTGCATTTGTTATTGGCGCTATACTGCTCGTGGGGATCATATTTTTGTGGAAGCCAAAAAGAAAAAATAAAGTTGTGCTTCCTGAAAACTATCGTGAGCTGCTTCATGATTATGTGGCTTTTTACCGTTCATTAAATGATGCAGATAAACTTCGCTTTGAGGAAAAGATAAAATATTTTCTTTCTTACGTAAAAATTTATGGAGTAAGTACTGAAGTGGATGACCTTGATAAATTGTTAGTAGCAAGCAGCGCCGTAATTCCCATCTTTGGTTTTGATAACTGGCATTATTATAATCTTCGTTATGTACTTATTTATGAAGATGCTTTTAATGAAGACAGCTTCTCTACTACAGATATAGAAAGGAATATTTGGGGAATGATAGGCACAGGCGCTATGCAGCAAATGATGATACTGTCAAAGCCTGCACTACTGATGGGTTTTCTGAATGAAGCCGGCACAAACAATACAGGCATTCATGAATTTGTGCATTTGCTTGATAAAGCAGATGGCGCCACCGATGGTATTCCTGAACAATTATTAAGCAGGCAATACACCATTCCCTGGCTCAACTTAATGAATGAAACGATAGAAAAAATTAAACAGGGAAATAGTGATATTAATCCTTATGGTGCGACCAGTAAAACAGAATTTTTTGCAGTGGCTGCAGAATATTTTTTTCAGCGCCCCGATCTTTTTAAAGAGAATCACCCTGAACTGTTTGCCTTAATGGAGCGGATTTTTCATCAAAGAAGTGTGGAAGCCAGGAAGACCGAAAGACGGAAAGTCCGAAAGTTCTTCAACTTAAAATAGTTAAGAAGACTTACTGATTTATTTGGAAGACGGAAACTTTACCGACTTTCCGACTCTACTAATTTTCTGACCTACCCCAAATAAAATAAATACACATCATGTGGTAAATAAAAAAATTGATTTAGTTTGTCGTCAATTTAACTAACAATAAAACTTGTTCCCAATACATTCGCAAATATGTCAGAGTTAAACGCAACAAAATGGGTAAGTGATTATGGTGATATGTTATACCGCTATGCCTTGCCACGTGTGAGTGATATGGAAACGGCAAAAGACCTTGTGCAGGAAACCTTTCTGGCAGCATGGCGCAACTATGATAATTTTAAAGGAGAAATATCGGAGAAGAACTGGCTCTTCACTATTTTAAAAAATAAGATCATTGATCATTTTCGCAAAGCATCTACGCGTTTAACAGACAGCCTTCCCGGTATGGCGGATGAAGATGCTTTTTTTGATGATGCACAACACTGGACAATGGCTGCAGCACCGCAGGACTGGAACCTGGATACAGACGGGCCGATTGAACGAAAGGAATTTTATGAAGTGCTGCGCAGATGCAAGGGCAAACTGAAAGAGATTCAAAATATGGTGTTTACAATGAAATATTTAGACGACAGGGAGAGCGACGATATTTGTAAGGAGCTTAATATTACGGCGTCTAACTATTGGGTATTGATTCACCGTGCCAAGCTGCAGTTGCGTGACTGTCTCGAAAAAAACTGGTTCATAAAATAAATGTGCAGCAATGATCAGTTGTAAAGAAGCTACAAAATTTATATCGCAAAAAGAGGAAGGCAAACTCACCTTTCATCAGCGCTGGCTATTGTGGCAACATCTTGCTATATGTGCCGTATGCAGACTCTTTAGTAAACAAAATAAAGTTATCATCAATAACGTATCTCACATAGACGATTACAATGATGCGTTGCTAACCCAATCTGAAAAAGAATCTATCATTGCTGCTTTGGAAAAAGGATAATTTCTCTTTAAACAGGAACGAAAAGCTTCTTGTCATGCTGACGCAGGAAGCATCTAACAGCAATTTCTTATTATAGATTCCTCCTGCGTCGGAATGACAAACAGGAACGAAAAACGGAATGACAAACAGGAACGAAAAACTTCTGACGCAGGAAGCATCTAATATTTGTGAGTCCAATTTGTCATATACTAACTTAACTTTCCACCGTGTTTATTAACCTGATTAACTAATTTGTTCCCGCAAAATTTAACTGCTATGCACATGAAAAAAATTATCCTCTTCACAAACTCACTGCTTATATTAATTCCATCATTGCTCTTTGCACCGGACCAAGACTCACCAATTCTCCCGGTTATAAAAGAGCGGTTGACTGGACGGTTCAGCAACTTAAAGAATGGGGCTTGCAAAATGCAGGACCTGAAGCATGGGGTGAATTTGGCAAAGGCTGGAGTACGGAAGAATCTCATCTCGGTATGAAAACACCTTACTACGAATCCATTATCGCCTATCCTGTTGCATGGACGAACGGCACTAAAAAAACCATAACTGCAAAGCTCGTGTTGCTTGATAAACTTGATTCTGCAACGATTGAAAAAATGGGTAATGATTTGAAAGGAAAAATTGTAATGGTAAAATCTTCAGGAAAAATTCCGGTCGCCTTTAAAGCTTGTGCAACACGTTATGAAGATTCTGTGCTTAATAAACTTCCTGATGCATACATGCTCACAAGGCAGATGCTTGATTTTTATATACCCATCATCATGAGGGATTATAAAACCAAACTATCTGCAATCAAAAGGTGCAGCAGGTATACTCACTGTAAAAACCAGTGGCAGGGATGGCACTTTATTCGTAGATGGCACACCTGCTTTTGCAAAAAACTATGGTGCTGCTTTACCCGAAATGGTTGTATCAACAGAAGATTATTTAAAACTGCAACGCCTGGAACAAGATAACAAAGACGTGGAGCTCGAAATGAATGTGCAGAATAAATTTTACAAAGATGATCTTACAGGTTATAATGTTGTTGCAGAAATCCCCGGAACAGATCCAAATTTAAAAAGCCAGGTAGTTATGCTGGGTGGTCATCTTGATTCATGGCATAGTGGTACCGGCGCAACGGATAATGGAGCAGGTTGCATTGTAATGATGGAAGCAATACGCATACTGCATGCATTGGGCGTTCAGCCGAAACGTACGATACGCATTGCTTTATGGGGCGGTGAAGAAGAGGGACTGCTTGGTTCACTTGGTTATGTAAAAAATCATTTTGGGGATTCAAAGGATATGAACCTGAAGCCCGAACAAAAAAATGTTTCTGTTTATTTTAATCTTGACAATGGTACAGGAAAAATTCGGGGTATTTATTTGCAGAATAATGAAAAAGTTCGTGATATTTTTAAAGCATGGCTTGAACCATTTGCCGATATGGGCGCCACAGGTATCACCAGCAGCAATACCGGTGCTACGGATCACCTCTCTTTCGATGCAGTTGGTATTCCCGGTTTTCAATTTATACAAGATCCGATGGAATATGAAACCCGTACACACCATAGCAATATGGATGTGTATGATCATCTCTCCATTGATGATCTGCAGCAGGCTGCTACAATAGTTGCAGGGTTTGTATACGATGCAGCTATGCGTGATAAAATGCTGCCACGAAAACCATTGCCACAACCCCAAAGGTTTTTATTTGATACTGATTTGCCTTTGTGATTGTTGATATCATTGCGAGTTGTTTTGTAATTAAGTTATTATGACAAGAAGAGGAAGAAATAAAGTCTTTCTCTTTTTATTTTTTATGGAGTGCGCTTAAGCCACATGCCTGGTATAACAAAAAGAAGAAAGCTGCATGAGCAACCCTATCCTTTTTTTGATTTGTTACATTAATCATCGCGCCACTACAAGCTTGGTGATTGTTGCTTTTCTATTATTGATCAACTGCACAAAATAAATTCCCGGCGAGAGATGCTTCACATCAATTGTTTTGGTATAAGAACCCGCATTCAATATTTGTTTTGATTGTTCAACAACTTTACCAAACTGATCGGTAATCCTCAATCCAACTTCACCTGTTGCATCTGTTTGGTATTGGATCGGATATACAGTGAGTTTATTAGGTAAACTTATTTCCGATTTATTTTGTGCATCCAGTTTTGTAATTAATGCACCGCTTTGAGCGGAAATTCCAAAATCGCTCAAACGTCTTCTCCACACACCATTTTTAAATAAACCCGCAAATAAATAAGTACTGTTGGCTTCAATGCCCTGCACGGAATTATTAGGCTCAGGATTTAATCCCGTATTTACATTAGTGAAACTATTCCCCTTGTTATTCGAAAAATAAATACCGGTATTATTACCTATAAAAACATTGTTGCCGCCAATTACTTTAATAGAATAACCACCGGTATTAAAAGGCATGCCGGTACCAATTTGATTCCATGAAATACCATTGTTTGTTGAACGCCAGTTGTCAAAGAAACTACCACCGTAAAAATTGGTTGCACCATCACCGGCCAGCGAAATTATATCATGTACTTCCTGGGTAAACGTCCATGTTACCCCCTTGTTGGTAGAACGGTAAATTCCACTCTGAAAAGGAGAAACGCCTTCTGACACCCCGGCAACAGCCACGTTACCATTTGCCGCAATTGCACTTATTGCAATACGATCCCCGGTAAGGTTAGATGCTTTCCATGATTGCCCGTTGTTTGTTGAGTAATAAATTCCGTTGGTAGTGGCCAGCAAAATGTTAGCACCGCTTTTCGTTAAACCAAAATCGCATTCATAATTGTCAAAGAGTTTAAAGGGCAAACCGGCGGTAATATGCTTCCATGTTTTTCCGTTATCGGCAGAGCGATACAATCCATCCCCGCATGTTCCGGCAAGAATGATATTGGGTGCAGGATTTAATAAACTATACACTACTGCATTTGATAATGTGTCGTTATTGTTTTTGGTGCCAATTTTCCTCCAAACATTTCCATTGTTGATAGTTCTGTAAATGCCACCACTATGGGTACCTGTCAAAATACTATCGTTTATATTAAGTAAACAATTATCAATGTTTGATACTGCCGGAAAACCAGGTATAGATTGATTCCACGTGCGGCCGCTATCAGCCGAGCGAAAAACACCTAATTCATCCATGCCCAGCAAAAAAATATTTCCGCTTTGAACAAAATAATTATAGAAACGTGTTCCGAATCGTAAACCTGATGCAGGAATAGCGGTCCATGTACGCCCATAATTAGTAGATTTAAACATTCCTTTTTTATCGCCGGTGTACACAACACCATTTGAAAAAGAAAATCCGAGGAGGTCTATATACTCATCAGTTTCCACCGGCAGAAAATTACTCCAGCTAGTACCGCCATTATAGGAATGGAAAACACCATTGCGTGCAGAAGCAAGTAAGGTATCACCCAGCACTAAAAAATGCTTTATCACGTAAAACGAAGTGCTGCCCTGGTCTACAAACCAGGTATCGCCGGCATCCGTACTTGTAAACAAATAATTATCGCCTTCTACTATCAATATGTTCTTTACATAACACATCGCCGGAATAGAAGTAAAGTGTAATGCTCCCCCGCTGGCATCTGCCCATGTATTGCCCTTGTTGGCAGAGCGGTATACGCCGTTGGTGGTGCCTGCGAAAAGAAAGCCACCCCCTATAACCATTGACTTGACAACCTGCGTTTCAATACCATTATTTGCCGCTGCCCATGTTGAGCCGTTGGAAGAGCGGTAAACTCCCTTATCTGTGCCTGCATACAAATAAGTTTGATCTTTGAAAAAGGATAAAACTGTTGCATTTTCTAATCCCACATTTGCCACTGTCCATGTTGTCCCATTATCTGAGGATCGGAATACGCCTTTTGAGGAAGTCCCGGCATACAGTAAAGAACCATTGTCAAAAAAAACATTCACGTTAATGCCCGTCGGGCCTGAAGTTTTTACCCACTGTGCATGTACATTG
>WNGE01008726.1_pt1 | contig 15422 bp, 18 predicted proteins | sample 5400651 | NCBI WGS metagenome assembly WNGE01 (sample SAMN13153370, study PRJNA577476) | soil metagenome | isolation source: 60 cm soil or saprolite under grassland replicate 2 | place: USA:California | collected 2016-06-15 | reverse complement strand
TTGATTTTCTCGGTGGAAACTCATGTGTCAAGTCCAATCACTTCACCCAACTCACGCGACGGCCGGACAAAGCAGCCGGAGCGGCGACTCTGTCGCCGCTCCGAGAAAAGATTGCCGCTTTTAGCTTAACCTAATCGTAGTAGTCGCGGTCGCGATGACGCCTGTTATAGCTATAGACGTCGTAGATCGCGCCCGCCGTCCCGCCGACGCCGGCGCCGATGGCTGCGCTCCTGCCAACGTTGGAATGGGTCGCCGCGCCGATGCCTGCACCCGCCGCACCGCCAAGGGTAGCGCCGGTCAACGTTCCGCAGCTCGCGGCGCTCAATCCCAGCAAGGACAAACCGAAAAGCGTGGGCATAATACGTTTCTTCAAAATGGTAATCATGGAGCACCTCCTCCCATAAGTTGATTAACCGCAAGTTCTGTTCCAGGGAAAAAACCGTGTTTTTTCAAGCCAATTCGCGAAAGCAAAGACAGCCTTTCAGGATAAATCCTCCAGCGAAAATTTTTATCGGCAACCGGCTCTACAAAGTTTTTGCGCTGAAACGTCGAACCGAATTCCACCACTGAGACCCACAACCACAAGGGTTGTTTAAGTAGTTGTGGCGAGAACGGAAAATCCCCGGGAACTTTTAGTTGAGATAAATGACTTGGCGAAGCAGGGCCGCGTAACTTAAAGATCATTACGATGGAGCCAGAAGTTCGGTTCGGTAAGCCTGGTATTGCCGGAACGAGAATTGATGTTGCGACGGTTGTCGGGAGATTTGCCGCCGGGCGACAAGATCGAAGACATCCAGGAAGACTATCAGCTCGCGCGAGATCAGGTTATGGCTGCTCTCGCCTACGCGACCCATGTGGCCGAGCACCTGCCTCCGGCCGTCAAATCCCCATGATCATTTTGCTGGATGAGAACTTTCCGTTGAGGTTCTACACTCGGCTTCAACGCGAAGGGTTCTCGGTAGAGCATATCTTACTTACCCACAGAGGAATGCACGATCGAGATCATCGTCCGACTACGTAAGGAGGAGCTACTGTTCTTGACGCAAGATGAAGATTTTGTAGACGCAGCACCCGATTGCCGTAAAACAACTTTTTGCTAAAAAGTGGAATGAAAAATTCTTCGAATTGTATGACGATGGAAATCTTCACCCAATCAAAGTTGTAAAACCATAGCCCCTTCATCACCTCGGGACAGCCAAAAGCACGTTCGCGTACAACGCCGACAGCTCCTTCGCCAAGCCCCGGAAATCTTTCCGAGCAGGTTATTTCGACGTTTCGAGAATTCCCGAAACGTGGAAGTTCCTGCCAAGCCGTCTTCCCTTGAACCTTGAACTTTGAATCGGCGTCAGCCCGTGACGCCTTGAACGGAGCGCCTATCCTGAGCGGAGGATGTCGAAGAAAAGCGATTGAACCACTGGAACGACTGGAACTGGCTGCTGCATAGATGGGTGATGTACCAGACGTGACCAGGCAAGAATGGCGGTTGGCGCGCGGCATTGCTTATCGCTTAGAGCAAGCGTTTCGAAGTTCCCGTTCTAATCTGACTTTGAACCCTTGAACATTGAACTTTGAACAGGGCGTAGCCAGCCTCTAAGCCACGCTATTTTCTCTCTCCGTTACCTGCGTGGTGGAAGGGGATCCATTCCAGCGATGGTTTTAAAAACTCTAACGACCTCAATATCCCGCGGAAGTTCCGCGACAAGTTTCTGCTGGTCTTCCGGCATGAGTGGCGTTGGATGAAGTCCAAGAAGCTTTTTGTATTGTTCGTGAAATTGGCGATCTTCGAAAGAACTGCGAAAGGCTTGCCTGAGTATCTCGACGAGTTTCTCCGGTGTATTTGGGGGCAGATAAATTAGCGTTCCCACTCCCCAAAAAACCCGCGACATGGTCAGAACTTGGCTCTCTATTTCAGACCGCGCGAAAGCCTCGATTTCAGGCAAATTGGCAAATTGACGGGGACGATGCCCTTTGGGAATCTCTAGAATTGCATGAAAATCCACGAGCTTTTTGTATCCCTCTGTCATTGATACCGTATCAACCGCGACCGCTCTACCATCGATTTCACCTCGCTCCAAGCCTATATCCAACTCAGTTCCTGCATAGCCCACAACGAATTTCGAATCTTTGAGACCTAAAAGCCAAGCGAACAACCGGCTCCGAATGTACTGTACGTGGCCCACCGATTGGCCTCCGATTCTCAGCCCCGAAGCACTGCGTAGCTTTTCCAAGTTGTTTATACCGAGAGCTTTTCGGGTGACAAAAATATTATTGTTCTCGCTGAAAGGGGACCCGAGATAGATAAACTTGTCAGGATTATATTCGACACCCGGCTCGCCGAGTATGGCGCTTGCGAGTACGCCCGGAGAGCTGGCGCCGATCGTCAGTCCCTCCGCCTTTGCCCTATACACGTAATTGGCGGCCTTTCGGCCCCCTCCTCCAGGCATATATTCTGGAAGGATAGTCGGATTCCCAGGAATGTACTTTTGCAGGAAGGGCAGGATAGCTTTAGTTCTTAAGTCTCCTACACCTCCAGGACTGCGCCCTTCAATAACTGCAATTGTTTTCCCCTTGTAATAAAGCGGTTGGGGGTTACTGTCCTTTGGGAACAAGAGAATAAGTGCCCAAAAACCGAATCCGAGCCAACGGCTAAGGCGTCTCATTTTTACCCTCCGCGCTCTCAATTTAGTATCGACCCGTTGTTCGACCGCGGTCCGTAAGCAGGGCAAGCGGGACTTGTCAAAAAGTTGCCCGCCTCCACAAACGTTTAGCTAGGGACTTATTCCGGTTCTCAAAGGCGTGTCAAGAGGTGTGAAAACCAAGAAGAACCCCCAACGAGGCGGGCCGCGTGTTTGGCTGGCGTTTCTGTTTGCAAGATATTTACGTAAGGAAACAGCGGTCCCCGGAATTGCTTGCTCTATCCCCTGAAATTGCTGCAGACGGCCAGACCACGAGTTCCGCGAGATCAAGGTTCGCTGGAATCTTCAGGGCGATTGTTGCGTTCGCGCCCAGCTAGCATCGCCGTCGCAGATGGACGGTCTATTAACTTGATGGCGAAAATTTCTGTTGACAAATTCAGACTCTCGGCTGCACATTTGCATTAGCTCATCACCTCGCCATTGCACAACGATCTATCGTCTGAATGTGACTAGCTTAGATGGCCGAGTCTCTTTCACACGCGCAGTCTCTTAGAGTGGTTGGTCAAGATCTGGACGCGCTTGGCGTCGACTTCTTCGAATTAGCAAAATGGGATGATGACTATATCGTTTGGCCAGGGCACGCCGAGTTTACGAGAAAACTTTCAGCGAAGAGGGGGTTTCTTTCGAAAATCACCCAAAAGATTTTGGGACATGAGTATTCGGCTAGAGAGATTCCGAATCGTCTATACTTTACCCCCGCAGATATCATTTGGGCAGATACTCAGAGACGATTGAAGCGTAAAATATCGGGTAGCCCGTCGGATCTGCGAGATCTATCCTTTGTTTTGCGTGTGCTCGGCGATTATTTGGATCGACAAAAAGCCGGCCAGTTTACTATTTCATGGTCTCAGGATTCGATAATGATTAGCTATGATCAGAAACAGGAAAGCTTCACGGCAGAAAATCTATACGATTTCGGAATAGGGATGTATCTGAGAAGGTCCACCCGTACACAATGACGCGCTCGTGGCTTGATCGGCTGTTCTCGGTTCGCCGAAATTTCTTGCCGCTGTGTTGCAGCCGTTGCCATCGGAGCTAATGTAAGCTCACACGCCGTTTCGACGCTCGTCAATTCACCTGAAAATGATACGGCGGGGTGCATTCAACCAGTTTCACCCAGCCAACGCAGTGGGCTACAGTTGCCGCTCCCCTCGCGAACGAGCCCATCGCAACAGAGCGGCCTTCCTGACGCAGACGTGACAAAGCAGCCTTAGGAATGGATTGATCGACGCTTCAATGCGATAGCACCGAAGCGATATTAGTTCTCGGCGGCAGCCAGTGCGCTGCAGGAAGTGGACGCGCTACAGGCCGTTACAGAAGCGGGTAAGAACAAGCTCCACTGATTCGAGCGCAGCGATTTATTTCGGCGTAAAGCTCACTTCCAAATCGCCAATCTCTTTGATTGATCGACCGAGATGCTGTTGTAAAAGCGCACAAACCTGCGAGCAAGAGACGCTATCGTCAAATAGAAGAGTGCCAACGTAATGTTCTCTTTCATATTCGATTACCAAAAAGCACTTTTTCGATAGTTGTTCGGTTAGTTTGATATACCGCAAAACTCCGACTTCACCCTTTATCATCTTCGTGCCGCCTCCTTCGGCCCATTGAGTCCAGAGCGGCGGCCAGTTGGAAATGCCACCGCGACGCATCAGCGGATGGTCTCGGAGCGGAGTGCGCATGACAGAACCTCCCTTGTTCGGGCTTCTGGTGCTGTCTGACGCGGCTGTAAAAAATAACTTGGATGGTTTGGCTAAGAAGAACCCTGATGCTAGTACTGTGACGCAGAGAAGTCTAGTGTAAAAATAATAGTTTCGGAACGACGTTGTTAGAGGCGCCACCGAATTCGATATCCTGGGATTTTTGAAGGAACGGATCGGCGAGCTGATCCGCGAATACAACGCCGCCCTGATGAATGATCGTAACGCCGCTGGATTACTCGACGAACTTTCCCGGCTCGGCCAGGGTGATAAAGTTTTATAGGAAAAAGCAAAGAGGCACTTGCTGAACCTGAAGTAGTGGTACGCCTTCAAAAAATAGAGCGAGCGATAGAGCTCAAGAGCTTGCAAGAAAGCCAGGCAATCGTCGATAAAACCGAGGCCGAAGCGGTCGCAAATTTGATAAACTCACTTAGCGGAATTCCAAATGCGGTTACTCAGATCGGTTCCATACTTATTGTCAAAACTACGGATCAGGATGGGCGTGTGAGTTTGGTGACATGAACACTTACGCCAATGGAGTTAATCGCGCTGGAGCACGAACCTCAATTGATGCGCCATCCAGTTAATATCCTTACGGCACTTTCAAAACTCCAGAATACTCAACGTCCGCGGCGGCGAACCAAGCTTTTAGGGTAGCGGACCGTCGATGCCTGACTTCTCGCCCGGAAATATGGCGTCAATGAAACCAAAAATAGCCGGATTCACTAATGAGCAAGCGACCAGAGTGGCCTCTTTTAACAGTGAGATGTTTACTCTGTGGCCACCTAACTTGCCCGGCCTGTCGAGAGGTGTCTTTTTCGATCTTGGCATGTTGTAAATGTCGAGCGAGAGCCGTTAAGCGCCTGCAGGCCCTCCAGAAGCGACAAGACAAAAACGATGGCGGGAAATAGTTGACTCCCGGTATTTCATCATCGCATGCACCGCTACCCGCAGGTTTAAGGTGAAGGAGAAATCAGTTCAATCCTAGCATCGCCGCTTCGCTTTCTTTACGTGATCACCTTGTCCTTCACCCCTTGGGCAGACCCTTGCCCCCTTGGGACTCATTGGTGAGGTGGGTGTACAAACTACTTTTTCAAAAACAAGGACTCGTACAATTTGCGGTTTTCTTCGAGCTGGGCCGCAACCAATTCTGAATTGGGAAGAAACAGTTTGAGTTTGTCTGGATACCCTTCGGGCTTGACTCCTTGTCTTGCGGCAACGCGGCCGAGCTTTGCCAGTGTGCTTTGACCCTCTGCCGACAAGACAAAATCGATAAACAACCGCGCTGCATTGGAGTGCGGAGCCTTTGTCACTAAACCGATCTGCGGCGCGCCGGTAACGGCCGGTTCAATGCCCACCAAACCAATGGGAGCTTTCGCTTTCATGAGCCGGTTCACCTCGTGCCAGTAGGCGACGATCTGTACGTCAAATTCACCGGCGAGGAGAAGTTGGGTGAGTAAGGACCTTCCTCGGCGTACGTAGATTTCTTGCTGCGATAGAGCCTTCAAGAAATTAACGGCTTTCTCGCGGCCCATCATCTGGATGAGGCCGGGCACCCAGCGCTCCTCGTTCGCGTCCAGCGCCATGCGTTTTTTCCATTGGGGTTTCAGCAAATCTTCGTATCGCTGCGGAAGCTCATCAGGCTTGACCCGGTTCGTGTTGTACGCCAGCACGGCTACTGTCAGGTAAACACAGGTCCAGTATTCTTGCGGATCCTTGAAATCTTGGGCAAAGGCCTTCATCTCGGAGGATCCATAGCGCGTCGTAAGGCCCTGCTTTTTCATTTCCAACATGTGGAATTCGCCAACACTCACGACATCCGTCACGTAGCGTCCGGCCCTTTGCTCGAGGGCGAACCGGCTAAAGACGGCCTCGCGCCCGGCGCGGTAGAAATCCGGCTTAATAAAAGGATATCTCTTCTGAAAGGCCTCGGTCAGCAAGCGCGCATCGGCGGCGTCCATCGAGGTGTAAAAAACCACGTTGCCCTCTTTTTGCGCCATCTCGACAAGTTTTTTGCGGTCTTCGGTTTCAGCCGCTTTTGCAATTGCCGCCGCAAATAGTGCCCCAAAAACCGCAGTCAGAAAAAAGCTTGGTTTGGCTAATGTCATCTGGCCTCCGCCAAAGAATTCCGAGAGTCCACGTTGATGTTGAGCCGGGTCGAAGTATCTAGAACTCTTTTCAATAGTTGGTTTACAGGTTCAACAACCGCTTCGCATTCCGTCCGGCGATCTTTTCTTTGTCCTGCGCAGAGATCGATTTCACGTCCATGAGGCGGGGAACCGTATACGGGAAAAAAGTGTCAGGATGAGGGTAATCGCTGCCCAAAACCAGGTTATCCGAACCGTAGGTCTGGATCGTATAGGGGAGAAGTTTCTCGAAGACTTCCACCGAGAGATAGAGATTTTGGATGTATTCCTCGGGAGGTTTGTTGATGAGTTGTTCCTTGACGATCTCCTCCCTGTTGCCCGCCGCATCTCGGATATCGCGCATTTTCTGATCCTTCCTTCTTTGCTCCGCGGATTTTGAGGTGAGCCAGGCATAAGCATCGCCTGTGAGACGATCCATGAGATGCGCAAAGAAACCAACTCCTCCCTCAAGAAAGCAAAAGCGCAGATTCGGGAACTCATCCAAAACGCCTCCCAGGATAAGACTGGAGATGACGATCTGCATTTCGAACGGGAAGCCCAGAACTCCAGTCAGTCTCACCTGGCTAAAGGGAGGATGCTTATCGATCTGCCTGATGCCGTAGCACATGAAGTCCGAGACGCCGTGCACAAGTATCGGAACGTTTAGCTCGCTTACCTTTTTATAGAAGAGTTTGAGCTCCGGCGCGTCAAGCAATTGTCCATTGACATTCGTTGCGATATTAACGGCTTTGAGACCGAGCTTTGTGATAGCCCGTTCGAGTTCGTTGACAGCCAGGACTACGTCTTGGAGCGGCACGATGGCGGCGCCGATAAAGCGATCGGAATAGCTCATGGCCTCCGCGGACCCGTCGTTGCAGGCGCGGCAGATCTCCAGCCCCATTTCCGGCGTGGTCTCGTAATACGTGAGGCGACTGCCGCAAATCAGCACCTGCTTATCGAATTGTGCAATGTCCATGTCCGCAAGCCGTTTTTTTAGATCGGGGATAGAGGAATTCTTGCGGTGGGTGTACTTGTGATAGTAAATGACTTCATCGCCCGCGACCCGCGGGTCCTGCGCAAACCGTAATCCATCCGCGCCGAACTTGCCGTCAAGACGGCGCAGAGCGTCAAAAGGTGTGTAGTGAGTATCCATGTCGATGTGCATGTTCTTCGTCTCCTATTTTAATCTTCGAATTCTCAATTTGTCTCACATCTATTGAGGATTATAAAGTCTGGCACAATTGTCCCAGGAATTTTCCGTCTGGGACTCTTCCCCCTGCGAAATTGGCTCAGGCTGAATGAGCCAATGTCATAGCCCTATCGGTTGACTTCGACAGTAGTAGATAAATAGCCAAAGCTTGCCAACCCTGCTCGAATCTTATCAGTCGCTTCTGCGGTGTTCTCCAAAAAATCACAGGACAAAATTTAGTAGGCTCGGTAATTTTTAGCGCTTATTGCCGAATCTCCGTCGCACCAAATGCTCGTAATGTTGGCGATTAACTTATGGCATGGTTGCTGCTTTAGTTCGCGCAGAAAAGTCACGGTGGCAAAAAACAAAGGAGAAAGTATAAAGTATGAAGATTTCGAAGCTACCAAGGATCGTGCCCGCACTCATCGTCATCGGCGCATTGGGACTGACGGCGTCTCCTGCTTTGGCCAAGCAAGAAGGTAAGACCAAAGTTAAGAGCAGCGGAAAGACTACGACCAAGGAAAACTCGGGCCGTCAAGCTGGCGAGCTGCCTTCCGGTCTGCAGAAATACACAGAGAAAAAAGGCCAGCTTCCATCCGGGCTGCAAAAGAAGAAAGACGAAGACGGCCAATTGACGAAGGGACTTGAGAAGGGTGGCAAAAAACTTGAGTCGAGCGCGAAAAGCAATAAACCTTCCAAGTAAACATTTACCGACGCAGTCTCGCTGTAAATTTTGACTGGCTGAAACTGCAAAAAAGCCACCCTGCTCTTTTTGACACGGCACATGCGTCTTACTGCGCGAATACTTTATGCGGGAGTGTCGCCTTTATGACGTTTAACTGGATGCCATTCAAAAGGCTTTATCACTCGGTGATGCACGCTCGCAGCGTTTGCTATTCTGCTTTTGGCTCACCCGGTTTAGGAATTACCTGGTCGCTCGTGACTTTGTTAAGTGAACTGATTTGCCTCATCTACGATGAGCGCAAGCGGCGCAATTTCTAACTGGAGCGCAAAAAGCGCGCTGCTACACTTGAAAATAGTTGTGAGGCCGCAAAAGAAGGATAAGGATAATGATGGGATTTAGCATCTACGATACCGCGATTTCTTACGGGTTTCGCCCCAAGAGCTTCGGCGCAATGTAAACAGTTATTCCATAGCTAGGAGAACCCACCCCAACCCATAGAGATAGCACCGATAGGGTGAATCTTTATTTTTGATCAAAGAAGATAGTTCACGTAGCCACGGATCGTGCTCGCCCTCGTGCCATCGCTGCGAGTTTTGCTCCAGAGCTTCGTAGTAGCGCTCTTTGTTCACCTCGATTAGCCGTTCAATGCTGATATAACGACCGACCTCAAAGCCCAGGTGATGAGACTGGAGCAGTAGCAGCAGTCTAGAGACTCGACCGTTGCCGTCACGAAATGCATGGATGCAGAGAAAGTCGAGATTGAAAGCTGCTAACGCGATGAATGGATGGACCCATCGTTCGCGTACGGTGCGGTCCCACATGCCGACTACTCGCTTCATATAAGTTGAGCTCTCTGCCGCCGCGACGGCTTTGAATCGCACGCGCTCGCGTCCATCGGGGTACTTCTCGACGATGTCGCTATCCTCCTCTTTGTACTTCCCCGCGTCCCAGATGTCGCCGCGCATCAGCCGATGCAGCTTCTTTATCGTTTGCTCCGAAATCGGCAGCTTCGCGGCTTGCTCATGGATCAGTTTGAGCGCGTCGCGATAGCCTCAACTTCCGCTTCGTCACGGTCTTTTAGTAATGATCTTCCGAAGATGACGGTTCCGATGCGGGACTTAGCCACCGTAACACCTTCGATCCGGTTGGTGGGGATTAAATGCCGTGTTCGTGGATCGTGATCGTGGTCACGGGGACCGGCCCGTTCCAATGGTTCCAGCCGTTCCACCGCTAACGAATTTGCGGCCGGTTCATCATTTATTCTCTGACGGCGTTGACAGCTAGATTATAGAACTCTGGATCTTTATTTAACTTCGAGAGCGTTTCCACGGCGGACAAAAAAGCCTCCACCGCTCGCCTGTCCTCCCCTTTGATGCTGGCAACCTCATCCATAATTGTGGGCACATCCAGGCCGGTCTTTTTCGCCAGCTCGCTTAAGGACGCCTTTCCTTCCAGATATTCTTCGGCGGCGTAATTGAGAAGCTCTCGCTTGGCCTGGTCTTTAGCGAGGCGAGCAAGGTATCCCGTCTTGCTCGTCTTCTTAAGCGTGCAGAGACGGCTCAAGACCTGATCCTCTTCGTCCGTCAGTCTGACGGTAACAGTCGTTTTCTCGTGTTTTTCCTTTTTCATCAATTTTCTCCTTTCCGTCGGATCTCTGTTACGACCCTCAGCGCAGAATGGATCCATTCAGGTCTCAGAGTTCCCCGGCGCGTCATCCTAGCCAAGGCCTGTAACGCCCGTTCCAGCGTAATCCGTTTCTGTTCATAGAGCCCGACCAAGTAGGCCAGGGAATTGACGACCTCAACTCCGGTTGCCTGTGCCGCCTCATAAGGCCTCCAGTCATCGATGAGCAATAGGAACTTTTGCTCCAAAGCGAGATTAATAGCGGCTCGCTCCCCATCTCCATACAACTTAATCTTCTCCGATCTTGGCGCAGCCCGTTTGATGCTCTTGTCAGCAAGTAATGCCTTGAGTCGGCGGCTCGTTGGGTTATCGCGCCCCAACTCGTTTTCCACCGCCTTGGTGCAGATCAACTCAAAATCCGAAAGCAGGAATTCGACAAGCTCCAAATAAACTGCATGGACCCAAAAGGAACTGTCAAAAGTCGCCGCTCGCATCCCTTAGCCTAAGTTGCTTTCAAAGTGAAAGCAACAGATGGTTTTTCTTTCGGTGTCGGCCCTTCCAACGTACGATATCCTCTCGCCCGCCAACACCAATGTCTCTTCCGCCGCCCCAGTTCAAAACGTTCAATCGCTTCGCTCCGTTCAATGCCTAACGGCGGTTCAATCGTTCAAGGTTTAAAAGTTCAAGGAAGATACACCGGAGGGGAATTTGCACGTTTTGGGAATTCTCAAAACGTCAAAATGAGGATCGACTTCGCTAGACCAAGGCGGGGCAGAGACGATCAGCAAACGTGGAACTACTCCGGACGGAAAGGGGCTAAGAATTTTTAGAGCTGTTATGCTGGCGAACTTCCTGCAGTAATTCATCCAAGTCGTCGTAGCGCGAAAAATACTCCCTGCGCCATTCTTGTTAATCGAAGGGTTCATGCGAAACCAAGGCGAGAAAGCGCAAAGCGTCCACTGGGCCTAAGCTGTCGCTCAGGGCTTGAACCGCCTGCCGACGAAGTCCTTGTTCGGTGAATTGTTTAGCCATTGGCTTTTATCTCGTCCATCAATAGTGCGGCGCGTTCCAGTCGTTCCAAGCGTTCCACCGCTTCGCTCTGTTCAAACCGTTCAAGAAAATACGCCGTTCAATGGTTCAAGGTTCAATCGTTCAAAGGGGGGAACGCCGCGCAGCCGCTTGCGGTAGCTCTCTCGGCCGCTGATCAATTTCAAACCAGTAAGGTTCAGTTATTAGAGGGTGCGTTTAAGTGTGACCGCTTTCAGTCTTTTTTTGCTGTCGGGTCGCTGGACACTTTCAGTGCGACGCCGGGAGTCAATAGATTCGTACCGATACTCTGGGCCGTACCTGATTGTGACATATCCCAGGATGAGACCTTCTCCTTCGAAATTGCTTCTTTTGTGGCGGCATCCGCGGTCTCGGCTTTGGCTGATTTGATCAGGTATTTGACATTGCTCCCGTCTTTCAGCGTGAGCGAGAGAACCGTCTCCTTCCCGTCTTCCGTTACCAGTGTCTGAAGCGCGGCAATCTGAGTCGTGGCGGTGGTTGTGTTCACGGTATATTTATACAGCCAGATGAAGGAACCGATAGTGGCGATGATAAGCAACCAGGCATACTGGCCGACCCTTTTCTGCCGTTGCACGGCTCGCTTTCTCTGTGTATCGAAGAAACGACGAAAAGTTTCCGCTTCTGCCGCGGCTCTCTTTGCTGGATCTTGCTCCGCTGAACTCGGCGGTTGATTGAAACCGAGATCGAAGCTGTTCAATACCATGCCCACGATCACCAATAACAACGGGATGGCAACGATAAACATGGGATTCATAACTTTCTCCTTGATGAGGCTCTTGATAGCCTTTGGGTCTTGGAAGAGGAAAGGGATCGGGACCGAAAAATAGAGTCCGCCGCGAAACCGGCGCCGAACTCCATACCACCGCTACCTTTGTGTGGCCCGTCTTTCTATCTCCTCTTACGCGCCATTAAGATAAACGAAGAATCTAGGATGACTCTATATAGGTCCAAAAGCGCTCTAGCAAGGGAACCCCGAGTTCAGAACAAGGATGAAAGCGCAATTAGCAAAGCGGCAACGCGGAGAAAAGACTGAAGCGCCCACCGCGGCGCTCCGTTTATCATGGGGATCGGTCCGTTCCAATCGTTCAATCGCTGATTAATGCGGCGGCTCAACTCGTTCAAAACGTTCAACCGCTTCGCTCCGTTCAAATCATTTAGGATTTTTAGGACTCGGAGCGGGAACTTGCACGTTTTGATAATTCTCAAAACGTCAAAATAAGAAACGCTAGGCTCTGCCGTAGCGTGGAGCTCTTTCCCTAACCAGGAAGCCGTTCTTCCGTTTGATATTCCACTTCGGAATCTCAAAGCACTGACCTCTCCACGGTCAAATGGAAGAACGGCTGGGGTCAAGTCTTTTGTTGACAATTGATGTAGTTTCCGACTCACGAACTCTTGGTCAATCACTGCGGATTGACAATTGGCCGCGGCTAGGTCAAATGCTACACCGCTTAGTTTCCATGTAGTGTACCGGATTCAAGCATTGCCAGAGAAACGTAGACGGGACGCGAAAAGGAATAGGCGAAACTCGTTCTAAAACCGGTTCTATTTTTTACGTTTCTTCAGTCGCGCACGCAGCTCCTTCATCGACATCGTCGACTCGCTTCTCCTCTCCTCGATAAGCTTCCAAAAGGTCGAAGAAGTCTGAAGCACCACCTCCTCCCAGTCCTTCCCCTCGACTCCAACCATCACGGCCGCAGGCCTGCCACGACGCGTGATGACAACCTGGTCTTGTTGGGATACATCCACACATTCCTTGACTTTTTTCTGCAGGTCACGAGCGTTTACCGTCTTCATAATATCCTCCGTTTTGGTCCCCCTTGGCTTTCGTCGAACGGCGCGCACATACACAACGGCTCCGGCAAGAGAAACATCATAAAAAACCCGGTACTCACCGACCCGCAGCTCCCAGACCGGCGTCACCGTTTGCCACGGCGGAACCAGATTCTCGAGAAGCTTTCGGTTCTTGGTTCTGGTATTGGGTTCATGAGTAAGCTGTTCCTCGATCGCGTCCAGGATCTGATTTCGGTAAAAAATTCGAATCTTCCTAAGGTCTTCTTCGACACCCTCGGCAAAGCGGATTTCGAACACGTATATGCTTTCGCATATGCATAATCGGCATGCAACCGTTTAGGACCGCACAAAAACAGTCGTAAACTGGCTGTTAAAATAGTTCAGGCAAATAGGGTCAGGCGTGAGGCCGGGGAAAAAGGGCCGTGCTCGTGGTCGGAGAAAGGCCGTGGACGTGGCCTGACAAAGGATAAAGGCAAAGGGATGATCAATACTGCGGCGTTCCAAACGTTCCAGCCGTTCAATCGCGCTTCCCTTCGACCCCTTCGCCGCTCAGGACAAGCGCTCCGTTCAAGACGTTAACCGAACAAAGCCTGTTCAAAACCATTAAAGACTCGGAGGAACTTTCACGGTTCGAGAATTCCCGAAACGTCGAAATGAGGATCGACTTCTAGAACAAGGCGCGGCGGAGACGATCAGCAAACGTGGAACTACTCCAGACGGAAAGGGCTAAAAATTTTTAGAGCTTATGCTTGCGAACTTCCTGCAGTAGTTCATCCAAGTCGTCGTAGCGCGAAAAATACTCCCTGCGCCATTCTTGGTAATCGAAGGGTTAACGCGAAACCAGCGCGAGAAAGCGCAAAGCGTCCACTGGCCCTAAGCTGTCGCTCAACGCTTGAACTGCCTGTCCACGCAACTCTTGTTCGGTGAGTTGTTTAGAGTCTCGATTGAGACTCGGAAACAATTGACTATGACTTGAGGCACCTTTTGGTAGTGTCCGTCAGTGGTCAACAGCTCGAGACCGTGCTCCATAGCACTTGCCGCGATCCAGATATCGTTTGTAGGGATCGGAGTTCCTGCTTGCCAAAGGGAGTTTAGAATGACCGCGTACCTTTCAGCGGTTTCTTCCGTTACATCGAGAAGCTTCACTCGGGGTGAAGCGAGAAATGTATTCAATTCATCGTCGTTCTTGCGCCGGCGCCGGCCTTTTATAAATCCAGCCCTTAGCTCCCCAAGGACAATCAAGTTGACGAAAATCTCATCCGCTTCCTGCAGAGCGGCTTTGATTTCGCCATATCCGCGCATGAACGCTGAATAAGCCGAGGTGTCGACCAATAGCCGCATTACTTCCAGAGGTCGGGGTCGATGGTGCGCTGGACCGCTAGCGACTTGTCAAACTCGGCCGCTTCTTTTTTGGACCATGATCCGGCTAGATCATCGAGATCATGGTATCGGGTTTGCCGGCTTTTCTTTTTCTCCCGCACGCTCACTCGGTTTGCAAGCAGACTGATGACGGCCTTGTTAAGGCTCATGCCCTTCCGATTCGCCTCCTTGCGAATAGCTTCGGCGACATTGGGCGGCAGATTTCTCAATGTGACGGCTTTCATAAACTCCTGTTTGTGCAGCAGTAGTGCAGGAGAGAGAACCGATCGGGGATCGATCACCCACACCGGAGATAAACGGCTGAGAAGTAAAATGATCCAAGCTTCCTGGTCGGCGATCCGAAAGGACGGTGAGCTCAGGGATTTTTTTCGCTCGGTTTGCCACAGACATCCGCGCCCCCAGGGCCCGAGGGTGGCCATTGTGGCAGTGGCGCGAAAACTCAGTGTTAGGATTTCCGTGGTCTTGATGAAACAAAGACCCTATGTGGTGAGAGAAAAAGTTCATTTGGCTCCTTTGACCCAAGAGGAGACATCGCCCCAGGGAACGACTCGACGACGGGCAGAATCGGGAGACAAAGACTCCTGACGGTTCGACCCTTGAGACAGAGATCCCGGGGCTTGGTGCCTTAGAGAGGGCGCATTGCGAGTCAGTGTGACGGCCGTGTGCCGTGCCACGCATAGCAGCAAGTGTCTCTCTTTGGTCGGGAACTAAAAAGAGTCATAAGACGAATAGGAGCATTCGCGTGTTCGGCGACTTGACATCCACATAGCAGTATGTCGAAGGGTTCAAGCGCTGCGCTCACATAAGACCGCAGGCCGTTCCAATGGTTCGACCAGCTCACCATGAGCGGAATTTAAACGCTGCGCTACGTTCAAAACGTTTAACGGTCTACGAATAGCGGGAACTTCCATGCTTCGGGGATTCCCGGTGGACGACAGATTTTGCGGGCCCGCGTGGCGTGGCGCGCCTTGCGACAGCTGGCAACGCCTCATTGCGCTCGTCAAGGGCGCGTGAAGACGGTCGGTCCGATGAACGACTCGGCGCTGGAGCGGGTATCGTCCGAATCGATCGCGAGCGAGAGCGCGGTAGGGTTGTCCGGCGCCTCGCCATAGATCTTACGGAAATCTTCGACGACATTGCGGCGCTCGGTGATCCATTTGCCGAGCT
>WNGE01016694.1_pt1 | contig 15424 bp, 14 predicted proteins | sample 5400651 | NCBI WGS metagenome assembly WNGE01 (sample SAMN13153370, study PRJNA577476) | soil metagenome | isolation source: 60 cm soil or saprolite under grassland replicate 2 | place: USA:California | collected 2016-06-15 | reverse complement strand
ATCGTAGTCCGAAGTGGTCTCCTCGATCTGCACCCGGATCTGCTTGATGCGTCCTTCGATGGCGCCCGTCTTGCCGCCACCCTCGACGATCGTCGTATTGTCCTTGTCCACGATTACCTTCTTGGCCTTGCCCAGGTCTTCAAGCTTGAGGTTCTCCAGCTTGACCCCCAGGTCCTCGGTAATCGCGTTCCCGCCGGTCAGGGTGGCGAGGTCCTCGAGCATGGCCTTGCGACGGTCGCCGAAGCCCGGCGCCTTCACGGCGCAGCAGGCGAGGGTTCCGCGCAGCTTGTTGACCACGAGTGTGGCCAAGGCCTCGCCCTCCACGTCCTCGGCAACGATGAGGAGCGGCCTGCCTGACTTGGCCACCTGCTCGAGCAACGGCAGCATCTCCTTCATGACGCTGAGCTTCTTCTCGTGGATCAGGATGAGGCAGTCCTCGAGGACGGCCTCCATACGCGCCGGATCGGTCACGAAGTAGGGCGAGAGATAGCCGCGATCGAACTGCATCCCCTCGACGACTTCGAGCGTGGTCTCCATCCCCTTGGCTTCTTCGACCGTGATGACACCGTCCTTGCCAACCTTTTCCATCGCTTCGGCGATCAGGCTGCCGATCGTCTTGTCGTTGTTGGAGGCGATGGTCGCGACCTGGGCGATCTCCTTCTTGTCCTTCGTAGACTTCGACATCTTCTTCAGCTCCGCGACCACCTTGTCCACGGCCTGGTCGATGCCACGCTGAAGCCCCATCGGGTTCGCCCCGGCGGTGACGTTCCGGAGCCCGTGGCGGTAGATGGCCTGGGCCAGCACGGTGGCGGTGGTCGTCCCGTCCCCGGCCAGGTCGGAGGTCTTGGAGGCGACCTCCTTGATCATCTGGGCCCCGATGTTCTCGTAGTGGTCCTTGAGCTCGATTTCCTTGGCGACGGCGACGCCATCCTTGGTGATCGTCGGACTGCCGTACTTCTTGTCGAGCACGACGTTGCGCCCCTTGGGCCCCAGCGTGACTTTGACCGCGTGCGCGATCACGTTGACTCCACGCAGCAGGGCCGCGCGGGCTTCCTCGTTGAACAGCAGCTGCTTTGCCATGGATTGATCCCTCTCGAGTAGGTGCAGACGATCGACCGCGGCCGGGGCCGGCAGTCTAGGAGCTGAGAATGCCGAGGACGTCTTCCTCCTTCATGATCAGGTACTCCTGCCCGTCCAGCGTGACCTCGCTGCCGGAGTACTTGCCGAATAGCACGCGATCCCCCGCCTTGACGTCGAGGGGCGTCTTCTTGCCGTCCTCGTTCACCGTGCCTTTGCCTACCGCGAGGACCTTGCCCTCTTGCGGCTTCTCCTTCGCACTGTCGGGGATGATGAGTCCGCCGCGGCGGACTTCTCCCTCTTCGATCCGTTGAACCAGGATGCGGTCGTGGAGCGGGTGTAGGGTTGCCGTCATCGTCTTTGCCATGGTGCGGGCGCCTCCCTCTCTGCGGTGAGTACAGCGGTCAGAATGCTGGAATGTCCAGGCCGAAACGCCTTCCACGTTCCTGGGCGGGCTCGGGTGGGATCGCGATTCCTCTTGACCCCACTCGTTATATATCATAATATTATTTCTATAACAACCACATAATATACAACCCACGGTGCCCGTGAGGGCGACGTCGGCCAACAGAAGGAGCGACGCGATGGAACAGTCGAAGCAGACCCTCGGACAGAGGTGGACCGCCTCCCGACCGACGAAGACAGCCGTCTTCTGGTTGTGGATCGCGTCGATCATCGTGACCATGATCATAGGCTTCACTTGGGGCGGCTGGGTGACGGGCGGCACCGCCCAGAAGATGGCCGACGTGACGGGCCAGGACGCGGTCGTCAAGCGGCTCGCGCCCGTGTGCGTCGTCCAGTTCAGTCAGGACGCGCGGAAAGTCCAGAAGCTCAAGGGGTTGAAGGACACCGGCACGTGGGAGCAGGCGGACTACGTCAAGAAGCAGGGTTGGGCGACGATGCCCGGAGAGCGCGAGCCCGACAGCAAGGTGGCGGGCGAGTGCGTCAAGCTCCTCCTGCTGCTCAGCTAGCGGACGGCCTCAGCGAGACGATCTCTGGCAGCGATGGCCGCGTCGTCACCCGCCGGACCGTGGGAGATGCCATGTTCGCAGACAAAACCAGAGTCCTGCTTGTGGTTCCCCAGGCAGTCCTGGATCGTGCACGGGTGCTTGCCGGCGAGGCGACGATCAAGCTCATGCGTCCGGTCAGCCTCCAGATGGTGCTCCGGGCCCTCATCGACGAGGGTCTGAGGCGCAACGGCGATCGAGGCGTGCTCGCGTACATCGAGGGACAGGTTCAAGCCGTCGGGCAGATCCGCAAGCGGGTCGGCCGGGTGAGGAGGCCCGCAAAGAGCCAGCGCGGCCCCGTCCGCAGGTGACGTCGGGCCTGTTCCCCGGGCCCACACCACGAACAGCTCCCCTTCGTGATTCACAGGCGGCATCTTACTGACGCGCATGTGGCCATGCCGTGCATGACCGCTCGCGCCCTTAGCGGATGCCCCTACTCCCGGGAGGCGGCGGGTAAAAGCGAGCGTCCTTCTTCGAGGTGTCCCAGGCGCGGTTGGCCGCCTCGATCTCCCAGGAGTCCATGCACGCCTGCTGCGCCCGCATGACATCCTCGATCATGTCGCGCGGGTCTGTGTGGAAGGACGCGTGCAGCAGCCGCTTGGCGTGGCCCGTGGCCGTGCGCGAGGCATGAAAGGCCTTCTCGACGATCTCGCCAAGCTTGGCGTCGATCTGGGATGCTGGCACGACCCAGTTGAGGAGCCCCATGCCGAGCGCCGCTTCGGGCCCGATATGGTCGTTCAGGAGCGTCAGCTCTTTCGCGCGGCCGAGGCCGATGATGCGCGCGAGCCTCAGGATGGAGCCGTCCGGGATGAGGCCGTGGCGCGTTGCGCCCAGGCCCAGGATGGCGTCGTCGGCCGCCAGCCGCACGTCGCAGGCGACGGCCAGCTGGAGGCCGCCGCCTATCGAGTAGCCGTGCAGCACGCCGATGACGAGCTTGTCCATGTCCTCGAGGCAGTTGAGCCCGCGGATCCAGTGCCGGTAGAAGGCTTCGCCGATGCGTCCGGCGGACAGCGCCTTCCTGTCCATGCCGGAGCAGAAAGCCCTGCCCGTGCCGCGCACCACGACCACCCAGACGTCGGGGTCCTTCGCCGCTGACTCGGCGTGATCCGCCATCTGCGCCACGAGGTCGTTGTCGAGCGCGTTGAGCACGTCGGGGCGGTTCAGCGTGATCTGGGCCACACCACCCGCCACCTCGTAGAGCACGCTCGCGCCGGCCACGGTGCGCCTCTAGCGGAGCCCGAGGAGGTCGCGGGCTATGACCATGCGCTGGATCTCCGAGGTGCCCTCGCCGATCTCGGTCAGCTTCGCGTCGCGGAAGATGCGCTCGATCGGGAACTCGGTGATATACCCGGCGCCGCCGTGGATCTGGAGCGACTTGCTGGCCGCCTTCATCGCGACCTCGGAGGCGAACACCTTGGCCATCGAGGCGGCCGTCTTCGCGGGCCTGCCCGCGTCCTTGAGCGCCGCGGCGCGGAGCGTGAGGAGCCGTGCGGCCTCGACCTCCGTCCCTACCTCCGCGATCATGCCCTGAAGCCCGTTGAACTCTGCCAGCGTCTTGCCGAAGGCGCGCCGCTGCTTCATGTAGCGGAGCGCCTGGTCGAGCGCTGCCTGCGCGATGCCTACGGCCATGGCGGCCATGGCGACACGGCCGCCCTCGAGCACCTGGAGCGTGTTGACGAAGCCCATGTGCAGCTCGCCCACGAGATTGGCCGCCGGCACGGCGACGTTGTCGAAGACGAGCTCGGCCGTGTTGGAGGCGTGCAGTCCCAGCTTGCGGTAGGGCCGGCCCGCGCTGAAGCCCGGCATGCCGCGCTCGAGCGCGAAGGCCGAGATGCCCTTGTTGCCCCGCGCCGGATCGGTCACCGCCATCACGACGGCCAGCTCGGCGACGCTCGCATTGGTGATGAAGGCCTTGCTGCCATTGAGGACGAACCCGTCGCCGTCGCGAACGGCGCGCGATTGCATCGCGGCGGCGTCCGAGCCAGATCCCGGCTCGGTCAGCCCCCACGCGCCTAGCGCCTCGCCGCGGGCCAAGCGCGGCAGGTAGGCCGCCTTCTGCTCCTTCGAGCCGAAGAGCGCGATGTGGTTGGTGCAGAGGGAATTGTGGGCCCACATGGTAATGCCGACCGAGGCGTCGACGCGATTGAGCTCCTCGACCGCCAGCGCGTACGAGACGTAGTCCAGCGCGGCGCCGCCGAACTCCTCCGGCACGAGTGCGCCCAGCAGTCCGGTCTTGCCGAGGCTCTTCAGGATCTCGTGCGGGAACTCGTGCGACTCGTCGAACCGGTGAATGACCGGCGCGACCTCGGCAAGCGCCCACTCGCGCGCAAGTCCCCGAATCGCCTCCTGCTCCCGCGTCAGCTCAAAATCCACGCGTCACCTCGACCGCTTGGCTGGCGTATGCCTGACGGCTCCGCGAGCTGGAAGGAAGGGTCCATACCGACACGCGGGTAGGCGGCGCGAGGCGGGGGTGCCTTCCGGAGCGAATCCGACGAGCCGTAGCGCGCCCCGAAGCGCAGGGCGCCTCCGCCGCGCGAGCCGTCCCCGCGCGGGGCGGCGAGCGCACCCCCCGCCTCGGGGGGATGGGGGGGCAGGCGGAGGCGTCCGAGCGAGGTGGCGCGTCGAGGCGAGGAGGTCTGAGCGCAGGAAGGCACCCCCGCCTCGCGCCGCCGGCGAACTGTCAACACCAGATTCATACGGTCGCTCGAATGTGATCGCGGACGAAGCGGACGATGTCCTGCGTCGAGGTGCCCGGGGTGAAGATCTCCTTGACGCCCATGGCCTTCAGCGCCGTGATGTCTTCAGCCGGGATGATCCCGCCGCCGAACACGGCGATGTCGTCCGCGCCCTTTTCCTTCAGCAGCTCGAGCACGCGGGCGAACAGGTAGTTGTGCGCGCCCGACAGCACGCTGAGCCCGACGGCGTCGGCGTCTTCCTGGATGGCCGTCGCCACGATCTGCTCGGGAGTCTGGTGGAGGCCCGTGTAGATGACTTCGAAGCCGGCGTCCCGCAGCGCCCGCGCGACGATCTTGGCGCCGCGGTCGTGCCCGTCGAGCCCCGGCTTTGCCACCACCACGCGGATCTTGCGCTCGGCCATGGCTCCCCTCGTCAGCTGAGCATCGTGCGGATTCGGTCCGCGGTGCCGGCGATCTCTTCCCGGTTTCCCGGGACGACCTTCCAGTCGAAGCCCTTGCCGTCTCCGGCCCACCGCGGGATCAGGTGCAAATGGAAGTGCGGCACCGACTGGAACGCGGCGGCGCCGTTGGCCTGCAGGAGGTTGAGCCCATCCGGGCTCAACGCCCGCTTGAGCGCCGAGGCGATCTTCTTCGCGGTGGCGGCGACGGCCTTGAAATCCTCGAGGTCCACCTCGTAGAGCGTGGCGGCGTGCGCTTTCGGCGCCACGAGGCAGTGCCCGCGGCTCCGCGGATTGATGTCCATGAAGGCGAGCGTCCGCGCGTCGTCGTAGATCTTGGCGGACGGGATCTTGCCGTCCCGGATCATGCAGAAGACGCAGTCGGGCATCGCTAGACCTCGACCGTCCAGCCGTGCGGATCGGGCGCCGTGCCGTACTGGATGCCGACGATCGAGTCGTAGAGCTTCTGGGTGGTCGGTCCGATCTTTCCGCCGCCGATGACCATGTGGTGGTCCTTATAACAGAGCTCGCCGACCGGCGAGACCACGGCCGCCGTGCCCGTCCCGAAGACCTCATCGAGCGTGCCCGCCTTGTGGGCCGCCACGACCTCGTCGATGGACAGCTGGCGCTCGCTGACCTTGGCGCCCCAATCGCGGAGGAGCGTCAGCACCGAATCGCGCGTGACACCGGGCAGGATCGTCCCGCCAAGGGGAGGCGTGATCACCTCGCCGGCGATCTTGACCATGATGTTCATCGTCCCGACCTCGTCGATGTATTTGCGGTGCACGCCGTCGAGCCACAGAACCTGCGTGAATCCCCCGTGCTTGGCCACTTCGCTCGCCATGAGGCTCGCGGCGTAGTTGGCGCCGGTTTTCGCTCCGCCCAGGCCGCCCTCGACTGCGCGAACGTACTTCTCCTCGACGAGGATCTTTACCGGAGCCATGCCCTCGGGGTAGTAGGCGCCGACGGGCGAGAGGATGACGAAGTAGATGTAGGAGTGCGCCGGGCGCACCCCCAAGAAGGCCTCGCTGGCGATGATGGTCGGGCGAACGTAGAGCGAGTGGCCGACGCTCTTCGGCACCCACTCGCGCTCCATGCCGACCAGCGTCACGAGCGAGCGCAGCGCCAGGTCCGGGTCGAGCGGCGGGATGCACATCCGTTCGGCGGAGCGGTTCATGCGCTCCACGTGCTTCTGCGGCCTGAAGAGGCGCACCTTGCCGTCCACTCCGCAGAAGGCCTTGAGCCCGTCGAAGATGCCCTGGGCGTAGTGCAGCACGGCCGCCGCCGGATCGAGCGACAGCGGCCCGTAGGGCTCGACCCGCGGGTCGTACCACCCCTTCTCCTCCTGAAAATCGGCCACGAACATGTGGTCGGTGAAGACGGTCCCGAAGCCCAGGTCAGCGTCCTTCGGCTTGGGCTTGTGCGAGGTCGACTTCACGATCCTGATCGCATCGGACATGATTTCCGTCCCCCTAGAAGATGATCGGTTCCCGGTAGAGGCCGAAGACCCGGCGGTAGACGTCGGAGATCTCGCCGAGCGAGACGTAGTCCTTGACCGCGTCCACCAGCACGGGCATGACGTTCTGGCCGTCCCGGCACGCCTCGGCCAGTTGCTTGAGCCGCCTGTCAACCCTCGCCGCGTCGCGCGACGACTTGAGCGCCCGCACGCTGTCCACCTGCTCCCGCTCGACGGCGTCGTCGAGCTTCAGATATTCGATCGGCTTCTCGTCGGCCATCGCGTACTTGTTGACGCCCACGACGACCTTCTGGCCGCGGTCGTCCATCAGCTGGTAGCGGTAGGCCGCGTCCGCGATCTCGTGCTGCGGGTAGCCGGTGTCGATGGCGCGAATGATGCCGCCCATCTCGTCGATCCGCTTGATGTAGGCCATCGCCTGCTCTTCCATCTGGTCGGTCAGGCGCTCGAGGAAATAAGAGCCCCCGAGCGGGTCGATCGTGAGCGGGGCTCCGGTCTCCTCGGCGATGATCTGCTGGGTGCGGAGCGCCACGGTCACCGCCTCTTCCGTCGGCAGCGCCAGCACCTCGTCGAAGGAGTTCGTGTGCAGCGACTGCGCCCCGCCGAGCACGGCCGCGAGCGCCTGGAGCGCGACGCGCCCGATGTTGTTGAGCGGCTGCTGGGCCGTCGCCGACACCCCGGCCGTCTGCGTATGGGTCCTGAGCCGCATGGACTCGGCCTTCGTCGCGCCGAACCGGTCCCGCATCACCGTCGCCCAGATGCGGCGCGCGGCCCGGAGCTTGGCGATCTCTTCGAAGAAATCGTTGTGGATGTCGAAGAAGAACGACAGCCGCGGCGCGAAATCGTCCACGGCCAGGCCGCGGTCGAGGCACGCCTGCACGTAGCCGAACCCGTCGGCGAGCGTGAAGGCCAGCTCCTGGACGGCCGTCGAGCCCGCCTCACGGATGTGGTAACCCGAGATCGAGACCGGGTTGAACTTCGGCACGTGCCGCGAGCAGAACTCGATCGTGTCCACGACGATGCGCACCGCCGACTCGGGCGGCGAGATCCATTCCTTCTGCGCGATGAACTCCTTGAGCATGTCGTTCTGCATCGTGCCGCCGATCTTGTCCCACGACACGCCCTGCTTGTCGGCGAGCGCCAGGTACATGGCCAGGGCCACGGACGCCGTGCAGTTGATCGTCATCGAGGTGGTGACGCGGTCGAGCGGGATGTCGCTGAAGAGCACCTCGAAGTCCGCGAAGGTCGAGATTGAGACGCCCTCGCGTCCCACCTCGCCCCGCGAGCGCGGATGATCGGCGTCGTAGCCCATGAGCGCCGGCATGTCGAAGGCCGTGCTGAGGCCGGTCTGCCCCTGCTCGAGGAGGTACTTGAACCTGGCGTTGGTGTCGGCCGGCCTGCCGAAGCCCGCGAACATGCGCATCGTCCAGAGCTTGCCGCGATACATGGACGGGTACGGCCCGCGCGTAAAGGGAAATTCCCCCGGGTACCCGAGCTTCTCCTCGTACCGGGAGCCCCCCACGTCTTCCGGCGTGTAGAGCGGCTGGATCGGAATGCCGGAGAGCGATTCGAAGGGCACCGCGCGCTCGGGCGGAGGCGAAGAGCTTGGCCATCGCCGCCTGGGGACCGTACGGCTTGCCCCCGTCCTTGAGACAGGCCGCGCGGAGCGTGAGCAGTCGCGCCGCTTCGATTCCCGTCGCCATGTCGGCGAGCATCCACTGGACCATCTGGTGCTGGCCGATCGGCACGCCGAAGCTCCGGCGCTCGCGCGCGTACGTGATCGATGCCTCGTAGGCCGCCACGGCGATCCCGACGGCCTGCGCCGCGATCCCGATGCGGCCGCCATCGATGGTCTTCATCGCGATCTTGAAGCCCTGTCCCTCCTCACCGAGCCGGCACGATGCGGGCACGCGGCAGCCCTCGAACAGAAACTCCGCCGTGTCGGACGCTCGGATACCCAGCTTGTCCTCGGTCTTGACCACGGTGAAGCCCGGCGTGCCCTTGTCGACGAGAAAGGCGCTGATCCCGCGCGGCCCCTTCGCCCTGCCGGTCTGGGCGAAGACGAGGGCAGCGGCGGCCTCCCGGCCGCTGCTCACGAAGATCTTCCGCCCGTCGAGCACGTACGCGTCGCCGTCCCGGCGGGCGAGCGTGGTCTGGTTCGTGGCGTCCGATCCCGCCTCGGGCTCCGTCAGCGAGAAGCAGCCAATCTTCTCCCCCGACGCGAAGGGCCGCAGGAAGCGCTCTTTCTGCGCGTCGGTCCCGAACGAGGCGATGGGGTCGCAGTAGAGGGAATTGTTGACGGACATGACGACGCCGTGCGAGGCGCAGCCGCGCGAGACCTCTTCGAGGGCCAGCGCGTAGGCGACGGAATCGCCTCCGCTGCCGCCCCACTCCTCGGGCACGGCGATGCCCATCAGGCCCAGCTCGCCCATACGGCGGACGGTCTCGCGGGGAAAGCGCGCTTCGCGGTCGATGGCCTCGGCGATCGGGCGGACTTCCTTGTCGGCGAAGTCCCTCGCGACCGCCTGGATCATCTTCTGCTCGTCCGTGAGCTCGATGTGCATTGTTCAGCTCTGCTACTACTCCTGTTATCTCTCGAGAAGTTTCTTGAACTCCTGCTCCAGGAGCGGCGCGACCTCGAAGAGGTCGCCCACGATGCCGTAGTCGGCGATCTTGAAGATCGGCGCTTCCGGATCCTTGTTGATGGCGCAGATCACTTTCGACGTCCGCATGCCCGCGAGATGCTGGATGGCGCCGGAGATGCCGAAGCCCAGGTAGAGCTTCGGCGAGATAGTGCGTCCTGTCTGGCCGATCTGGAACCTGTGTGGCCGCCAGCCGGCGTCCACGGCCGCGCGCGAGGCGCCGACGGCCGCGCCGATCACTTTCGCGAGCGATTCCAGGATGACGAAGTTCTCGGGGCCCTTGAGTCCCCGCCCGCCGGACACCACGATCTCCGCCTCCGCGAGCTCTGGCAGGCCCGTCGCCGATTCTTCACGTCGCTCTACGAGACTCATCGCCGCCGCTGGCATCGTGACCGCCGGCTTGTCGACCGCGGGCGCCGCGCCCGGCTGAGGATCCGCGGGCTTGAAGACGTTGGGCCGGAGGGTCGCCAGCCACGGCGTCTTGGCCCAGGCCATCTTGGCGAGCAGCTTGCCCGCGTAGATCGGCCGCGTGGCGGTCAGCTTGCCGTCCTCGATCGCCAGCACGGTGGAGTCCGCCGAGAGCCCGGCGCCCAGTCGGGCCGCGAGCCGCGCCATCAGCTCGCGCTGGCGCGTCGTGACGGCGCCGAACACGGCCTGCGGCGATTCCTTCTGGACGAGCTCCGCGAGCGCCGGGGCCCACACTTCCCCGCGGTACGGCGCGAACGCGGCGTTCTCGAGAAGGACGACGCGCTTCGCGCCCCACTCGCCGAGCTGCTTGATGCCGGCCTCGGTCGCCTTGTCTGTCAGCCACACGGCTTCGGCCTGGCCGCCCGCCTGCGCGGCGAGCCGCCCCGCCTCGCCCAGGACCTCGGCCGTCACCTTCTTCGGATTGCCCTGCCTGTCGTCTTCGACCACGCACCAGAATGCTCCAGCCATCTCTCTATCGTCTCCCGTATGCGGTTAGGCGGCCGTTAGATTGCTTTTGCGTCCTGACGAAGGGCTCGCACCAGCTCCTTGGCGGCCTCGGCGGCTTCGCCCGGAATGATGCGTCCCGGGGGCCGCGGCGGCAGCATCTCGAGCTTGACGATCGACAGCGCCGGCGCCTCGGCCGCCAGGCCCAGATCGGCGGCCTTGACGTCCTTGATCTCCTTCTTCTTGGCTCCCATGATCCCCTTGAGAGTTGGGTACCTGGGCTCGTTCAAGCCCTTCTGCGCCGACACGACAGCGGGCAGCGGCAGATCGAAGATCTCGAGCCCGCCTTCGACCTGTCGCCCGATGCGAACGGTCTTGCCCGAGCCGTCCACCGACTCTTCCATGATCCACGACGCGCAGGGCCAGCCCAGGAGCTCCGCCACCGCCGCGCCGACGGCGCCCATGTCGTCGTCGATGGCCTGGCGGCCGAAGAGTGCCAACCCTGGCGCTTCCTGCTTGATCACGGCCGCCAGGGCGCGCGCCGTCACGAGCGTGTCGGCCTGCCCCCACGCCGGATCGCTCAGATGAATCGCGCGGTCGGCACCCATCGCGAGGCACGAGCGCAGGGCTTCCTTGACGCGGTCGGGCCCGAGGGAGACGGCGACGACCTCGCCCTGTCCGAGCTTTTCCCTGATCCGGAGCCCCTCTTCCACGGCGAACTCGTCGTACGGGGAGACGATCCAGGTGATCCCCGTCGTGTCGATAGCCTTGGGGTCCGCGCCGATCTTGACCTGCGTCGCGGTGTCCGGCACCTGCTTGATCATCACGAGAATCTTCATGCAGTCGCGCTCCTGTCGTAGTGGAGTTGACGGGTGATCCGGAAGCGATCGCCGGGAATGAACACCCGGTCGTACACGATGGGCCGCCCATCGGCGTTGGTCGAGACGCGGTCGGAGCGGAAGCACGGGACGCCGGGCGCGCAGCCGAGCTCGCGCGCCGCGCGCGCCGGCAGGGTCTCGGCCGAGACGGTCTCCCGGGCGCCGGTGATCTCTATGCCGAGCTTGTACGCCAGCACCTGGCGCAGCGGCGTGACCGCGAGATCGGCCTTGCCCACCTCCTCGCCGAGCGCCGCGGGCAGGTGCGAGACCTGGAAGCTCGTGGGATGGCCATCGACCAGCCTCAGGCGCTCGAGAACGAACACGCGAACGCCGGGATCGAGGCCGAGTTCGCGGGCCGCATGCCGGTCGGCCCTCGCGCGCTGCGTGCGGAGGAAGCGCGTCGCGACGTTTTCTCCCACGGCCGTGAGGTCGCCGGCGAAGGCGCGGAAATGGAGGATGTCGTAGTCGACGGACCGCGAGGCCACGAAGGTGCCGAGGCCGTGCCGTCGCGTGATCAGGCCGTCGCGCTCCAGCACTTCGAGCGCTTGGCGCAGGGTCATGAGCGTGACGTCGAACTCTCCGGCGAGTCGGCGCTGATTGTCGAAGCGCTCGCCGGGCGCGATGCTGCCGGACAGGATCCGCTCGCGCAACGCCTGCGCGATCTGATGGTACCGGGGCACGCGGCTCTTGATCACGGGCGACGGCCTCTCTTGTGACGGTGTTCTAGAACTCTGGTGGCCGCTCAACGCCGTCGTCGAGCTACGGGACGGGATTCCGGCAGGAACAATCGGCAGTTACGGCAACCGCGAGCATTGTAACCGGCCGTCCTGGCCCGGTCAATGGGGCGGTTACTCGGCCGCGAGCCTCTGGGACAGCGACGTCAGACCTTGGAGCCTCGCCGCGGCCGACCCCGAATCGATGGACTGCGCGGCCAGCGCCACGCCTTCCTTGAAATCGCGCGCCTTGCCCCCGACCACGAGGGCGGCCGCCGCATTCATCAGGACGATGTCCCGTCGCGGCCCGGGCTCGCCGGCGAGGACCCGGCGAATGATATCGGCATTTTCTTCACGGTCGCCGCCTCGGAGATCCTGGATAGAGGCCCGCGGAAGGCCGAAATCCTCCGGGGTCACCGCAGAGCTTCGCACGACACCCTCGTGGACCTCGGAGATGTGCGTGAGACCGGTATTGGAGATCTCATCGAGCCCATCTTGACCATGCACCACGAAGGCCCGCAAGGTCCCCAACTCGGCGAGGGCCCGCGCCAGCGGCTCCGTCAGCGCGTCGGAGTAGACCCCGATGATCTGGGCGTTGGCGCCCGCGGGATTGGTCAAGGGGCCAAGCATGTTGAAGACCGTGCGGATGCCCATCTCGCGCCGGGCCGCCATGACGTGCTTCATGGCCGTGTGCAGCAGCGGGGCGTACAGAAAGCCGATCCCGACCTCGTCCACGCAGCGGGCGACCTTGGCCGGCGCCAGCTCGATATTGATGCCGAGCGTCTCGACCACGTCGGCCGACCCGCAGAGCGACGAGACCGAGCGGTTGCCATGCTTGGCAACCTTGAGCCCGGCGCCGGCGACGACAAAGGCGGTGGCCGTGGAGACGTTGAAGGTGCCGGAGGCGTCACCACCCGTGCCGGCGGTGTCGAGCAGCATCTCCCGGTCCGTGCCGGTCGCCGCGACGACCTCGCTCGCCCGCGAGCGGACCTTGACCGCTTTCTGGCGCATCACCTGCGCGAAGCCGATCAGCTCCTCGACCGTCTCGCCCTTCATCCTGAGCGCGGTCAGGAACGCGGCAATCTGGGCGTTCGTGGCAGCGCCCGTCATGATCGCCTCCATCGCCCCCGCCGCCTCGATGCGCGAGAGATCCTTACGCTCCACGAGGGCGCGCACCGCCTCGGCAATGATGGGGCTGGTCACTGGCGGCCCCCTCCCGGATTGCCGCGCGGCCGGATCGCCCCCGCCGCTTCGAGCACCTCCCCGATATTGATCGGCTTCGCGAGCACCGAGTGCACGCCGCTCTGCTGGAGCTCGTCCTGGGAGACTTCGACCGCGAATCCGCTGACGAGGATGACGGGAAGGCCCGGCGCCGCATCGCGCACGGCCCGGGCCAGCTCCCAGCCGGTCATGCCCGGCATGCTCAGGTCGGTGAAGACGAGATCGAGCGGCTCGTTGCGCACGCGCGAGAGTCCCTCGGCGGCGCCGCGCGCGACGGCGACGTCGTGCCCGGCCGAGCGGAGCACGTCCGCCAGCATGTCGCCGACGGCTTCCTCGTCGTCGACCACGAGGCATCGGAGCATCACCGCGGGCAGCGAAGCGCTGACGTCCGGAACGGCCGTCTTCGGCGCGCCGCCGACCGGGAAGAGCATACTGAAGGTCGTCCCCTGCCCCTCCTGGCTGTCGACGGTGATCGTCGCGCCGTGGCGCGAGAGGATGCCATAGGTCATCGACAAGCCCAGCCCCGTCCCCTTGGGACCCTTGGTCGTGAAGAACGGGTCGAAGATCTTGCCCCGCACGGCCTCGGGAATCCCGACGCCCGTGTCGGTGACGCGAAGCTCGATGAAGTCGCCCCGGCGCGCCGTGGACAGCGTCATCGACCCGCCGCGCGGCATGGCGTCAACCGCGTTGAGAATGAGGTTGGTCATGACCTCGCGAAGCTCCGCCGGGTCGCTCAGCGTGGTCGGAAGATCGGCCGCGAGGTCGCTCACCGTCTCAATGTGGATCCCACGGCGCGGCGGCTCGAGCCGCCAGGCGGACTCCGTCAGCTCGAGCGCCTCGCGGATCACCTGGTTCAGGTCCACCGCCACGGCCGGCTGGTCACGCCGGATACGCGTGAACTCCTGGAGCCGGCGGACCGTCTTGGCGCCGTCCGCCGCCGAGCGCTCGATGATGTGCAGCCACTGCCGCGCCGTCGGATCGGCCACCCGGTGGAGCAGCAGCTGGGCCCGGCCCAGGATCGCAGCCAGGAGGTTGTTGAAGTCGTGGGCGACGCCCGATGCCATCTCGCCGAGCGCGCGGAGCTTCTCGCTGCGCACGAGCTGGTCCTGCGCCAGAGCGAGATCCTCGTAGGCCCGGGTCCGGTCCTGGTAGAGCCGCGCGCTTCTGAGCGCCAGCGCCGCCAGGCCCGCGATGTTGGTGAGGATGCGCTCGTCGGCCTCGGTGAACGGCCGGTCGGCGCTCCGCAGCGTCAGCACGCCGACGACCTGAGCGCCAGCGAGCATCGGCACGCCGATCCAGTGAGGCAGCGCCCGTTCCGGCTCGACCGGTTCCATCCCGCGGCGGACGCATTCGGCCACGTAGTCGTCCGTGCGGATGGGGCGGCCCGACGACGCCACACTCGGCATGAGACCCATCCGCGTATGGATCGAGCGCTGGATCGGCTCGGCATCCCGCACATTGTCGCGGAGGCGCAGGACGGCCGTGATCTCGCCCGCGGCCTCGTCCACCACGGCCAGGACCATGTGGCGGACATCGAGGAGACGGGCGACCTGGCGATAGATGGCCTCGACGACGTCGTCCTGGCGAAGCTGACCCGTCACGGTGCGCGAAAGGTCGTGGAGGACGGACAGCTCGGAGAGCAGGGCCTCGCTCTCCTCGAGCCTGAGCCGCGTCTGGCGCGTGAGGTTGGTGTTGTCGATGAAGAGACCGACCTGGGAGGCCACGGCCTCGATCAGTCGCACCTCCTGGGGCGGGAAGGCGCGTCCGCCCTCCCACCAGACGAGGAACACGCCGCCCACCGGCTCGCCCCCGGCCATGGCGGGTGCGAAGAGCACCGAGTGCGAGCCGACGCCGCCGAAAATCCTCGGGTCGAGGCGCGGGTCGCTCTGCACGTCCTGGGACCAGGCCGCGCGTCCCTCGCGCCACAACTCCCAGAGCGCGGGCATGCTGTCGCGCGGCAGCGGACGCGCCCGGTAGGCCTCCAGCAGAGGCTTGGGCACGTGCCAGCCCGCCGACGGCAGGAGCGCCGTCTTGTCCGCCGAGATCGTATAGATGCCGACCATGTCCGCCCGGAGCGTCCGACCGACCTCGGCGGCCACCCGGCGCAACGCTTCGCCGGCGCCTTCGGGCTCCGAGAGCGCCTGGCTGACCGCGAGGAGGACCGTCGCCTCCTGCAGCCGCTCCTCGACCAGGCCGTAGAGGCGCTGGTTCTCCAGCGCGAGCGCCACCTGGTTGCCGATGGCCATGCCGAGGTCGTGCTGCCATTGGTCGAACGGCGTGACGCGCTCGGTATAGTCGAGTGTCATGCAGCCGATGACCTCGTCCTGACGGATGAGCGGCACGACCATGTAGGACTTGATGCGGAAG